>Ga0115002_10009439_pt1 | contig 10667 bp, 6 predicted proteins | sample ArcticOcean_MG_C_8_FD_89576 | JGI IMG/M metagenome (GOLD analysis project Ga0115002, IMG submission 89576) | Marine microbial communities from western Arctic Ocean - ArcticOcean_MG_CB11_86 | ecosystem: Environmental > Aquatic > Marine > Oceanic | place: Arctic Ocean: Canada Basin | collected... | reverse complement strand
GTTCTAATTGACTATCGCTCCAAGGAATTAAAATATGTGGAGCCCACGAAAGTTCCGCTCGGCTGCTGTTATGTACTCGGCGACAATCGCGGCAATTCAAGGGACAGTCGACACATAGGCTTCATCCCCATTGGCGATATCGTCGGAGTCGCCCAATACATCTACTTTCCCGCTGAAAGCTGGACCCGATTTGGGCGAATTAAATAAGTGGCCTGCGGAAGTGAGTCCCCTCTTTGCTCTCGAGCGTCGGTTCACCTAGAATCGTCTGTAGACGCGACTGAACTAAAATGCGTCACCAAACGCAACGAACTGCGGTGAACCAGATACCATACTGGCCGTAGTTAATTCGAGAGTTATCTATGTTATATCCCAAGCGATGTGCAGCATCGCTGTTAACCATATCGTTCTGCCTTCTACTAACAGGCTGCTTTGATGAAAGTGGGCCTGTCGTTGGACAGTTCGAAATAACTTGGGGACAGCGAGGAGTCACGCCCGGCTTCTTCAAGAAACCTCGCGCGATGGCAATCGACGAAGACGACAACCTGTACATCGTCGACATGACCGCTCGGATCCAAGTCTTTGATCGCGACGGAAAATTCATTCGACAATGGAACACTCCGGCCAGCGAAATCGGTCGCCCCTCGGGACTGACCATGGGCCGCGACGGAAACCTACTCGTCGCCGACACTCACTATTACCAAATGCTGGTCTACACTCCTACTGGCGATTTACTCGAAAATCGAACGATTGGTGGAGTAAGAGGGAACGGTCCGGGAGAATTCGGGTTCGTCACCGACGCCATCGAAGACTCAAAAGGCAATTACTACATCGCCGAATATGGCGAATTCGATCGCGTGCAAAAATTTACGCCCGACGGTAAATATGTCCTCGAATTCGGAGGGCATGGAAACGAAGAAGGTAAATTCGTTCGCCCGCAAAATATTACCATCGATAAGAACGACCACCTCTGGGTCGCCGATGCGTGCAACCATCGGATTCAAATCTTTGATGTCTCTGTCGAGACTCCGAAATTAATTAAGGTGTGGGGCGAGCCGGGAAGAGAATTGGGCAAAATGCGGTACCCTTACGACTTGGTGTTAGACGGCAAGGGACACGTTTATGTGTGTGAGTTTGGAAACCATCGCATACAAAAGTTTACTTTAGATGGAAAATCCCTTGGCGCCTGGGGCATTCCAGGCCGCGAACCAGGGGAAATCCATCAACCGTGGGCGATTGTTCAAGATAGTAAAGGCCGAATCCACGTCCTCGATACCTACAATCACCGAGTTCAACGAATTCGGCTGTGACGATCACTTTGGCAGCACAATCAATCGCCAGATTTTGCAGCGACTGCGTGTCGATTTTAATGGTTCATCCGACTAAAGCGTACTTCTTTTCGTGAAGAGAGTAGATAACGAGGTTGAAATATTCTTGATCGCGAAAGCCGTAGGATTGACGTTGAACGGTTTTTATTTTGTTGTTGGTGCCTTCCATTGGTCCAGATGAAATTCGATGCTTGAAGTAGTTCAGCAATCCGTCTTTTAATGAAAGCAGCGTGTTGGCTATCGTCACCAATGGTTTCAATCCTGTACTGATGGCTCGTTTGCACCAGGACTTCAGAAACGCTTTGGCAGTTGATTTGAACGAGTGATTCCAGAACTGGGGGAGTTCTTCTTTGAGATAGTAGGCCGCTGCCAGAGGTTGGTTCAGTTTCAAGGCTTCCTCTAACCGTGCCGCTTCGTCGCGTCTTGTGCTCAAGTTCTCAGGAGCCTTCAATAGCAGCCAGCGAGATCCTTTGAGAACTTTCTTTTCTTCCGAAGTTGCTTGTTGGAATAGTTGGCGACGTACTTGCGTCAGTTTCTCGTTCATCAATTTCACCACATGAAAGTGATCGAAGACGATCGCCGCATCAGGCAGGTTGTTCCGAACCGCTGAGATGTAGGCGGCGGACATATCCATCGCGACCGCCTTGATTTGCCGGCGTCGGCGGCCGAGGCGTTTCCAGAAAGGGAACAATGATTCCGCCGATTTCCCGCTGCCCACGAAGATAATGGCCCCCGTATCCAGATCCATCACCAACGTTTTGTAGCGATGCCCTTTGCCGATGCAGATCTCGTCGATTGCGATGTGGTGGACTTCTTTTAGCGTTGGCTTGGCAAAATGCTTGAGGAGATAGGCCTTCTTGATTTCTTTGATGACATCCCAGGTGACGCCAAGCGTGTCGGCGACGTCCTTGATCGTCATGCTTCGAGTCAACTCCAAGGCATACTTGGCCCAGCCTTTGGTATAACTTCGCCGGGGATCGGCAAACCCGACTTTGATCTGCCGAACTACCTGGCACTGTCGGCACTGCACGCGAGGCAGTTTGGCGACGATAACAGTAGGCTTGCTTCCAATCGGGGAGGCTCGGAACTCCCGATCCTTGAACCCTCTACGTAGGACGTCCTGGCTGCCGCACTCCGAGCAACAGATCAATTTCTCACTGGATTGGACATGAAACTTGACCATGCCTTCGACAAATTCAACGCGAGTTTGCTGGTAGCCACGCACGGCAAAGGCATGATATAAAAGGCTCGTGGACATGTTCGTCTTTCCAAAGGAGTTTCAGATCTCATTTGGAAGGATGGCTTGTCCACACCTTTTTAGCCACCCCAAACACTTCCCTACACATAAAAACACTCACCGTACCCTTTAGTCGGATGAACCATTTTAAGGTCGCCAATGGTTTACAATAAGCATAACCGCTCGACTGCCGATGAAGACTGAATCGCGTAATCGAAGTTGAGTGCCTTACCTTGTTTATCTCCAAGTTTTCGTTTATCTCCAGGTTTTTCCCAAGATAGCGTGAGCTTGAACGAATCGCGCAGGGTAGCGGCCGTACAATTGCCTTATAATCGCCGGTCCTAGTGAAACAGTGGTGTGCCAATGTTTAGTCATTCTTTAGGTTTCGACGCCAACTGGTTTCTTCTATTGCTTCTCTTGATCCCGGTGTTGTGGATCGTCAGCTTCAAACCATTGTCCGGACTGGGGGCCTATCGCCGATTTATGGCGATCGCCCTGCGGACTCTTTGTTTAATCCTTTTGGTCTTCGCTTTGGCAGAGGCGCAATACCAGCGATCGACCGATAAAATGACCGTCATTTATCTGCTCGATCAGTCGCGTAGTATTCCAGCCGCTCAACGTCACTCGATGTTGAAATATGTCATTAAGTCAGTGGCCGAGCATCGTCGACCGGAACGGCATGACGAGGCGGGTGTGGTTGTTTTTGGTCGCGAAGCGGTCATCGAGATTCCGCCGTTTGACGATTCCATTCGAGCGAATGCAATTGAAAGCGGAATCGACTTGCGAACGGACGCGACGAACCTCGCAGCAGCCCTGAAACTGGCTCACGCTTCGTTTCCCGAAGACACAGCCAAACGGATCGTCATCGTCTCGGACGGAAATGAAAATCTTGGCGATGCTCGAGCGATCCTACCTTTGTTAGCGGATGAAGGAATTGGAATCGATGTGGTTCCGATCCACCTCAACACTCGAGCTGAAGTGATTGTAGACAAAGTAACTCTGCCGTCGGACATTCGCAAAGGGCAGACAATTGACGCGCATGTGGTCATTACCAATCACACTCAACAGCTTGGCCCGGACGACGATGGAACGGTCCGCGGCAAATTGCGCATCACTCGAACTGTAGGCCGCGACACCGAAGTGCTAGGCGACGGCGATAGGATCATTGACTTGGCGCCGGGAAAACAAGTCTTCACCATCCGCGATACGATTGAGCACCCCAACCTATACACGTACAAAGCCGAGTTCATCCCGCTTGACGAAGGCGATGACTTGATGAAGGAGAACAACGTCGCGTCGTCGTTCACTCATGTGCGCGGTAAAGGCCGCATTCTGTTTATCGAAAACTGGGAAAATCCAGGCGACTTCACTCCGCTTATTGAAAAACTACAAGACAACAATATCGAAGTTGTATTGCAATCCACCGATCAGCTTTTCAGTTCACTCGCGGAGTTACAAGAGTTTGATTCGATCGTCATGGCGGATGTTCCTCGCGCCAGCGGCGAAAGCATCGACAAGATCACTTCGTTCACCGACGATCAAATCCGCATGCTGGTTCGCAACACAGAACAAATGGGATGTGGAATTGTGATGTTGGGTGGACCGAATAGTTTTGGCGCCGGTGGTTGGGCTGGCAGCGATCTCGAAAAAGCGATGCCTGTCGACTTCCAAATCAAAAACGCGAAAGCTCGAGCGATTGGCGCATTGGTCATCTTGATGCACGCTTCGGAAATGCCGCAAGGAAACCATTGGCAAAAAGTAATCGCATTAGAATCTCTGAAGATTCTGGGCCCGGCTGACTATTGCGGAATCGTTCACTGGGACGACTTCGGCGGCGGCGAAGACTGGCTGTGGGGAAAAGGGAAGCCGAGCGGACTCATGCAAGTTGGCAGTTCTCGTCGAATGATGATGGCTCAACTCGGCAAGATGCGACCCGGCGACATGCCCGACTTCGATCCAGGTTTAGTCTTGGCCTACAACGGTTTCGCAATGCTGGAAAAGACGACCAAAGCGATGAAACACATGATCGTTATTAGCGATGGCGACCCGTCTCCTCCAAGTCCCTCCACGATTCCCAAATTTGTGAAGCTGGGCATCAAGATCTCGACCGTTGCAGTGGGATCACATGCCGCGCTAGCGAACAACCAATTGCAAACCATCGCCACCGCAACCGGCGGCAAGTTTTATCAAGTGACCAATCCCCGTGCCTTGCCGAGGATTTTCCAATTGGAAACTCGGAAAGTCGCTCGTCCCTTGATCAAAGAAAACATCAACATCTCTCCCGTCGCTGTGACCGCGCATGAAATCATCAACGGCATCGATTCACAATTCCCACCGATCAAAGGCTACGTGCAAACCTCGCTCAAAGACAGTGCATTCGTCGAGAAGATCCTGGAGTTGCCCGGTCCCGATGGAAAGATCAACACAGTTCTGGCAGCATGGCACCACGGTGCTGGACGTACCGTCGCCTTCACCACAGACACAGGCCGGCGTTGGGCTGGCACTTGGCCGCAGTGGAGTGAGTACGACAAGTTGTTTACTCAAATGGTCCGCTGGTCGATGCGGCCTATCGATGACTCTGGCAAGTTCTCCGTTGCCACGGACATGAAGGACGGAAAAGTGCGAGTTGTGGTCACCGCACTGGACGAAGACGACGAGTTTCTCGACCTCATCAACATGACGGCAACGGTCGTCGATCCCAACCTGGATGACGTTAAAGAACTTGAAATCAAGCAAGTTTCGCCCGGACGATATGTAGGCGAGTTTGAAGCAGACCAATCCGGTAGCTACTTCGTCAACATCACGCCGGGTCAGGAAACGGACGAAAACGGCAAGACCCGCAACCGAGCGCCGATTATCGCTGGTATCAACGTTCCCTATTCGGCAGAGTTCCGCGATCGAGATGCTAACCTAACTCTGCTAAGAACGTTCGCTCAACAAAAGCCTGATGGCGGCGAGCCCGGTCAACTGATCGAAGTGGACGGCCGGCCATCCATCAGCGTCTTTGACGACGAGTCGATTGATGCCATGCTAAAGAAGACGAACGTCTTTCGTCACAACCTATCGCGAGCGCGGAGTAGCCAAGACGTGTGGCCTCTGTTTGTATTCATTGCATCCTGCTTATTCCTAGCCGACGTAGCCGTTCGCCGGGTCCACATGGGCTTCGATTGGCTTTTCACATGTTTCGCTTGGATTGGCGAAAAAATATTTGGTCGCCAGCGAGAAGAACAACCAGACGAAAGAATGGCTCGACTTCGCAGCCGCAAGGAAAAAATCGCCGAGAGTATCGACGAGCGGCGAGCGGCCGCGCGATTCGCACCCGAAATCGATGACGATCAACCCCAGCGATCGCTGGAGGAAGTCATGGGCGATGCCGCTTCCACAACCGATCAACCACCCAGCTCTGCAGCCCCCTCCCAAGAGGTTGCCCCCGACGACGAAGAATCCTACACATCACGGCTATTCCAAGCCAAAAAGCAAGCCTGGAAGGACAAAGACTCAAACAACAATTAGCGCGACTCAGACAATAGTTGGTGCTCGATTGCACAAACTCGTCCTTAGGCAAAAGACGAAACCCCTTCAGTTGTCCGGTTCAATTTTCTTTCAATTTGTTCAGTTCTACCTATTCATTCAGTGCTACTTTATCGCTGAATTTAACTTACCGCGAAATTAATCCCCTATTGCATAGATTGAGGAAGCATCCATGAGCGTTGGCGACTCCATGCAGAAGCAAGCCGAAGAGTTCCGCAACCGTTACCAGTCGGTGAAGGACCAGATCGGACGAGTCATTGTTGGACACGACGATATCATTCACGGTGTTTTAACCTGTATGTTCATCGGCGGTCACTGCCTGTTGGAAGGCGTTCCCGGTTTGGGAAAAACGATGCTGATACGCACACTCTCCGAAACGCTCGACTTGAATTTCTCTCGGATCCAGTTCACACCCGACCTCATGCCTGCGGATATCCTCGGCACCAACATGGTCGTTGAATCCGACGATGGCAAACGAGTGTTTGAATTCCAAAAGGGTCCGATTTTTACGCAGATCTGCTTGGCTGACGAAATCAACCGCGCGACGCCAAAAACTCAGTCGGCAATGCTCGAAACGATGCAAGAAGGAACGGTTACGGTCGGCAGAAATCGCTTTGTACTGGATAAACCCTTCTTCGTCATGGCGACTCAAAACCCAATCGAACAAGAGGGGACGTATCCACTTCCCGAAGCTCAACTGGACCGCTTCTTCTTTAAATTGGTCGTTGGCTATTCGACGCGCGAACAATTGGCGACGATCATCGACCGCACGACGCGCGGCGTTCAAATCGAACCCGAAAAGGTGATGGACGGCGCCGAGATTATCAAGTGGCAAAAGCTGATCCGCGACGTCATCCTCGCCCAACACGTCCAGGATTACATTGTTCGTCTGACTTTGGCTACTCACCCCGAAGGTCCTTACTCTCTGCCCGTCACCAATCAGTATTTGCGGTGGGGCAGTAGCCCTCGAGGTGCTCAAACGCTGGCTCTAGCCGCTAAGGTTCGAGCTCTTTTGGAAGGCAGATACAATGTGAGTTTCGAGGACATCCGACGAGTTTACTTGCCAGCCATGCGTCACCGAGTCGTTTTGAATTTTGAAGCTCAGGCCGAAGGAATGATCACCGACCAAGTACTGCTGGAGATCTTGGAGAAGATGCCCGAGAAGGCAGACGACGCTCCTGTTGCAGCAGCAGTGGTCAGTTAGAGTTACCGCAAAAGCTAAACGTAAGTATTCGATTGATCGCAAGTCGATTGAAATCGTTTTTCGCAGAACAGCACCGGCATTAAGAAACCTGCAACATGTCCACCGGCCCCTCGAACATTTCAAATTTGCTCACGCCTCAATTGCTCGCGCAATTGGAGCGTATGGAATTGGTCAGCCGCAAAGTTTTCCGCGGACGCATGAAAGGTGAACGACGAAGTGCCAGAAAAGGTCAAAGCGTCGAGTTCGCGGACTTTCGCAACTATGTGGCTGGCGACGATCTTCGCTTTATCGACTGGAACCTCTACGCTCGGCTGGACAAGCTGTTTCTCAAGCTGTTTCTCGAAGAGGAAGACCTGCATTTCTACTCGTTGATCGACTGCAGCAGTTCGATGGAATTCGGCGACCCCTCCAAGCTTCACTATGCAAAGCAGCTTGCTGGAGCACTCGGTTTTATCGGGTTGTGCCGAGCCGACCGAGTCAAAGTCGAAGGGCTGGGCATGGGCATCAGCAATCCGGGGCCCGTTCTTCGCGGTCGTGCAAGCCTCTATCGAATGATGGAATACTTGTCATCAATCGAAGGCGGCAAGAACATGCCTCTTCAGGCCTCACTCCGTGAATTCTGCCTCCGCAATAGCGGCAAAGGAATTCTGGTTTTGATTACTGACTTGATGGACAAGACCGGTTACGAAAGCGCTCTGCGGTTACTCGTCGCTCAACAGATGGATGTCTACGTTATTCATGTCATGTCGCCTGAAGAACTCGATCCAGACGTTACTGGCGATCTCAAATTGGTCGACTGCGAAGACCAAGACGTTGCTGAGATCACGGTCAGCCGCCCGCTGCTCGACCGCTACAAACGAACGGTCGCCAGTTTCATCGATACGGCGAAAGACTTCTGCAACCGTCGTGGCATCGGTTATGTAATGACCAGCACGGCAACGCCGGTTGAACAACTCGTTTCCAGCTACCTGAGAAGACGAGGGCTTGTGCGATGACTCCCGTTCGATTCTTTCTCAACAACTTCACCCTCAATACACTCTGCTGGACGGTATTGGCTGCGATTCCAATCGGCATCATCCTGCTCTACTTCCTCAAACTCCGCCGCGCGCCGCTGGAAGTCCCCAGCACTTATCTGTGGAGCCGCACGATTGAGGACTTGCACGTAAACTCCCTCTGGCAACGTTTGCGACAAAGCTTGCTGCTGTTTCTGCAGCTGCTGTTACTGCTGCTCATCATCATTGCTTGTCTCTTTCCTTGGCTTCAAGGAACGGAACTTCGGGGCAAACGCTTGATTTTCCTTATCGATGTTTCCGCCAGTATGGCTGCGACCGACAATAAATCTGGCATCAGTCGACTGGACAAGGCGAAGGTCGAAATCGCCAAACTTATCAACAAAATGGAAACGGGACATACGGCGATGATCGTTAGCTTCGCCGACCAAGCCCGCGTGGAACAATCATTCACCGATAGTCGCAGCCGTTTACGAATGAAGCTCAACCAAATCAAGCTGACAAACCATACGACTGATCTAGAAGAGGCGCTGCGCACCGCCGCAGGGCTCGCTAATCCTGGGAGTTCGGGAGAGTCCGCCGCGGAAGCTCGAGCCGCGACAATGTACATCTATAGCGACGGCGGTTTCGCACCCACCGAGTTTTCTCTGGGAACGTTGACACCCGTCTATCGCGCGATGGGCGAAACGACGACGCCCAATGTTGCGATAGGAGCATTTTCGGTTAGCAGAAATCCCGAGAAGCCAGGCAAGATGAAAGTCTTCGCTCGCGCCGAAAACTATGGCACCGATGAAGTAACGACCAATGCCGCTCTGTATATCGACGACTCCCTCGTCGATGCCGACGAAATCTCCATTCCACCCGATGGCGGCATCACCGGAATTTCCTTCACGCTCGAAGATCGAGACGAGGGAATCCTACGAATGGTACTGGAACATAAAGATACTTTGCCTACCGACAATACCGCGTACGCCGTTTTGGCCAGAACTCGAATCGCTCGAGTCTTACTCATTACGGCCGGAAATCCATTCCTTGAAAAAGCGCTAACGACGAAACAATCGGCTAAGATCTCCGACATTACGGTGCTCAGCCCAAGCGTACTGAAGACCGAAAGTTACAAGAACGAAGCGATGGCTGGTATGTACGACGTGATCATTTACGATCGCGTCGCGCCAGATAGAATGCCCCGCTCCAATACGTACTTTATCGGCACGGTTCCCCCCAAAGGGGACTGGGAACTAGAACCGAAGAAGCTTCGTCCGTTCATTCTGGACGTCGACCGAGTCCACCCAATAACGCAGTTTGTCAACATGACCAACGTGGTGATTATAGACGGCAGTCCCGTCAAATCGCCGCGGGGAAGCACTGTCCTGATGGACGCCCAAATCGGTCCGGTGATCGTCTCGTCACCGCGAGAAGGATTTGTCGATGTTGTGCAAGGGTTCGAGCTGGGTGGAGTACTTGAGGATGGCGCTCAAGAATGGAATACCGATTGGCCCCGGCATCGAAGTTTCCCCGTCTATTGTTACAACGTACTCAGTTTTCTCGGTGGGCAATCGACAGCCGATGCAACAAGATCTAGCGAGCAGCCAGGAGCGTCTCTTGCCTTGCGCACGATTTTGCCTGTCGAATACGTGACGGTTACGAGCCCGAGCGGAAAGAAAGTCAAAGTAGAACGGGAAGGCGAGGCCGCCTATCGCTACGTCAACACCGAAGAACTCGGCGTCTATTCCGTCACCGAATCGACGAGTGAACTACCGTCGCAGTACTTCGCTATTAACATCTTCGACTCTCGTGAAAGCGACATCCGCGCAGCCGAAAAAGTCGATTTAGGTTACGAGGAAATCGAAGGAAGCTCGGTCGAAGAACCAGGCAAGAAGGATATCTGGAAATGGATCATCGGGCTGGCGATTATCGTGCTTGTCTTTGAATGGTACGTCTATAATCGCAGGGTTTACCTGTAACGCCAGGTTGATTGGTAACCCGACGCGTGAGCGAGGGACGGCATGAAACCTACGAAACCACGGCCAAGATGGCTAACCATTACCCACATCTTTTCCCGTCACTCTGCACGAATCGCCTGTTCGAGGACATGAGTAACAATCGTCCACAGGGCGGTGCCGAGCTGACATAGGGCCGGACCTTCGGCCCTTTAAGCTGGAGCCTGAAAAAGGGCGAGGCGCGTGATGTGGAGTGGAGAACTATTTTCTCGGTCACAATTTGCATGGCCTCGTCAAACGAAGTTCACCAACCCCACCCGGAGCTGAGACTCCGACCTCCCCGCAAGCGGTGAGGTGACTCGCTGCGCGACTCTGTTTGGAGAACTCATCGCGGATTAGTACGATTTGCGCACAGTGACG
>Ga0115002_10009436_pt1 | contig 10671 bp, 12 predicted proteins | sample ArcticOcean_MG_C_8_FD_89576 | JGI IMG/M metagenome (GOLD analysis project Ga0115002, IMG submission 89576) | Marine microbial communities from western Arctic Ocean - ArcticOcean_MG_CB11_86 | ecosystem: Environmental > Aquatic > Marine > Oceanic | place: Arctic Ocean: Canada Basin | collected... | reverse complement strand
GCGGGTTGCGCGCCTATCTCGGCGCCACCGCGTTTTCCGGTATGGCGCTCGCGATGCAACAGTTGCTGGTGAGCTGGCTGTTGATTGGCACATTGCAATTGCCTGCCGATCAAGTTGGTATTATCCAAGCACTGATAGGTATTCCCGGCATAATCGTCATGTTGGTGGGTGGTGCGAGCGCTGATCGGCGCGATGCGCGGTCACTGCTCATTAAGGTCTATTTATTCGCACCCGTGCTGCCGTTGTATCTCGTTTTCGTTGAGCAGTCTGGTTTGCTCGGGGTAACCCATGTGACTCTATTCGGGCTGGGTATGGGCTTTGTGATGTCCTATTCCACGCCCGCGCAACAAGCTATCCTCAATCGCGTAAGTGGTGACGACGTACAACAAGTGGTAACTGGTGCCACTGCAATTGGTTTTGGCGTGCAAGTGGCGGGTCTGATACTGGCGGGACAGATGGATCGCATAGGCATAACGCCGGTGTTGTTGCTGCAATCGGTGGGTCTCGGGCTTGCATGTGTGATGACGATGCGAATCGCCAAGCAGAGCCCGCGATCGCAAGCCGCCCCGAGTCCCGTGCGCGAAATTGCCGCTGGTTTAGTCGCAACTTACCGCGACAAAGTCATATTTGCGCTACTAAGCATCAACTTCGTATCGAGTATCTTCAACGCTGGATCGTTCATTACGGTTTACCCGTTCATCATTAAACGCATCTACGACGGTGACGCGTTTATTCTCTCGCTCTTGATGGCGACATTTTTCGCTGGGGCGGCCGTCTCGAATGCGATATTGCTGCGTTTCATGCCACTACGGTTTCCGGGCCGCTTGTTTCTGCTCATGCAATTGTCGCGAATCGTGGTGCTGGTCCTGGTGTGGATCAAACCGGATTGGTGGTTGTTGGTGTTGGCGACCCTGGGCTGGGGGCTGAATATGGGCGTAACAACCAATCTTGCCCGCACAATTGTTCAAGAATCTGCAGAGCCTGCGTTTCGCGGCCGCGTGTTGTCGGTTGTGAGTGTTGGCATGATCGGCAGCGCGTCGATCGGTGCGATTCTGCTTGGATGGTTGATCGAAACGGTCGGTACAGCTAATGCGTTGATCCCCGCTATGGTTGTGTCGTTTGCCTTGTTTATCATTGGGATTCTATTTACCCGAATCTGGGCGTATGAAAGCCGAGTCGGATAGGCATCGCCGGCGTTGGCCGTTTGGTGTTTAACATAATAGGCTAGCGAACATAAGTTCGAGGAGTAAAACGTTGGCTGGCGATGCACGAGATACGCGCAGAGAGTATGGCTTTGGGGCATTGCGCCGTGCCATGTTGGCGCAATCGCCGCATGACCAATTTGCGGCTTGGATGGACGCAGCGGTACAAGCGCAATTGCGCGACACGACCGCAATGGCGCTTGCGACGGCAAGTGGCGCTGGTAAACCCGGCGTGCGAATCGTCTTACTCAAACATTTTGATGCAAACGGTTACTGCTGGTACACCGATTTGGGTAGCCACAAAGCGGCAGACCTAAGCGATAACCTACAGGCTGAGCTCCTATTCTACTGGCGTGAATTCGACCGCCAGATTCGCATCAGCGGGACTGTCGAGCGCTTAGCTGATGCGGAGGTGGATGCCTACTTTACGTCGCGTCCACTGGCGAGCAAGCTATCGGCTGCGGCGTCATCGCAAAGTTCCACCATTGAGGATCGAGCCGCGCTTGAGGCCGAATATGATCGTATTGAGCGACAGCACCCGGATGGTGACGTGCCACGACCTGAACGATGGGGTGGATTTCGCCTTGTCGCCGAGACGTTCGAGTTTTGGCAAGGGCGCAAAGGACGATTGCACGACCGGTTTCGCTACGCTATTGCCGACCAAGATTGGCAAATCGAACGGCTTCAGCCGTAAATTCTTAGCTAGTTCTTGTCCATAAATTCACATCCTGTGAATTTCTTCCCGCGGTTTTCCTCCTATGCAGAAGGAAAACCTCACAAAACCCTAGGGTTTTGACTCGGGTTGCGACTCCTGTCGCACGCGACTCCCGTCGCGATCATGCCCTCGTTGTGCGCGCCACAAAATACTCGCGTATTTTGGACACGCACTAGCTAGTCCAGTAGAGGCTAGTCTGGTAAACCCAACACTCGTTTTGCAATGATGTTGAGTTGCACTTCCTTCGTGCCGCCGGCAATGGTGAGGGACTTCTGTCTTAGCCATTCACGAGTCACTTCGATTTCGTCTTCGGAGAAGCCCGGGACATCCCAGCCTACGGCTTGGGTGCCCATGGCATCGATGAGCAGTTCATGACCCTCCTGGGTAATCAACGCATTACTCAACTTGACTGCTGACGAGCCGAAACCCGGCGCGTTCGCTTGCGTCTCTTCAATCACTCTCTTTTGCGTAAGTCGCTGTGCCGCGTATGCTAATTCATGTCTGACCAGGCGTTGCCGGATGCTCGAATCGGCCAATTTGCCATCCGTTGAGCCTATATATGGTCGTATTCGATCGGGAAGCCGGCTTGCGCTGCTGCGGCCACCTTGGGATCCCGAGGTATTTATCCCAGCGTGAGTGGAGCGCTCGAACTGCAGAAGACGTTTGCCGGTCGTCCAGCCATTGTTGACTCCCCCAATGACGTCCAACGCGGGTGCAATAGCGTCGTCGAACACGGTTTCATTGAACGGCGACGATCCCGATATCAGTCGAATTGGACTGACTTGCACACCTGGTTGTGCCATGTCGACAAGGATCAAACTGATTCCTTCGTGTTTAGGCTTGGCAAAATCTGTGCGAGCAAGGACGAAAATAAAGTCACAATCCATGGCGTCGGAAGTCCAGGTTTTGCGACCGTTCATGACGTAATAATCGCCGTCTAGCTTGGCACTCATGGAGAGGCTGGCTAGATCCGATCCTGCCCCGGGCTCCGAATAACCCATCGCCCATCCGCCTTCACCGCGCGCGATACCAGGAAGCCACTTCGACTTCTGCACCTCGGTGCCGAGTTCAAGGATGGTTGGTCCAATATAGTTTACTCCCCGGCCAGTCAACGGTGTGCGAGCGCCGATGGCTTTAAGTTCTTCTATGAGAATCGGATAGAGGCGTCGGTCGAGCCCCGCACCGCCATATTCGCTGGGCCAAGTAGGCACAGTCCAGCCGCGCTCCGCCATGCGTTGCAGCCAAAGTTGGGCATCCGCATCGAGTGCGACCTTCGAGCTGCCCCAGGGAATCTGACCTGGCCCACGCGCACCGCTTGGACAGTTGCTGGACAACCAAGCGCGCGTCTCTGCGCGAAAGTCGGCAGAATCTTGCATAGTTGACTCCATTAAGGACAAACCCCGGCCACCTTGCGGCCGACGAACGCGATGCAAAATGCATCTGGGCAGTTGGCGGTCCGTATTTCGAAGTCTGCGGTGTCGATGTCACTTGGGCGCACTAGCGCGCCAACCATATTTGAGCTGGATACCCGCACATCAAGACATTGAGGAAACTGGTAGAGGCTTGGGTGCTCATTGGTTAACTGGGTATACGCCCTTCTATCATCATCCTCTGGCGTGTCATTGTGCTCGCCGGGCTGTAATGCCGAGATTAAGCTATCAGTTCGATACCAGTACAAACGGAACGATTCGTTGTCACGCTTCAGCACCGCGATTTCGGAAACGTTGCGTCCAGTTGAATCAATGCCTTCAAGCTCCACCTTAAGGAATTCCCCGCACACGGTTTCAAGGCATTCGATAAACCGCGTGCTCGTGACAATACGTTCGTTGGCATCGATACGAGATGCATGCTCCAACATATCGGCGCACGTTGCTTCGGCGTGTTTTAAAAGCCCGAAGGCATGACAATGCTCATCGCCGCGCTGACCGCTAGCAGCTATTTGAAACCAATCGCCCAATTGCGACAGGCCGGCGTTAGCGATGTCTGTCTCGTTGGGGCCACACGCCGCAAGGGCAGCTAGTGCGAAAACGGCGCTCGCGAGGCGCCGTTTCTTAATCGCCCGAGGTCTAGTCTCTGTCCAGAATACGCAGTTTCTGGTCTGAGACTTCGAGCGCACGGACAGCGCGAGCCAAAAACCGTAGCTTTTTGAAAGGTTTCCCTTCCGCAAGGAGGAAAACCGTGGGAAGAAATTCACAGGATGTGAATTTCTGGACAAGAACTAGACGCGCTCAATGATTATGGCGGGTGCCATGCCGCCACCGGTGCACATGGTGACCAACGCGGTGCTCAGATCGCGACGCTCGAGTTCGTCTAGCACGGTGCCGATCAAGATCGATCCGGTTGCTGCAATCGGGTGCCCGAGCGCCATCGCGCCACCGTTCACATTCACTTTGTCGGGATCTAGCTCCAAGTCGCGAATGAACTTCGCCGCAACAACGGAGAATGCTTCGTTTACTTCGAAGAGATCAATGTCGTCCGTCGTCATCCGTGCGCGATCCAGAACCTTTCGTGCGGCGGGTACGGGCTCGTTCAACATCAACGTCGGATCGCCTCCGACTGTGGCCATAGCGATGATCCGGGCACGCGGCTTCCAGCCTACTTTGGCGGCGTATTCCTTATTGCTCACAACGATCGCCGCAGCCCCATCCACAACCCCGGAACTATTGCCTGCATGGTGAACATGGTCGATCTTAAGGTCTGGATACTTGCGCTTGACGAGCTGGTCGAACGTTTCGCCCGCGTTATCGATCGGGGCGTCCATGAAATTATTGAAAACGGTTGGCAGGTCGGCAAGGGTCGCAAGCGTAGTCCCTGGGCGTGGAAACTCTTCGCGGTCGAGTGCGAGCGATCCATCGTCGTTATAAACGGGAATCAGGCTCTTGGCGAAATGGCCGTTTGCAATGGCGTGCTGCGCTCTGTGCTGGCTCTCTACGGCGAGCTGGTCGACGTCATCCCGGGAAAAGCCTTCGAGCGTCGCAATCATATCGGCGCAAATGCCTTGATGTGGTTGCGGATGAAGATCGCGTAAGTGCAGATTGCCGGCGTCAACCGTTCGGTTGTTGGTTTCGTTGGTTATCGTGGCGGTATACGACATCATCTCCACTCCGCCCGCGATGCAGAGGTCGTCCATCCCACTCATGATGTTAGCCGCGGCTAGGTTGACGGCAGTGATTCCCGAGCCGCAAAAGCGATCCAGGGTCACGGCTGAAGCTCGCGTGCTCCACCCAGCATCCAATGCCGCCATGCGACCAATGCAGGATCCTTGTTTGTCGACTTGCGAACTGCAGCCAACCACCACGTCGTCGATTTCGTCTGTGTTGAGATCGTTGCGCTCGGCAACTGCTTCAAACACCTTGGCGAGCAACCGACTTGGGTGAAACTCGGACAACGAGCCTTTGCCGAGTTTGCCGATCCCGCGCGGAGTGCGCACTGCGTCAATAATGTATGCGTCCGCCATCATGATGTGTCCTGTAAAAGACCTAGTCTAACGAAACGCACGCGTCTCTCATATGCCGGACTACCTGCCTGTTCCCGACGCACTGGCGGTCTGTTGTGCGACCAATATTGTGCTACCAATCGATACAGGTTGGAAATATTCTGTTAACTGTTTGCAGGCTTCATTGGGTCCGTATGTCTGAGCGACGCATTACATTTGCCATCTCAGGAATGGCCATATTGCATGGCTTGGTGATTTGGTATTTGCCGCTCGACCGGCAGGGGCCAGTACCCGAGCAGCAACAAGAGCCTTTGCTTGATGTCGTGTTGCGCGCCGCCCCACCCGAAACACTCGATGAGCAACCTGACGAATTCACAGACGCGGTAGCGGGCGCCGTAGAAGAGAACGACGAACCGCAGCCCGAAGTGTTTACTGAAGCCATACAACCGACACCGAACCCAACGCCGCAACCGCTCCCTTTGAATCCCGATCAAGCAGAGCCCGCTGAAGCGCTCGTGCTCAAATCGCATGACGATTGGACAAGCGTGACAGTGCCCGCCGAAGATTCCCTTGTCGCAACGTTTCGGCCGCAATTGTACAATCGCCTGGAATCCCGCTGGCTAACCCAAGAGGTTTCTGCACTCTTGGGATCGCGCAGGATTGAACGTGACGGGTTGCCGCATGATGAATACAACGCGATCGATAACGATCCGAGCCATATTAAAACGGAAGTCGGGTGTGCCGACCTGCGCTCGGAATTGGCCGGGCGCATTATTGGGCCGGACGGCAATTCAATGCGGTGGTGGATCACAGCGTGCAAAGGGGTTTTCAAATCCCCGACCGAGCGACCAATGCTGGAATATGGCGACGTGGGTCGCGTCATCGGTTTACGTTGAGGGGGGTTAGACGGTGGCAGCGTGCCAGGATTGTTTGTGGGACTCGGCGGCGGTTGGCCAAGTGACACACAACGCGTACGCGATCAACAATTCGAAGATTGGGTGCTGCGGATCGTAACTGTCGAACTGAATTGCAGCATGCACGCCCCGTTTCTCGGCGGCTTCCTCGACTTCACGCACCCGCCTGCGAATCTGGAATTCTAAGTCGTCAGCGCCAACCATTGCGTGCAGGGCGTAACGTCCCGCGCTACGCAGATGGGCGAGCTTGGGTGTCGTATCGCTAACGGATAAGTAGCTGCCAACGGCCGTGAATATTGGACAGACGGACGCTACGTGTGGGTCGACGGTTGCGAGGATTCCGACTTCGCCTTGACCCACACGAAACAGGAGTGACTTACCCACCTCGGCGATGGCCGGCGCGTGTTCAGCGAAATCATCCCATCGCACCAACGCCTCCCGCATGGCCGCTACTTGCCTTCGAAATTGGGGGGACGTTTTTCCATGAATGATGCCATGCCTTCCTTAAAATCCTCCGACTGAAAGAGTGGCAATAACTGCAAAAAGACATGGTGTATGTGGTCATTGAAGGTCTCGTTCATACCCATGCGCATCATGCGCTTGGAGGCTTGAACGGCTAAAGGAGCGTTTTTGGCAATGTTGCCGGCGATCTGCACGGCGTGTGCGTGGACTTCATTGTTGTTGACAACGTGTGAAACCAAGCCCATCTCTTCGCACTCGGCGGCGAGCAAGGTTTTGCCGGTGAAGATGATCTCCGATGCTTTCGACCAGCCGATTAAGCGCGGCAAAATCCATGTGCCGCCGGATTCGGGGACTACGCCACGAGCGGTAAATGCGGCCGCCAGTTTTGCGCTGTCTGCCATCACGCGGATGTCACAGCCAAGCGCAAGATCCATGCCGTAGCCCGCCGCGGAGCCATTGATCGCAGCGATGGTCGGGGTGTCGAGATTGTGCAGCACCGTCGGAGGTGTATTGCGTAGATCGAGATTGGCTGGGCTCGATTTGCCCTTGGTCAAATTGTCGGTGATATCGCTACCGCGTAAATCTAGACCTGCACAAAAGAACTTGCCGGAGCCGGTTACGATTATGGCTCGCACGTCACTGTCGGCGTCGGCTGCGAGCAGGTACTGAGCAAGGCTCGTGAGCATTGGACCTGAGATGGTGTTTTGTTGATCGGGGCGGTTGAACATAATTGTCGCCACGTGGTCCGTGACGTCGTATGTGACTAAGTCGTCTGCCATTGTTAGGGTCCTTAGGGAAAGTAGGTGTAGGTGATCATTGATCCTGCCGTTCGGGCATTTTCTCTTCAATAATGGCGTAACCGGCTGCTTCGGGAATACACACGTAGGTGCCGTCGTCGCGTTTTTCCATCCACGGCAGAACAGGCACAATCGCCGTCGATTCCGCGGCATTGATCGCAGCGTCTATAGAGTCGTAGAGCGCGAGTTTTTCCAGGTTCAAACGAGTTGGGAAGATGACGGTACGCTTGCCGTCCAAGGCGTCTTGGACCGCATCACTCGGCCTTATCCACACCGAATCGACGGACTCATAACCGTCGTGTAGTGCCGCATGATCGTGAGGCGCGAGCGCCAGAAAAAAGTGCGTATCAAAACGCTTAGGCATCATAGGCGGTGTGATCCAGTGGGCAAAGCGCGTCAACTCCTCACAGGCGAGGCTTAGGCGTTGTTGCTGCAGGAATTCAATGAGCGATATATCCCCTGCATTCATGGGTTTGCGGAATGACTGTAGGTCGGCGAGACGGGTGCCGTCGATGATCGAGTCAGCACCTTGCGCCCGGGCCAACAAGATTCCACATTCCTCGAACGCTTCGCGAATGGCGCTTACTTGCGCTCCACGCATGTCCTTATCTGCATCGGCACCCGATAGATAAGGCACCAGTGCGTCGTCAAAGTCTTGTGCATCGGCCTTACCGCCCGGGAACACCAACGCGCCAGAGGCAAAATCGATCTGGTGGTGGCGGACGACCATAAACACTTCGAGACCGGTATTGCCGGGTCGGAGCAATAATATGGTCGCGGCAGGCACGGGGGTTACGGGCTGGGATTGTTCGGGCATGCTATCTCGTAATAATGATCGTTGAGGATTCCGGCACGCAGAAAGGTTGCGCACTAAGATGTTCGCTTACTCTGATGGGTATGGCAAACTTCAGCTTATGGGGCAAGGTGAGTTAAAGACAAATCGTATCAGACTGGTGCCGTTGTCGAAGGATCACGCTGAGATGATGCATGAGTTGAGTGTAGATGCTGAGGTGCGCAGATACCTCTGGGAGGGTCAACTGATCTCGCTGGATGAAGTTCATGAGATCATCGACGGTAGCGACGCCTGTTTCGAACGATTCGGCAGCGGCTTCTATGCCTTAATGCTCGAGATTCTTGACGATCCAAACCACGGTGCGTTTGTCGGTTTCTGTGGCCATCGATTGTTAGAAAACCAAGACGATGTCGAGTTACGTTTTGGTTTGCATCCCAAATTTTGGGGTAGGGGCTTTGGCCATGAAGCGGCCATCGAAGTGCTCTCCCATGGATTTGATGTCTGCAACGTGGCGCGAGTGGTTGCGTGTACCGATACGCCCAATCAACGCTCCGTTAGGGTGCTGCAACGGTTGGGAATGTCGTTCGTGGAGCGCCGTGAGTGGCATGGACTCGACACAGTGTTCTACGCATTGACCGAACACGATTTCAAGCAGCTATGAGGATCGGCTTAATGCGCGCAACTTTGCGTTTGCACGGCTGTCGCTCGCTGAAAGAAAAGCGCAGCAGGCTGAATGGCCTTCGTGACCGCTTTGGTAAGAGCACGGGCCTTGCTGTCTGCGAGTCGTATCACGCCGACGAATTGCAGCATGCCGAATGGACTTTTGTTGCGGTTGCGGGACAAGCTAAAATCATCGATCAGTCGCTGGGCCAGGTCGAGCAACATCTGAGCACTAACATCGATGCCGAACTCATCAATCTCGAACGCGAGTGGCTTAGCTAGTGCGCGTCGAAAATACGGGATGACATGTCGCTACTCGTCGTAATCGCAATCACCGCAGTCGTCGTGGTCTACGTTCGCACCTCGCGCAAGCAACGTACATTGTGGCTGCAAAAGTTGGATCTCTTGGGATGTTGGCAATGGGATTCAGGCGACGAAACACTTACCTTAGCTGGCGAGCCCGATGGCGGCACCTTTGCTCGGGCGCAAGGAGACGAGACGGTACGTGGCGAGTGGCGATTGGTTGGCCACGATATGCATTTGACGGTCCACGGCCGCACGGACGGTTACGATTTGCGCCTATTCCGGCCTGGTTGTATTGGACTTGAAGACACAAGCGGACAGGGTCGCATCTACGAAAAGGCTGGCGCGAACGTTGTGTCGCTCGATCAAGCCAGGCGATAGGGCGATCTAAAAGGCGGTTGTTAAGCCTTGTCGTTGCGACGGTTCGGTTCGTCTAGATTGCGGCGCGGCAACAGGTCATCGGCAGTGCGATCTTCATTGCGTCTGTCGGCTTTGGCGTCGCGTCGGTCCTTTGTCCCTTTGCGACGTTCTTGTTCCTGATCATTCGGCATAATTGTAATTATTGGATGAGCGTGCAAACAAAGCGGAATTCTACCACGCGGCGCGCATTCCTACAGCAGAAACGAGTACAATGCGCGCCGATCTATGGTTGGCTCACGAGTACGATTTGGCGCGCGATACCTACAATTCGCTCATGGAAGAATTGCTCAAAAGAGCGTTGTCAGTGCTGCAAGTATGGGATGACGTCGATTGGCACAGCACGCAAGCAGCCGTATGGCGTCAATCACGTTGGCAATCAGGCTTGGTATCGCATCTGTCGATCGATGATGTCGCCCTTACCGACCTACTGCACGTCGACGACCAAAAAGACTCGCTCGTCACGAATACCCGCCAATTCATGGCCGGGCTTCCGGCCAACAACACTCTGTTGTGGGGCTCACGCGGGACCGGAAAATCATCGCTAATCCACGCAATCCTGCTCGAATTCGCAAAGGATGGGCTGCGGCTGGTCGAAGTGGGCAAACAAGACCTGCAGCATCTTGCCGAAATTGTGGACCTCCTAGCGCCACAACCCTTTAAATTCATCATTTTTTGCGACGACCTTTCGTTTGAGGCGGACGATCCATCCTACAAAGCGTTGAAGAGCGCGCTTGAAGGCTCATTATTCAAATCGACCGCAAATGTCCTAATTTATGCAACCTCTAATCGGCGCCATTTGCTGCCTGAGTACATGCAAGACAATCAAGCGTCTGGCCTCGTGGAAGGTGAACTCCACCATGGCGAAGCAGTTGAAGAGAAGATCTCGCTCTCTGACAGATTTGGTTTGTGGTTGTCCTTTTACCCATTCAAGCAAAACGACTATGTTGATGTCGTTGAACATTGGCTCGG
>Ga0115002_10009435_pt1 | contig 10672 bp, 9 predicted proteins | sample ArcticOcean_MG_C_8_FD_89576 | JGI IMG/M metagenome (GOLD analysis project Ga0115002, IMG submission 89576) | Marine microbial communities from western Arctic Ocean - ArcticOcean_MG_CB11_86 | ecosystem: Environmental > Aquatic > Marine > Oceanic | place: Arctic Ocean: Canada Basin | collected... | reverse complement strand
AGTTTCAGTAAGTCGCCGAGTACGCGACGTTGCGATTGCTGTGGCTCAACTGCAAGTCGTTTTTCCATGGCCCGTGAACTGGGGTGTGCGGAAACCAAAAACCAGATACCTGCGCCGACTGCTGCAACCGCGGCCCATAACTGAAATACAATGCGCCAGTCGCCGTCGAACCACGGCATTAGCAGTGAATTACTGAGGGAAAGAGCCAATACTCCACCGAGTGTTGGTCCCGTGATGTAGAGCCCCATTGCTAAACCACGTTCGCGTCCATGAAACCATAGGCTGACGACCTTTGCTGCGCCCGCTGAAACAATCGGCCCACCGAGACCAAGGAGCGCAACGGCTAGGAATAGAGTTAAATGATCCGAAGCCATGCTGCGCCCGAGTGACGAGGCCGCAACTAGAATTCCACCTATGAAGAGGGCGTGACGCGGTCCTAGTCGGTCCAGCAACGCACCACAAGGAACGGCAGAAAAAATATAAACTAATTGCCAGGCGCCAAGGACACTACCCATGGCAGTGTAGCTCATGTTTAGATCCACAATAATCACCGATACCAGTGGAGCCAAGCCGGTAACCGTCAAACCGAAGCTAAAATATAGGCACCAGACGCCGGCTAACATAAGCCAACGCTCGGGATGCGCATCCTTGCCTAAACTCTCAGTGGACGTTCGGATGACCAGCCTGCACTAGCGATTCATGCGGTTTTTAACGAGGTCATCGACGACACTGGGGTCAGCAAGCGTCGTTACGTCTCCGAGTTGGGTTGCGTTATTTTCGCCAATCTTGCGCAGAATTCGCCGCATGATTTTACCTGATCTAGTTTTTGGCAAGCCGGGTGCCCATTGAATGAGATCGGGTGCCGCTATCGAACCAATCTCCTTGCGAACCCATAACACAAGCTCCTTACGCAAGTCCTCCGTTGGTTCTACGCCTACGTTAAGCGTCACGTAGGCGTAAATACCTTGACCCTTAATCTCATGCGGATAACCAACGACAGCGGCTTCAGCTACCCCCTCATGTGCGACGAGCGCCGACTCGACCTCGGCGGTTCCCATCCTGTGGCCGGAGACATTGATGACATCATCAACGCGGCCTGTGATCCAGTAATAGCCATCTTCATCGCGACGCGCGCCGTCGCCGGTGAAATACTTTCCGGGAAAGGTTGTAAAATATGTTTCAACAAAGCGCTGATGGTCGCCGTAGAGCGTCCGCATCTGTCCAGGCCAAGAATCGAGGAGAACAAGAATGCCAGTGGCTGCTCCTTCCAGAATTTTGCCGTCGCTATCTAATATCCCAGGTTTCACGCCAAAAAATGGAAGGGTCGCAGAGCCAGGCTTGAGCGCTGTGGCACCAGGAAGGGGCGTAATCAGAATTCCACCGGTTTCGGTTTGCCACCAGGTATCCACAATGGGGCAGCGACCATCACCCACTACGTTATTATACCAAAGCCAAGCCTCGGGGTTTATGGGTTCGCCGACAGTACCAAGAATGCGGAGAGACTTTCTGCTGGTGGCTTTGACTGGCCCATCGCCTTCGCGCATTAGGGCCCTGATTGCGGTCGGCGCAGTATAGAAGATGGTGACGTTATGCTTGTCGCAGACTTGCCAGAACCTTGAGACATCGGGGTAGTTTGGCACACCCTCGAACATCAAAGTTGTTGCCCCGTTGGCGAGTGGTCCATAGATAATGTAACTATGGCCAGTGACCCATCCGATATCAGCCGTACACCAATAAACATCATCATCGTGGTAGTCGAAGACGTATTGGTGGGTCATCGAGGCATAGGTAAGATATCCGCCTGTCGTATGCAGCACGCCCTTCGGCTTGCCGGTCGAGCCCGAGGTGTAGAGGATGAATAGTGGATCTTCCGCCTTCATCTCTTCCGGTGGGCACTCTGGAGATACTTTCTCGATCTCCTCGTGATACCAGATATCTCGTCCGTCGACCCAATCAATGTCGCCGCCAGTACGTTTGACGACGACGACGGTCTCTACCTTAGGGCATTTCTTGAGCGCTTCGTCGGTATTGGCTTTAAGGGCGATCGGCTTCCCACCACGCACACTTTCGTCGGCGGTGATTATACAGGTAGACCCGCAATCAAGGATGCGTCCAGCGATTGAATCTGGCGAAAATCCACCAAATACTACGGAATGGACAGCGCCAATACGCGCGCAGGCAAGAACGGCATATGCCAGCTCAGGGATCATCGGCATGTAGATAGTTACGCGATCGCCGCGTTTGACGCCACGGGCTTTCAAAACGTTGGAGAGTCGAGATACTTGCTCGTGGAGTTTGCGATAGGTTATCCGTTTTGACTCGGTTGGATCGTCTCCTTCCCAGAGGATGGCTGTCTGCTCACCCCGTTTTTCTAAATGCCGGTCGACGCAATTGGCACAAGCATTGAGTGTCCCGTCGTAGAACCAGCGGATATATACGTCACCAGTATAAGAGACGTCTTTAACCTTGGTGTAGGGATTGATCCATTCGATCCGCTTTCCATGTTCTCCCCAGAACCTCTCGGGATCGGCGACCGATTCCTGGTACATGCGTTTATAGGCGGCTTCATCTACGAAAGCTGACTTAGTGATCCCTTCCGGTACCGGAAAAAGTTTGTCGTCTGTCATTCTTGGCCCCCAGTGGATCGTGTACGCGTGTTGTTGCTGCCAGTCATTCTTCGCTAAAGCAGCATATCGATGTGCATAATGGGGGGAATCCTCGGGTCAGACAAGACAGAGGGCGTCACGATGCTGCCTGCCTAGTCTCATAAAACCGTGCGCTTTCAGCACTAAGAAAGTAGGCAAACCATAAGCAGACGGAGGTCATAGAGCTGAGGAAAGATTGTTCGATGGGTGCTATCATGGGTAATTTGATTGGCGCCGTACTCAACCCTGGTTGCCACTTATACTACGACATCAATGCCCTCAGTCGGGACTTTTTGTGCCTGGAGATAGAATCCTGATCGTAATGATTTGTTTAGCGACATTATTAGGCTCAGACATGAACAATGTCTTAGGACGTCTACTTAGAGGGCAGGCATAATCCATCCTTTGTGGAGCTTGATAGGGAATGGGTTGAGTGATTTGCCCTTGCATGGACCATGAAGACAGCGCCCTGTTTCGATTTCGAACCGTGCTCCGTGATTGACGCACTGGATATGGCGTTTATCGAGTGTCATGAACTAGTTTTCGATGAACTCCAGAGGCCAGTGCGCATGTGGGCAAGAATTAAGGTAGCCGAAAGCAATTTTGTCCTTGCGGACTATAAAAATTTCTTGGCTTGAAGCTCCAACCTCTACAACAAACCCTCGCGCTTCCCCGTTTGGAATTTCGTCAAGACGACACAGTGCCCTGACTTGCTTGTTATGTGCGCTAGTCACAACGGTTGATTTTGCAGTCAGATTTTTGTTTTTCCCATCGAACAAATAAGGCTCCAGGCTTTATCATTGATGGGCATTACGGAAAGTCGGGAATGGCGGACGAGCGCAATATCTTGTAACTGTGGTTCGCCTTTTACTTCCTTGAGCGTGACAGGTTGCTCAAGCTTCTTTACAGCCTTCACATCGACCATGCCGAAGCGGCCTGTTGCGTCCGTGGGGTCGAGGTAATACTCCTTTGTTACCTCAACGACGCCCACAACCTGGCGTTCACCGCCTGAATGATAGAAAAATGCGAGATCGCCTACCCTCATCGCTTTCATGTTGTTCGCGGCCTGGTGGTTCCGCACACCGTCCCATTCGGCGATGCCGTCGCTAACTTGATTATCCCACGACCAGGTTTCCGGCTCTGACTTAAATAACCAATGTGCCACGACTTCACCTCACTCCGGCTGGAAAGGCCCTGGCGCGCCGCCATAAGCGTAGACCGCAACGCTTGCGAAAAGGCCGCCCTTATTAAAAGGCTCGCTGGCGAGCCACGCCTCCACGGCCCCGCGATCTGGGAAATCCATCACCATCAAACTACCAACCATGGTCTTTCCATCGTCAGCCATTAGTGGCCCTGAAAATGCGGTTCGTTCCCGGATAGCACCCAGATACTCCCGATGTTCGGGGCGCAGTGCCATGCGCTTATCTAGGCTTACAGGGGTATCGAGGGCGTGGATAGCAAAAAGCATAATAGAACCATTCCTAATATTTCAAAAAAATAACGATCTCTGAAGATTAAGCGAACATTGCTAGTCAATCCAGTATACAGCAATGAGAAACAAGATTTATGAGATAATTATTTTGTGTGTCCTTCGATCGAAAACGGTCGAGCGAGGAGGTCATCAATCACTTTATTCAAGTCATGGCGACGATTGATAACGTCGTCAACGGCGTTACATATCGGCATTTCTATGTCGAGTGTCTCAGCTAAGACGCGGATGGCAGAGGCAGTGAACACACCTTCAGTCACCGATGTGCGCTCCGATAGAATTTCTTCGAGATCCCGTCCTTCGCCAAGTGCCTGACCGAGCGACATATTCCGGGATTGCATGCCCGTGCACGTGAGTGTCAGGTCGCCTAATCCTGAGAGACCCATGAGAGTTTGTGGCATGGCGCCTTTTGCCATTCCAAGTCGGGCCATTTCAGCAATGCCGCGCGTAATTAGCGCGGCGCGCGCGTTATCGCCCATTCTGCGCCCTGCAACGATGCCACAAGCGATCGCTAAGACGTTTTTGACCGCACCGCCAATCTGCGCACCTACAGGATCATTAGATATGTATGGGCGAAAGTGAGTAGTTCCGATTGCGGCGACAAGTTGTTCACCTAATCCAACGCTTTCTGTCGCCAACGTCACTGCGGTTGGGAGGTCACTGACGACTTCCGCTGCAAATGTTGGACCCGATAAAATGGCAATTGGTGAACCTGGAAGAATCTCGGTGACGACTTCCGACATGAGCGCGCAACTACCTTGTTCAATCCCTTTTGTGCAAATGACAACTGGCGTATTGGACATAAGATGCGGCGCCATATCAGAGACAACAGCGCGAAGGTGCTGTGCAGGCGCGACAAGAAGTACGGCGTCAATACTGTCAACGGCATCTGCAATATCGGTTGTCGCCGTTATTCCGGGTTCGAGTTTAACGTTCGGCAAGAAAATTGTATTGCCATGGCCAGCGTTTATCGCCTCAGCGACCTCGGCTTCTCGTGCCCACAAGATGGCCTTCGCGCCAGCACGACGTGTGATACAGGCCAGTGCTGTACCCCAGGCTCCACCACCAATAATTCCAATCCGCGTCATCGCTTATGGACCTAAGTTAAATGCAATAGAGATGCGCACTCCATCTCCATGGTATGGCCTAACGGAGTGGCTTAGCCAAGCTGGAAAAAGAACCATCATACCCGCGCGTGCGCGAATAAGTTCCGACGCACCGGTAGAGAGCCCACCAGGCACCTTTGGTGCCAGTGATGGCGCATACATGATTGTGGCTGGTCCACGTGGATCCTGAATTTCAAATTCGCCACCAAGTGTCAAATCATCACCGGTGCCGCCGTCGTCCACATAATATGTTCCCGACCACAGACAACCAGGATGGATATGAAATTCGTTTCCATTATCGCGGCGGTTAACATTTGCCCAACTGTTTAATTTCCAGTTTGGGCTTACGGTTTCGCCTGTACGACTGCAAGTTAAGCGGGATGCGGCCTTCCTGGCCACTGCAATGATGACGTTACCGGCGCTACCACCCCACTCGTGAAAATCCCAAGTTGATTGCCAACCGCCGCGGTTAGAGTGATCCGTACTGGCTATACTCATACTACGCTCAAGGATCAACGCTTTCAGCGCTATGTTGAGTTCCCTTGCATCTGGAAGGTGAGTTATGGCAACTGGCGTAGCAAAGAAGCCTTGGTATGCAATTTTTGTTGGAATTTGCGTTTGTGGTGTAGGCATAGTTCCTGAGTTCCTTTGCCGCTAATTACTTACAAATAAATTAATGGCGATGGAAATGCATGTGCTTGTACCTTGGTAACTGTTTACTCTGTGCATAAGCCAAGATGGGAATATTACCATAAGACCACTCTTCGGTTTGATTTGGTGATAGGCGCCGGCGTTCTCTCCGCCAGGGATATTCATCCTCAAATTTGAGTTGTACATGATTGGAGCAAGCCCCCGAGGATCAAGCAGTTCAAGTTCATTAACGACCGGGTGGTCATTGGTGTTTCCGCCGTCATCAACAAAATAGACACCTGACCAAAAGCAATTCGGGTGGGCATATAATTGGTTGTTTTCTCCGCATGGGTTGACGACTGCCTGAGAACTGAGGTTCCATTTGATTTCTGTAGATTGTGCCTGATTTTCATTCAATCTGGTCTGAGTCATGTCGTTTCCGATTGCTGCAAACGTCTCAAGCAAACGTCGTGATGGCTCGCCGCCCCAAGACGCAAAATCCCAACCCGAACGCCAGGTATTTTGTGTCGACTCCGACGCGCTAATATTTGTACTTCTGCGCTCGAGGATTGTCTGTCGCAGCTCGAGGTTGAGTTTCTCTGGATCTTCCAGTTCCACAAAAATGACGGGTGTCGCGAAATAAGCACGAACGTCGATGTCGAAGGTTTGGGTGGGTGCTTCCATGGTGATACTCAGTTACTCTTTACTCATCTGGCCATCGCAGTAAAACTGTCGTCAAGTGGCCAGCGTGGCCGAACAGCAAAATCGAGGTCATTGACAAGCCCACGCTGCAGTCGCTCGATGCCTGCCCAGGCGATCATCGCAGCATTGTCTGTGCAAAGCTCGATGGGTGGAACATGAAACGCAAAGCCCGCTTCTGCTGCGACGTGATCGAGCCTTTTCCGCAAATATCGATTTGCCGCGACTCCCCCAGCCAGAACCAATGATCGCCCATCAGGAAATTCGTCTCGAAACCGCGTGATTGCATTGTCACAGCGGTCAGTAAGAACGTCGCCAATGGCTGTTTGGAAACAAGCAGCAATATCTGCGGCAACCATTGTGTCAAACTTATCGTCATCTATTCGTGCAACAGTATGTCGCACCGCTGTTTTGAGGCCTGAAAACGAAAAATTACACCCGGGCCTACCGCTCATGGGTCGTGGCAAGTCAAATCGAGTTGGATCGCCCTTGAGAGCGGCTGCCTCGAGAGCTGGTCCGCCAGGATAACCGAGGCCCAGTAATATTGCGGTCTTGTCGAATGCTTCGCCGATAGCATCGTCAACGGTGCCGCCATAACAGCGGTAGTCCGCCATGTCTGCAATTGCCAAAAGTTGACAATGTCCACCCGAAACCAGCAACAAAAGATAAGGAAATTCGATACCATCGGTGAGACGCACCGTCAGCGCGTGTCCTTCTAGATGATTGACAGCGATAAGCGGAAGGTTATGGACCAGTGCAATGGCTTTTGCGGTCATCATGCCAACCATAACACCACTGATGAGCCCCGGACCCCCTGTTGCGGCAATTCCATCTAGATCATTGAAGTCGATGTCTGCGTCTGCGAGTGCCTGCGCTACCAACCGATCAATGTGGGTCAAATGGCTACGGGCCGCAATTTCAGGTACAATTCCGCCGTAGGGTCGGTGTTGATCAACTTGGGAGAGTACAATATTAGACAAAATTTGACATTCGTCGCTCACTACTGCGGCGGCTGTCTCGTCGCATGACGTTTCGATACCGAGAATAAGCATGGCGGCGGCGTTGTAGCGCGCCAATGCACTCTACGCAACGCGGGCCTGAGGATTGTCTGTATGCATCTTCAGGTGCTTTCGCCCCCTACTCGATCGCGGTACAGATTAGGTATGAAAAACATAACATCTAATATTACGGGTATCATACGACTAGGAACACGCACTTCACCCCTCGCGATTGCTCAAACAACGATGGTTCGCTGTCGTCTTGAAGAGGCTCATCCCGCGCTTGAAATCGAGGTTGTCAAAATTACTACATCAGGCGACAAGATTGTCGATCGTCGTTTATCAGAGGTCGGTGGGAAAGGGCTATTTGCAAAGGAGATTGAGGAAGCTTTACTAGTCGGTGAGATCGACGCTGCGGTCCACTCCATGAAGGACCTTGAAACTCATTTGCCTGACCGCCTCTGTATCGGGGCGGTTCTCCCGCGCGAAGACCCGCGTGACGCATTTATTGGCAAAGATGTTTTGGCGTTGGAGGCGCTACCGATTGGAGCCGTGGTGGGCACTACATCGTTGCGACGGCAATCCCAGCTCTTGGCGTTTAGGCCGGACTTTAAAATCGTGATTTTGCGTGGCAACGTTGGGACGCGTATCGATAAGATTAGAGGCGGGTATGCGGACGCGACGCTTTTAGCATTCGCTGGCTTGAGGCGGTTGAAAATTGAGGGTGTCATTACGCAAGTTATATCGACAGACGTCATGTTGCCGGCCGTTGCACAAGGTGCTATCGGCGTTGAAATTCGCGATGACGATGACCGAATGCGAGCCACAATGGCGTCAATAGATGATGCTGACAGCGCATTATGTGTAGCCGTTGAGAGGGCGTTTCTCGCAAAACTTGATGGATCGTGCCATACACCGATCGCTGGTCTTGCTGAACTGGACCGAGGGCGCGTTCGTTTTCGGGCGCTTGTCGCCCGCCCCGATGGTACGGAAGTACAGCGTACAAGTCGCGAAGCATCTGAGAATGATTCACTCGCGATGGCTGCGGACGTGGGTAGTGAGCTTCGGGCAGCAATTGGTTCTGACTTTTTCGACGAGAATTAGCATGAACATTCCGCCAGCTAGTGTGCTCGTTACCCGACCGAAGAAAGACGCAAAGTTGATTGCAGTTGACCTCAAGCGTCGCGGCGTTGACGTATTTCTCGAGCCGCTTCTTGAAGTTGTCGCGATAGAAGGTGCCACGCCGGATCTGCGCAATATTGCGGGCTTAATATTCACCTCTTCGAACGGCGTCCGTGCATTTGCGCGGATCAGCAAACATCGAAATTTTAAAGTCTTCGCCGTCGGCGATGCTACGGCAGCATCAGCACGCCGCGCTGGATTTTCTGATGTGGATAATGCTGGTGGTAGTGTTGAAGATCTTATGACCCTTGTCACAGACAGTTGGTCTCCAGAATCGGGCGCACTTTTCCACGCAGCGAGCCGAACGATCTCTCATAAACTCGCGGAGAATCTAGGGGCATTAGGTTATGAAGTTCACAGGTTGACGTTGTACGAAGCTAAAGCTGCAGACGCCCTCTCAGTGAGTTTATGCAAAGTGCTGCGTGGAGGGAAACTCGGATATGCACTATTTTTTTCTCCCCGAACTGCAGATATCTTTGTTAGTCTTGTTACAAGTGCTTGCCTCCGTGATGCCTGTAAAACTGTTGAGGCAATATGTTTAAGCACTGCGGTGGCCGATATGTTTACAGGGTTCAATTGGAGACACCTGACAGTGGCAGCCAAACCGAACCGGGAATCATTGCTTATTGCTCTTGATCGACGGCTTGCGCATATAAAATCATGACTAATAATGTGAAACGGCCCGAAGATTACCTGACCGAGCACATGGGTGCGGCGTTTGTGATTCAGAAGCTTGGCGGTATTCGTCCAGCGGCGGCATTACTTGGTGTTGCGGCAAGTACGGTCCAAGGGTGGAAGGAACGCGGTGTCATTCCACAAAACCGCGAGCAGTCAATCCTAGATATTGCTACGCGACACAATATTGACCTTTCTAAGGCTAGGGCGGTTGATAAGACCGTTGCGTTGACAGCAGAAACTTCTCCAAAAAAAAATGATTCTCGTGACGCATTGCAAGCAGCGCCGGCCGCAAAAAAAACAACGCAAACATCTGTTGAATTGGCGGATAGCGCGATTGCAAAGACGGGCCGACCGACTAATGGTGTCGCCTGGATCGCCCTGATGCTTGCGGGCGGAGCGTTGATCACCACTATTACACAGCCAAAATGGGCACCCTTGTTGTTCCCCCAATCATCAACCACCACTTTGCTATCACCCGCACTTAAAGATTTATTAGGCAATGAGTTTTGGGGGGTGGAGAGGCGTATAGCTGCCCTTGCAAGTGATCTGTCTGATCTCTCGACGCGAACAGAATCTGCCGCACTTCTGCCTGAATTTTCTCTTTTGAACAATCGTCTCGATGTACTCGAATCAGCTAATGGCGAATATGATAGCAAAACCAAATTTGCGGGTAGTATCTTGGAATTAGGTGATCGATTGACAGTGCTTGAAGGGCAAATGTCTACAAAGGGTGCAGATAATGACACGGCTGTAGCGATCGACTCTCTCCGTACCGGAATTCTGACACTGGGCGTTGACGTTACGACTTGGAGTGAGCGTTTGGCAGCGCTTGAGGCTGTTCCGACAAACCAGGTCGGTGGTGTAGCCGCGTTGGTCCTTGCCGTCGGGCAGCTTGAAGGGGCGATAGATACGGGCGGACCTTTTGTAGGGGCACTGGAACGCGTACGGTCCTTTGGTGGCGGGGATCTCGTCGTCGCCGAAGCATTGGCGTTGATTAGTGTGTGGACAGCGGCAGGAATTCCGACTGAAGCAGCCCTCAGGCTTCGTTTCACGCCACTCATGTCTGAGCTAGAGCAGTCCATTGTAACCGATACTGCAAACGATAGGTGGTGGTCTCGCCTACGTCGCCAAATGTCCGGTTTGGTCACGGTTCGGCGCGTCGGCTTGGCTAAAAAATTGTCGCCGGTCGAGAAAATTGAACTAGTGGTCAAGCGCGGTGATCTCGAAAGGGCTGTTGTTGAGCTT
>Ga0115002_10009433_pt1 | contig 10672 bp, 11 predicted proteins | sample ArcticOcean_MG_C_8_FD_89576 | JGI IMG/M metagenome (GOLD analysis project Ga0115002, IMG submission 89576) | Marine microbial communities from western Arctic Ocean - ArcticOcean_MG_CB11_86 | ecosystem: Environmental > Aquatic > Marine > Oceanic | place: Arctic Ocean: Canada Basin | collected... | reverse complement strand
GAGCGTCCAGCGTTTTCAATGGGTACGCGGGTCTTCCAATTTTCAAAATCGTATTTAGGTCAGCGTAAAAACTGCACTGTGAGACAGAGACGGTATCCGTATTCCATGCGTTTTTACTCCGACCCTAATGAGATAGCAGAGGGCAGCAACATAACCTCCAATTGCCAACCAAGATGGCGGCTAATAACGGTGACTTTCTGCTGCAAATGGCCAGTGCCGGCCACGGAATTGCGATGCTACCCGCCTTTATTGCCTGGAGTGCCCTGGCGCGCGGTGAAGTAGTCAAGGTACTGCCCGATTGTTCACTGCCGAGCCTAAGCCCCTATTTTGTGTATTCCAGAAATCGATATTTAACGCAGCGGGTGCGGCGCTTAATTGATTTTATGACGGACCGATTTGGCGACCGGCCCTATTGGGATCAAGCGATTTAGCCAGCACTAATCCGGCTTAAGTACGAATCTCCGAGCGCCCGTTCTTTTGGACGTAAGCAATCATTCGCTGGGCGCCCAGGCACGCCCGGTTTGTGCGCCCTTATGCGACCTTCGAGATTAGGTTTCATCTTTCCCGAAACTGGCGGCCCGGCAGCTCTCAAAAGCAATGCAGAATAGGTGAAGCGTTATACCCAGGGATCGGCAAGCCCTCGATCCGGGCAGCTTGCGTGATCATCGCGAAGCGGGTGTAGCAATCGTGGGCGTGGGCCGGAAATCAGAGAAACAACTTCACGCAATGATTTGACCAAGGTCTGCCGATGCTGAAGAATGACCCGCTACCATGGCTTTGTTTTTATGGATTGGAAGCGCGTGCGGGGCGATCCTCGGGTTATCTCATGCGCTCTATCTTTACCGACAGATTGCCGCTCGGTGTACGACCGCCGATGCCGCTGGCATCAATCGCCGCGGACTCTACTACGCTATCTGGACGTTCGCTCTGTGGACCATCTTCGGGTCCTATGTACTCGCTTTTTGGCTACTCGGCGCTACTGTTTATGCGCTTGTGCGTTTGATCCTGGGGCAACGTGCGGCCTGAACACAGCGGTAACCGTTGCTGCACGCGATTGACGCCAATCGCAAGTGCCGAGAGCTGGCTATGAAGGACGTCAGGCGAGTCGCGATCATCGGAGCCGGCATCGCTGGGCTCGTCACAGCAAAAACCCTAGTCGCGCAAGGCCTTGAATGCGCGGTGTTCGAGCGCGGCGATCGCCTCGGTGGGGTTTGGGCCGACGGCTATTCCAATTTCGGTGTCCAGGCACCGAAAGAACTCTATGAATTTCCAGACTGGCCGATGCCAAAGGCCGCGCCTCACTTCACGCCAGGACTCATTTTTCAGCAATACCTGGAAAACTACGTCGACCATTTCGAATTCCGCTCGTGCATTCGCCTGAGTGTATGCGTAACAAGGCTTGAGCCCCGATCCGACGGAAACTCGGGCTGGACGGTGACGACAAACGGAAATACTGGACATCGCACTGAAGATTTCGATCTCGTAGTGATCGCGACCGGCCTCTATTCCGACGTGCCTAATAAACCGAGCTTCCCCGGCGAAGCAGAATACCGGGGAGTGATTCTGCACAACTCTGAGGTCAAGACGCGGGACCCGCTCCAAGGGCGAAACGTCGCTGTTGTCGGGTATGGCAAGAGCGCTGTAGATATTGCGTTCGAAGCAGCCGAGGTCGCGAAGGATGTCCACATGGTCTTCCGTGAGACTCACTGGCCGGTGCCGCGCAAGGTTGCCGGTGTACTGCCGTTTAAATGGGGTGCACTGAGCCGCATGGCGAGTGCGTTTTTGCCGCTCTATCAACGTTCCACCCCAGTGGAACGGTTGCTACACGGCGTCGGTAAACCCTTGGTGTGGGTGTTCTGGCGGACTTTCGAAATTATCATTCGCCTCCAGTGCCGTCTCGGAATGAAGATTGCGAACGGCAAAAATCTAGTGCCAGCGGCGCCGTTTGAAACCGATACAAACGGTGAAGGGACGATCGTGACGCCGCCCGAGTTTTATCCGTTGCTCCAACAAGGCCGAATTTCGGCCCATCGCACGGAGATTGCACGCTTCACACACAATGGGATCGTGCTGCAGGACGGCACAGAGCTCGAGGTCGATTGCGTCGTACTGGCCACCGGCTGGAAAAGTGATTTCGAATACCTGTCGGACGATGCACGAGCTGCCTTGGGTACGGATGAAGACGGCTTCTATCTGTACCGCCACATGTTGCACCCGGATTTAGCGAATCTGGCTTTCATCGGGCGCGCCACCGCCGTTTCCAACATACTGACCCATTCGCTGCAGGCGCGTTGGCTGGCAGAATCAATCGCGGGCCGGGTTATCCTGCCGGAGCGAAACGCTATGCTAGGGGAAATCGATGAGATCAAGGCTTGGAAGCGATCTTGGATGCCTTACAGCCCAGTACGCAGTACGCGATTGTTCATGCACGCGCAGCACTACCATGACGAACTAATGAGAGATATTGGGATCGATCCGCTGCGCAAGCGAGGATTGTTTGCCCCGCTGAAGGAATTACTCGCACCCTACCAGCCAGCGGATTATCAGGCGATTGTCGCCGGGAACTGGGAGACGCCAATCAAACCATTGTAGTCGTCGTGATGCTGACGACGACGCAGCCCTGCATTGCGTCTACGGAATCACTAGGATCATTCTCGTTTGTGGCCGATTCAACTGACCAAAATTTGATACAACCGTCTGTTATATGGCGACGAACAGTCGTTCGACAGCGCTGCGTCTACATCCGGTTTGTGCCTACAAGAGACATTCGCGCGTCGCCAAAGTTTGTCTGTCGCAAACCCTAAAGAGATCATTGCCGGCGACGAAGCCGAAAGGGTCTGTTAGGCTAGGCCACAAGACGACTTCGCAAGGATGCGAACATGTTGCCGTTGCCTGATGTAAAGAGAAATATCCGCCGCGATTTCTATATAGAATGCATTCGTCGTCAAATGCAGAGCTGCTTGATCGCCTTATTGATGCGTTCGAGGTCCTCGGTACGTGCAGCTTCGCCAACCCGTTCGCGAACACCTTCCTCGTTGACCTTGAACAGGCGATTGGCAGCCAGCAAGCGCTGACGGTGGTTACGCGCGTTGCTGCAGTTACGACTTTGTTCGCGCTGCTCCTCGACCCGCCGCTTGTGTTCGTCTCTGCGAGCAATCCGGGCTTCATGCGATATTCGGCTAGCTTCAGTCTGAGCGTTCAGACGCTGCACGGCATCTGGATCGGCACTCGAGGGTTTGACGTGAATTTCTTTTACGGCGGTGTTTGCCGGAGCCCGCTCGGCGAAATGCGTTACGCCGTCTGCGTCGATCCACTTATAGACACCGGCCACTGCGGGTGTGCACAGAATCAAAAACAGAACCGTAACAATACCGGAGTAACAATCACGGCATCTATTCATCAGGGTTTCCTCACCAGCATGCCGCCACCGCTTCGCGATCGGCGGCGCTAGTGGAATCGGAGCACGTCGTGCCCCCGAGGATGCACTGCGTGCCTGCTTCATCGATGCGCATTGCGTCGCAATCGGTGTCGTTTGTCTGCCCGCCAGTTGGCGCGGCGGCCAGCGTATAGCTTGTGCTATTTAAGGCAACAAGGCCGATGTTGTATCTAACGTTAGCGTCGCCCTGTGGCGACGCGTTGAATGGTAAGGCCGTGACTAAGGTGCCTGGGTTAGCTGCGTCGTCGTAACGTCCCTGGGCGGTAAACGCACGTTCTAAGTACAACGACAGATCGTGTAAGTCGGTTGCCGCGGCCGTCCTTCCAGTGTCGAGGGAGTATTGGCGATATCCGGGTACGGCAATGGACGCCAAAATGCCCACGATTACGACTACGATCAACAATTCGATGAGATTGAAACCTCGCTGCCTAGTTGCCATCGCTATCATCTATCAGGTACTCCATCTTCATCGACGATGTATGGAATTTCTTCAATCAACTTGATCGTAGATACGGTCCAAACTTGGTTTTCGATGCGATAGCCGTACTGCACGGCCGTACCTGGGGCAATGTCCGCTATTTGACCGACGCTGGACCCAAGCTCGTCGCGAACCGTGAGCTGCTCATCGACCTGCATAGCCTGATCGCCGATTACGACCCATTCGCCTTCAGCGTTAGAAAATTCGAAGATGCCGTAACCGTCTTGTAGCGAGTCTTGTTCACTTGCTAGCGCGGTCCCGATCGAGCTGATCGCCGCGAGTGCGAGCGCCGACCAAAGTGTGCCAATTCTCATAGTGGTTTTCTCCCTTAATGCTCTATTTCAGTTGGCGCCATGACTTCCGCCCTAGACTTTGCGCGGCACCATTGACGTCTTTAACCTCGGTCGAGCCGTCGAGCCCAGCTGTCACCGCGTGGTTTACTGTCCCGTCTTCGCTCGAAATCAACGTGACTGGCGCGACTGTGGGATTACTGATCCACCCGTTATCGTGGTCTACGTCGCCAGTGCCTGGGTCTGTCTGAGCGTCGTTACTATCGAACGCGCCATCCCCATTGAGATCAAACACGGCAAAATTAGTTCTCCCACCACTGATAGGATCGAATGCCATCAACACGGAAAATCCGCCGGCACTTTCGCAACCACCGAGCGGCGCGAAGGTATTAAACAGTATCAGTGGTGCGTTCATCTCGGTTACCGCAACAATCGGGTCGGCGATGATACGTTCGCCCTGCGCACCATTGACCGGCGAGACAAAGTCAATGTACCAGCCTTTCTGAGTCGAATAGTCGACGTTGTTCTGTGTCAGCGTGCGCGTGTGTTGGTCCGTCCCGTCAAAATTGTCGATATCTTCTTCGATAATTTCCTGGGGTTGTAATACGGTAGAAGGCTGCGTTCCACTCCCGGGCAGCGAACGCTCACCGACGGAAGCCACCGCAACCCCGACATCACGAATACCGTAGAACGTCTCAACTTCGGCCGGGTTGGCAACGATATCGTCGCCGCTCGCAAAAAAACGGCCGGTACCAAAAAGAATAAGAAAGCCGCCGTCGGGGTGCGCGACAATGGCAGGCTTTGAGGTAATTGCCTGCGGACTTCCGCTCGGCGCGATGGCCGTATATAGAGGGCTACCGCCATTAGCAATAGACCAGTAGCTCGGGTCGGGGTCAGTTAGGTCGAACTTCCAGATATTCCCAAGCAGATCCCCTGCGTAGACTAAGTCGTAGGAGAAATCCGCGTCCGTATCGACCACTAACGGCGTTGCCAGACCATTCGTATCGGTTGCACTCCCAACCCCGGTGTCGAATTTTTTGAGTAGCACTCCAGTCGACAAATCGATGACGAAAAGCTGTGCGCGTTCGCTAGTGCTGTTATAGCCGTTACCGACGATCGCTACCCATTTACCGTTATTTAAACGCACGATTTGGGATTTCCCGAGGACGATGCCAAGTTCCGGGTGAGTGTACTCCCACAACACGTTGTTCGCGGTAAAGGTCGTCGGGTTAGAGACGTCAAGTGCGAAAAGCGAGTCGCCGCCGCGGCCCATGGCGCCGACTAACACGCTTTTCCAAGAGCTGCTCACGTACGCGTCGCCGGTCTGTAGCGCACCGTCGACATAGAAACGATGTGAGTAACTGGTGCTGGTTAGATCGGCTAAATTTGCGAACGTCCCCTGGGGAACGAAGGCGAATTCCTCGTCGCCGTTGCTGGTACGAAATCCGTGCAACATGCCGTCGTTGGCACCGACGTAAACCATATCTACCCGCGAGGCCTTCGTCGCCAGGAAAGAGTTGAACGACGATCCCTCAACACCGCCGAGCATCTGGTAGGGCGGTGTAGACTGCTGTTTCGTAACAGCAACCGGGGTTGAGTGAATGATGTCGCCAAGTAGTTTCTCACGATTGCGAAACGTGCCGCCGTTTTGCACCTCGTTTGTCCGGTCGCCACGAACGTAGTCCAAAGTCGCGGCGCTGCCGATAGCGGTTTGTTGCGCAGTGGTAAGATTAGCCCAGACGAATTCTGCGCCTTCAACCGTCCCATCATCGACCCAGGTAAAAATATTGCGCGCCGATTCGGCCGGAACTCCAGTGCTCGCCGCCCATATCGTGCTCCCGAGAATGCCTCCATCGAGAAACTCGATCGCGAACAATTCACCGTCCCAGCCTTCCGTATCAAAAAAGCCCTGAAAAATGAGCGTGCCTGACTGAATTGACTGTGAGGTTGCGGCGACCGCCGATGCCGACCCCGTTCGGTTACCAATGTCGGTAATCACATCGTTAAGACTCGTGATCAGCTGCTGTGGGTCCTGACCGGCAAGGTAGAGTCCGCGCGAGTTGAATGCGGCGTGACGCATATCGTCGATAGTCGTTAGCGAGTTAGCGCTGGGCAGCGGCCACGGCGGCGCAGGGGTCGTCGCTTCGTGATCTGCCGGCGACGCGCTAAGCGTGCCGTTGAGACCAAAAGCAACGGTATACGTCACCATATGCTGGGCCTGATTCTCGTCGATATTCGTTATCACTGGAACGTTGTCAGCCAAACTCGAGAGGTCCGTTTCGTAGTATTTCATCGCTGCATCGGCGAGAGTATTGGAAAAGGTATCCGCGTGGGGACCGCCGTCCCACTCACCTGGGCCGTCGGTATCGGAGTTTCCGACGCTCGGGTTGGTTCCGTTCCAAAATCCATCGGAGAACAAAACAGTAAAATTCTGCTGACACTCGCCGCCGTCGGCTTCAGGCAATATCGGCGAAGGATCGTCGAATCCAAGCGGACTATGCAGGCCGTTACCTAAGTCAGTCTGGTCGAAATACTCACCGGTGTTCTGCAGTAAGCCCCGCAACGGCGTACCGCCGGTCGAATTGATCTGAAATAACTCATCCATCAAAGTAAGTTTCGCTGTCGCGTCTGTCATATAAGCGACCGGAGTACCAACATTGTTGTTATTGTGTAAAGTCGCCAGTCCCATGCGTTGGGTGGAATTTGTTATCAGTTCGGAGACGGCTCGCTTGAGTACGTACTCGCGCTTGCGATAGTAGCTGTACCAGTTCGCGAAATTAGTTTGTTGGGCCGCCGTTAATGTACTAGCAAAAACCCAACGATGATCAGAGTAATTTTGCGCGCGACTGACATACCCGCCGTACGATACATCCGCAGTCGGGCATTCACCGTTTTGATAGACGCCGTCGGCCGGATTTACCCCGGATCCATCCACCCAATTACCAAAGCCTACGGCGAAACCCGTGCCGTCTGCATTCAGCAGGTTACGGACATAGCCATTCGCGTCGTAGGGGTTGACCAGCGCTGATGTGATCGATTGATCCACGAATGCGTTGCCTTCCTCGTCCAAACCAAGCCAAGGCGTGTAGGTGACACTCGGGTTGTAAGCCATTACGTTGTAACCGACGCAAAATTCGCGATCTTCAGTGAAATTATTCGGCGAATAATCTAGATTGCCACCGTTTGGAGCGTACGTATGCGCTACCAGCGCACCGTTACTCAATGTGACTTCCCAATCCATTGAACCAGAGTCGTCCAACGCGAAAAAAATGTTCGCTGGTACATCGTTCGCGAGAAAAATCGGCACATTAGGTACGGAGATAGCCGCGCCTGCGCCGATCGTATTGCCAAGCAGAAACCCGACAAAAAGCGACCGCAAGACAGCCGCCAAAGGTCGCATATGGGGAGGATTATTAGTCATGAAATCGATCCTTAGATAGTGCGAATTGATTTGGGGTTACTTTCTCAGGTGCACGGTAGATTGAGTAAGCGAAGAAGAGTTTGTGTTCGCTCCCCAGCCTTGCCCTGATACGCGATAGACGTAACGCCAGCAATCTTGGTTAGAACTTGCGTCAGAGTCGAGAAGACAATTATCGTCGCGCGGTACGCCGCCAAGGTACTCAGCGACGAATCGGGGTTGCTGAGCAACGCCTCCTAGGGTTGCACCAGTGCGTGCTTGCCACACTGTATTGCTGTCGTCCCATAATGGCGTGGCGGTTGCGTCGGGAAGATAAAGCCCGCCGGTACCATCGGTCGGCGCATACAACTCGAAGGCGCTGGCGGCAGCTTCGCCATCACGGAGCGCGGCTTCAGCAGAGTCGAAGGAGATCTGCTTATTAAAAAAATGTCCGGCCATACGCTCGCCGATGATGGTCATCTTCGCAGTGGTTATGCCAAGTAGAGTCATCACCACTAATAAAATGAGCGATACGAACAATGCCGCGCCGGTTTGGTTCCGATTCACCATAAGTTCTCTCCTCAAGGAATCCGGTTGCGCAGAGTGACTGTGGTGGAGAAAACCAGACGCAGGCGACGATCTGCGCCGGCACCGGCGTTAACGACCGTGCCATCGACAAAAGTGACCGGTACCGGGGAATCCGTAACAAAGTCATCCTTACTCTTGAGCAGTAGCGAAATACGTACGCTAACGACTCGCGACCAATCTGTCACGCCTGCGGAATTAGTGTAGGTATCGGCAAATTCGTCGCCTCCGGTATCCATACCGTAAGTAACGCGCATCATTTCGACGCCTTTAGCGATGGGTAAGGCGCCTGGGGCAACGCCACCGTCTGTAGTCCCGATGCGGTACAAGGCCGGAATGGGATCCGGAGTACCGTCGCCGTTTTCGTCAACGTTGTCGTCGGCGATGAAGTAATTTGCGGACACCAGCGGCGTGACTATCGAACCAGCCCGATAGGCTTGCTGCAATGCTGCGTTTGGGGTTAGCGCGCGTTCCGTTCCTACCACCGCGCTCGCCGTCGTGCGAAACAGATCCGCCCGGCGGCAATCCGTCACAAGTACGAGGTCTTCATCGGCTGGCGAATTACCACCTACTGTAATACCCGGCTCGATGCTACCGAAATCCGCGGTGCGCACGCGAATCGTGTCGGCGGCACTCGCCATATCTGTACTGAGAGCGACACCAGTCTCGGAACCCCGAATAAGCTGCACAATGTCGCTTGTCTGGCAGGTTGCGGTTCCGCCGCCTACGGTGTCACAAATTGTCAGGTCGCGTCCAAGGTAATCTTGCGGGGGCGTAACACCGGACCACCACCCTGTGCCGTTGTCATAACCGAACACTGCGTTCGTGCCGAGATCGACGCTCGGTGGCGTGCCGGTTGCAACCGTATTGACCGTGATTTGTTGGCGGCTGTCGCAGCCGACATAACCGGCCATCCGAATGTCGCGCGCCATCGACGCCATTGCGAATCGGCCATCTTCTTGCACTCGCGCTAGTGCAGTGCTCAATCGATAGCTCTGTTTGTTGGCGGAGAACATCTGTATTGCGGAACCGAGTACGATAACCCCAAGTGTCATCGACACCATGAGTTCAATTAAGGTTACGCCATATTGTCGGGAAATTTTCGCGTTCATAATTAGGAATTCGATCTGTCGCTTAGATCTCGCTCGTAAAGCTAAATTGCCGTGCGCCGGCGCTTGCGTCCGCCCGACTGTCGTCCCATTGCACGGTCACAGTGCAGATACCGGTATTCACGCAGTTAATTAGGGCATCACCGGACGGCAACAGTGTCAGATGGTTCACAAACCATTCCGCGAGATCGTCGTCTGCCAGCGGGGCCGCTCCGTCACCCGTCGGAGTGACGGCCGCGATCGTGATGTTGTAGTCGCCAGCCATAGCGGCGCTTCTGTTGCTACGTAGTCGTTCCATGACATCGCTAGCGATAAGCACCGCCTGCGAGCGCAGATGCGAACTCATTCCGGCACGCATAGTGGTCGCTTGCAGTGCAGCCAGTCCCAGCCCACCAAGACCTAAAACCAATAACGCAACCAGCACTTCGATCAGAGAAAATCCACTATTGCTTTGTCGCAGGTTCATGACGGATCAGGGGCAGGATTGTTGAGTTAAATCAACATAGCCGGCCATCGCTACGCTCAGTACACGTTGACGGTTGTGATCGTTATCGCAGAACTTTGGGGTCATGGTGAAACTCGCGAGTGCGTTGACCTCACCAGTCGGTTTATATTCGAGCCATGCCGGCGCTCCGGTGAACGTCAACGCATCGACAGCAGGGAAACTTCTAAACACTGGTTCGCCAGCATCCGGAAAGTTGTTATCGTCGTCCAGATCGACACCAACAAGCCAACCGCTCGTCCAGTCACCCGCGGAAGCCGGAACGATCATGACCTCAACCCCGCGGGAGACCGCTTCGCTGCGCGCGAGATTGAGTGCCGATCTGAGGCCGTTAACCTCCGTGGCTGAATCGTTGTTACGCACGAGACTTACGAAACTTGGTACTCCCGCGGTAAGTACGATTGTCACTATCGCAAGCGCGACGAGTAGTTCAATGAGGGTAAAGCCTAATTGTGCTTTCATATTCATAGTGGGCAAATACAATCAATGTGTTTCCGTTGTGTGCGGAGAACGTTGGTCGGCCGGTATTGGTGCCATAATATCTGAGTTCAGCGCGCATTAATGTGATCACAGTCATATTCTTCGGCCGCTCTTTTCCAATGTGAGAAACGTGTCTCATAACACTGCCAATCAGCAACGCGATCAATCTAGTCTGTCGGGACGAGCGCGAAAATCCTTTAATTCGATCAGCAAGTGATTTCGATTAAACCACGAAACATGGAGTATTTACGGTTGTGGAAACATATCGCCCATAACCTAAACGCATACTTCCATATGGCGCTAATAATATTTCTGAATAAGCGCTCAGGCTGCGTACGCTGTGCTAATCCACATTTCAGCCGCAGTAGCCCAAACCCGCGCTGAATTCAGTACAG
>Ga0115002_10009432_pt1 | contig 10673 bp, 13 predicted proteins | sample ArcticOcean_MG_C_8_FD_89576 | JGI IMG/M metagenome (GOLD analysis project Ga0115002, IMG submission 89576) | Marine microbial communities from western Arctic Ocean - ArcticOcean_MG_CB11_86 | ecosystem: Environmental > Aquatic > Marine > Oceanic | place: Arctic Ocean: Canada Basin | collected... | reverse complement strand
GACAGCTATCCAGCGCCGGGAAACCGATATCTGAGGCATCTTCCGGTTTGTCGATTTACTTCGCAAGCGCCTCACGGCAGAAGCCCAATCCTCCAACCCATACCATGACGACGACTGAACTTTCCATAGAACTACGAAAATTCTCCTCCAAGGACGACGGATACATCTTGTCCTGGATACCGGATGAAGAAACGCTTCGGATGTGGGTAGGTCTGCAGATGACCTCCCTCTCGACACGGAGAAACTCCGCCAATATCGGTCGGAGAGCGACCATCCGACGAAGCGACTGTTTACAGCCATAGACGCAGAAGGTACCCCCCCCTTGGGACCATCGGTTTGACGAACATTAACCCGAGGGTAGATACGCGCGAATAGTGGGGGTCCTGATCGCGCCTGAGCAACGAGGCAAAGGTCTGGGCCCCGAAATGGTGGATGCGGTATTAGCAATCGGGTTTGACGAAATCGGATTACACCGAATCGACCTGGGCGTATTCGACTTCAACACACGCGCGATTCGATGTTACGAGAAATGTGGTTTTGTGCAGGAAGGTCTTGCGCGTGAAGCCCTTCCCGGTTGGCGACGGAAGCTATTGGGACACGGTGTCTATGGCTATCCTCGAGCAAGAATGGAAGGCAAGGCGAGGAGAAGCATGAAGCCTTTCCTCGAATTAACCGGACGCGGCCAGGTTCAGAGACTTAAGAAGCTCGCAATCCGTGTCCTGGACTCCCACGATTTGGGTGTCGTTCGGATGTCACCTCTTGTTCACTACAACAATGCGACATTCCGGCTGCAAGATCGACAGGGCAACAATTTCGTAATGAGAATCAATCGCCCGTTCTTCCATTCGAAAGCCGAAATCGAATCCGAGATACGGTGGATGTCCGCGCTGCAAGCCGACCTTGAAATCGCCACCCCGCAAGTCGTGTCGGCAAGGGACGGGTCTCTCAGCGTAAAGGCAACGGTTGACGGAGTCCCTCACACGCGTGATGTCGTAGTTTTTAAATGGGTAAGCGGACGCCTCCAAAGACGGCTGCCACTCCCTTACCTCTACAGGGCGGGCAAAACGCTAGCACGCATTCACGCTCACGGCGTCAAGTGGCGCAAACCTAGTAAATTTGTTCGAAAGACGTGGGAGCCTGACATGATGCTCTATGGCTAACCGGGCACCAATGGGGCTGTGATCAGAACGATGCTTTCCCACAAAGAGTGGTCGGTTTTTGAGCATTGTGCAGATCGGTTCCGAGAAGCAGCTGTATCTCTGGGCTCATCGAGTGAAGTCTTCGGCCTTATCCACGGTGATTTTCATCACGGCAACTTCCTCTCGCAAAAAGGCAAGATCGCGGTGATCGATTTTGACGATTGCGGCTTTGGTCACTTTGCTTATGATCTGGCTGTCTTGCTATCTGTGATCGTCAGACGCCCCAACTATCCCGAGCTTAGGTCTACCCTACTCAAAGGCTACCGTTCTATCCGACCCTTTCCCGAAGAGCACGAACAGCATTTCGGCTGCATGTTGGCGATGCGGTGGATTATGCTCGCCGTGTGGAAAGCCGGAGTCTACGATCCTCCGGAATTACACGATGATGCGCAGGAATTTGCCAGGCTGAGAGTAAAGGACATTAGAGAGCGATCTCTACACAAGAGTGGTGTAACCGTATGAACGTCAAATTCTTTTGGGAGTCAGGAGACGACTTCACGCTCGCCCATCGAGGCAACCCCTATGGCCCTCTTCTGGCGATCGCAATGGAGAAACTTGGGATCACGTTCCAACCTGGCAACTATGACTTCACCAGGAAATGGATCGAGGAATCGCGAGAATCGAGCGGAGTCCTGTACATCAACTGGGCGCATCACTTCTACAAAGGGGATGACCTGGCGACTGCTGTCCGGAACCTCAAACGCTTCACAAACAACCTGCAGTTTTCAAAATCACTGGGCTACAGGATCATCTGGACCTTTCACAACCTCTACCCGCACGAACGCAAGTATCCTGAACCGGACCACGACGCGCAGATCATGATGTGCCAGGTCGCCGACGAAGTAATCGCCCATTGCCAGTATGCCGCTGATCGCTGCGCCGAACTGTTCTACCGTTCGGATCATCTCACCGTCGTACCTCACGGCAACTACATCGACGCTTATCCCAACGACATCAGCAAGGCTAAAGCACGGGAGCAACTTGGCATCCCACTCGACGCGTACGTCTACGCGTTTTCCGGAAACGCCCGCCCATACAAGGGCATCGACAACCTTGTCGAATCCTTCAAACAGATGGCTGGACCCAGGGATCATCTTGTCCTGATGATGCGCCATTTCCGGTTCAACCCGCAGTTTGCCCTCGACTATGTCGAACTTGCCAGGGGAAGCGAAAACATCACGGCCGTTTCTTCCGAATTCTTCGAGCGCGAGGACTTTCAGAACTACCTTGGAGCTGCTGACGTCGCGGTCCTCCCTTTTGTGGATGTCCTTACGTCTGGATCAGCGATTCTAGCCCTCTCGTTCGCCCTCCCTGTCATCCTGCCAAAACTGGGCTGCCTGCCGGAACTGGTCACCGAAGAAGAGTCTATCCTGTTTGATCCATCCGAACGAGACAGTTTGAGAACAGCGATGAAGACAATACGTACCCGGAATCTTGAAGAGATGTCCGCCCGTGCATTCGCCCGCGCAAGGGAAATGGATTGGGACGGCATCGCTCGCAGCGTATCCGTCTTATATACCTGATGTCTAGCTCTTCGCGCTTTTAAACCCATGCCGTCGATGTAGGCGCTTACCTCGCCCTTGTGCTGTGCACAAGGGCGAGGTAAGCAATCCGTCCCTGCTGGCCTTTGTATCAGCTGATTATCTTAACTTGATGGCAGTGGTGCTTTCACGAGAGCGCATAGCTGACCAACCGAAGATCAATAACAACCCCTCGAAGTCATCGGACACTGCATGATTAAAGCTATCTTCTTCGATCTCGATGGAACGCTTTGTAACCCCGGCTCGTCTTGGGAGATGGGAATCTCAGCCTCGTTTACCCTGTTTGAATCCCGGTTCCCGGGAAGGCGGTCAGAACTGGAGACCTCCTGGCGAGAAACCAATACCATCCTTCTGGGTGAACTTGCAGCGGGCAGGATGCCGATGCGTGAAGTCATCAGCGATCGGTTTCCCCGAACCCTCTCCGCCATCGGCATACAGGATCGGACCTTCGGGGACGAGCTGAACGACTGCCTTTCAGCAACACGTAAAGACGCGCTCCGTCCAATGGTCGGAGCCCACGACACCCTGCGCACACTCCGGACGGGCTACTACCTTGGCGTCATCACAAACGGCTCCGACGCCAACTACGCCGACAGCCAGATGGCGACCATTGAGCAAATCCGTGTGCAGGACCTGGTTGATTCGATTTGGATATCAGATGCTGTCGGGCATCGTAAACCGGATGCTCGTATTTTCCTCGCTGCCCTCGCCGGCGCTGATGTCAACGCCAACGAAAGTATCTACGTTGGTGACTCAGTTCCACACGACGTCGCTGGAGCGAACGCCGCCGGCATGTCATCCATTCTGATCGATCCATCCGGAACCTTCGACCAGTCGGATGGTGACATCCGCCCAAATCACGTGATTAGATCTCTTTCCGATGTGATTCCAATCCTGAAAGAAATTGAATGAGAAGTCTCGCCTTTTTGTGTCTCGCAATCCTGATCCTCCCCAATACGAGCTGGTCCCACAACGGTATTCTCGCACATCTCTCCACTTTGAGTGAGGTCACGATTAACGGCAGCTCAGCCGATTGGCCAGATACGCTGACTCGATACCCAATCGCGTATGTCCCATCTCATCGTCCCCAAATTGTCGCTTCGGATCTATCAGCTTCTTTTCGTGGCGGATTCGATCCGGCCGAAGGCATACTCTACATTCTGGTTGAAGTAGAAGACGACACACTCGTGGTCGGCCAGGGAAGCCGCGGACGTCGCGGTTTTGATGGTTGTAGGGTCGTGTTGGATGCAGACCACGCTGATGGGACCTTCGCTTCGGAATTCACCGTCATCGGAACGGATCGCAGGTCGAACGGCCAGGGCCGTGAACGAAATGACTGGGCAGGCGTCGAATTGAGCGTCCAACGGACGGAATCCACACATATATATGAGTGGAAGTTCAGCTTGGGCGCTTTCGAGAGAGATCTCGGCGAACAAGTATCAGCGCTGGGTTTCGACATCGAGATATACGATGTGGACTAGCGTGAAAGGGGAAGACCCACCCGTGTCAGCTGGGGAAAAAGTTCGAGAAGGCTCTCCGCATCCAGCCGATCCGATCTGCTTCTGATATCGAATGACATATCGATGCATCAGGTGTCCGGAAAATCTCAATGGACAGAAGGCACCGATCGGCCCCCCGAAAGAGTAACTTTCCTGTCATCCGGTGGCTGGCGTGTTTCGGTTCTCACCGATGAATCAGGTGCCTTCTTCACTCGTCTTCCGACCGCCAGATACCGAGCCTGGACGGACGACACCTGGATGGTCTCATCTGACACGGTTTCAGTCGATCTGGGGGAGAAGGACATTGCTGATCTTCAGGTCGCCGGTAACAGGATCCTGGCCGAAGACTACCTTGCCGGCCGTCGCCGGATATCGATAGACTCGATCCAGCGTGGCGTCAGCTGGTCGCTGAAAATGAGGATATATCCGAGCGTGAATTTATTCGGCTCGCTGAAAACAATGTGGACTGGATTGCTCAGACGCCATTCGGATGGCAGACGAAGCATAACAGCCCGGCCATTCGACTGAGTCGAAACGCAGGCTGGTGGGGCGAGAGTGATCACGGAATACGTGAGACGACACGACTGGCCAGAAAGTATGGGCTGAAGACGCTGCTCAAACCACACCTGTGGTTGAACAGATCGGACAACAAATGGCGTGGCAACATTGTTATGGATACCGAGGCGGATTGGAAAACCTGGTTCGAGAGCTACGCCACATTCATCCTCCACTACGCATCACTGGCACAGGAGCTCAAAATCGAAGCTCTTTGCGTGGGCATGGAACTCCATCAAACAGCCGTGCAGCGAGAGCCGGATTGGCGTCAGGTTATTGCCAGAGTGAGATCCGTCTATGATGGAAAGCTCGTCTATGGAGCCAACTGGCACGAAGAATTCGAGCAGATTCAATTCTGGGATGTACTCGACTACATTGGCGTCCAGGCCTACTTTCCACTGACGCAAAATACCACGCCGGCAGTAGACGAGCTTGTAGCGGGGTGGGTCCCTCACGTGGAAGCCATTGAGCGGGTTCAAAAACGGTATGGGAAGCCGGTTCTGATCACGGAGTTGGGTTATCACAGCAGCGTTGATGCAGCAACTGAGCCCTGGACGTGGCGCGTTCAAGCAGGCGAAACTTCGCCCACAGATCGGTTGCAGACACAAAAGAATGTCTATGAGGCTTTCTTCAATACGTTCTGGGACAAACCCTGGTTTGCCGGGGTCTATGTTTGGAAGTGGTATCCGCAGCACGACAGCAGAGGCGGACACTTGGACACCGACTTCACGCCACAAAACAAACCGGCAGAACGCACCATGGCCGATTGGTATGGCCGGAATCAAAGCCAGTCTCAGACACCTTGACCTATTCGAAATCGCCACAGTAGCTCATTCAATCGGAGTCGTCGAAACTCCTGCCCACTTATCGTGAGGATCTAATTGAGCACACGCACAGGCATCTTTGCCATACTCTTATTCTTACCAACCGCCGCTCACACTGATGGCACGGATTTGTTGTTCCCTTACGAGTTGATAGGGAACATCGACAAAATCGATTTCAATGAACCCTCTGGCATCGTCTTCCACGCAAACCGAGGCACGCTGTTTATTGTTGAAGACGCAGGAGACCTGTGTGAAATCGAAACGGATGGCACGCTCATTAAACACGCTCACCTCCGGGATGCGGACCTCGAAGGGATTACCTACGATCCAGCGACGAATTTGCTCTACCTGGCTGTCGAAGGAGAAGAAAAGATCCTCGAAGTGAACCCCGACGAATTCAGCATTAGTCGCGAGTTCACGATCCCAAGGGAAGTCAACGGAGGAACGATGCTCAAGGAGGGTGGTCAGGGGATCGAAGGCATCACCTTTATCCCCAAAGCTGGACACAAAAACGGCGGAATCTTTCTTGTGGCGAATCAGTCCTTCAACCTGGCTGATTCCACAGACGTCTCGGCGATATTTGAGATCGAACTCCCTTGCGCAGCAAGACTGATACTGTAGCCCGCCACATCAGGCAGATTATTCCAAAGATTCCGGATATCTCGGGCTTGACCTACAGTCCATTATCAAAGAGTCTTCTGGTGATCAGTGACGGAACAAATAGCTTTTTCGAATTCAGTCTGGCAGGAGAAATACGCGATGCTAAAGCGTTCCCGGCCCAAAACCAGGAAGGCATCGCATTTGACAACAAGGGTAACATTTACATCGCCCAGGACTCGGGCGGGATCCTCAAAATATGCTGGGTCTTCGAATAGCATGCGGTCATCCGTTTGTCGCTAGACATCGATCCAACCGACTTCCCTCTCCTTTTTATAGAGAGACAGGCAGACTGGGCGTCTCTTACGCTCACCTTCGAGATGGAACTTATCCCTGAAGACTTGATCAGCAACGTCTCAGTCTGTGCGCACGTCGGCGACGATTGGGCCTTGATTCGATTGGATGATGGATGGCCTGTCGCTGGTGGGACTTGGGAACCAGAGGAAAGCTATCAAGAGGCGGCGAAGAGAGAGCTTCTTGAAGAAGCAGGAGCGGAACTGATCAATCTCGAATTGTTCGGAGGATTCAGAATGGTTACTTCCGAAGACAAGCCTTATCGACCACATCTCCCCTACCCGATCTCATATCGAGCCATCGGATTGGGCGAAGTACGATTGGTCGGGAAGCCAACGAACCCGCCCGATGGTGAGCAAGTTAGAGAGGTTGGCAGGTTCCCACTAGATGAGGCGTGCAAGCTTCTAAGCAAGGGGAGTGAACCTATCGGTGAGCTCCACCAACTGGCTGCGGAAGTCAAACGGCAGCTTGGCGTGTGAACAACTGAGCGGAGCGCGCTAAACGTTATCCATTCGGATATCCTTCAAGAGATCGATCGCATCGGCAGCCTGCTCTCCTCTGACCCAGATCTCCATAGGATCAGCGACCTCAGTAAAGCCGAATTCCGTTTCCTCCGGCAGCCCTAAATCGTGCAGATCACCCTCTACGACGGTTCGGACCTTTTCTGCCCCAAGGATGGATTTCGCCAGCCCCAGCAAGTGTGGATCTGGTGCTAAGCACACATCGCCATGCCGGTATCTGATCTGCCATCTGTTTTCCTCCTTGCTGGAACCATACTCTGCCAGGCAAGGTCGGTCAAGATGTGGCAAACACCTGGCGCCCTCTCCGATTGCCGTGTTTCAAACGTTGACAAAAACGGAACCTCCACTCCTAGACCGGTTTAGAATACGCGTAGGGTTTAGAACGATAAAACCAGCCTCACTGAGCTGACTCATCGGCCCCGAGTCCCGCTGGGTTCGTCGAAGTCACAACAGGTGTTAGGAACTCAGCTGACTTCCTGGCCCTGTCGCCTTGAAAGACAGGCGTGTACCGAGTAGGCCTTGCGCAACGACAAAGCGGGCCCCGCGCCTGCCCCGACCAAGTCGGGGAGCGCGACTTTTCTTGCTCCTTCTTTGGGTCGCCCCAAAGAAGGAGAATGGGCAAGTAACTGAGAAATGACCTCCATTGAACGGTTCCCGTCGAAGTCCGGGAACCAGGATTCTCCTTACCGAACTTGGTTGTCGGTCAGCTTCTGAATAATTCAGTCTAGCTGATACGCCGTAAGACAGCACCGACTCACTCTGCTTTACACTCGACTTGGATTCCTGTCTTTTGGGTCAACGCACTGCCAATTACATTTACGCTGCGGCCTTCCTCCCTCGTGCGATCATTCACCGAAAGCAACACGATGAAAATCAAAGCGTCAGTTCCTCTCACATTGGCACCCGGATGGGCAGTTCTCCAACAGAAGCTGATTTCCGTCATGGAAGAAGCCGTCTATCCATTCCTCGAGAAATACACCCACGCCGACGGGCGCATCATATGGAAAGAAGGCATTCACAAAAGCCGGGACGGCGCCGACGACTTCTACGAGAGCTTTTACAATTGGCCATTGCTCTATCTGCTGGGCGGCGGTGATCATTTGTTGGAATTAGGACAGCGGCAGTGGGATGCAACCACGCGCCTGATGGAAGAGATGGGGCACGTCTATAAAGAGTATGAAATCGGCTACGATCAGTTTCACCAGAGCGAAAGCTATATCTACTTCTACTTCCTCTGTATGGCCGACCCCGAAAACACGATCAACCTCGAACGTGCCAAACGATTCGCTGGCTTCTTCATCGGCGAAGACCCGGAAGCACCCAACTATGACCCGGTACACAAGATCATACGCTGCGCCCACAACGGCAGCAAAGGTCCACGTTGGACGAATGAAGGAGATCAGTCGCCAGCCTTTCCTTACTCTCCAGGAATGGCCGTTTACGGACTCCCGTTCGAAGATGTGGAAGGCGTTCATTCATTCGAAGACCTGAAAGATCCAGAACTGGCAAAGCGAATGGGAGAAGCGATGCGAGATCGTGCAGGCAAGGGAGATGTCGCCACAAACCTTCACGTATGCTCACTCGTCACAAACGCATACTTACTAACGCAGGACGAGAAATACCGGGATTGGCTTGTTGAATATGTCGGTGCGTGGATGGATCGGGCGACCTCGAACGGGGGTCTCCTTCCCGACAACGTTGGGCTGGATGGTGAAGTCGGTCAGTATATGAATGGAAAATGGTTCGGGGGCAGATACGGATGGAGTTGGCCTCACGGATTCTACAACATCGGGATGGCGGCGGTTCTGGCGGGCGTCCAATCCTTTCTTCTGACACGCGACCCCAAATACCTCGAACTTCCGCGCAGCCAGATTCGTGAGATCATGTCGAAAGGCAAGATGGCCGGCCTGACAGAACTCGCGGACCAGATGAGTCTAAGACAACACTGGCAGTCGCAATTCGACGCAATTGAGGAAGAGGACACCGGCGAAACGTGGGTTGTCCCCTATCGACACATGGAATCGGGATGGTTCGACTACCAGCCGATGTCACTGATGTATCCGACCGCTCTCTGGAATATCTGTGGCGCGGATGAAGACTGGGAAGTCATCCAGGACATTCAGGAGAAGGAAACCTACGATTGGAAAAGGGTCTCCTCCTTCCGATCCAAAGAAGACGCCGGCCACGAGCAACCATGGATCGCCTATCTCCAGGGCAACAATCCCGACTATCCCGTAAAGATCCTGCAAGCCAGCCTCGCCCAGGTCTACCGCAGAATGGAACAGATTCGTCAGGACGAGACCGATCCACGTGACAACCACATCCACTGGTGGCAGGAGCTAAACCCGGTTACGACTGAAGCGCTTATACAACTGACGCTGGGAGCACCACAGCTGCTCTACAACGGAGGGCTTCTCCACGCCCCGGTAAGGTACTTCGACCGAGAAAAGCGTCGCCCCGGTTTGCCCGCTGACGTATCTGCATTGGTCGAGAAAGTAGAAACCGGCCACCTCCAGATTGTCCTCGTCAACACAAGCGCCATCCATTCACGTGAACTGACACTCCAGGCCGGCACATTAGGGGAACACACGTTTACCGATGTAACATATGATGTTACATCGAGCCCCTATCCAGCTGCTGTGGGTTCCTATAGCGCACCATCTCTGACCACACGGACGGAACGCGCCGACGTAAACGACGTCCATCTTGAAGTGGACCTTCCTCCTGGAACTCAAATTTGCCTCAAGTTGGGTCTGGACCGTTGCGTCGGCACACCATCTTACCGGCAACCATTTTAGCAAGCTGCCTTCGGGTCTGGCAAAAAACGAAGAATCGATTATTCTCTAGAGAGACTTCTCCTCAGGCCGACAAAGCGTGTCACCGTTCATCCCGCCTGCCCACAGAAGCCTTGGCGCAGGTGGGAGTTGACCTCGTGACCAGTGTTGTGGCGGTCCAGAAATCGAAATAAATCGGCAGGTTGTATCGAGGGGCGATCGGTGACAACAATGAAGCTGACTCCACTCGTGCGGAACTTGACTTAGACATTAGTACCCTCACCCACAAGCTTAGCTATTACACGTGGACAGCTTAATTCCAGCTAACCAGATCCTCTCCTATTCGATGGGAGAGGGTGGTCCCGGATTCATCGGGACCGGGTGAGGGCCGGACCGAAAAGCGTTTCCCCACCGGTCTGACACCATTCGACATTGCCTCTGCCTCGGAAACTGACTTGGTAAAATCACAACATAGCGAGACCCCATTGAGCACCCAACCGATCGACATCTTACCGTTCGACAACCGCTTCACACGCGAACTCCCGGCTGACCCTGAAACGGACAATTTTCGACGTCAGGTTTACGGTTCGTGTTACTCACGCGTGATGCCCACCCCGGTCGCAAAACCGCAGCTCGTAGCTCATTCACGTGAAATGGCGCAGGAACTGGGCATGCCCTCGACCTTCGTCGAATCGGACGCCTTTGCTGAGGTATTTGCGGGAAATCACCTGCTGGACGGAATGGACCCTTTCGCCATGTGCTATGGTGGCCACCAGTTTGGTAACTGGGCAGCCCAGTTGGGCGATGGG
>Ga0115002_10009428_pt1 | contig 10675 bp, 13 predicted proteins | sample ArcticOcean_MG_C_8_FD_89576 | JGI IMG/M metagenome (GOLD analysis project Ga0115002, IMG submission 89576) | Marine microbial communities from western Arctic Ocean - ArcticOcean_MG_CB11_86 | ecosystem: Environmental > Aquatic > Marine > Oceanic | place: Arctic Ocean: Canada Basin | collected... | reverse complement strand
CGGACATCGTCAATCTTGGCCCAAAACCGCTCGCGCCACTGGTGGAGGGTGGTTGCGTAGTCGAGACCGATGTCGTCGGACGAGGCGAGGACAAGTCCGGTGCGGGCGTTGACGCGTTCCATCTCTGCCAGGGAGGGTAGGACGCCGCCAGGGAAGATGTACTTCTGTATCCAGTTGATCCCCGTTTTTTGGGCCTCGAAGGCACTATCTGGGACAGTGATGACTTGCATGGCGAGGCGGCCACCAGGCTTGAGGGCCGACGAGCATTTCTGGAAGAACGTTTCAAAGTACTCTACGCCGACTGCTTCGAACATCTCGATTGACACGATCTTGTCGTATTCACCGGTGATGTCGCGGTAGTCCGTGAGTTGAACGTCGATCAACTCGGCAAGGCCTGCTTCCTTGATACGTGCAACCGCAAGGTCGAATTGCTCTTTGGATATGGTCACGGTGGTGACGTGGCACCCGTACGTGCTGGCGGCGAACATGGCGAAGCCGCCCCATCCGGTGCCGATCTCGAGGAGACGATCGTCTTTAGATACTTTGGCGAGCTCGCAGAGGCGCCGGTACTTGTTGGCCTGGGCGTCTTCTAGGGTCTCGTGGCCACGTTCGAAGACAGCGCTGGAGTAGGTCATGGTGTCGTCGAGGAAGAGCTTGAAGAAATCGTTGCCTAGGTCGTAGTGGGCGTGGATGTTTTCTTTGCTGCCTTCGACAGTGTTGGCGCGATTGCGGTGGAGCTTGATGTTCTTAGCGCGTGATACCGCGCGCATGAGCCCTTTGTTAAGGTCGACTGACTTCCTGTTCTCGATGGCGAGCGAAAGAAGGGCGACCATGTCGGGAGAATCACACAGGCCTGTCTGGTAGGCCTCGCCGAAGCCGATCTCGCCGTGGAGCATGAATTGGCGGAAGAACGCTTTGTCCAGAACCTGTAGCGTTCCCTCGGGGCCTGGATTGCCGGAGTCGATGAGCTTGGTTGAGCGGTCGGGGAACTCGATGAGGAGTTTTCCGACTTTGAGGCCGCTGAGTCCTTTCAACAAGACTCCGCGAGCGACTGTATCGCCGATCAAGCGACCGGCGCTGTTTAGAAAGCCCATCGATTCACCAGTGGTGTGGACGGTATTGTGGACGTTAGACCGCGAGTGCTCGGCCCCGCTATGCGGCGGTTTCGCCGGTGATCGACCGGACGTCGATCTTGTTGACGATGAACGTTCGAAGCCTGGAGCGGATGCCCTCATAGATCCCGGTGTGGAAGCGGATGCCGCTATCCGGCTTGCCGATCCACTTTGCCGGCATGGGTAGGCCCACTTTTTCCAAGACCGCTTCACCCAAGAGCCCATAACCGGCGCCGCCGAGTCTGTTCATGGCACCTCGGACGAACCGAGCAGGGAAAGGCCCGATGGGGTATTCGCGGGCGACTGCCATCTCGACCAGCAGCTTGCCGGAACGTTTGACGTTGCCCGCGCTCTCGCTGAAGTTACGAACGAGTTCTTTGGCGATGTAGTTGAAGTCGACGTTGAGTTTCTGCATCCAACCCAGGGCCAGCGGACCGCAGTCAGGCACCAACTGGGTGCCTGGCATCTGGAAAGTTGAAAGAGTCCTAGCGACGAGCTCGATAAGCTCAGGGTTCTCTTCGACCTGGATGGCGGTCATACCGCGGTACCAGACGGTGTGTAGTGTCTCGCGTCGTTTGACCAAGTTGGCGAAATGAGCGGCTTGGGGCGCCGCGGGTTTCATGAGATTGGCAAGCAGGCCATGCCAGTTGTCGGTAAGGTATTCCTGGACGGTGCCGAAGGTCGTGAGTTCGATAGGGGAGATGCCGCAGCAGTGCTCGTAGACACGCGCTTGGAGATCCCGTATCTGCCGATCCAACTCTTCTTCGGTGAATCCGATGGAACGCAACATCATGTAGTAGGGGAGGGTGTGCGTGTATTCGTCCGGCACCCATACCTTCTGGTTAAAACGGTTGAGCCAGTTGGCGTTGTACTTGTCCGCGCCTTCCTGGAACACGGCTGCATAGGAATCCGTGCCGCACTCAGTCAGCATCGCGAGGCGAAGCATCTTGACGAAGTCTTCTTCAGTGATCCCTTCCGGTAGGGCATCGATTATGGCTCTGACGTCGAGCCGCTCCGGCGTCTGTTCCATGGCTTTGAGGTCGATCAATTTGCCGGGGCGAGCAATGATCTGGTCAACCATGGCTTCTAATTTGGGGGCCGCCGTGGCTGGCAAGCTGTAGGTTGAAATGCCGCTCATCGGTGTGCTCCTTCTCTAAGGAATGCTGTACTTGTGCTTTGAAATGGCGATGTGCTGACGCCTTGCGCCTAGTCGCCACGCCAGCCTTCTGACTTTCAGGAGTATATCAGTGAGGCCCGCTGTATCGAATCTAGAGGATAGGCATGCGATTGTCTACGAAACAGGTGACGATAATCACACAATTCGCGCCAACCGCAGATCACGAGGGAGTGGCACTCAGCGGTCGGACGTTGATGGAGGTGGTGGGGTGAGCCTTCGAATAGCGGGGCCGACGAAGGTGAGTTCGACGCACGGCATACGGTCCATGATGCGGCGAGCAAGATAGAACGGCCCCCACCACGGCAGGTGCAGACGACGGTTGATCTTGATGGCACCGATCAGCCAACTGAACACGCGCTGCTTGCCTTCCGGTCGGTTGGCCCAGCGATCCAGGAACGCGAGTAGGGGGCCGGTGCGATCGTTTCTATCGGTGATCACACGCGCCACGGCGGCGATGTCGTAGTAGATACCACGTTCAACGGTGTGGATGGTGACGGTCGGATCGGCGAGTGCGTTGGCGACGTAGTCGCGCTTGCCTGGGTAGCCCGAGACGTAGATCCGGTTGGGGCTGGCCGACTGGGCGTTCCACACGAAGGTCGTTTCGGTGGTGCGAGGAGCCCCGGTTCGGCGTCCGACCATGGTGAAACGGATGAAGAAGTCACGCGAGAGCGCGTGCTTGAGTTCGTCGGGCAGCGGGGCATGTTGATCGGTGGCCATTGGCTGCTGAGTATAGCGACGCGTAGCGGGCGGCCCGTACATAAAGAAAAAAGCCCCTCTTGTGGGAGAGGGGCTCTGCGGATACCGAGTTGCGCGAACCCGGGGAGGCTGAAGCGCACCCTTGCGGGCTTTCCCCTCACGTCGCTGTTTGTCGGAACAACGAACAGACCACTCGTGGGTTCGGCGCTTCACTATTCACGTTAGTGGTCTGCGATTGAAGGGCCATCGGGTTGAGCACCAGTCAGGCATGGAGTGTTCACGCGGTGGGGCTGCGGGGTAGCACCCTACTATTTGTTCCGTAGGGATAACGGGGAATCTACGGGATATCGCGGCGTGGCCGGGCGTCGCGGAGCGCAGGGAAGGCGGTACGCAAGGCTATGAGAACGAAAATGCCTGCTATGGCCATGAGGGAAACGGCAAGTCTGGGGCCAAACAATTCGGCGATGATGCCCATGGCGGCCATGCCGATGGCTTGAAATCCGATGCCGAGGACGATGGCGCCCATGGCTTTCCCTCGTTGGTCAGGTGCGACGGCTTCGAGGGGAATGACCGGTTGCATGGTGGCGAAACCTGCGAGGCCTGTTCCCGCAAAGAACATGCATACGAACGCTAGTGGGTACCAAGGTGCCCAGGCGAAGACTGCTGCGCTGACCATGAGGATGACTGAACCGCCTACGTAGACGTTGCCACGACCGGCGGGTTGGGACCAAGCGAGAAAGGTGGCACCTGTTAGTGCGCCAGCACCCAGGCCGCTGAGGAGCAGGCCGAATCCCAATTCGCCTGTGCCAAGGATGTTTCGTGCGATAACGGGAACCATCTGGACGAATGGCCAGCCCATCATGTTGAAGACGATGGTGACGAGGACTGCTCCCAGGAGTACGCGGTTGGTTCGCAGAAGGCGGAGAGAGTCGCGGATCTGGGCTAGCGGCGAGCCGCGCCCGACGGTCGCGGACGAAGCGCGAGGTAGGTTACGGATGCTGAGGACGAAGGTGAGCGCTCCGATGGTGAGCAAAAGGATCGCGACGTATGCGCCGTTGAAGCCGAAGAGGCGCATGACTGCGGTGCCCAGCAGGGGGCCAACCATGTTGGTGCCTGTGACGAGCCCCGCATCCAACGAGGTCGCGTTGGTTAGCGCTCGGCCGGTGAAGATGTCGCCGAGCAGCGCACGGCGGGAGGCGTAGTCGAGTGCCCAGGTGGTGCCGGTGACGAAGATGGCTACGAACGCGTGCCAGTACTGCGCGTATCCAGTGGATAGCAGGATGACCATGGCGGCTGCGGCTACGAGGTTAGACGCTTGGCCTATGGCCATGAGTCGCGGACGACTGAAGCGGTCGGAGAGGCCACCTGCGGTGAGGCCAAAGATGAGCATGGGGGCGATGCGACTGACGCCGACCAGGGCGACCTGGAATTCGGAGTCGGTGAGGGTGAGCACGAACCACGAGAGGACGGCGAGTTCGGTGGACCGGTAGGCGTAGTAGAAGCCACCGAAGGCCCATATCTTGCGAAATGTAGGGTTCGAGAGCGCGCTGAAGGTGCGTCCGAAGGTTCCTGTGGCGGGGGTAGGTGTTGGTTGAGGTTCAGGTGTCGTCAAGAGTGGGTGCCGTGAGAGGCATTCTATATGGCGTGTTGCCACGCAGGGGTGGATGTCTGGTGACGATTTCAAATTGTGATTGAACAATGTCTAAGAAGCGATAAAGTCTTGTACATAGGAGTTGCCGTACGGCGTGTCGTTTGCGGGCGCTGGACACTCCTGAGGAGAGGTTTGTACCATGAGTGGAAGCCGTAGAGGGTCGTCGCCGACGAGGTGAATAGGATGCTGAAGGCGTGTTTGGTGGGGGCGGCGGTAACGTTGGCGCTGATAGCGATACCTGTGGTTCATTTCATAACCGGGCTGCCTTCTGCCTTCATAGGCGGGTACCTGGCGGGGTCGCGAGCAGGGGCAACTCCCGGCACGGCGTTATTGATCGGGTTGTTCATGGCTGCACTGTTGGGTGCACCAGTAGCAGGAGTTCTCTTTTTGATGTCCCTGTTCTGGGGCGGAGGCGCCATCCTGGTGCTTGTGGGAACCGGCGCTTTCGCGGTGTGGATCGTATTGCTGGGAACGTTGGGTGCGTTGATCGGTGGGAATAGCGTGCGGAAGCAGAGCGCAGCGGAATAGCGCGTACTCGGACAGCACAAACTCAGTTCTGAAGTGGATATTGAGCAATTCCGTGGGGATTTCCTGACGGATGCTCGTTTCGTTCGTTTTCCTCATCACGAGCGGGTAGAAGCATGCGGGTTTTCTGGATTTTGGTCAGAGTATTGCTCTAATAGCTAGACCTATTCCTAGAATATGTATTGACTTTCGTGTGAAACAACCGCTTAATATCCCGCAACTAACGCCTAGGAGCCCACTCATGGCCAAGTCACGCAGGCCTTTCGCACAACTGCTCCGCGTGAGCACTACACGGACTGACGGTGGAACGCTGTTCGGAGCAACGGTCAAGGAACGATGGGAACGGTTCATCTCGCCTGATCGGCAGAATCGTGTTGCCATCGGCAACTACAGCATGCTGGTGAATCACCCAGACGGCTGGATCTTGGTAAATGTTGGGCCTGGAGATAAATCTCCGCAGAGCCTGGATATCGCGCCGATGCGGTCGCGGTCGTCATTGTTACGAGAGCTTCGTGAACTGGGCCTGGTGCCCAAGGACATCGCGAAGGTGGTACTGACGCACCTGCATGACGAGCATGCGGGAGGTGGAACGCACATGACGTCGTCGGGGCGCGTGTTACCGACGTTCCCGAACGCGCGCTATTTCGTTCAGAAGGACGCGTTGGATGACGCTTTGAACCCAAGCGAGCGGTCCAAGAGTTTGTATAGGGACGACGATTACCAGCCGCTGCTGGGGGCAGGGCAGTTGGACGTGGTGGACGGATCCATGGAGATCGCGCAGGGCGTTTGGGTGGAACCTGCGGGTGGGCCTACGCCGGGTCATCAGATCGTTGTGGCTGAGGGGCCGGACGAGACTTTCGCTTTCTTGGGGACGTTGGTGCCGACCTCGATGCATCTGACTCCTGAGGTCGTGGGTGCTGCGGATTGGAATCCCGAGGCGACGTGTAGGGCGAAGCAATCGGTGCGGCTGCACGCAGTGAAGGAATCATGGACCGTGGCCCCGGTAGGTCGCGATGAGTGGGTTTGCGCGGGCGATCTTGACGCACTTGCGGCGTTCAGTCTCGGTGAGACTCTGCCGAAAGCCCCAATCGCGAAGGGGCGCTCGGTTAAGGAATCGCTGCCGATCGCTGTCTAGTTTTCTTCTCTGAGCTCTTTCAATAGTTTTTCGTCGGAGGCAGAAAGTTCTGCCGCTGACAGCATTTCTGGCCTTCGCGTAAGCGTGCGGCGGAGCGCTTCTTTGCGTCGCCACTTGGCGACGGCGGCGTGATCGCCGGAGAGTAGGACATCTGGGACGCCTACGCCGCGGTACTCCGCAGGCCTTGTGTACTGTGGGTACTGGAGGAGGCCTGATGTGTGGGAATCGTCCGCGACCGCTTCTTCGCCGTGGCCCATGGCGCCAGGCAGAAGCCTGATAAGCGAGTCGATGATGACGAGCGCGGGGATCTCGCCTCCGGTGAGGACGTAGTCCCCGATGCTGAGCTCTTCAGTGGCGAGCGATGTGCGTGCTCGTTCGTCGATGCCCTCGTAACGACCACAGATGAAGACGATGGTCTCTTGAGTGGAAAGCCGTTCGGCGTCACGCTGGCCGTACGGGCGGCCCTGCGGGGTGAGGATGACCACGGGTGTGCCCGGCTGTGGTGCGATGGCGTCTATGGCCTCGAACAGCGGTTCAAGGCGCATGACCATGCCCGGTCCGCCACCGAAAGGGGAGTCGTCGACGGTGCGGTGACGGTCGTGGGTGTGATCGCGAAGGTCGTGGACGTGGACGGTGGCGATCCCGGCTCGTTGGGCGCGACCGACGATGCCTGCGTCCAGCACGGGAGGGAACATCTCCGGGAAGATGGTTATGACGTGGATGTCCATGGGGCTAGTGCCCGCGGTTCTCGCCGGTGAGTTGGCCGAGGGCGTGCCCCAGAACGGGGAGCAGGACTTCGATGCCTTCGCGGACGCCTTTGGGGCTTCCGGGGAGGTTGATGATGAGGGTGCGACCCCGGACTCCAGCGATTCCTCGGCTGAGCATGGCCATGGGTGTCTTGGTGAGCCCGAAGGCGCGCATGGCTTCGGCGAGCCCTGGCGCTAGGCGTTCGACGACAGCGCGTGTGGCTTCGGGCATGACGTCGCGGTCGGTGAGTCCGGTGCCGCCAGTGGTCATGATGAGGTCGAGGTCATCGTCGTCAGCCCAGGTCGTGAGGGTTTGCTCGATGATGGCCCGCTCGTCGGGGACGACGGAGTAGCGCGTGTGCTCGTAGTCAGGTAGGGCGAGGAGTTCTTTGATGAGCTCGCCACTGGTGTCTTCACGCTCGCCTCGGGCACCCATGTCACTGCTAGTCAGAACGCCTATCTTGTACATGGGGGACATGATACTGGCTTGGGGTGTGATCGCTTGCGCGTCTTGATGTGTCTCATTCTGCCTCATTTTGTCTCATTTACTCCTGAGCTATTGGCGTTAGGAGGGTTTGAGATCGGGTGCCGAACATGGCGGTACGAATTCATGGAGAAGAGGCATGAATCCAGCATAGCCAGTTGGTAGCGACTAGGCTATGGCCAGATGTCGCGGGGGAGGAGACCACCGCCAGGGGCGGTAGAGGACACGTATCATGGTGCAACTAGGCGTTCGGTGCAGAGTGGCGGCACTTGGCCGTAAACCGTCCGGTCGGTTTATCTGAAAACCCCCGCTTTTCAGGAGCGAGACGATGAAAGATGCTGGATATGGATCTTGAGAATGAGCCCGAATTCGCGGACCTGTTTGATGGTGCGGAGGCACCTGATTGGGTCGTTGAGGCGGTTCATGGGGCGGTCACCACGGACGCAGTACAGGCTGCAGGCTGGAGCGATTCGTTGGCGTTGGCGCTGGGCCGACGGGCGAATCGATTGCTGCGTGAGCGCTTCGGGGCGGACGCTAGGGACGAGTGATTGGTTACTCTACGGCAGTCGAGCGCGGCATTGTGGCCGCGGAGGCGCAAGTGCTGTGCGTAGTTGAGTCTCTCGTTGAATCCGGTGCCGACGCGCGCACGTCGGTGGGGTCGGTGGGGAGGGGTGCTGACAGGCGTTGCAGAGCGATGGCGACTTCACGTCCCATGCCGCGCTGGATGCAGTCGAGAGACAACTCTTCAATCATGGCGAACAGGCGGTCGCCAACCTCGGCTTGGCCTTTGATGAGGTCACCGTCGGGTACCTTCTTATCGTGGTCAATCAGGATTGACACGAGGTCAGCCAGGCGCATGAGCTGACGCCAGTTTGTGGTTGAGAAGGCGGTGAAGTTGCCGGAGGTGTGCTGCTGAACCATTCCGAATCCTGTCCCTTGGTGGATGGAATCATCATCGGCGTAGCCGGACACAGAGTGGTGTCAGGGCGGTTGTAATTAGGTGGCGTAAATGGCGTTGTTCGGGGCGGGAGCGGGGACTACTGGCGCACCGAAGGCTGCTGAGCTGGTGTCGCGTGGACGGGGCTTGCAGCGGACTTGGACGCAGACGTGGGATATAGAGATTCAGAAAGGAATGGAGCGCGGGAGTGGGCTTGTGCTAGCGTATTGGTATGACTCTTGGAAATGTGGGTAGGGCTTCGTATAGCGATTTCGCGGGCAAGCGGAAGTTGCTGATCGTGCCGTACGTGACACCGACGCGGGAGGATGAGCGTTTGCACGAGATGGTGCGAACGTACTGGACCGACGCGTTGGCGCAGGTGCGCAGGCTAGAGGCGTCACTAGGCGAGGTGCGGTACCTGTTCCACGAGGGGTCCGTGGGCGAGGGGCAGGAGGCGGTGGAGGTGTTGGAGGTGGGCAATCCGCACGGGTACCCGCAACTTAGGGAGATGATCGAGCGAGGTGCGGTGCTGCAGCCGACCGAGGACGTGGAGTGCCTTAAGGAGACGCTGGATCTGCACCGGTGTATGTCGGTGGTTCAGGTGAGCCAGACGGTGGCGGAGCGCTTGGCTGCGTGGTTCGAGGAGTCTCGGAAGTCCCGTTACGCGGCGATCGCTGGGAACGTGGACCAGTATCTGAAGGAAAACGAGGTTGCGGTGCTGGTGATCAGCCCCGACCACGAGGTCAAGTTCGCTGCCAACATCGAGGTTGTGTACGTGGTGCCTCCGATATTGGACACGATCAACAGGTGGATGCGCGATACGCCTTTGGATGATGACGCGCCCCCTCCGATGGATCAGGCGCCAGAGGAGGAGACTCCCGGTTGGGCGAAGCAGTGACTACCCGACTACCCGGTTGAGCAGCTGAAGTGCAAGCGTCGTGAACGTGGCTTGCATGGCGAGTCGCGATCCTGGGCCGACGTCGTGCTCTTCGACGATGGTTTCCCCTTCACGAGCGACCGCGAGCCAGAGATGGCCGATGTCCTTACCGCCTGGGCCAGTGACACCGCTGCTCGCCAGTCCCATGGTTGCCCCAAACTTTTCGCGCACTCTTTCAGCCATGATGCGGACGCTCCATTCGCTTACTGATCCGTGCTGCCTGAGTTGATCCTGTGGGATATCTAGCAACGATGTGCGACTGGGGTAGTCGTAGGTGACGACTGCGCCCTTGAAGTAGGCGCTGGCCCCCGCGTAGCGGACGAGGCGTTCGCCGATCCTGCCTCCACTGCTGCCTTCTGCGACCGCGACGGTGAGGTTTTTGGCCCGCAAGGTCTTGTTGAGATAGCGGGCGAGAGCAAGTTCAGTTTCAGCGGGCATGGGTTACCTCTGAGAGAAGGCGATGAGGCTGGCGCCGAAAGTGTATCGTGACAGTTCTGGCTGGCGTGGTTCGAGGCGGTGTGCGTAGGCTCTAGTCACGGGACTGGAGGCGTCATGACGGCAAGAGCGAATTACCGAGAGATCACGTGTAAGTCGGCGTTGAATCGGGTGAAGGGGATGATGTTCGGGTGGTCGTTGAACCCGTACCGAGGGTGCGTCCACGGTTGCCATTATTGCTTCGCACGCAGATTTCACGCTCACTTCGACCTCAATGCCAGCGAGGATTTCACTGGCGAGGTGTTCGTGAAGACGAATGTGGCACGGGTGCTTAGCGAGGAGTTGTGGTTGCCGTCGTGGCGGCGTGAGCTGGTGGCGCTGGGTACGGCGACTGACCCCTACCAGCCTATCGAGGGCCGCTATCGGTTGACGCGAAGTTGCTTGGAAGAATTCGTGGATCGTCGGAGCCCGGTCAATCTGGTGACGAAGGGACCGATGGTGATCCGCGACGTGGACGTGCTGACTTCGCTGTCTGCCGTCGCCGATTGCACGGTGTGCGTGAGTATCACGACGCTCGACGAGGATCTGGCGCGGCGCCTGGAGCCGACGACGGCGCCACCTCGCCAGCGGTTGCGGGCTGTGGAGACGCTGGCGAAGGCGGGTATTCACGTTGGGGTGCTGATGGCGCCGGTGGTGCCGGGGCTTACGGATGATGCGTTGGCGATGGAGGCGGTGGTGCGTTCGGCTGCAGCGCATGGTGCGCAGTTCGTTGGCGGTCGGGTGTTGGAGTTGCGGGAGGGTACGAAGGAGCATTTCCTGGGGTGGCTTGCTACTGATGCG
>Ga0115002_10009426_pt1 | contig 10677 bp, 9 predicted proteins | sample ArcticOcean_MG_C_8_FD_89576 | JGI IMG/M metagenome (GOLD analysis project Ga0115002, IMG submission 89576) | Marine microbial communities from western Arctic Ocean - ArcticOcean_MG_CB11_86 | ecosystem: Environmental > Aquatic > Marine > Oceanic | place: Arctic Ocean: Canada Basin | collected... | reverse complement strand
GAGGCTCCACGGAGCCTGATCGTGCCATCTCCTTTGGAGCAGCCGAAGTATGAGAAGGCAATTAATACGGAAGTAAGAGCTAAGAAGAAGAATCGATTCATGGAGTATTGGGTAAATGAAGGTTAACCCTCATCATAACTCAACAAAGAAAGGAACTCCCCCTCCCCGGAATCCAAACTATAACATTGCATGTGGCTTCCCCTCGGTGCGACAATTCAGTTCTTATGTTACCCCGAATCATTCTCTTCTTGATCGCAAGTCTGACCATTTTAGTGGCTCAGGATCGTCCACCCAATATCGTCTACATCATGTCCGACGAAATCTCCTATTTCGAGTTGGGGCATACCGGTAATCCATACATCAAGACACCTCACATTGATAAGATGGCCGAAAACGGGCTTCGCTTTACAAACGCGTTGGCAGCGTCCCCAGTTTGCGGTCCACTGCGTGGATGTATGTTGACCGGCAAGCATGCTGGGCATGCCTCAGTCCGGGCAAACGACGGCGGCACTCCCATTCGGGCGGAAGAGGAGACCATCGCCTCGGTTCTAAAGCAAAAAGGATACGCTACCGGTGGTTTTGGCAAATGGGGTGCCGGTGGACGTGGTTCGACGGGAGTTCCCGAGGACCATGGGTTTGATGTATTTTTTGGCATTTACGATCAAGTCCATGCGCATACCTTTTATCCGCCTTATATAATTCGAAATAGTGAAGAGGTTCCGCTCAAAGGTAACATAGGCGGACGTCACGGAGAGACCTACTCGCATTACGAAATTGTGGAGGAAGGTCTTCAATTTGTTCGCGACAATAAAGACGATCCATTCTTTGCCTATTTTCCATTAACCCCACCACATGGTATGTTTGACATTCCTTCTGATGATCCAGCCTGGAATCGATACAAGGGTGAGGCTTGGGTAGAGGATCCATCAATTGACCAGGATGTGAAAAATTATGCAGCCATGTGCACGATGGTGGATAATAATCTTGGTAGTATTCTCGCTTTGCTGGATGAACTCGGACTCTCCGAAAACACCATCGTTTTCTTCACGGGTGATAACGGCGGGCAGGAGCGCTTTAAAAGTGATGAGCATCCTCACGGATTTTTTGAACCCAATGTAAATCCAGAAACGAGAGTGGTCTTCCGTGGTGGCAAAGGCAATTTATACGAAGGTGGATTAAAAATCCCGTATTTGGTGCAGTGGCCTGGCAAGATCGAAGCGGGTCGGGTGAGTGACTTTGTGTTTACGCAATACGATGTGATGGCCACGTTGGCCGACCTTACCGGAACTACCGTTCCAGAGGATACCGACGGGAGCTCTGTTCTGCCGGAGATTCTTGGTAAATCCTCAAGGCGATATAGTCATGATATGTTTTACTGGGAGTACAAAGGGCAGACCGCGGTCCGCTTTGCCTACTGGAAGGCGATTCAACCTAAGGAGTCTGCCAAATGGGAGTTGTATAATTTGGATTCAGATATTTCAGAATCCATCGATCTCTCTAAACGCCACGCCGACATTCTTTCAAAAATGCAGGCCTTTGCCAAAGCATCGCATGAACCTGTTCGGCCGGGTACGTTTTCTGATCCAAAACGTGTACGCCACGAACGTGATCGCTGGGCGAAGTGGGGGACCTCAGGCGAAGACCCGAGACGTAAGTAGCGCGTCACGTGGGTTGTCATGATGACTCATTCGCTCACGTGAATATTTGTTAAGTCCTTTTCACCTTCGATGCCGAAATTCGAGTATTATTCCTATTACGAAATTAGCGCCGTAATAGGACGTCCGTCATTGGTTATAGGAATCGGTCTGTCATTGTGGAAAAGCTTTTTGCTACTTTCAATCCCCAGTGCCTGATAAATCGTGGCATGTAGATCGGGCACTGAAACGGGATCCTCCAGTATTTTTTTGGAAAGATCGTCCGTGGTCCCATAGGCGCCGCAATGGTTGAGGCCACCACCAGCAAGGGCCACACTGAAGGCAGAACCCTGGTGGCCACGACCACCTGCCACATCGAAAGAAGACGGGCGTCCAAACTCGCCAGCAACTACGATGAGGGTGCTGTCGAGTAGCTTGTGGTTTTCCAGGTCATCTACCAAGGCTGCCAGCGCCGTGTCCAATTCCTGGATAAGCAGGTGCTGTCCTTGCTGACCTTCGCGGTGAGTATCCCACCCGGTGCCGTTTTTAAAATTCAAGTTGTGAAGCACTTCGATAAATCGAGTACCCCGTTGCACAAGACGCCTTGCCAATAGGCAGCGATGACCAAACTCTCCGCCATAAGTTTGCCGAAGGCTGTCCGCTTCCTGGTCGAGTTGGAACACTTTGGAGAATCCACCTCGGCTCATTTGCAGACTGGTGTCCATGACTGTTTCGTACTGCAGCAAAGGATCCTCAACTGGAATCGTCTGGACAATTTCATTCCGCATGCTTTTCAGCATCTTTTGCCGACGCAGGTCTCTGGCTTCGCTCACCGTGGGCGGTCTTGTAAAACCTACCGGACCCCTGGCCGTATCGGTCACATAGAGGTAGCCGTATTTTGCGCCTAAGAAACCCGCTCCACGAGAATTACTGGGAGGACCGCATACCACATATCCTGGCATTCCGATTTCGGCCGCACCCAATTCGTGATTTACGATAGCTCCAATGGAGGGGTAGACAACCGTGCCACTCACCGGGCGTCCGGTATGCATAAAGTTAACCGCGGCCGCGTGTTCATTGATCACCTCATGGTGCACACTTCTGACCAGGGTCATACGGTCCAACCGAGCAGCTGTCCTGTGTAAGTGTTCGCAAACCTGTACCCCCTCAACGGCCGTATCAATAGCGGGATAGGCCGAACCGGCAATTCTTTGCAACGGATCTCCCAGGGTCTTTGGATCCCAGGTATCAACCTGAGCGTTTCCTCCGCCCAGCCAAATGAAAATGCATGATTGGGCAGGGTTCTTCGGAATTTGATTGGATCGCAGTCGCGCTGGAAGCGCAGTCATCAACGCCCCGCTTGCAGATGTTTTAAGGAATTTTCTGCGATTCATAATCAGGGAATGAACTGAAATTCAGGGGTGTTGATCAAAAGCCAGGCAGCATCTTCCATGCGCTCGCGCCAGTCTGCCTTCAATGTACGGGTTGGTTCAGGGCCTTTTTGGAATGTTTCAACCTTCGCCGCTACATGGAAGTTGGCTTCCACGCTCAAGTGGTTGCCCCAACTGACTTCCCGAATTCCAGGAATCCACTTTTCCTTTTTAAACCCGTCAGTCATGGCCGTTTTTCTCGAATCAAATCCTTCTTCGAGCAAGGCCATGAATTCCGTTTTTTCATGGTCGTTCGGAAGCCGAGTTAGGAAACGAAGGAAAAGTTGATCCACCAATGCTTCAGTTGATTCGATCTCCCACGCCAGAGTGGTCAAATCGCTATAGTCGCTGAGCCCCGTCACCCACAAAGTCAGGCTGCTGTTTGCCAACACCCCGGGCTGCATAACATTGGATTCTGATTCTCGGTCTGTGATCGGTTCGGCCCGATTTGGCCGCCAGCCATAGGCGCGCATCAGTGACACTATTTCGTTTACCATCGGCAAGGTAAGGCTGGCTCGCTCCCGCTCGGTTGAGGTGGAAACAAACTCCCAGGCACGCTTGGGGAAGCCGTAGTTGACAAATATTTCCGGGTCCCAATGCCCCTCCACATCGAGAGTTAGTTCTTCCGTAAACAGAGGTACCCCGGCACTACTGAAAAGGGAATCCACCAGTTGCTCGGCAGTCATACTTCTGCGCAGAGGCGCTTGAAAAAATCGATTGTTGCCGGTTGAATGGTTGATGGAAGTCCGCGCGTAAGCCGTGCTGTTAAGGATCAGGCGCGACAGATGTTTCAAATCGTAATCGTTGGCCACGAATTCACGGGCCAGATACTCCAGCAACTCGGGATGGCTGGCTGCATTTCCTTCCCAGTCATAGGCTGGTTCAACAAAGCCTTTGCCGAAGTAGCGTTTCCAAATGCGATTGACGATTACCTGGGCGAATCTTCTGTTTTCCGGGCGCGTGATCTCCCAGGCCAATTCCACTGCAGGATTGTTGAAAGCCATATCTTTCTTGGGCGATTCATCAATAATTTCTGCAAAGGGCCAGTTGGGTTCAACCGAAGTACCCGGTTCCAGGTTACTTTGTATTATCGACTTCCGCCCATTGAGACGTTCGAAAAAAGTGACAGGCACCGTCGAAGTATCGGGAACTTGCAGGGGTTTTCCAGCCAACATCGCGCCCAGAGAAAACAGGTCTTCCTGAGTCGTTAAGTGATAAGGCGAATCATGGCAGCGAGCGCATTTCATTTCGATTCCCAAAAAAGCGGTGGCAACGACATGGGCTTTCTCTGCCATGGGCGAATCGTTGTCGGTAGCCAGCCCAAAGCCTCCGGCACCTCCGGCATAGGCTTCACCTTGAAAGGTAACCAGCTCCGTGACAAATTGGTCAAAGGGCTTGTTGTCCAGGAGGGACTCATGAATCCAGTAACGAAACGGACCGGAGTGATTGAGCGTCGGTTTCATTAGGCTCGGGTTTTCTGCCAACACATCCTGCCAGTAGGATACCCAATGATCTGCATGGCGCGGGTCGATCAGAAGTTGATTAACCAAGCGGCTTTTTTTATTGCGGCGTCTATCACTACGATAACGTTCGATTTCGTCCGTGCCAGGAGGTACACCAACCGTATCCAGATATATACGCCGCAGAAATGAAAGCTCATCCAGTGGTTCGGGAATGGAAACAAATTCAGTGAAGTGGTCCCACTCGGCGCCGGATTGAATCCAATCTTTAAGGACTGCGATCTGTTCATTAGTTAAAGGATCTGCTTCAAATGGCATGCGATCCAATTCGTCTTCTGCGGTGATTCGGACAAACAACTCACTCCTTTCGGGTTCTCTGGGAACTAGGGTTGCAAACTCGGATTTCCCGCCTGCCAGGGCCGCTTGGCGGCTGTCGAGTCTGAGGCCTCCCTTTGCCTTTTTCCCATGGCAGCGAATACAATGTTCTTCCAGGATGGGCCAAGCCTTTTCGTGGAACTGGTTGTCTGCCGCGTGTTTGCCAATTGAGTTGTTGTTTTCGACGATCCTGATATCGAGCAATTGGTCTATCACGTTTTTCGAATTGAAATTTATACGGCTGACCGTTCCTTCAATCAGAGGAAGCGAATTAATATAACGTTTCGCTTTCTTGTGCCGTGAATTCCAGTAAGAGTTCACTTGTTTCCGCGCCTGATCTCGTTGTTTCTGGTTCAATTGTTCAAAGCTGCTCTTCTGGTTTTCTTTGAGCTTCGACAATGCCAATAACTCAAAGGAAGTTGGATGCTCTGCCTCGGGCGATAAAAGAAACCATGGATCCGACTGCTGCTTTTGAAAGGCGACTAACAACTCGTGGACGGGCACCGATTTATTGCGGTAACCGATCAGGCATTCGAGGGTAACTTTATGACTTCCGCTTGTTGGCGAAACCGATGTCAATAGATCCTTCGTGCCCAGTCGGCCTCGGGGATAGAGGCTTTCAGGATTTACGGCTGGGCGCATGTGCCCGTGAGCGTTCGGGCTTTCGGTAACTGCCTCTCCCTGGGAAATAATTTGATCGTCTAGCCACAAGCGAGATTTGCCATTGGTACGGTCTAAAAATGTATAAGTATGATCGCCCAGATATACCCTCCCGGTCATTCGAATGAGTATGGGTGCCTGATAGCGCAGACGCTCACCCAATGGGCCATATTTTTGGGGCAAGGCGAATAATGCAAAACTGGGAAGGATGAAACACGCATCCGATTCTCCAAGGTTGACCGGCCATTCGGATTTACTTTCCAGACCTTCAAACACTTCCACCAACAACTGCCCCTGTGGAATTCTTGATTCAGGAGCCGCCTTGGCCGGGCCTATGAGGCTAACGACAAGGAAAATGACAGGGACTGTTGTTCGAAATTTCACGGGGTAACTTCTGGATACCTTCAACTGTAATATACGCTTCAGCTAGCAATTGAAGTCCAAACTGCGGTCTTATTTAACTCAATACGTATTCTTGAGCTTGTTTGGTGAATTGGATTAAAGTGCTGAAAGACTTTTTAGTTAATACCTTTTTTTACCCCAAAGCTGTATGAAACCCGTTCATTTCAATTACTCCAAATTCGTCTCTCGGCGATCCTTTCTAAAAAGCGCTGGTGTTTATCTGGCACTTCCGGCTTTAGAGAGTATGGTGCCCGCTTTTGCGGCGGCTCCAGTCCGGCAAGGCCCCAAGCGGCTGGTCGCCATTGGGAATTCCTTAGGCATGTATCAATCGTCCTTTTTCCCCACGGAAACAGGTTCCGATTACGTGGCACCCGAATTACTTCAGCCGCTGGATAAGTTGAGGAAATCCTATTCCATCTTCTCCAACCTCGATCACGGTCTCACCGGCGGTCATTTTGGCGTGCATTCCTTTCTGTCTGGCGTGCTGAAGGTCGATGCCAAAACATGCCCGACGGAAATATCAGTGTGGATCAACGAGCGGCTGAAGTCCTTGGTTCGGCTACCCGGTTTCCGACAGTCACCGTCGGTTCAAGTGGCGGGCTGCACATTGGCTGTCAGATGTCATGGACACGCTCGGGGGTTCGACTGCCACCTATCACCGGGCCGCGTGACTTATTTAGAAAACTATTCGAGCAGGACTCAGACGAAGGTAAAAGGGCCGCGACCGAAAGATCCGTACTAAAAAAATCAATACTCGATTCCGGGATGGTAGACGCCAAGTCAATGTCGCGTTCGGTCACCGCTCAGGATCGTGATAAGTTGGATGAGTATTTGACTGCGGATCGTGAATCCGAAGTGAAGGTGAATCAAAGTCGACATTGGATTGGCGTACCCAAGCCGAAAGCACCCATTGCTGAGCCGACCAATCAGGGAATCGTTTTGGATCTACCGACTTTATGCGACTTGGTGGTGCTTGCCCTGCAGACCGATTCCACCCGGATCACAACGCTCGAAATTTCCAGCGAACAATTTGATGCTTCTGCTTTGGGAGTTTCGGGTGGCTACCACCTCACGTCTCATCATGGACAGGAAGAATGGCTTGTCGAAATCTCTTTCCAGTTGTTTTGCCGACCCAGTCGGTCACCTTCATGTCATTCATTTCTTTTTCGTCCACCTCGATCGGGCCGAAATCAAATATACTGGGTTCAGGTAAACCACTCACACCTTCCTTTCCCACGAGGTCCCGCATCCAAGTCCAACCACTACGGCCTCCAAACTCATCCCAGGAACCTTCTTCCTCCGGTGTGCGATGATGAATTTTCCAGCTGCCAAGGTATGGTATCCCTGCTCTCTGAAATATTGAGGTATAGTAACGGCCTCCTGTACTAGCGGAGCATCCCTCATGTTTTGCTCAACATCATACACTCCATTTGAAAACGGATAGGTTCCGGTGAGAAGGCTGGTCCGGGATGGCTGACAAATTGGGGCCTGGCAGTGGGCATTGGTAAACAAAACTCCCCGTGATGCCAGACGATCCATGCGGGGTGTCCTTGCCTGCGGATGACCTTCGAGCATCCCCACCCAGTCGTTGAGATCGTCTATCGCTATGAATAGCACATTGGGGCGGGCTGGATTTTGCGCCGACAGCGATTGGACTGTCGCCAGAAAAAGAATACAAATGAAACGTAACATCGTGTGAGTTAATTTAGAGTCTTGTTGTCCTTCATTACAAGTGATGGGGTCACTCAAAGGTACGACCTACTTCTTTGGCGAGTCGAGTCACCGTGTCGACCATGTCTGTCTCGGCCTGCTCGTCAAACCAACCCAATCCATTGAAAAGACCTCGGGTTTCATAGCCGCCTTCACGAAGGATTTGAGCGGTTGGTAGGTATCCAAAATAATCGTGGCAATAGGCTCCGATCCATAGCTTCTGGTGTCCAATGGATGATTGAGTTGCCAGCACATAGCCACTGACTACTTCTCCGGACATGCCGACCAAAGTCAGGTCATTGCCAAACTGCCATACGGATACCGGAGCGTCGTACTTGCTTGGAAGTGAGCCTCCGCTTCTTAAGACATCCAACATCGTAATGGCATTTCCCTTCAGCCAACTATCGCCGTTCTTGGCGATAGCTTCCAACTCAGCGATGGATTTCTGAGCCTGGAGTGTGAGGCGCGCGTTGTCCAATGCCGTGGTGAGTGGACCGGTGACGGGTGTGAGTTCTTCTTGTAGTAATCGAATCACTTCTTTGCCCACTTCCTCTCCATGTTGTTTCGCCAGTTCCAGTGTTCCACGAGGGTAGGGATTGGCGTTTCCTGCGCAGCCCGTCATAAACATGGCGTTGGCGCCCGGGTAGCTTTCTTCCACCTCAGCTTGGGCAAATCCTGAGTAGTCGCCGCAGAGTGCGTAGTTGTTTCCGGTTAGAGTGGTGTTGTGACAAGCCACTTGAAACAGGGTCGCCATGAGCTTCCCGTCCTCGGTGTTAACTTTCAGGCAGGGTAAACTTCGGTCTACATGTCCACTGGGATTGGGCGAGAGTCTAACACCTCGCGGTGTACGGCCTCGTCGGTTCATTACGAAGGAAGCAAACCCTCTTCCCCAACTAAGATCGACGGCTTGAAGATTTTGGGATGCTTGCTCTACTAGTTGAACGAGTTGCTCCTGTAAATGCTTGGTGTAGGCGACTGCATCTTTGCGGTTTTCTTCTGTCGTGCCCGCGTGAGCTTGTTCCTCCAATGTCAATCGAGGGCCACTGTGCGTGTGCGACCAGGTTAAAAGCACATCGGCTCTATCAATTCCGGTACGGTCAGTTATGCCTGCATAAATGGCTGGGGAAATATCGGAGTAAATACCAACCAGGTCGGTTGTGATTATGGCAACGCGTTTACCCTTCTCGTCTTCAAGGATCAGTGCCTTCGCCCAGATGTCCCGTGCGATTGATTTAAAGGGTGTGGTTCGGCTGGCATAGCCCGACATGACCAATGGCTTTTCGGGCGTAATCTTTATTTTGGCCGTGCCACCGGACCAATTGGCAACGGCTGTTAGATGAATAAACAAGGAGGCAATCAGGGGTACGGAGAATGTTCTTTTCATGTCGCCGAAAAGAATAGCCCAAAAGTGCTACTGTTTGCAAACCGTGATTACGGCTACCGGTATCTAGCCTGCCTGCGATGCGAGAATGCGTTGTTTGATATGATCGCCAGCTGAGATGGGTCCGTATTTGGCAGGCGACTCTTCTGTGATACAACTAGGAATCGTTTCAATCATCACCTCTGGATCCGGGTCACTAAAGAACGCAATCGACTGTCGTCCATGTTTCATGGCCGCTGGTCTGGGAACCACCCGGTGGGGGGTTGATTTGAAAAAGTCATTGCTCCAGCGCTCGATGAGGTCACCGGTATTAATCACCACGGTTCCAGGGATAGGTGGCGCATCGACCCATTCGCCTTCGAGGTTTTGCACCTGTAACCCGCCTCGATCATCTTGAAATAAAACGGTCAGAGTTCCGTAGTCGGTGTGTGCTCCGGCTCCCAGTTGGCCTTCCCCTACATTTTCAGCAGGCGGGTAGTGAAGTAGGCGAAGTGTTTGAGTGAGGCCCGTGTGGCGGGCATCGAAAAATCCGGGCTCTAGATCGAGCGCAATCTCAAAGGCTCCCATGACATCGGAAGCAATCTTTCTGACTCGTTTGTAAAAGACACGCATGAACGCTTCAAACTGTGGATTGGGCCATAGCTCGGGGCCACTTGGAAGACGTATCAGATCACGGGTTGTGAAGGTCTCTTTTAGGTCTGCCGGCTTGCTTGGGTCCAGCGCTTCTCCCTGCATCTTTCCATAGCCGTGGTTATAGTCCACATTGTAGGGCACCTTCAACTTTTCATCGCTGCTGAATAACGAGTGTGAAATAGCGAACGCTGATTCGAGCATGTCATCCGACATCCCAAAGTTCTTCAGATAAGTGAATCCTACTTCGTGGGCGGCCTGGTAAATTTCTTGGGTAACTTTCTGGCGACCTGCTTCTGTACCTTCCAGATAGGGTCCCATGTCAATGATTGGGATATTTGATTCTGAGCTCATTGTTTCAAAGTTACTTTATGGCACGGATAATGGGAAGCAAAACCTGAGGTGGCTTCTGGGCGATAGTTGCCAGCCTAAATGTTTACTTTGTAAATTACCCCGTCTACTTCGATCTCTAAATGTTCCGGTCTACTTGGCCAGGCTGGAGGTGGCATTCCATTCCGCCAATGGTCGAAAGCCTCTTGAAGGATTTCCAATACGTCTGGCTTTTCATTGGCCAGGTTTTTAGATTCTCCAATGTCTTTGGTAAGATCATATAACCATGAGTGGTTGCCTGTTTTAACCATCTTCCACTTTCCCATACGAATGGCTTAGTTATGACCATTACTCCAGAATAGGGTTCTATGCGGATCTGTCGTTTTTTCACCTTTCAGGAATGGGAGTAAATTGACACCGTACAGAGGTAGGGCATCGGGCAGTTCAACTCCAGCTGCCGCGCAAAAGGGCGGGAATAGATCGAGTGAACTTGTCACTCCACTAAAAACTGAGCCGGTCGGGTAATATTGGACAGGTTGCTTACAAATCTTAAAGTAAAGCAACTAATGAAAAAGAGACGTAAATTCACCGCTGAATTCAAAAGCAAAGTAGCGCTGGAGGCGCTGCGTGAGCAGCAGCCAATTCATGAGATAGCCCGGCGCTAT
>Ga0115002_10009424_pt1 | contig 10677 bp, 9 predicted proteins | sample ArcticOcean_MG_C_8_FD_89576 | JGI IMG/M metagenome (GOLD analysis project Ga0115002, IMG submission 89576) | Marine microbial communities from western Arctic Ocean - ArcticOcean_MG_CB11_86 | ecosystem: Environmental > Aquatic > Marine > Oceanic | place: Arctic Ocean: Canada Basin | collected... | reverse complement strand
CGTACCCGATCCAGGTCACCGTCGGCAGCGGCCTTTGCTTGAGCAAGAATGTTCAGGGCGCACAGGCGGGCAGCGTCTTGGGCCTGGTCGATGGTCACCGCTTCGCCGACCTTGCCGGTCACCGCAACCTTGCCATCGGCCATGGGTAATTGCCCGGCGACATAGAGGGTGGTGCCGGAAAACACAAACGGCGCATAGTTTGCGGCGGCTTTGGCTGGCTCCGGCAAGATAATTCCTAATTCCGCGAGGCGCGCCTCTGTCTGTCCCGTCATGATCTCTTCCCCTGTCAGTTTCTCTGAAACACGGCTGGGCCGCGTCACGATCCATGATGCGATGATCGCCAACATCCCTCCCACCGTAGCGGGCAAAATCCAGGTATCGGCAAGCCACACCAGAACGCCGACGCTAACCGACATCATGGATGCCGCCAATACCTTGGCCTTTACCGGGATGATCCCGAATTCATTCCACGCCCGGGCGGTGGCGCCGAATCTCGGGTGGTTATACAGCCATTCATGAAAACGCTGGGAAGAGTTGGTAAACGCCCAAAGCGCCAGCAATATGAAGATGGTCGAGGGCCAAAGCGGCAAGAAGATGCCGACTATGCCGAAGCCCACCATTATCCAGCCAAAGGCGAGCATGGCGTATCGGGCGAGGGTCGAGCGGCGCACCCGGTCGCCAAAGGATCGTTTTTCCTGGGCCATGGCCCGAGTTTACCCACCCCCGACGCGGGCGGCCAGAGATACCAATTCGGCGGTGTGGGCTGAGGTCTAGCTTGCGGCGGCGGCGGGGGCATTTCCGGGTGTCAGACACCGCAGCCTAAATGGCCCATCGGATGGGGTAAGGTGGGGACAGAATCTATAGCTAAATCAGGACCTCAATTTTGAAATCCCCCTCGGCATTTTTCACCATAGTGGTGGTGGCCACTGGCGCGACTTTGACCAATCCAAGTCTTAGCCAGACCCTGGCGCCACACCGGGCGACCTATGCCATGAATTTGGTGTCGGCCTTAACCCAAAGCGGCATCGTTGGCGTCACCGGGGTGTTTCTGGTGGAACGGATTCCGGAGTGTAAAGGCGTGACCTTGCGCCAGGCCGTGCAATTGACACTGCGCGTTGAGGGCGGTGCCGCAGTCAGTACGCGGTTCGCCGCCACGGTTTTGGAAAGCAACGACGCAACATCAATGACGTTTTCTACCGTTAACGAGGTGGCTGGTGATGTGGTGGAGGTCTTCACCGGGATCGCCACGCTGTCTGGGCCGGGGTTGGGTGGCCGCGTAGATTACACCGAACCCACCACCTCCACCATGGCCTTGCCATCTGGCGTGTTGTTCCCGATTGCCCTGAGTCGTGCCGTGTTGGCGGCGGCCGAGGCCGGCACCCGGCTGTTGGATCTCGTCAGCTTCGACGGCGGCGGCGAGGATACGCTCACTGCGGTGTCTGTCTTTATTAGCGCAGAATTTGCGGCCGGTGAAGAAACCCCACCCAATGGGGCCGATCTTTTGGCGGACCAGCGGTCTTGGCATACCCGCTATGCCCACTACAAAATCGCCTCCCAAGCGCCCGAGCCCATATTTGAAGTGGGTTATCGGCTGTTTGAAAACGGCGTCATTACCGATTTGATCCTGGATTACGGTAATTTTCAGGTTAGTGGAACTTTAGAGGACATAGAAGAAATTTCGCCACCGGCTTGTTAACCCTGCTTTCAAGGACAAGAAACTTTACATGGGCGGAGAATGCCCGGGTAATTGGCCTCGGGCCTGGCCGATCATCCCCGGTGGCACCTCTGACGCCCGACAAAACTCGATCACCATGGCTTCGTCGCTCAACAAATAATCCAGGACCCCGGCCAGCAATTCCGGGTCTTCGGCCTTGTCGCGAAGCTCTTGGGGGCCTAAGCCAGTGGTTCCAAGAAACCTTCCTAAGCGTTCGGCATCCGCCGCCAGAAACGCCAGGGCCTTGAACGCGATGCGCTCCGCTTCCTCGCCATTCATTGCTGAAGCTCTACTATCATTATAGTTGCCCGGATTGCTTGGATTGGCGGTTGGGCATGGCCGACAAACCGTTCGACCTGGAATCGACAAAAGAACCTTTGGCCGTCACTGTCAGCATTGGCGTTGCCTCGTCCCATGGCACCTACGAGTCTGCCGACTCTATGTTGGAGCGCGCCGATAAAGCCATGTACCAGGCAAAGAACACTGGCCGCAATAAGGTCGTGTCTGACGAGGCGATCGGCGGCAAGGCGGACAACAAAGCCGCCAGCTAGAAACAAAAACACCTCACCCTGAGCGCGTCGAAGGGCGAGGTCATATTTACCGTTCAGATTCACGTGCCCCCAGAGGGCATGATCTGCACTACTTGATTTTGGCTTCCTTGAACTCCACGTGCCTGCGCACCACCGGATCGTACTTCTTCAACACCATTTTTTCAGTGAGATTCCGGGGATTCTTCTTGGTGACGTAATAAAAGCCGGTGTCGGCGGTGCTCACCAATTTTATCTTAACTGTCGCTGATTTGGCCATGGTTCTCGCGCTTTCTCGAAAGGTGGCGGCACAATACGCGCAGGCCGTTGTATGTCAAGTTAAGTGTAGATCGTGACGCGCTTGGGTCGCGTGAACCAGAGCGTAATTAAGAGGAGCGTCGTCGAACAGACCCAAATTTGCGGTTTATTTACTCACGAAGATCTCTCGATGGCGGATCGCGACCAACACAGCGAAGGCGCCGCACAGAACGGCCACGGTCCACGGCAATCCGTTGGGGCCAAAGACGTCCATGGCCACACCCGTCAGCGCGGGGCCAGCGGCGCCACCGGCTCCGTACAGAATGGAAATGGCGGAAATGGCGGTGACCAACTCGGTGCCCGTGAAACGCGCGCCCACCTGGGCGACGGAGACGGTGTAGATGGACATGACAAATCCGGCCCAAACGAACAACAACGGCCAAAACAAAATCGGGATCGAAATGACAAAGGGGATGGCCAAGGCCCCACCGAAACCAAGCAGTGCGCAAACGAAAAGGATTCGAAACCGATCAAAGCGATCTGAAAGCATGCCGACAGGGATTTGAAAGGCCATTTCCCCCGCTCCCACCGCAGCGACCATTAAAGCCGCGATCCCGAAGCTGAAGCCCAGTTGTACCCCAAACACCGGGAACAGCGCCGTTGCAGCAGTTTCGAAAAAGGCAATGACAAATGCCGCCGCCATCAAGGTGGGTGCTGCGGCCATCATCGCGAACAACCCCTGCGGCGGGCCAATCCCCAAATCCGGAGCCGCTCGCCGTGCCAGAAACATGGGCGGCGCAACCGCCACTGCCAAGATCAACGAAGCCACCAAGAACGGGGTCCAACCCTCGATCCCAGTCATTGCAACCAGCACCGGCCCCAAGGCGAAACCACCGGCGATGACTGAGGCATAAAACCCAACGGTGCGCCCTCGGGTTTTTTCTGCGGCGGCCTCAAGAATCCAGGCGTCACTAACGATAAAAAGCGCGTTGATACCAATGCCCAGCACAAAGCGAATCCCAAACCACGCCGAGATGTTGGCGAACAGGGGCAAGGCCAGCAGCATCGTGATGGTCAAGCCGATTGCGGCCATCATTGTCCCGCTAGGGCCCAGGCGACGCACCAGGGGCGGAATGATGGGGGCGGAGGCGAGGACGCCGACAAAGGTCGCGGCGCTGTTGAGCCCAATCAGGGTACTAGAATATCCCTGGTCTTCCAGGATCAACGACAACAATGGATGGGTCAGCCCCAGGGTGAGGCCATACCCCCCCATGGCTCCAGCGATCGCAACGACGCTCCATCGCCGATCCGATGGAGTGCCGGGTTGCTCGCTCATCGCATGGGACCGCGTTTTGATTTGGGTCTTGGGCCACGCCCCTTTGCGCCAAGCATCGATCGTCTGGGTCGGGACGGGGTGGCGGTGTGATCGACCTTGCCGCCCGATTTCATCTCTAGCAACAATCCGCCGGTGGCCGGGACCGCCTCCAAAATTTCCACGGTCACGGCGTCGCCCAAGGTGTACACACGGTGCCCGCGCTCGCCAATAAGCCGGTGGCTTGGTTCATCCCAAATGTAAAAGTCATCTCCCAAGGTGCGCATGAGAACCAGGCCATCCGCGCCGGATTCAACCAAGGTGACGAACAGCCCAGCCTTGGTGACGCCGGCAATCCGGCCCGGCAATTCGGCACCAATTTGGTCCGCCAAGAAGGTCGCCAGATACCGCGCCAAGGCATCTCGTTCAGCCGCCACCGCACGACGCTCGGTCATGGAAATGTGTTGGGCCATGGCCTCCAACCCTGTGCCATCTGTGCGGGCCATTCCCCCCGCTCCCAACCCAAGCGTTGTGATCAGCGCCCGGTGAACAAGCACATCCGCATACCGCCGGATGGGCGAGGTGAAGTGAACATAGCGCACCAAATTCAGGCCAAAATGCGGATTGGCTTGGGCGCTGTATTCCGCTTTGGCCTGGGCCCGCAAGGTGGCTTGGTGCACCGCCGGGCCGTGCGCGGTTTTGGCGACCTTTCGCAGAACCCCATTGAAAATCCGCGGGTTGGGGCGCTGGCCTTTGTCCAGCCGTAAACCCAGAGAGTCCAAAAAATCCGCCAGGGCCACGACCCGTTCTCGTTCCGGCTGGTCATGGACCCGGTACATGCATGGTGCCTGGGCTTCGGTCAGGACATCGGCGGCGGCCACGTTGGCGGCGATCATCATGTCTTCGATCAGTTGGTGCGAAGCGATGTGGGCCGAAGGCTCGACCCTTTCCACCCGGCCATCGTTGCCCAGCACCACGTTGACCTCGGTGGTCTCGATTTCCAAGGGTTCCCGGGTTTTGCGGGCCTTGGCCAAGACTTTGTGGGCGCCGTATAAATTTTTCACCAAGGCGTTGATGTGATCGTTGCCGCCGTCGTCGTGGAGTTTCTGAACTTGCCCGTAGGTCAGTCGCTTCACCGAGCGCATCAGCCCGCGCTCGAATTTGTGACGGGTGGTCCGGCCCTGAGCATCCAACCACAGGGTCGCCACCATGCAGGCCCGGTCAATGCCTTCTTCCAACGAGCACAGGCTTGCCGATAATGCCTCGGGCAACATCGGCACAACCCGGTCGGGGAAGTAGGCGGAATTGCCGCGGTTCTTGGCCTCAACGTCAAGCGCGCTGCCCGGGGTGACATAGTGGGCGGCATCGGCGATGGCCACCCGTAAAACCCATCCGCTGTTGACGTCGGCGTTGGATTCGGCCCACACCGCATCGTCGAAATCCCGGGCGGTCTCCGGGTCGATGGTGACGAAGGGCACATGGCGAAAATCGGTGCGCTCCCCCAACTCCGGCACCTTGGCAGCTTTTGCCTCTGCCAACACTTCGTCGGGGAAGGTGTCGGGCAGCCCGTGTTCATGGATGGCAGTTAGGCTGAGGGTTCGGGCGTCGGTCATGGGCCCCACCCGGGTCCGCACCCGCACTCGTGCCGGGCCATAGGCCTTGCCCGAGACCACCTCGGCCACCACTACATCACCGGGCACGGCATCACCGGGATCGTCGACGATAAATTCCGTGCGGGTCTTGCGGTTCACCGGGGCCAAGCGCAGCTCCCGCCCGCTGTCCTCGATGACCCCCAAAATTTCGGACGGCGGCGAAGGCAGAACCCGCATGACCTTGCCTTCGTAGGCACCACCCGATTGAGCAATGCGCGCCAACACCCGATCGCCAGGCCCGCAGGCCAATGCGCGGGCGCTGCCGGTCAGATGGACCGTCGGCCGGGGGGCATCGTGCTTCCAAGCAGCCGGTGCCCCCACAAGATCGCCGTCATTGTCCACGCCGGTGATTTCCAACACCATGACCGGCGGTAATCCGGGCCGTCCCCGCCTGGCGCTGCGGCCCCCCTCGATGAGGCCTTCCGCGACAAAGCCGCGCAAGGTGTCGCGTAGCCATACGCGGTCGTCGCCTTTCAGACCAAAGGATCGGGATATTTTTCGCTTGCCAGAATTGGTGGGATTTTCTGCAATAAATTCCAGTAGCGCCTCCCGGCTTGGCCGACGTGACCGGGGCGCAGTGGATTTTGCCATGGGTGTGACCGGGGTCAGTCGGCGGAGGGCTGGGGGTCGGGGTCGGACGCCGCCGGTTTAGTTTTAGGTTTCGCCTTGGCCTTTGGGTTCGCTTTTGCTTTCAATTTCTTTTTGGGCTTCACCGGTTTGCCTTTGCCGGTCTTGGCGATTTTTGCATCCAGTAACGCCACCGCGTCTTCCAGAGATAAGTCCTCTGGCTCGGTGCCCTTGGGCAACGTGGCGTTGGTTTTCAGGTGCTTAACATAGGGGCCATAGCGGCCACTGCGCACGGTGATCGGCTTGCCATCCACCGGGTGGGCGCCCAAGTCTTTCAACGTCGTGGCGGCGCCGCCACGACCGGGCTTGTTCTTGGCATCGGCCAACAGGGCGATGGCCCGGTTCAAGCCCACGGAGAGAACGTCGTCCTCTGGCGTCAGGGAAACAAAAACGCCGGCGTGTTTGACGTAGGGCCCATAGCGGCCAATGCCGGCTTGGATCATTTTTCCGGTTTCCGGATGCTCTCCCATATCCCGGGGAAGAGCCAACAGCGCAACGGCGATCTCGAATGTAATGTCTTCGGGGTCGGTGCCTTTTGGGATCGAAACCCGTTTGGGTTTTTCGCCGCCCTCGGTATCGCCCAACTGAACATAGGGCCCGTATGGCCCCTGGCGGCGCGACACCACTAAGCCCGATGCCGCATTCTTGCCCAGTTCCTTGGGTTCGTTATCCGCTGCGGTACCGTCACCGGTGGCCACCAAAGGCCGGGTGAATTTGCAATCCGGGTAATTTGAGCAACCAACGAACGCGCCGAATTTCCCGAGCTTCAAAGACAGACGACCATCGGCGCATTTTGGGCAATCCATGGGGTCCACATTGGGATCGTCCGACTGGAAGAAATAGGCCCCCAATACTTTGTTGAGCACATCGAGAACGTCGCGCACCCTCAGCTCTTTGGTGTCATCGATAGCCTTGTAAAACGTGGTCCAAAATTCCTGCAGCACAGCTTTCCATTCGATCTCGCCTGCGGAAATGCGATCCAGTTGGGCTTCCAGGTCAGCGGTGAAATCGTATTCCACATAGCGTTCGAAAAAGTTCGACAGGAACGCGGTGACCAACCGGCCTCGGTCTTCGGGGGCAAATCGGCGTTTTTCCAAACGCACATAATTGCGATCCTGGAGCACCGACAAAATACTGGCGTATGTGGACGGCCGACCGATACCCAACTCTTCCATGCGCTTGACCAAGGTGGCTTCGCTGAACCGGGGCGGCGGCTCGGTGAAATGCTGTTCGGGCCGTATTTCGGACCTGGTCATCACATCGCCTTTGGCGACGGCGGGCAAACGCCGTTCGTCGTCGCGGTCAGCAGAGGCCGCATCGGATTTCGGAGCGTCGTCGCGGCTTTCCTGGTACAGGCGCAAGAACCCGTCGAACAACACGATCTGGCCGGTGGCGCGCAAGACCGCATCGCCGGCGTTGGTGTTGATGTTCAGCCCGGCTTGTTCAAGGCGGGCCGAGGCCACCTGGCTGGCCGTGGCGCGTTTCCAAATCAATTCATAAAGCCGGAATTCGTCATCATTCATGTGGCCCTTGACCAGGGCAGGCGTACGCGAAAAATCCGTCGGGCGGATGGCTTCGTGGGCTTCCTGGGCGTTGCGCGCTGTAGATTTGTAGACCCGCGGTTCTTCGGGCACATAGGCGTCGCCGAATTCGCTGGCCACCATGGTCCGGCAGCCGTTCACAGCTTCGCCCGCCATCTGCACCCCGTCGGTGCGCATATAGGTAATAAGACCGGCAGCACCGCCGCCAACATCCATGCCCTCGTACAATCGCTGGGCGATGTCCATGGTGCGCTTATTAGCGAAACGCAGTTTGCGCGAGGCATCCTGTTGCAACGTGGACGTGGTGAACGGTGGCGGCGGATGGCGCCGGGTTTCCTTCTTTTCCAACTCGGCCACGGAAAAGCCACCGGCATTTTCCAACACTTGGACTGCGGCCAAGGCGCTGGCTTCGTTGCCCAAGGTGAACTTACTCAGCTTTTCGCCTTTTAGATTGATGAGTTTGGCGGTGAGTGGCTGGCCGCCAGCGGTCTGGAAGTCGGCTTCCACGGTCCAATATTCTTGTGGATCAAAGGCTTCTATTTCCAGTTCCCGTTCGCACACCAAGCGCAGCGCAACGGACTGCACCCGGCCCGCAGATTTTGACCCGGGCAGCTTGCGCCACAAAACAGGGGAGAGCGTGAAGCCCACCAAGTAGTCCAGGGCCCGGCGCGCCTGTTGGGCGTTGACCAAGTTCATGTCCATGTCCCGGGGATTGGCTACGGCATCGGTCACGGCGGACTTGGTGATCTCGTGGAACACCACCCGGTGGACTTCCACCCCTTCGGTGGCCTTCATTTCAGCCAAGGCTTCCAGCACATGCCAGCTGATCGCCTCGCCTTCGCGGTCGGGATCAGTGGCCAGGTACAAGTTTTTGGAGCCTTTTAGGGCGTTAGCGATCTCTTTCAGCCGCTTTGCCGCCCGCGGATCCGTGCGATAGGTCATGGCAAAATCTTCGTTCGGGCGCACAGATCCTTCCTTGGCCGGCAGGTCGCGCACATGGCCATAACTGGCCAGGACGACGAAGTCCTTTCCCAAATACTTCTCGATCGTCTTTGCTTTGGCGGGCGACTCTACGACGACAACGTTCATACCTTGGACCGGCTCTTGCTTTCAGGTGACACCTAATGTCACAGTGTAACGTCTTGATTTATAGTACAGAAACTTGGTTGCCAGGATGGCACTGTACAAGACCCGCAATCTCAAGCTCCAGCAAAATGGTCATCACTGTGCCGGGTGTCAACCTGCTGAATCTGACCAAGTCGTCGATTGCCGGCGGCGATGGCCCCATTAATTCGACGATTTATGCCCGCCGTTGCTCGGGCGAATTCTCCACTAAGGGCTCGAATTCAAGAGCCTCAAACGCCGCGGCTGCGGGCTCCATCAGGGGCGGGTAGGGGGCATCGCCCATGGCCGCAATGGCGTCGGCAATGTCGTCGGCGTGCTCGGTCAGGATGCTTCCTGGCGTAACAAATAATTGGTGCCTTGGGCGCGCGGGTCCAGGGGGAGCCCGGCACGGCAAACACTTCCCGGCCCTGTTCCAAAGCTGTGCGGGCAGTGGTCAGGCTGCCGGAACGTGCTGCTGCTTCCACCACCAACACCCCCATGGACAATCCCGAAATCAGGCGATTGCGCCAGGGGAAATGCCGAGCTTAGGGTTCCTTACCCATGAACTTTTCACTGATTAGAGCACCTTGGGCGCTAATGGCGACCTGCAATTCTTCGTTTCCCGGCGGATAAAAAACATCCACCCCGCCCGCCCAAGTCCTTGGCAATCCCCTGGGCGATGCGTCGACCGGCTCCAGAAGCATTGCGGGCACCGACAATCCCCACGGTGGGCTCCTGGCCCCCAAGCATTTCTGTGCGGCCAAGAACCGTCAACACCGGCCCTAGCGGCAATTGCCGCCAGGGCCGGTGGGGTGTCCCGGTTCACACGCCGCCAACAAATGTGCCCCGACGTTGGCGATTGCCTCGGCTTTCTGTTCGGCCTTGGATGGCTCCAAAAGACGAATGGGCCGTTTGTAGGCACCGTCCAGGGCCGGTTCAGGCACGGCCTCCAACGGCGCCGCCGCTGTCCCAAAACGACGGATCAGCTGAAAGAAGGTGATCGGGCCGATGTTCTCCGACCGGCTGAGGCTCAGCCAATCCAGACACTCGTTATGGTTGGTAGTCGCAAATCCGTCCATCGCCAACCTTTCGGCGACAGGACACGTCCGTCAGGAGTTTTGGAAAATAGCCGCTTACGCACCACCAATTTTGGGTTCGGTGCCACGCATAAGGCGGGCAATGTTGTCCCGGTGGCGGACAAACACCAGCACGGCGACCAGCACAGCAAACTGGGTGACGAGCGTGGCTTCGAAAACCACGCAGTAAACGGGGGCGGCAACAAACGCCACCAAGGCACCCATGGACGACCGGCGGGAGAGGGCCGCTGCTGCGAGCCATGCTAGGCCCGCCACCACGCCGATGGGCCAGGCGACCCCGGCCAAAACACCCAAGCCCGTTGCTACCCCTTTGCCACCCCAGGCGGCCAAAGCAGCGAGGCCAAGGATGATCGCCCCGACCCAGCGAAAATCCGGTGCCCAAACAATCGCCGCCAAGGCGATGGCCACGGCAAGCAAAATGGCGATAGCGCGAACCATGTCGGGCCCGCCAAGCCGCAGCCAGATAGGAAAGAGGTGCCCGGCCATTGCGGCAATGCCAGCCATAGCCATCAATGCTGGTTCCGGCTCTGCCCAGGTGTTGATGACGATGACCGCCACGGCACCCTTGGCACCATCAAGTAGCAACACGGCAAGGGCCAGGGATTTGGACCCGGTGCGCAACACGTTGGTGGCACCAATGTTGCCGGAACCCACTTGGCGGATATCGCCCTTGCCCGCCATCCGGGTCAACACCACGCCGAAGGGAACGGACCCCAACAGGTAGCCGATCAAAATCGCCAGTGCGAATGTCATGGGTGGCCCAGTGCCGGTTTAGGCGTGCCCCGCCGTCAGGGCGAACACAGTTTCGCCGCCGACCACGGTGCGGGCGACCCGGCCTTGAACCG
>Ga0115002_10009418_pt1 | contig 10681 bp, 10 predicted proteins | sample ArcticOcean_MG_C_8_FD_89576 | JGI IMG/M metagenome (GOLD analysis project Ga0115002, IMG submission 89576) | Marine microbial communities from western Arctic Ocean - ArcticOcean_MG_CB11_86 | ecosystem: Environmental > Aquatic > Marine > Oceanic | place: Arctic Ocean: Canada Basin | collected... | reverse complement strand
GCGCGGCTGCGGGTCCGATCCGTTCGGTCCAGTATGCGCTGCTGATGAATGTCGACTGGGCGGCCTGCATGACCTCGGCAGTGCCGATGACGGCTGCCATGGGGTAGCCGTTGCTCATGGCCTTGGCGAAGACCGCCACGTCGGGGTTGACGCCGTAGGTCAAGTGGATGCCGCCGGTGTTCATGCGCCATCCCGAAGAGACTTCATCGAAGACCAATACGGCCCCGTGACGGTGGGCGATCTCCCGCACCCCTTCCAGAAACCCCGGGGCCGGGCCCCTGCTACGGGCGGGTTCCATGATCACGGCAGCCATTTCGTCGCCATGTTCAGCGAAGATGGCTTCCAATTCATCCAGACGGTCGTAGTTGAAGGGGAGCATGGTCCCGGCCAGACCCCTTGGCACACCGGCCGGGTCCAGCCCGGGCAGCAGATGGCCGTCTAGAGCTTTTTCTTCAGAGAGATTGGCGGCCAGGTACCAGTCATGCCAGCCGTGGTAGCCGCAGAAGGCGATCTTATCCCGGCCAGTGCTGGCCCGGGCAATCCGTGCCGCGATGGCCATCGCCTCGCCACCGGCCCGCGAGAACCGCACCATATCGGCCCATGGGTGCAGTTCGCACATCAGTTCGGCCAGTTCAACCTCTTCCGGTACGTTTAGGGTGGCCATTGAGCCGTTCTTGATTGCCGCTATGACATCTTCTTCCACATCAGGGTCCGCATAGCCCAGGACGCAGGCTCCCACTCCGGAAATGGTCATGTCCAGGTATTCTTTGCCGTCCAAGTCCCAAATGTGGGCCCCCTTGGCTTTGCTGTAATACGCGGGCCACGAATCCGGCAGAAAGCGCTCAGGCCGCTTAGTCAGTAACTGAGTGCCGCCGGGAATCAGTTTTCGCGCTTTAATGTATAGGTCTTGGCCAGATCCCATCCGTACTCTCCCTATCGCCAGTAGGACATGTCGACGTATCCGTTGCTAACCAAGAACTCGCACCAGTGCAAGTCAACAGGCTCGTCGATCTCCACAGAATAGTGCCTATCCATCACATAGCCAAAGCTATTGTCTCTGTCTTTGTAGATTAATCGGTGTTTCTTGAAAAAGTCCCATTTGAAGAGGTAAAAACCCCCGTTCATGGTGTATTCCTGCTCAGAGTCCTGCCTTGAGTAGGACGGCTTGTCTCTTAACTTGTCGATGATCTCGGTGATACGTCCCTCGCCGTCGAAGGCTCCAACATAGACGGAGTTGATGGGGACTTCCCTCATACCAACCACCAGGTTGGTATCTCGCTCCAGCATCAATTCAACTGCGTTGTCGTAATCAATGGCGCGGGTGAAGGGCGATGACGGTTCCAAGAGCATCACAGCGTCGTATTTATCATCCGTTTCCGACTCGATCCATTCCATTGCGTGGGCTACCACATCCACGCTGGAAGCTGTGTCAGTAGCCAACTCGGCCGGCCGGGTGAAGGGCACTTCTACACCGAACTCCCAGGCAACCTTTTGAATCTCAGGACTGTCGGTCGAAATCATCAGTCTGGTGCAATATTTGGACCGCTGGGCAGAAATGGACTTGAAGCCGATCAGTGATAGTCCGCCAATCTCTTTGAGGTTCTTGTCAGGTATCCCCTTGGAGCCGCCTCGGGCAGTGATGAGGAATAGCGTTTTCATCGATGGGTCCGCTATTCGGGCAGGAACTCCAGGTCGTTCCTCTTGATCTCGTCTTTCCAGGTTTCCATCCGGTCCAGCCGGTTGTAGTAATTGATGCTGTCAGAACTGCGGATCAGGAGATTCCCTTCGGTTTTCTCGTCGGTGATGTTATAGCTGGCCCAGAGGGTGCAGGTATCACAGAAGGGTAGCGAGCCGTAGTTGCCTTGTTCGTGGGCCGTCCTTGCATCTGCGAAGCCCTTTCCGTGCCATACATTGTGTACGCCGTCTTCCAAGACGTTACCCAAGTTCGTGACCCGGAAACCGTCCAGGCAGCACATTCGGACGTTGCCATTGAAATCGATATTCATCTGGTCGTAGATCTCGCGGCAGGGAGTTCTGTCGCGGCTGTAGACGATGTTGTCGACGCTTCTATCGTGGGTATACATCTCGTTGATCCGTACGGCGTCTACGTGCTGGATCCAGTACTCCAAGAATTCGTCTCTCTCTTCGCGGTTGGCGTCTTCGACGGTGAAATTCACGACTATTCGAGGCAGGTCTCTCCCGGCCCTCTTTTCGAGTAAGAGGAATACGGCTTCGTGGATTCTCTTCAGCCTGTTCGTAGCCCGGGTCTTTACCAAGGTTTCGGGGGTCGTCGCGTCGATGCTCACGCTGATTGAATGGACGTTTTCAACGAGAAACTCAGCCATCGATTTATTGATCAATAGAGCGTTGGTCGAAATTTGTATCGGTATGTCGCGCTTCTTGGCTTCAAGGACGATCTGCTTGAAGCCTTTCACCACCAGCGGCTCCACCCAGTAAGACGGGCTGACAGTAAGATCCTGTCCCTGCAGCTCATCGAATATCTTGATGACGTTCTCCAGCGACATGGGGTGGGTCGCCACCTTCTTGATATCGAACGATGGATCTTTGTTGGTGCCGAACACCAAACACTTTGGACACGCCAAGTTGCAATAATCTTCTTGTATCCCAATATTGACCTTTTTGGGGAAATCGGGAATGGTAACCTTCTGATATTGGGTTTTTCCGTTTTGTAGGGGGATATTTTTAGCTGTACTCAAAGTTTGAATTTCTCGCTTGGTCGATTAGTCTAAGAGTTCCTGGTTCTGCCGTAGGAAATCGGCCCCGATCCGTGAGACGATCTTCCCGTGCTGCTCACTCGAAGAGTATAAATCCCAGAACCGGTTCTGCAGATATTCATCTTCCTCGGTTTGTTCCCATTTCCCATCGAGCCTATCGTCCATCTCCAAAGCCACCTCGCTTATCTCTTCTGGTGTGTTCTCTATGAGTGTGATTCCGAGTTCTTCGAATTTTTCGGTTCTCTGCATCCGGCCGATTCCTGATTCCATAATATCAGGGAAGGTTAGGAATCTCTTCTCTTTCTCATGCCACAGCTTCTTGAGGATGAAAATCTGATTTGGCATCCAGGTATGGACGACCTCCATGGCAGACATGTTCGTCCATACTATGGGGCGCCGGAAAATCTGGGAGATATTTACATACCCGCAATCGTTGGTTATCAAGAAACGGCATCGGCTGCCCAGGTACATGTCCAAGAATTCGGTCCGGAATCTGTTGGCATAGTCGATGACCAGCGGGTTGGATGTATTCAGTTTTTCCGTCACCGCCGCTCCCATTCTCAGGGAGTAGTAGCCCCGGTCCGCCAACTCCTCGGCGGCATGCACGTAGTTTTGTATACTGGCATCGCGGAAGCCCTGATAGTTCCACTCGATCTTTGGAAAGACCTCATCCAAATACGCGGAGTCACGGGCGATGAAGCATATAAAGTCAGTTGCAGGTGGAATTCCGATTTCCTGGAGATTCTTCTGCCCAAGCTCTTCCTCGTCAGGGGTAAATGACAGATGAGGAGTACTTTTGGCAAGGAGTCCGCCTATGTCTCGATTTTGGAATGGTTGCAGGCCGATCGGAATAGTGTGAGCTTTCCCGCCCGGGACCCAACGATTCAATCTGTCCAACCAGTCCGCGAGTTGATAGACGTGAATGGTCCTCTGCCACATTTTCTTGAGGAAGTGATTGGATATCCGGGAACGGCAATAGAAAATATCCAGCGTTCGCCGGCCGTGCATGCGCAGGTCCCTCCCGCAAAGAAAGACCTCCGTATGGAAGGTGAAATCGCCTATCCTGTCCGCGCGCAGAGAACCAAACCGGACCAACACCAAGGGTCGAAGCAGCCGCACTGCAATCAGAACGGGCAGCAGCAGAAGCATGATTGGGTATTTGAGTATCTGCCGCAAAACCTCTTGGAGTCTCATTTTCAATACCGGGGCCTGTGTCGCCGTTGGGCGAGGGTCAGGCTCAAGCGGATCCTTAGACGACTTCAACATCTGGCAAGGGGACGATGAACTTTCCGCCACTGTCTCGATATTGTTGGTGTTGGCCGATCATAGACTTTGAGAATCGCCATGCAAGGGTGATCACGTAATCGGGCTTCTGAGTTTCGAGTTCTGCCGACGGGAGCACCGGGATGTGACAACCAGGACTGAAGAGTCCCTGCTTAACCGGGTTGTCGTCAACGATGAAATTCAGCGAATCCTGCAGGCCAAAGTGATACATCAAGGTCGTGCCGCTTTGTGAGGCTCCGTATCCGGCGACGGTCTTTCCTTGGCCTTTTATATCTTCCACAAGTTGAGCAAGCTGGGACTTGATGCCTTTAAGCTTCTTGGCCATCGTCTGGTAGGTCTCGATGGAGTGAGCGCCGATGGATTGTTCCTGACGCACAAATTGATCAACCGAAGAGTCAACGGGCCTGGGACCTCCTTCAAGTTGAATCGTTGCCCGCAATGACCCGCCTTTGCTGGGTACCCGAGCCGCGTGAATCATCTCCAAGCCGGTTTCCGCCAAGAAATTTCTTAGAGGCTCGACAGAATGGTAGCCTAGGTGTTCGTGATATACGTTGTCGAAGATCGTGTTTCGCACCAAATCCACAAGGTATCCGGTCTCAATGATGAACACTCCGTCATCGGCCAGCAGAGTGCGAATGTTCGATACCAGGTTTACCAGGTCGTCAACGTTCGCGAATAGGTTATTGGTGGTGACCAACGACGCAAGACCGTGTTTGTCCCTGATCTTCTCAGCCATTTCCGCGTTGAAAAACGATGGTAAAGTCTCAACTCCGGAAGCGGTGGCTTTCTCTGCGATGACACGCGCGGGCTCGACGCCCAACACCTTTAGTCCCCGGGTTTGAAATTCTTTCAGCAGGGTGCCGTCGTTGCTCCCGATATCGACAGCCAGAGACCCTTTAGACAATTCCACCCTGCTCAATACTTCGTCCGCATAGGTTTTAAAATGCTCAGGCAATCCTGGAGAACTAGTAGTGGTGTAGATGTAATCGTTGTATAAGATCTTTGGGTCGATGACATCCAATAACTGGACGTGGCCACAGTCCCCGCACAGGAAGATGTCCAAAGGATACCGGTCCTGAAAATCGTTCAATTTAGACTCAGGAATGAAGGCGTCGCCAATCGGGCTGGCCGCCAGTGGCAGGGCCAGTTCCAATCGGTTCCCTCCGCAGAGTCTGCAATCCTTGCGCCGGAATATGATGTCGCTCATTCCGATTCCCGTTCCGGTCCACGAGTGACATTGAGGCTACCCATGGTGAGCTTTCGCGCCAAGGATTCCTGCCCCCGCAGGGAAACGCCGCCATCAACTACGATGTTCTGGCCGGTAACAAACGATGCCTGCGGACTGCAGAGAAACGCCGCGACGTTGGCCACGTCGGCGGCCGTTCCCATGCGTCCCAGAGGAGTTATCGATTCGTAAAGGTCGCGTAGCTCGCGGTTTTGAGCATAGAAATCAGACGATTCTTCCTTTATCACTGTTCCTGGCGATACTGAATTTACTCGGATACCCCTACGGCCGAGCTCTACCGCGTAGTAACGGACCATCTGCCCGAGACCACTTTTCCCAATGTGATAACTCAGAGGCTGCTCATCGGCTATGAAGTGACTGGCAATGGAGCTCACCGCCACTATGGAACAATCTTCCCCTGGCCGGAACTTGTCGGCTAGGTAATCGACGGTGTTCTTTGTGGCGCTCAAACTCGTTTGAATCTCACCTTCCCACGAATCCCCGGCTCCCCTGAATCTTTGGAAGAACACTAAGCTGTTGAGGTTGCCGTTTTTGGATACTATTTCGCCCAAGGTGGTTTCTAACTGGTCTTTTTCCAGGATATCCACGGCCCAATAGTCTACGTTGGTGAGTTGGGAGTCTATTTCGGGCGGCGCCCTTCGGCCTAGTACCGAGACCACGTGACCCTGATCGGCCAGTACGCGGACCAATTCCCGGCCAATGCCCCTAGTGCCCCCAACGATCACTGTATGTTGACTTTCGGCTTGTTTCATCGTGGCTCGCGAATGCTCAGTGCGGTCTGAGACCTTTGAATCGACCATCTATGCTGTTTCTAGGAGCTGCTCAGATTGTGCCGATAGGTCTGCTATGAAGTCGGCGCCTGCCTGTTTATCGTTTTCCTCTGGCGACCAATCTGCATACACCATGTCTTCCCGCCGGAATGGTCCATTGGTGATCTCGTGGAAAACGAGAACGTCCGAGGTGATCAAGAGTGTGTGGTATGAGGGCTCTGATATACGGTGATAGAAAGGTTGGCCAGATTGATAGTCGCCCATTCTTGTTACGCCTGTGATGTTTCCGTCATCATCGAAGACCACCACATCAACGGTCCCTTCTATCACATGAAATGATTCGATCTTGCCCAGGTGCTTGTGGGGCCTTACATAAGTCCCCTTGGCGTGGGTAATCACCATCTCGTGCAGACTGTCTTCGATACTGCCGTGGGCGCACAAACGTATACGCTTGCGCTCGTTGTGCTCGGCAGTCTCTTTCAGGAAATCCACGTCCTTACGGCTGATCCGGACCACCGGCTCCAGGTCATATAGGACTTCATCGCTCTCTTTTCTGAAACGCTCGGTATTCATGGTCACTGGCCTTTATGCGCTCAGCGCCAATTTGCTGCGAGGGAACATCGAAGCGAACGCACCGCCGTGTTCGGTAAATCCCTGGTTATTTTCGATCACCCGGTCTTCGGCCTGTGGGTGCACCGATAGCAGGCATAACTTGATATCCTCGGAAATCAGAGCGTCCGATCCGACGATCGGTAGTCCAGAACCGGGAAGAAACAGGCCACGCTTCTGGGGGTTGTCGTCGACGATGAATTCGATATGTTCTTTCAACCCCAGGAGGTTTATGAAAGTGCAGGCAAGATGCCCTGCGCCTAACAGAGCGATTTTACCGTTGTCGTTCCGGTAATGGGAAAGATAGCTCTGAAATTTCTCTTGATGTTGGTTGAGCGCGGCAGCGTAGTTGGCGATACGGCCTTGTTCTTCGGACGTAACTGGACCCACGGACTCGACAGGCTGCGATTTGGTGGCCGGCCGTACGATTGCCACCAACGAGTCTTCCAACGAGTAAGGGTATGACGCATAACTGACCATCGACATTTCACCCATAGCCAGACCTCGTTTCAGCGTCTCGGGAGTGAAGTACAGGACATGCTCTTCCCAAGGGCAACTGTAGTCACAACTTTCCAGTGACTTGGTACAGTCCGGCACCTCGAAAACGATATAGCCGTTGGGCTTGACCAGATTCTTGACCGCCTCTATGAAACTGGCGGTATCGTGTGCATGCTCCAGGATGTGCCTGACGATCACCACATCCGCCGGGCCGCGCTCTTCGGCGATCCTAGCGGCAGTTTCGAGGGTAAGCCTCGCTTGAATCGTCTCCACACCGACACCGGCCTCGGTTATCGCCAAGTCCTGACTGGGATCTATACGCCAGGTGTTCGATCCCAACCCTTCCATCCGGGCCAAGAGTGAATCATCCTTGAAAGTAATGCCGCAAATGGTGGAGTTATCAGTCATACCGGTTAGATCGCGGACATCTCTGGCAAGCTGGTCTAGGTGTGCTTCTGGCTCGTTATACGAGATCCAGTCGACACGCGGCATCAGTTCGTTCGCCGGCACCGGGTCGATGAGCTGGACTACGCCGCAGTCCTTACAGAAACCGAACACCATGCCATGCAGGTATTCGTCGTCCGAGGGAGCAGTCAGAAACCGGTTACAGATGGGCTGCATGCCTAGGTCCAACAACTGAGATACGCGGTTGTTGCTGCAAAGCAGGCATCTGCCGCCAGAAATTACGCTACTGATATCACGCACCTTCCGGCCTCGCCAGTGCGGACCACGTCGATCGCCTGATTAATGTCTTCCAGCGAGAACCGGTGGGTAATTTGCTCCTTCAACTTCAACTTGCCCAGCTTGTAGAGCTCCAGGTAGCGCGGGATGTCCTGGTCCGGCCGGGTCTCGCCGCCGCGGGAGCCAAATATCTTGCGGCCGAAATGCAGCGGAAAAGAATCGATGGTAATCTTTTCCTGGTGGTCTGGGACTCCAGCTAGGACGGTCTTGCCTGTGTTGGAAGTGGCGGCGTAGGCGACTTCCCGGACTCCGGAGTTGCCGGTCAGGTCAACGGTGGCGTCGAACCCATTGGGGCCGACCAGGTCCCGCAGGAAGGCTGCAACGTCTTGGGTGGAAGCGTTCACCGTGTGGGTCGCGCCAAATTTTAACGCTTGCTCAAGTTTATGGTCGTGGAGGTCGATGGCCACGATGGGGTGGGCATTAACCAAGGCTGCGCCCTGCAGAACGTTCAATCCGATTCCGCCCACGCCAAACACGGCAATGGACTGGCCCGGCATCAGGGCAGCGTTGTTGAAAACTATTCCCAGTCCGGTGGTCACGGCGCAACCCAGTAGGGCCGCAACTTCCAGGTCGATGTCGGAGTCTATGACGGTGACCCGGTTCTCCGAAGCGATGGTCTGCTGGCTGAAAGTGGTAACCCAGCCGGCGCTGACACTGGTCCCGCCCCAGTCATACCTGGGGGGAGCCGAGTCGATTCCCGAACCTTTAACCCAGTGAAGGACCACGTGGTCTCCAGTTTTGACTTTCCTGACGCCGGGACCGACGCCCTTTACGACTCCCGCGCCTTCATGGCCCAGCAGGTGGGGTAGATAGGCGTCAGCGCCGCGTTTGCCGCTGATCTCTTCCAGTTGTTTGCCGCAGATGCCGCTGTAGGCCATGTCGACTAGGACTTGACCGACGTCCAAGTCGGGCACTTCCACGTCTGCCACCACCAGAGGGGCTTTCTGTTCGGTTAAGATCGCAGCTTTCAAATCACTTCTCTTTTTTGCATATTGATATTCCTATTTACTCAAAAACTATGTACGAGTAATCGCCGGTGTATCCGCACTGATCAAAGACCCATTCCCACTCTTTAGGGGTGTAGAAGGAACGGCAGGTGAGCTGCCAATATAGGAGATTGGCCTTCTCTCTCTCGTTGCGGTATGACTCAATGGCGATGTGTTTCTTGTTCCCTTTACCCACCCGCTCGATCTCTTTCACTGCTTGGTTCAGTTCGTAGTTATAGAGGTTGTGCAGAGTGGTGATGGACACGACGAAGTCGAAGGTGTTGTCCTCAAATGGGAGGGAAATGGCGTTGCCGGTCTGCAAGAACGGCTTCACCTCTTCCTTGGCGTTATCTAGGCCGTACTGAGAGATATCTATCCCTGCTACTTCAACGCCGGGAACGACCTGGGTGAACTCATAGAGCAAGTATCCCTTGCCAAAGCCAACGTCCAGGATCTTGTCTCCGGGCTTGATCCCGTAGTGCTCGGCCATGGCTTCAGCGGTGGCCCGTTGACGGCCGTCATATTTGTAGCCGCCATAACCGTACTGCCGGTCTCCGTCCCAGTAATCTTTTCCGTACTGGATGGCAATCTCGCTACATTCAGCTTTGTCGAATTCGACAACGCGCTGAATGTAATCACGCTTCGTGCTGGCGTTGAGCTTCATTAGGAAATCGACGTATGCCATTAATCAACCATGTTTATCGAATTGGGATTGCTATGTGCCAAGTGGGACACGGGGTTAAGCCTCGACGCTGAAGGACATGTTGGGCCGCCCTTCGGTCAATCCCTTGGCCACCCGGGCCAGTTCTTCAGCGGTTATCGAGTACCGGGCCATCAACGAGTCTTGTGATCCGTATTGGTCTGGGAATACATCTGGAAGCCCGATCCGTTTGAACCGCTTGGCGGGGTCGAAACCGGCTTCGGCGATAATTTCAGCTATCGCGCTGCCCAGACCGCCGATCACCGTGTGCTCTTCTACGGCGACCACTGCCCGGACATTAGCCATCTGCTCCAAAATCCCATCCACGTCCAGCGGTTTAACGGTGTGAACATGGAGCACCCCGGCGCTAATGCCTTGTTCTTCAAGAACGGCCGCCGCATCCAGGCCGGTCTTGAGGGTGATCCCAGTGGTTAAGATCAGAGCGTCTGATCCTTGGCGCATTGAAATCGCTTTACCAATCTCAAAAGGAACGTCATCATTGCTGACGATAGGGTCGTAGCCTTTGCCCAACCTGATGTAGATGGGACCTTGATGGTCCACGGTATGGGGCATGAACCGGCGCATCTCATCCGCGTCCGCCGGCGCGACAATGGTCATGTTGGGGATCGCCCGCATGATGGCCAGGTCTTCTATAGCCAGGTGGGTTGGCCCCAATGGGGCGTAGACCAGCCCGCCGCCGTTACCGATCAGACGTACGTTAACGTTGTGCAGAGCAGCGTCCAGAACCACCTGTTCGTAGCAGCGGCGGGTGATGAAGGTGGCGATGGTGTTCACATAGGGAATCTTCCCTTCCAGGGCCAAGCCGGTGGCCATGCCGACCACATTCGCCTCGCTGATTCCTTCCATGAGGAACCTGCTGGGCATATCTTCCTTGAATTTGTCCAGGGTGTTGGCGCCTAGGTCGGACCCGATGAAGAATATGCGCGGGTCTTCCTTGGCCAGTTCGTAGACCATATCGAGGCACATCTGGCGCATTATTTCGCTCCCAAGGCGGTGTATAGAGAATCAAGCTCCTCATCGCTCACCCGGCTTTTGTGGTGCCATTCCATATTGTTTTCAATGAACTCGACACCCTTCCCTTTGACGGTGTG
>Ga0115002_10009416_pt1 | contig 10682 bp, 8 predicted proteins | sample ArcticOcean_MG_C_8_FD_89576 | JGI IMG/M metagenome (GOLD analysis project Ga0115002, IMG submission 89576) | Marine microbial communities from western Arctic Ocean - ArcticOcean_MG_CB11_86 | ecosystem: Environmental > Aquatic > Marine > Oceanic | place: Arctic Ocean: Canada Basin | collected... | reverse complement strand
TCAGCGCGGCGTCGGCGCCGCCGGCCAGACTCACCGCTGCCGAGCGGCCCGACACGGAGCGTTTCCTCGGCTACTACGACCTCACGCCCCGGGCGTGGCCAAGCGCTGTCCCGACGATGCAGGCGCCTCGACGCGTCCTGCCGGCGTACCCGGCCAAGGGTGTCACTCTCGCGGACAATAGCCGCCGCCAAGCTGTCTATCTGGAGCAGGTCGTGCCGGTGGCTATAACGCGTCAGCTCAGGGGTCGCGAGGTGCAGGTGCGGCTGATGGCGCGGGCGTCGCTGGCAGCCGGTTCCGCCAGCGCAACGGTGGCGGTCGAGATCCAGGCGGGCGCGCTGCGGCAGTCGTTGAGCGCACAGGTTGGCGCGCTGGCGACACCGGTGACTCTTCCGTTTACGGTCCCCGAGGACGCGGACACGATAACGGTCCGACTGCTGCCCAACGATGTCAGCATCGTGGTCACGGAGAGCGGCACAGCGGTGATCGACAGCGCCACACTCGTTCTGGCGGATTGGCCAGAAGTTCTTGAGCCAGCGCCGCTGTTGCTGCGCCGGATCCGTACGGTCACCTATAGGCCGGCGGCTCGCTATACCAGGGCGCGGGTGGTCATTTCCGACCGACCGCGCAGCGACCTTGTCCGGATCATCCGCAGCGCCGGAGATACCGACGATGCTACGCTCGAAAAGATTCTCTCCGGCGATATCGAGATCGACATGAACGAGCGTCACGTGCAGTTGGCGTGGGGCGATCCAGAGAGCGTGGCCGACGGTGAGTTGACCGTCTGGGGCTGGCCCGACCGCACCGCCTCGTTCGATGGCGAGGGTCGACTGCTGGCCTGGAGTCGACGACCCGAGGCATCGCTGGTCTGGGCCTCGTTGTGCGGGCCGCAGCTAGAGTTGCCGCCGAACGAGGCCAGATGAGCAGCCGACCTGTGCGCTCCCATTGGTGGCCGCGCACGCTGCGCGGACGAGTTGCCACGATCGCCTTCCTGGGCGGGATGCTCCTGGCCCAGCCACCGCTCGTCTTCCAGCTGGCCAATCGCGTTGAGCCCTGGATCCTGGGGCTGCCGTTTCTGTACGCCTACCTGAGCGTTATCTACGCCGCGCTGCTGGCGTTACTTCTGATGATCTGGCGGTGGCGTCTGTGAGCGGGTGGAACTGATGGAGCCGTGGGTAGTCGCTACCAGTCTGATCTTCCTGTATCTCATCATCACGCTCGTGATCGGCGTGGTCGCGAATCGACGGTTGAGCAGCAGCGCCGAGGACTTTCTGCTTTACGGCAGGCGCGCCGGACCAATCGTCCTCTACCTGACCGTCGTCGCCACCTACCACTCCGCCTTCGCGTTTCTGGGCTCGGGTGGCTTCTTCTACACGCACGGCATTGGCTTCTGGGTGGCGGGCTGCTGGACCATCCTCGTCGGAGCGATCACGTACACACTCGGCGTGCGGATCTGGTTCGTCGGAAAACAGTTTGGCTACGTGACCCCGGCAGATATTCTCGGCGACTTCTACAACAGCGAGGCTGTCCGGATTGTCGCGGCACTGGTCTCGGTGGTGTTTACCATCCTGTACATCCAGGTCCAGGCGCAGGGACTCGGATACATCCTGTCGGTGGCGTCTGACGATCGAATTCCATTCGCGTTGGGCACTGCGATACTGCTCGTTGTAGCAGCTACCTACCTGATGGCGGGCGGCCTACGGGCGGTCTACTGGACGGACGTTCTGCAGGGGATCTGGATGTATCTGGCCGTCTGGATCGGCGCGATCGTACTGACGGTGCGCCTCTTCGGTAGCCCACTCGAACTCTGGCGCCGTGTGGCACTCGAGCGGCCAGACCTGCTGACCTTGCCCGGCCCGCAGGGGTTCTTCGGGCCCGGGATGTGGTTCGGGATGACGATGGTGTTGTCATTTGGGGTCGTGCTGCAGCCGCACATGCTTATCCGGTACTTCTCGGCGAGTTCGGCTCGCACGATCAGGTTGCTGGGCGCGACGACGCCGCTGTACCTGGCCTCGTTGTACATCCCGACGGCGCTCGTCGGCCTGGCCGGCGCGCTTGTCATGCCCGGGCTCGATGTGCCCGACCGCATCTTTCCGCTGCTCTTGTTCGAATACGCACCGGCCTGGCTCACCGGGTTGATTCTTGCCGGAGCGACCGCAGCAGCGATGTCTACGCTCGATTCGATACTCCATGCAAACATGACGGTGCTGACCCGTGACGTCTACCAGCGCTACGTGAACCCGGAGGCGAGCGGGCCGCGCGTTGTCGCTGTGGGGAGGCTGATTGTCGTCGCTCTTCTCGTGGTGGCCTTCTTCCTGTCGATCACCTCTTCAGACTTCCTCGTGGTCGTCGTCACGATGTCGGCGGCCGGCGCGATGCAGCTGCTGCCGGGAATTTGTGCCGTTTGTCTGCCGTCGCCACGTCCGCTGACGAAGGCCGGAGTGCTCGCAGGCGTGTTTGTGGGCCTCGCGACGCTCTACGTGGCGACGGTCGCTGTGCCCCATCCCCTGGGGATGCACGGTGGGATCTGGGCGTTGCTGGCGAACTGGATCGTTGCCTTGGTGGTGAGCCGGTTCAGCGCCCCTCCCGATCCGGCGACCCAGGCGCGGATCCATGGCGCCCTTGAGGAATTCATGTACGGCGACAAAGAGAGTTCTTGAGGGCGCCGCGCGATTCGCGCTGGTGGATGCTGGTCGCTGGCTACGTTGTGGCGCTCTTCGCGATGCAGCCGCGACTCGGATTCGTCGTCGATGCGATCAAGGAACGCTGGGGGGTGCGCGCCTTCGAGCAAGTCATGCTGGCGGCAGCGGTCGGGGCGGGTCTGGCCTTCGCTCTGGTCGCCTGGCGGCTCTGGCGGCGGGCCTCGCAGCTGGATCGAGGTCTTCTGCTCGTTGCCGCGGCGCTCTACGTCGTTGGCACAGCTCTCCTGGAGATTCCGCAGGAGCGATTGCATTACGTCGAGTACGGCTTGCTGGCCGGCTTGATCTACGTTGTTTGCCGTCGGGAAGGAGTGGGCACACCGGCAAGTATCGTCATTGCCATCGCGGTCACATCCACGTTCGGGTATCTCGATGAGTTTCTTCAGGGCGCCCTGTGGGAGCGCCGCTATTTCGACTGGCGCGATGTGCAGCTCAACGCCCAGGCCGCGGTTCTAGGCACGGTCGCCGCCGTGCCTCTCGAGAGGACCGTGCGGCGGCGATGAGCGCTCGCTCGCCGTGGCCGGTAGGCGCGGCGGGTATAAACTTTGAGGCGAAACCACCGAATATCCCGACGACCGTTCGGTCGGTTGAACGCTCCCGCGATGAGTCGCGCCATGTGGGCTCGCGCAACACCGCAAACGGCGCACGAACCGGCGTGCCGCCGATGGATTTCAAGCAACGTGAAATGCTGTCCGGTTGAGCTTCTGATTACGAGCTGTCTCTTGGCGGGCGTGGCTTGCGCCCCGGCAGCAACCGAGCAGCCGGTCGCGGCTCAGGCCCAGCGAGTCGCCCCGTCCGCGCGGGGTCCGGTGGTGATCATTTCCATCGATACGCTTCGTGCTGATCGCCTTCCCGCCTACGGGTACGCGCCGACCGCGACGCCGGCCATCGACGATCTGGTGGACGAGGCCGTGCTCTTCGAAACGACTTTTTCGCACGCGCCGACCACGACGCCGGCGCACACCTCTTTGTTCACGGCGATGACGCCGGCGCAGCATGGGGTGCGCGACAACCTCGGCTACTCACTGGCCGACGATGCCGTGACGATGGCCGAGCGATTCGCCGACCTGTCCTATCGAACGGCTGGTTTCGTATCGGCGTACCCACTGCGCCGCGATACGGGATTGAGCCAGGGATTCACGACCTGGGACGATGCGTTCGATCCCGCTGCCGATGGCGCCGGGCTAGGTGAGATTCAACGCGCTGGCGCGGCGACGGTGGCCGCCGCCAGTGCCTGGCTCCAAGGTCAGAACGACGGAAGGTTCTTGCTGTTCGTGCACCTGTTCGAGCCCCACCTGCCGTACACCGCTCCCGAGCCCTTTGCCTCCGCCTATGATTCGCCCTACGACGCCGAAGTGGCGTACGCGGATGCTCTGGTGGGTGACCTACTGGCCACCCTGACCGCGACCGGCCTCTACGACGAGGCGACCGTCGTGCTCCTGGCTGACCATGGGGAAGGGCTCGGGGATCACGGCGAGGACGATCACGGCATCTTCGTGTATCCGAGCACGCTGCGAGTTCCTCTCGTGATTAAGCTCCCGAACGGCGCTCGCGGCGGGGAGCGCGTGGACATGGCAACGCAGCTTGCGGACGTGGCGCCCACACTGCTCGCTCTGGTTGGTGCCGCGCCGCTTCCTGGCGCGATCGGACGTGATCTGTTCGACGCCAATGTTGAATCCACGACCATCTATGCGGAGACCTATCAGCCACCGTTGCACTTTGGCTGGAGTGAGCTCATCACCGCCATCGACTACCCCTACCAGTACATCCAGGCGCCGGAGCCCGAGCTCTATGACCTGTCCGCCGACCCCGGGGCACTGACGAATCTGATCGCGGCCCAACCCGAGGTCGCGGCTGAGCTCAGGGGCTGGCTAGCCGCTAGCGAGACGCCGCTCGCGGCGCCGCAGGCCATCGATGTTGCGACGCGCGACCGACTTGCCGCCCTCGGCTACGTCACCACAGGGCAGTCCGCGGACGGCGGGTCGCTCCCTGACCCCAAGAACCGCATTGGTCTGCTGCGCGATCTCAAGAGGGCGACCTCGAGGTTCTTTGCCAGCGACTATGTGACGGCGATCGCCGAGTTTGAAGTCGTGCTGCAGCAGGAGCCCACGATGCCTGTTGCGTGGGAATGGTTGGCGCGTTCCCAGCAAGGCGCCGGACAGGCGTCCGACGCGTTGGAGTCCTTCGAGATGCTCCGCACGCTCGGTGGCGGCGGCACCGGAGTCGACCTGTCGATCGCCGAACTGGGCCTGCAGCTCGGTCGGTACCCCGCCGCGGCGGCCGCGGCGAATCGACTCCTGATCACGCACCCCGTCGACGCGCGCACCGTGCTGGCCCGCGTCGCCCTCGCCGAAGGGCGTGCCGAGAACGCGGCCCAGCTGGCACGGCGTGCTCTGAGTGACGACGACAACGCGCTCGCAGCACACCTGATTCTGGCCGAGGCACTGGTATCGATCGGCGAGCTACAGCAGGCACTCGATCACGCCGGTCGGGCCGCCGTCGACCCGACGCTCCGCGCGCCGGCGCTGGTCTTGAGTGGCCGCGTACTGATGGTCGGAGGCAACCCCGAGGCGGCGCGGCAGGCGCTCGACCAGGCTCTCAACGCCGACCCGACGTTCCTATCCGCCCACATCTTCATGGCGGCGACCTACTTCGCGACGGGCGGAGTCGACCCCGGGCTGGCTGCGCTTCAGGAGATGGTTCGGATCAATCCGACGGTCGCCGCTGAGCGTCGTGCCATCGAGACGCTGGACCGCTTCGGTCTGTCCGCCGCGGCTGATGAGTGGCGCGCCAGTGCGCAAGCGCGCCATCCCGATGCGGCCGCAGAACTGGGCCGCCGCTAGCGGGTCTTGAAGGCGTCGGCTGTCGCGGTTCCGGACATGACGCGGCGCGTATCTCCCTCGACTTCGATCTCCACGAACTCGAAGGGCGGGCCCTCCGCGATGCGTGGCAGGCTGGGCGCCTCATCCACAACGGGCGCCGGATCTTCTGGCCCGTCGTCCCCAGCATCTTCGTCGGCATCGGCGGGCTCCGCCTGACTGTCCGCGGTGTTGGTCGAGTCGCTGTCCTCGTCAGTCTCTGCCGCCGTGGGATCGAGCGATATGTTGGGCTCAGTCTCCGCGGCTTCAACCACCGGTGCACCCTCCGTGACGGGGGCCATTGGAAGTGGCCGGAAGCGCACCATGAGGGTGCCGCCCGCGGCCTTGCACGCTACCGGTGACGCGACCCGGTCGGCGGCTGCTGCCGCCAGTGCTGCCGCGACGCTGCCCGTACCGGAACTCAAAGTCTCGTCCTCGACGCCACGCTCGTAGACCCGGAAGTAGAGGCCTTGTTCCTCGTCGACTCTGACGAAATCGACGTTGGCACCGGCGGGCTGGAGTTCCGGGTGGTTACGGATCGCCCGGCCGAGATAACGCACCGGCAGATCATCGGGATCGTCGTGGAGGACCACGAAGAAAGGGACGCCGACGACGACGTAGGTACCTATGAGGTCACGTCCTTCGACGCGCAGACGTCGCTGCGGCCAGACCTGACCTCCGCCCGGAACAGTGACTGCGACCTGGCGACCGTTCACCCGCCCCTCGACGATGCCAACATCCGTCTGGAGGCGGACCTCCGCCGGCGCGATATCTTCATCGAAAAGGAAACGCACAGCGCAGCGCGCGGCGTTTCCAGAAAATTCGGCGGCGGAACCGTCGGCGTTCCATAGCTTCATGCGACCGTGTACACCCTCGGCCAGTTCAGCCCCGGGTCCGGAGGTCAGCAGAACGAGGCCGTCGGCGCCAATGGCTGTCCCGCGCCGACACAAGGTGCGCGCCGCCACCGAACCGTCGACGAAATCCAGCTCCTGGCGCGAGTCAACGATGATGAAGTCGTTGCCTGCACCTGAGTACTTGGTAAAGGCGAGGCTCTTTCGAGCTGGGGAGCTCAAGATCGTTCCTCCGGCATCACGGTTGTCGATGCCGCCAGGCTGACGTTGCCGCTCGCGTCCACGGCCTCGACAACGTACACCCAGCTGACCGTGTCGTCTGACACGGGGTCGATGAAACGGTTCTCCGAGATGATCACGGGCGTCAGCATCTCCCAACCGTCATCTGCCAACCGATTGCGCAGCTGACCTCGAGCGCGCACCGGCTCTGCTGCCGGCTCGCCCTCGACCGGCTCACCCTCTACCGTCGTCTCGATGGCTACCACAGGGGGAAAATAGCCCTGATAGGTAATGCCGGGAAGGGGCTCGGGAAGTTCCGGGCCCGGGCCGGCGTGCCGGTAGATCCGGTAGCCGCGCAGATCGAGAAGGATCACGGGATCCCAGCGCAACGTCACGCGCGCGCCGGCGCGGACGCCCGTCAAGTTCAGCACACTGGGGGGCGCGAATACATCGATGACGCGCAGTTCCTCGGTGGTGATGCCGCCACTCTCTTTCTCCGGTCGGGGCACGCCACCCGCCGCTGCCGTTGCCGCTACCAGCGGCACAACAATCACCATTGGATCGAGCAGCGGCGCCGTTGCCTCGTCGACCAGCGTAGCCGGTTGGCTCGTCGCACGGACCTCATAGGTGTACGGGTCGTTCCACACCATGGTCGTGTCCAGAAACTCACGGGTTTCGAGTGCCACGGGGGTGAGCAACTGAGCACCGGTCGGCGGGCCCGAGAGCGCTCGCCGGAACACTTTGTAGGTGATCTCCTCGCCGTCGATCGGGCGACCGAGTATGTCGGTCACCGGTGCGTCCCAGATGAGATACACGCCGCCGGCGGTGGCTTCAGCGAGGATGGCCGGCGGCGCGAGCGGCACCGGCTCGGGCGCGAGCCCCACGACGCGGACAATGGGGCTCTCGCGACCGCGATCGGTCACCGCCCGAACGCCGAAGAAGTAGCGCGTCCGGACGTCCCCGATCGTTGGCTGGCCCAGCGGATGCACGAACTGGACGAGGCCGCCGTCGACGTAGCTGTTGATCTCCGCTATGGGAATCGAGGCGGCAACCTCCGCGAAGAGCTCAAAAGTGCCGGCGTCGATGGGCTCCTCGTAGTCGCGAGTCGCGGCCACCACGCCGGCTGCTTCCACCACCAGCGCCGGATCGGGCAATCGCGGCGCGCGGCTCACGTCGACGATCGCCGTCGGCATGCCCAGGTAGGTCCAGAGATCGTTGACGGCGATTTCGAGATCATGTGCCGCTTCAAGAACAGTGCCCTCAAAGACCTCGCCTTCGCGCCAGTCGCTCCGAACGGTGGAGGGCACACGCTCCAGCGCGAGCTCCTCCGCGGTTGGCAGATCCTCTGGAGCGACCTCTTCTTCGGGCTCGCTGTCGTCTTCCTCGGGCAGCGGCGGCTCATCGCCGGCGGCCAGAGCTGCGGCGATCGCCGCTGCTAGCTCGGCGGCCTGTTGGCGTTGCAACGCGGCTTCTTCAGCCGCGGCGACGGCCAGGACCGCAGCGTCGCGTCGCTCGCGTCGCTCGCGATCAAGAGCGAGAAGCAGGACCCGGGAAGTCAGCGCTGGATAGCGCTGCTCCATCACGAGAATCTCGATCCGCTCAAGCTCCAGAAGCTCGCCGTCTGAACCCATGACGATTGGCGGCATGAGACCGAACTGCAGCACCGCGTCCGTACCTCGCTGGTTCACCACCAGCATCGGCGGCTCCGGCGGCAGCAGCTTCAGAGGCGGCAGTGGAGGGCCAAACGAGCCACAGGCGATCGCTGGGAGAGCGAGCCCGACAATGAGGAGACGGCGATGGGTCACAGGATGTACTTCGAGAGATCTTCGTCGGCAACGAGGTCGGAGAGCGCCTCGCGGACATAGGTTTCGTCGATGGTCACCGTCTCGCCACTGCGCTCGGGCGCTTCGAACGACAGCGACTCGAGAACCTTCTCGAGCATCGTATGCAACCGGCGGGCACCGATATTTTCGGTACGCTCGTTGACCGTCGCGGCTAGCTCGGCGAGGGCGTGTAGCGCCTCATCGGTGAAGGTGAGCGAGACCCCCTCGGTTGCCATCAGCGCGGTGTACTGCCGCACGAGCGAGTTCTCGGGCTCGGTGAGGATACGGAAGAGGTCTTCGCGGCTCAGCGCATGGAGCTCCACGCGCAGCGGGAACCGCCCCTGCAACTCGGGGATCAGGTCGCTGGGCTTCGACACGTGAAATGCGCCGGCGGCGAGAAAGAGGATGTGGTCCGTACGGACCATGCCGTTGCGCGTCTTGACCACGGTCCCCTCGACGATCGGCAGGATGTCCCGCTGCACGCCCTCGCGTGAAACATCGGGGCCGTGGGCACCCTGGCGACCGGCAACCTTGTCGATCTCATCGAGGAAAATGATTCCCGAGGCCTCGGCCCGGTGGAGCGCTTCGCGCCGTACTTCGTCTTCATCGATCAGGGTGTCCGCCGACTCACGGGCGAGATGTTCGAGAGCCTCGGTCACGTCCATCCTGCGGCGTTTCCGCCGCCCGCCGCCGCCACCGAACATTCCCGGGAGCATGTCCTTCATGTTCACGTCCATGGTGTCGGCACCCTGGCCGGTGAACACCTGGAACGAAGGGGCACTGTTGTCGTCGACTTCAACTTCCACCGAACGGTCCTGGAGTTTTCCGGCGTGCAGCTGGCTGCGCAGCTTCTCGCGGGTCTCGCGCCGTGACCGCATGTCGTCGTCGCGCTCCTCGGGCGTCTCGCCGGTTGGGGGCGTCGCCGGTAGCAGCAGGTCCAACAGCCGTTCCTCAGCCTGCGTCTGGGCCTTGGCGCCCACCAGCGTCGCGTGTTCCTGCCGGACGAGATCGATGGAGATATCGACAAGATCGCGAACCATCGACTCCACATCCCGCCCGACGTAGCCGACCTCGGTGAACTTGGTGGCTTCGACCTTGAGGAAAGGCGACCGTACCAGCTTCGATAGTCGCCGCGAGATCTCGGTCTTGCCCACGCCAGTGGGGCCGATCATCAGGATGTTCTTCGGCGCCACCTCGTCCACCAGGTCGTCAGGCAGCGCTAGCCGGCGGTGGCGGTTGCGGATCGCGATCGCCACCGCGCGCTTGGCCGCGCCCTGACCAACGATGAACTTGTCGAGCAATTCGACGAGCTCGCGCGGCGTCATGTTCTCGGGCTCTACGCCGGGCTTGTCGAGTCGTTCAGGTAGCGTGATGGCCATGATTCGGTGGGTCGGGGATGAGCGAGGGTCAGCCGGAGGGGAGCGTTTCGACCGAGATCTGGTCGTTCGTGTAGATATCGATCTCGCCGGCCATTCGCAGGGCCTCGCGGGCGATTGCCTCGGCGTCGAGTTCCGTATGGCGCAAGAGTACGCGGGCGGCGGACATCGCGACCGGTCCGCCGGAGCCAATCACTAGCACGCCGTCGTCGGGCTCGATCACGTCGCCGTTCCCCGAGACCAGGATCGAAGCCTCCTCGTTGGCGACGATGAGGAATGCCTCGAGGTGGCGCATGCTCTTGTCGGTGCGCCAATCAGACGCCAGCTCGACGGCCGCGCGGCGCAGGTTGCCGTTGTAGGTCTCGAGCTTGGCCTCGAAGCGAGTGAACAGCGCGAGGCCGTCGGCGGAAGAGCCGGCGAACCCCGCGAGCACGCGATCGCCGTACATGCGGCGCACCTTTCGCGCGCCGGCCTTCATGACCGTGTTTCCGAGGGTGACCTGTCCGTCGCCGGCGAGAGCGACCTGGTCGTCGCGTCGCACGCAGCAGACGGTGGTGCCGTGAAGTCGGCTTGGCATGGAGCGATTGTAACAAGGCCGGTGCTTGGCCATCGGTCCGGGCCGACGTAGCGTTGCCCTAATCGTCGTTGCGCCGGGCGCGCGGGTGCGAGGCGCGATAAACGTCCTGCAATCGGCGCGTGGACAGGTGCGTATAACGTTGCGTGGTAGCCAGGGATTCGTGCCCGAGAAGCTCCTGAATCGCCCGCAGGTCAGCGCCCGAGTTGAGCAGGTGGGTGGCGAACGAATGTCGCAGGGCGTGCGGTGTTACCCGCTTGGCGATGGGGCTTTCGCGTAGTCTGC
>Ga0115002_10009412_pt1 | contig 10685 bp, 10 predicted proteins | sample ArcticOcean_MG_C_8_FD_89576 | JGI IMG/M metagenome (GOLD analysis project Ga0115002, IMG submission 89576) | Marine microbial communities from western Arctic Ocean - ArcticOcean_MG_CB11_86 | ecosystem: Environmental > Aquatic > Marine > Oceanic | place: Arctic Ocean: Canada Basin | collected... | reverse complement strand
TCGCCATCGGCTTCGACGAGGTGTGCCGAGCCGTGGCGATTGGCGCGCGGCTCCGGGCTGCCCGTTCCCAATAGCGTAACCTTCAGCATGCACTCTCCTCGGTGGTCGTTCCGGGATCACAACACACATGGTAGCGTCGTCGGGGACTTCAGAGATAACGCCCGTGGCGCTGCCCGGTCTCTCTCCGAGCGGGCAGCGTCACGGGAACGCACTCAGCGGCACCAAGTAAGGGGCGAATGAACATGAAGCGGCAAGTGCACCTAAACTTGTTCATCCATAGTCGCGGCCATCATGAGGCCGCTTGGCGCCATCAAGGTGCTTCGCCATACTTGCTCACTGATTTTCGGTACTACGAGGAACTGGCGAAGAAGGCCGAGGCGGCGGCCTTCGATTCGATTTTCCTCTCCGATATCCTGTCGCTTGGAGCTGATATTGAGCACACGCCACGTGCCGTGCTCGATCCGATTCCCTTGGCCGGGGCGTTAGCGGCGGTCACCACGACGATCGGGATCATCGGAACGGCGTCGTCGACCTATGTCGAGCCGTTCAATCTCGCACGACAATTCGCGTCGCTCGATCACATCAGCAACGGACGAATCGCCTGGAACATCGTCACGACTGCCTCTGCGGCGGCGGCGAAGAACTATAGTGACAACCCACAGGCCGGTATCGAAGAGCGGTACGAACGCGCCGACGAGTTCATGACTGTCGTTAACGGCCTCTGGGACAGTTGGGCCGCGGACGCTCTTGTAGACGATCGAGCCAACGGTCAGTACACGTTACCGGGTCGTATTCAGCCGATTGATCACGACGGTTCCTTCTACCACGTCACCGGACCGCTCACGGTTCCCCGCGGACCACAAGGGCGGCCCGTACTCGTCCAGGCTGGCTCCTCTGAACCCGGGCGCGCGTTTGCAGCCAAGCATGGCGAGGCGATCTTCACCGCCGTGTTGGAGAAGAGTGCGGCTCAAGCCTTCTACCGTGACATCAAATCCCGCGTCACCGCTCGAGGGCGCCGCCCAGATCAATGCATGATTATGCCGGGGCTGAGTCCGGTGATTGCCTCGACTGAAGCCGAAGCTCGTCGCTACGCAGAAGAGCTAGACGAACTCGGAAATCAAGCAGTTGGGCTCAAGCGGCTATCGGGGACTTTTGGGGGGATCGATCTCTCGCAGTTCGATCTGGACGCGCCGCTCGCGCCGGAAGACTTCCCTGACCCAGCGACTCTGCAGGGGTCTGTCAGCCGCCCGACACTGATTGTCGATCTGATACGAAATCAACGACCGACCTTGCGTGAGCTGCTCTTTAAGTTGTCGGGCGCTCGAGGGCATTACACGTTCGCTGGTACACCTGAACAGGTTGCCGACCTGATGGAAGATTGGGTCAATGATGGGGCGGCTGACGGGTTCAATCTCATGCCGCCCGTGCTACCAGAAATGTTCGACGTGTTCATCGCGGAGGTGATTCCGCTGTTGCAGCAACGCGGAATCTTCCGAACAGGCTATGAAAACCACACGCTCCGTGACCACTACGGACTCCAGCAGCCGGAGAGTCGTTTCGATTGACGGATACCGCCCGTCGATCCTCGAGGCCGCACAGTACACACTGCGTTTCGCTAACTGCCGGTTGGTCGACTCGATTCCTTTGAGTGGCCGAATCCAAGCGGCAGCCGATCGCACGTTCCATGGAGGGAGCAGGTCGTGAGAGCAGTATTTGTCGAGCAACTCGGAGGGCCCGAGGGGCTCGTCGGGCGAGATGTCGATGTGCCCGGCGAGGTCTCCGACGATCAGGTTCGAGTCGCGATCGAAGCCCGAGGCATCTCGTTTCAGGATGTGCTGATGGTGGCCGGGGAGTACCACGTGAAGCCAGATCTGCCGTTCATCTTGGGCAGCGAGGCTGCCGGTCGCATCACAGAGGTCGGCCGGAGCGTCGGCGGGTTCACGGTTGGCGACGCGGTGCTGACGTCCGCCGGGTGTGTCGAAGAGGTTGTGGTTGACGTTGATTCGCTGACGCTGATCCCAGAGGGCGTCGATATCGAGGCGGCAGCGGCCTTCCGCGGTAACTATCAGACCGCGCTATACGGCATGCAGCGCGGCCGACTCCAGGCGGGCGAGACCTTGTTGGTGCACGGAGCTGCGGGTGGCGTGGGCCTCGCTGCTGTCGATGTAGGCAAGCTGATGGGGGCGACGGTGATCGCCACCGCCGGCAGCGACGAGAAGCTTGAAATAGTCGGTCAGCTCGGTGCAGACCACCTCATCAACTACTCCGATGGCTTCCGCGAGCAGGTCAAGGACCTGACCAGCGGGCGCGGGGCAGACGTGATCTACGATCCGGTTGGGGGGGATGTCTTCGACGAGTCGATGCGCTGCATCGCGCCGTTCGGCCGAATCTTGATCGTCGGGTTCACCGGGGGGCGGCCGGCGCTGGCTAAGACCAACCATCTGTTGATCAAAGACGCTGAGGCGATCGGCTACACGATCGGCGCTCTGGATCGTCACGACCGTGAATGGTCGGACCGGAACCATCGAATCCTGATGGGGTGGCTCGCGTCCGGGCGGATCAATCCGTACATCTCGCATCGAGTGCCGCTCTCTCGAGCGGGAGACGCGCTCAAGCACATCATCAATCGCGAGGTCATCGGAAAGGTGATCGTCGTCAACGGTTGACATGGCCGGCTGATGCGCCTGCCGAAGAAATGATCGATCGGAACGATTGAGGTGCGTTGAGTCGCAGCCCGCTAGACAGCTGGTCGTGCTACCTCGCGGCGTACAGGGACTGTCTCTCGATCGTCCGGTGCAGATCCTTGCGCGCCTCCGTAATCGTGGGCACAACTCCGGGCCGCGAGCAGGCGATCAAGGCGCTGTAGTATCGCTCGATTCGCATGTTGGCGGGTTCCTTCTGTGGTTGATCCGCGATGTTCGCGGGACCTCAGAACTGAGTATTCTCATCTCATGAGCCCGAGAAAAGTGAAAGGACGCACAATCATGAGACGTGAGAAATGACCCGCGGCCCGGTGGAACGCAACTCCGATCACTGCGGACAGTCGAGGGGGGCTGGGGGAGTTGGAGGAACTCACCGAAGAGGAGTTCTTCGAGGTGAAGGTGAAGGCTCGCTCGAGCCTCAGCTGCCGCATCTGCGGACATCGCGCCTAGTCGTGGTTCGACTCGCTGAGTCGCCCGAAAAGAGTCGTCCGCGAGGGGCCTGCGATCCGGAAAATCCCAGGCCGCCCCGGCCGCGATTCGGACCCGAATCGCCGATCACGTCGAAGGGCCGGTCCCTCCACGGCTCATGGTCCAGACGGGACCAGTCGGGTGCAGTGCTCGGACCCCCGCTACGAAGAACGCTCTGGAGACTTACAGATCAAGGACGCGGACTCCGTTCCGGTTTCGCTCACGGTCAGCGAGTAGCCAGACGGGCCGTTAATCGCGATCTGTCGCCTATGCTGCATCTCGCGCCGAGCGACTCATGACGGAGAGGTTGACGAGCATGAACCGTCGTGAGATCGAGGGAGAGTGGATCATGGGTTGGCCCGACCGGCGGCGGCCGGTAGCGCCCTCGCGAAAAGACGCGGAGGGTCGCGTCATCAACCAGCGCAGCCCGTGGGCAGACCTCGAGGGGCTGATCACGCCAACCGATCTGCGTTACCTCGTGGCCCAACTCGCGATACCCGATCCGGTACACCCTGACGAATGGTCGCTGACCGTCGAGGGCAACGTCGCCCACCCGCTGACACTAACGCTGGACCGGGTCCGCGAATTCCCCGCTCAGACGGTCCGAGTGGTTCACGAATGCTCCGGTACGGACGCCGATTTCTTCGACTACCTCCGTGAGGGTGGCGAGCGGCCGAGCCAATTCGACCTCGATCAGCTGCACACCGGACAGACGAGCTCCGGCGAGTTCACCGGCGTCCCGCTGCGCACCATTCTTCAGGAGGCAGGAATCGCTGCCGACGCCGTCGCTGTGGTGGCGCAGGGGTTTGATCACGGCATCCCTGGCGAAGGCAGTCGCAACAGCTACGAGCGGATGAAGAAGCAACTGACGCCCGAGCAACTGGCCCAGTATGACGTGATGCGGTCGAAGCCCGGAGTCGGGACCACCCACGGCGCTTCGTACATCCCGAGCGAGGAAATTAACTTCGAGAAGGCGTTGCCGATTGAGAAAGCGATGGATGAAGACACGAACCTCGCCTGGGCGATGAACGGCGAGTATCTGCCACACGTATTCGGAGCGCCGCTGCGACTGATCGTGCCCGGCTGGTCCGGCAACTGGTCAGTGAAGTGGCTGCAGCGGATCGCGGTCTTCGATCACATGCCGCAGCCTTGGTACCAGTCCGAGTACTTCTATTACGCGGACTCACCCGACAACCCGGAAGACCGAGAGATGCTCACCGCGATGGGTGTGCGCACGGTGATCACTGATCCGCGGGACTACACCCGGGACCAGGAGCTGCCGCTGCAATCCGGCTCCAATGTGATCCGGGGCCTCGCCTGGAGCGGAATGGGCAGGATCGAGCGGGTCGAGGTCAGCGTCGATCAGGGCGAGACCTGGCAGCTGGTGCACCTGGAGGAACCGCGCGAGCGGTGGCTCTGGGTGCGCTGGTCCTTCCGGTGGAACGCCCCACCGGGCCGCCACATCATCATGGCTCGGGCGTTCGACGAAGTCGGCCGAACGAATGGCGCGGTCCCCTGGAACTTCCTGCGCAAGAACTTCGACGGAATCGTGCCCGTCGAGGTGATGATCGAAGCGTAGTGCTACGGGCGTGGCCACTGGGTCGAGGGAAGCACCTCACGTTCGAGCGGATGTGAACATCGCGAGGTGCTCCCCGAGCAGTTGGAGCGCCTGATTCGCCGCTGGAAGGTGGTCTAGCTCGCGAGCGCGTGTGTAGGTGGACACCAGCTCGGTGATGACCCTGTCTTGGTCAATGCGGGTGCGAACTGAACGGGCTTCCAGTTCCTGCTGAATTTCCGACGACACCTTCATATCTCTCAGCAAGCGTGAACCCTGCTGTTCTGCGGAGTTCGGGCTGTAACTAGCTCGGCCCTATGAGTTCGCTTCCAACAGATCATCCATAGCCGTCTCGACCTCGCGGTCACACGACGGTCGACGCGCCCTTGGACCGAGTGCCCGCGGCCGTTGGTCGCCTGAGTGGCAATCAGCCACGCGAGCGCACGATCAGGCGGGCGTCACCTCCATCAGGTCTTCGCCAAGGATGATCGGGCCGTCGTAGGACTGGGCGATTTCGTCGACGTTCAGCTGGCTGGTGACCAGGTCGTCATAGCGACCGCCCATCATGTGGACTATCACCAGTCGCTTGGTGCCCGACTCGGCCGTCGCATCTCCCACATCGCGGGGGGCATGCCACCCCAGGCGGCGAGCAGTCACGCGATCCGGAGCGTTGGTGGCGCCAGGCGACATGTAGAGCAGTAGGTCGACGTTTCTGGCGAGTTCGATCGTGCTCTTGCAGGGCACGGTGTCGCCAGTGATGACTACCGAACCGCCGTCGCAATCGAGGTGGTATGCGAGGCAGTCATGGTACGGCTACGCGTGAACGGCAGGTGCGGTGGTGACTTGTCAGCTCACGCCAGAGATGACCAAGCCCGGTTGAATGTCCTTGGCCCCCAACTCGATCGGCTCGCGGCGGACCTTCGCGGCCGTGGCCGCGGTAGACCCTTATGCTTAGCGGGTGCTGGGTGCGCCGACGTCCGACTCGAAGGCGCCGTGCGAGCCGAAGAGCCGCTCGACGTAGCGCTCGGTGCGGGTCGGACTGTAGATCTGCAGTGGCACGTTCCTCCCGGCGCCCTGATCTCAGCGCACGAGTGCGAATTACGCGAAGTCAACGTTGTGGTCGTAGTGGTGACGGGAAAAGAACTGTTAGTCGATATCAACGATCGGCGCATTGGTGGCCGCGATGCGCTGTGTCGTGTCAGGGCCGCAATCGAAGAGCAGGTACTCGCCATCCGCCTCTACGAGGTAGGTAGAGGCGTAGCGATTCGCGCGAGGCTCCGGGCTCCCCGCCCTCAGCAGCGTTACCTTCGGCATGCGTCCCCTGACCCGCGGTAGCGACATCACGCGCATGCTAGAGCCTGCGGTGCGCGGCAATCCCCGCAACCCTGTCAGGGTTCTCCCCACACCGGACACATCAGGAGCCGAGGAGCGTTCGGAATGCCAGTGAGGATCGAACAGATCGAAGCGTTTGGCGTCGCGATGCCGCTGACGGGCAGCTTCACCAGCGGCGGGGTCACGAAGAGCACCACGAACTGCGTCGTCGTACGCCTCCATGCGTCGGATGGCGCGGTCGGGATCAGCAGCGTCGACCCGTCGACCACCGCTCGCTCGCCTAATACGGGTCCGGAACTCGTGACGGCGATCCGCGAGCGGATCGGGCCGGTGCTGATCGGGGAGGATCCGACCAACGTCCATCGAGTGCTCGAGCTCGCTCGGAAGCTCGCGCCGACGCAGCCTGGCGCTGTCGCGGCGATTGAGATGGCCTGTATCGAGCTCACCTGTCAGCGACTAGGCATCGCGTTGCACGATTACCTCGGCGGCGCACTTGAAGCTGAGCCCCGGTTCAACGGGTGGATTGGCGAGCTGGCCCCGGACGAGGCGGCGGCAGAGGGTCGGCGTTGGCTGGATGCCGGGTTCCAGTCCGCAAAGATCAAGGTAGGAAGCGGCGTGGAGGCGGACCGCGATCGTGTTGAAGCGGTGCGCGACGCCGTCGGCCCCGCAATGAAGCTGCGAGTCGATGCCAACGAACAGTACGACGTCGACTCGGCGCTGGAACTTTGCAGCGCGGTTAGGGCGTTCGACTTGCAGCTCTTCGAACAGCCGACGCCGAAGGGCGATCTGGAAGGCTTGCGGCGGGTGCGGCGCGAGGGTGGCATCCCGGTGATGGCTGACGAGTCGATCAGCGATCACGAGAGCCTGGTGCGCGTGATCAAGGCCGAATGTGCCGACTTCGTGAAGTTCGGTGTCAACCAGGCTGGCGGGCTGTTGAGTGCCGCTCGCATGCTGGCAACGGCCGAGGCGGCGGGGATTCCGGTCGTGCTGGGCCACGGCTTCGGTCTCGATCCGGGAACGATTGCGGAAATCATGCTCGGGGCGACGTCGCGGAACGTGGTGCCGGGTCTCGAGTGCGTGGGACCGCTCAAGGTGGTCGACACGGTAACGACGACGCGACTGGAGATTGGGTCCGGCCGCATCGCGTTGCCGTCAGGTCCCGGCCTCGGCGTTGTGCTCGACGACTCGAAGTTAGAGCGGTACAGGTACGATGGCGCGGTCTGACCCGCGTAGGACATCCTCACGCGCTCGCCAACTCCTGGGGGGTGGGGAGCGCCGGCTGAGTCGGCCATCGTCCTGCGCTTTGTTCCTGAGTCTGCGGGTGCCGTTCGTGGGATGTCGACGCTTGAAGGTACCGCGCACCACACAGGTTACTGTCAGACGATCATCGTTTTGATGACGGGCTCCGATTCCGGCCGAACGGCTGCGGATGGGGCCACGAGGCCGCCGCGTGGTTCGACCGAGGCCGAGCCGCGCGGCGGTGATCGCTAGGAGCCGGGCGGTTGGTATGAGGGCGTGAGCTTCGCTGCCGCGTCGAGCTGTTCCGGACTGAGCAGCGGGACCGCTCGGCCTGCTGCTCCGCCGCTGGCGGCCACCGTGAGCGAGACCGCGACGATCGCCTCGGGACTTGGGCTGTCGACGATGATGTATGCGTCGTCCGAGCCGAAGGCGAAGTCGAAGCTCACCAGCGTGGCCCCGACGCTCTCGATCGCAGCCTGTGCAGCAGCACGCCGAGCGGTGCCGCCATCCTTCAGAATGCCGCCCGCACCTTGCGGCGTGTAATTGACGATGTAGAGGTATCGAGCCATGAGTTCTCCAACTTACTGCCGGTCGTGGAGCATTCACTCCCGTCCGGCCTCGGAGCATAGTGGAGGGGTGCGTCAGTAATCTGTCGCGGCGAACACCAGCGCTGCACACCGTAAGTGCCGCCGTTCGACGGGGATAGCGGCCCCGGCGGGCGTTGGTCCCGAATCTCCCTTGCTGCTGCACTCACGCCGCCCGTATGGTTTTGCCCACACTCGAAACTGCTCGCGGTTTGGTTCCGGAGGCCTCATGGCGCTCGATTTCTGGTCCCAGCGACTCCTCGATCAGATGGCCGAGACCGGCGGATCTCCATTGCAGAAGCTCTCCGTCGAGGACGCTCGCGCATTCGGGCCGGCGATGGCCGAACTACTGGGCCCCGGCCCGGAGATGGCCCGCGTCGAGGATCACTCGGTTCCTGTCAAGGGCGGCGAGATTCCCGTGCGCGTGCTGGTGCCGATCGAGCGGCCGCACGGCGTGATCGTCTGGTACCACGGTGGCGGCTGGGTGCTCGGCTCGATCGATGAGAGCGACACCGTCGCCCGCAAGCTTGCCGAGCGCACCTCATGCACCGTGGTGAACGTCGAGTACCGGATGGCGCCGGAGCACCCGTACCCGGTGCCGGTCGAGGACTCCTGGGCCGCCCTCCGATGGGCCGCTGATCGCCTCGAGGCGATCAGCGGGAGCGCGGACGTGCCGCTGATCGTCGGTGGCGACAGCGCCGGCGGGAACCTGTCAGCGGTGATGGCACAGCGCGCACGCGACCGAGGTGGTCCCGAGCTCGCGATGCAGCTCCTGATCTACCCGGTGACGGATGCGGACTTCGATCGCCCCTCGTACAACGACGCGGAGATGGACAAGCTCCTGACGCGCGACAGCATGCTCTGGTTCTGGAACCACTACGTGCCGGACGAGGCGCGTCGCCTGGAGCCGGATGCGTCGCCTCTGCGCGCCTCAGACCTGTCGGGGCTACCGCCGGCGGTGCTGATGACCGCCGAGCACGACCCGCTGCGCGACGAGGGCGAAGAGTACGCGCGACGCCTTGAGGCGGCGGGTGTGCCGGTGAACTTCCAGCGCCACGAGGGCCAGATGCACGCCTTCTTCACCTTTCTCATGCTGCACGGCAGTGAGCGTGGGATGCAGCAGGTGGTAAAGGCGGTCCGCGCGCATGTGGTGCGCCACGCCAGCGGTCTGCCGGCATTTACGACGTAACAACACTTCGCCCGCTTACACTGACGCAAGGTGCCGGCTTCGAACCCTGTCGAAGCCGGTGAGGGAGGCAGTCATGGTTGCAGCAACGAAGGCCACCGAGGTCGACGCTGTCGTCGTCGGTGCCGGGTTCTCCGGCCTGTATATGTCGAAGAAACTGCGCGACGATTTGGGTATGACGTTCCGGGTCTTCGAGGCCGGCGATGACGTCGGCGGGACCTGGTACTGGAACCGCTATCCCGGCGCCCGTTGCGACTCCGAAGCCTACGTCTATTGCTTCTCGTTCGACGAAGATTTGCTGCAGGAGTGGACCTGGAGCGGCAAGTACCCGGAACAGCCGGAGATCCTCAAGTACCTGCAGCACGTCGCCGATCGCTTTGACCTCAAGAGCGGCATCGACTTCAACACGCGCGTCACTTCGGCGCACTACAACGACGAGACGGACCGCTGGGATGTGGGCACCGACCAGGGTGAGACGGTCTCCGCGAAGTTCCTGATCACCGGCATCGGTTGTCTCTCGACCGGCCAGGTCCCGAACATCCCCGGTCGCGACGACTTTGCGGGCGACTGGTACCACACTGGGAGCTGGCCGCACGAGGGTGTTGACTTCGCTGGTAAGCGCGTCGGCGTGATCGGCACTGGCTCCAGTGGCGTGCAGTCGATCCCCGTGATCGCACAGCAGGCCGAGCACGTGACGGTCTTTCAGCGCACCCCGCAGTTCATGATTCCCGCCCGCCACCACACGGTGGATGGCGACTACCTGGACGACGTGAAGACGCGTTACGAGGAGGTCTGGGACAAGGCGCGCCATTCTCCCGCCGGCTTCCCGTTTGACATGATGGACCGCGGCGCGATGGACGTGACGGCGGAGGAGCGACGCGAGATCTTCGAGGCCGGCTGGGCACAGGGTGGCTTCCGCTTCACTGGTGGCTCCTTCAACGACATCGGCCTCGACAAGCGATCCAACGACACTGCGGCCGAGTTCATCCGCTCGAAGATCCGCGAGACGGTCGAGGACCCAGACACGGCCGAGAAGCTGGTCCCGCGCGATCACCCGTTCGGTTCGAAGCGCACGCTGATCGACACGAATTATTTCGAGACCTACAACCGTGGCAATGTGGAGCTGGTGGACATCCGCCACGCCCCGATCCAAGAGATCACCGCGACTGGCATCAAGACCGAGGACGGCGAGTACGAGGTCGACATCATCGTCTTCGCGACCGGCTTCGACGCGATGACTGGCAGCTTCTTTAGGATGGACATCCAGGGCCGCGGCGGTCAGAAGCTCGAAGAGACCTGGGCGGAGGGTCCGCAGACCTACCTGGGACTCTCTGTCGCGGATTACCCGAACTTGTTCATGATTACCGGCCCGGGCAGCCCCTCGGTGCTCAGCAACATGCCGGTCTCGATCGAGCAGCACGTCGAGTGGATCTCCGACCTCGTGGAGTACACGCGCGAGCACGACATCGACGTGGTCGAGGTGGACGCCGACGCCCAGGTGGCGTGGGGCCAGCACGTGAACGAGCTGGCCGACAAGACGTTCTTCCCGATGGCCGACTCTTGGTACATGGGGGCGAACATCCCCGGCAAGCCGCGAGTGTTCATGCCATATGTCGGCG
>Ga0115002_10009410_pt1 | contig 10685 bp, 16 predicted proteins | sample ArcticOcean_MG_C_8_FD_89576 | JGI IMG/M metagenome (GOLD analysis project Ga0115002, IMG submission 89576) | Marine microbial communities from western Arctic Ocean - ArcticOcean_MG_CB11_86 | ecosystem: Environmental > Aquatic > Marine > Oceanic | place: Arctic Ocean: Canada Basin | collected... | reverse complement strand
TAATTTTATATTCTACTATCTTACTTAATTTCATTCGAAGTCAAATAAACTATTAAATGTGTTTGCAGTATTTGTAGCCGCGGCTAAATCCCAATCTAGTATACCTAATAAATTCTTTATTTTTTGATCTACAATAGCAGTTTCCATTGCGGCATCGTCGAATGGTAATTCTTTAAACCAGTCGGGTAGATACATTTCATCTGTTGGATATGCTATGCTAGTCCATTGTAATGGATTAGGTTTAAGTTTACATATAATAGCTTTCATTCCGTCAACTATTTGTGTTGAATACTTATCCCCGTTCATTTGTCTTAGTGTATTCCAATTCATACCGGCTCTAACATGTCCGGGCATATTAGCTTTACCTATTCTTTTTTCTTCTTTGGTATATTTGGTTAAGTTATTAACACGTTTAGGAGTACCTTTTTCCCACCCGGGTCTGTTATGAAAATCATGCTTAAATTGTAATATTTTTTCAATTATTACACCTTTCTCACTACCTGTTAATACACCTTCGAGTATTTCACTTAAAAACTTTTGTATTACCGGAGGTGTATCTGTACGTTTTAAATCAAGACCCATTGCTTTAATTTTTCCACCATCCCCGTGAACATCTAAACGTCGTCCTTCAATATCATATACCATTAATGCATAACGTTTTTTTGTAATATATAAACCACGTATAGCTACCAATTCTAATCCAGCTTTAATTAATTTGCCGTTTTCTTCTGGACAATGAAATGTTTTTTTCATAAAATCAGGAAAACTATTATTTACATTATTAGCAATATTATTATATAATGCAATAGCACATTCTTTATTCCATTCTATATTACCTTTTTCTATCTCAGGTTTAAGTACTTCATATGCTGAAAAATGACAACTATCAGTATCACCATATATAATTGTTTCGCCAACATGATCATAATCATTAGTAATAACCTGATTTACATGAGCGTCCATATGTTTTGTAATAGTTCTTCCTGTTAATGTTGTACTTTGTCCAATGCGTTTATCAAAAAATCTACAGCCAGGGTTTAGAATTGCACCATATAAACTGTTTAAGTTAATCTTTTTTACTAATTGTCTCTTATCCCAAAATTCTATATCTTCTGGTGTTGTTGCTTCACGTAATTTTACTTGTAATTCTTTACGTTCTTTATACCAGCGGTGTAGTAATTCTGGAACGACTGCTTTTGTTTCACTACTAAAAATAGTACCGTTAGCTGATAGCATCCATGGCCGGTGGTCATCAAAGATCATTTTCCAAAGTTTTGCCGCAGAATAAGTATCATTTTTACCATCTTCCCAATCAACTATAATTTCTGTACCTATTTCTTTATTCATTACCGCGGTGTATTCTAATGTAGCAAATAATCCTTCCCAACTCATAGCGAAACTTTTACCGCTATCTTGTTTTTCATCTATATATCTTTCTGTCATAGTTGGACGTAGTTGTCCAACAATAGCTTCATTACCCATATTCAATGCTTGAATAGCACTTGGATAAAGTGAGTTAATATCTATAGCACCTATGTAATCATGTAAACCTTTTTTAGGATATGCAACATAAGCACCTGCCGCAGTAGTTTTTACGTCAGTAAGTCTTTCTTTGCGATTAGGCACCACAAGCCCACGTTCGTGTGCTTCATTAATAATAGCCTGTTCTGTTACAGCAACAGCACCCATGGTTGTTTGTAGTAATACTGTATTAGCATGAGCAAGTTCATTTGCAATATCTATGAATTTTAATTTCGCATCTAGTTTTTTTAATAACATAGTGTCTTGTCTATTATATTCTATGAATACTTTCCAATCTTTATTATATAATTGATCTAACGTGCCTTCATATGGTGTTTTACGTTCTTCTAATTCATATTCACCAATGGCGTCAAGACTATAACTATGACGTTCTTCATATGTGTATTTTCGATATAATTGCATATAATCTAGATGTACTCTGCCAATTATGTCAAAGGTTAGGTTTTCTGCACCAAAACGTTCAAATGTACGTTTCTTTGGTAGTCGATCCCATAAACAAAAACGTCTAGTATCGTTCTTACTTAGAACTCTAGTAATACGATTAACTGTATAAGGTATATCATACCCTTCTGAATTCCATCCACTAAGTATGTCAGCATCGTCAATTAAACCTAGAAATGTTTCTAATAGATCTTCTTCTTTATCAAACATATAACAATTTTCAAATTCAGCCACAATTTTTTCTGCCAGGTCCCATGGCATTGTTTTGGGTGGTATAACTAAAGTAATTAATTTATCTAACCAATTACAATATAAACTAATAGCAGTGATTGCATTGAATGGATCTTCGGGTCTACTATATCCCTTATCCGGATCAAAGTCAACCTCAATATCAAAGAAACATATATTAATTGTAGGTGCCTCTTTACCTAAATAATTGTTTTCTAGACATCGAAAGACAGGATTAATATCAGATTCAAAGATTTTCCTATCACTATGTATTTTAAGTTCTTTGTGGAATTCTCTACTATTGTTTGTGCGGAATCTTGATACAGGGTCACCATAAATTGATTTATGCTTACCAGCTTGGTCTTCGAGATAAAATATATATTCTGCAGGATATTCTTTAAATATTCGCTCGCCATTAATACGTTCGACTACACGAATAATATCATTCTGTCTATCAATTATTGCATCAATATAACTCATATTCTCCTAGTCATTTATGGCTGACCTACCTTTTTCTTGTTCTTTAAGTGAACGAATCTGTAATTATTATTAATCTATAATAACCAACTATGTCTATTAGTAAAATAGTAATAGTAGTTATCAATAATCCAAAGCTACCCCTAGATATTGCAGAATAGGTACTAATACATAATAAACATATAAATCCAGGATAAAGATAATGTAATGGTACATCTGGAACAGTAACAGCAAATGTCAATGCCATAACTAAATTTCCAAACCAATTTATAACTTCTAAAATAAATCTTAAATGATTACTATGCCAGTCATTTGTAACAAAAGTGACTGTTTTATGCCAATCTAACTTCAAATAGTTTTACCTGTGGCTTCTAAAATACTTTCTAATAATTCAAAATCTGAACGTTGTTGTGTGTATTCTGCTTTAAAAGCCGTTCTTATTGCCTTGTTGATAACACTTGGTTTAATACTAAGTTCTTCGCCTATAGCCTTAACTGTGTCACGAAGACCACTCTGTAATGTTTCTACTTCGGATGTTACAGCCATTCCTTCGTTGATTAGTTGTTTTAATTTGTTCTTTTCATCACTATTAAAATGTCTGTTACCATCAATTATTATATCCGCAGTCATTGGAATCTCCTATTAAAGTATTAATTATACATAAAATAGTTAGTCTAGTCAACCTATTGTTGATTATTTTCTGCCACAAGACTCGTAACAGGTTTCGTCACATTTGGGTGTTTCCCAACCATTTTCTAAGAATTTAAAACTATTCATTTGTTCTTGTAAAGTGGTTCCTATAGGATGTATATGTTGATGCACACCATGATAACAACAAGGTAATACTTCTCCATCAACATTAAAATAGATACTTTTGTTTTTAAGTGTTTCACAAGTTATAGGACGATCACTAAAATTTGGTTTTGGTTTCCGCTCTACAGGGTCGGTTTGGATTTTAAGATTAAAATCAATATCATATTCTCCAGCTTCACGGTTATCATTGGCTGATAGTAACCAATTAATAATTTCCCCCTTATCATTCATAATTGGTCCATAATCACGTCCAGCACTAACAAGTTCAAATCTTCGAAACCCCATTTTGTCTGCTAATTTTCGAACCTCTAAAATTTGATGTGCATTATGTTTAAATATAATAAACTTCCAGGTAGCATAGCCGCCACTAACAATAAACATTTTTGCCCTGGACATTATGTTTCTCCAGATTACATCTTGTCTATAGATATGATTAGTATCTGCTAATCCGTCAATACTGAATATCATTTCTACACCTTGTTGGGCAAGTTGCATATAAGAATTTAATGTACCAATACTTCCATTTGTACCAATACTTACATTATCAAATAAACTAGCACACTCAACAACATCGGGGTGCATCATTGGATCGCCATGGTTACCATTAAAAAGTATTTCACAGTTTTTAAATTGTTTGGCTAGAGCGGCTAATTTTGTTAGGTCAAAATGTTTTGGATTATTAGCGGGCATGATTGGGTGATTCCAACCATTAAAATTTCTAGGGCATTGAGGACATCTAGCATTACAATGAGTACTTAACTCAATATGTAGATGTGTAACTTTTGAAAGGTCTAGCATCTTTTGCCAAACAGCACTATTTTATTTTTGCTTCTTTATATATAACGTGTTTTTGAATAACAGGATCAAATTTTTTCATTTCTAGTTTATCCGGCGTAGCACGTTTATTTTTTGTTGTTGTGTAGTAATGTCCGGTATTGGCAGAAGAGACAAGTTTTATTTTTTCACGCATTGGTAATTAAGGACGTTTTAGCGGCCCGCCAAAGATGCTTGAGGTTTTATCATCTAATGCACTTACGGAAACTGGTTTAGAGTGTTTCTTCTTACCTTTTTTAAGATAAGGATTAGTTACATGAGGATTATTCACTGCGGCAATATTACCTGCACTTGTTGAACCGGCAGTAGCGACTTCTGGTAGCGAGTCCTTGGTTCTGTAATCTTTAGTCGTGTCAAACTTGTCACCAATTTTAACGTCGTCTGGTGAATCTACTAGCATTGTTTCACTGCGTGTTGCCCTATCCTGTGTTGCACTGGCTTTTTTGTTGGAAAGTAGTCCGATAGTATATGAGTGAGTACCACCTGGTGCATCATGTATTTCTTTTTGTTTTGCTTTGGAGGTATTTTTAACTTCAATATCTTTTGCTTTTTTCACTTGGTCTAGACGACCTTTGGCTTTAATTATGCCATTAATAGCAAATATGTAAGTTCCACTAGCAAGAAACCCTGCCAACTCATTAACAACATTAACATCTTCTTTTGTTACACTTTTAACATCTACTGTTACAGTACCACGTTTAAGTTTTACATCAACCATGCCTTTTCTTACATCAGAATGAACTTTTGTAATTACACCAGGAAATCCAGATTTTTTTACTTTATCTCCAACTTTAAATCCTGGTTGGAATTCTTCATCAATACCATATCCTTTAGGAGTAACATCTTTAATTAGAGTGCCGTCGTTTGTTACTGTATAATCATCTGGAATTGGCTTACACATACCAGATTTCCTACAGTAGTACTCGCCTTCGCCACATTCTTCGTCTTTATTAAAATATTTTGCAAGATGTGGTGGTAGTTCTTCATTGATGTTTTCTACTCGAACATTATGCCCGTGCGGTGTCCATCCCTTTTTATAAGTATCGGCACTAACACCTCTTCGTTCTGATGCATGCATGTCTAATTCTTTTCTTAGCCACTTTATTTCAGCTTCAACTTCTTCTTTATCATAATTGTCACCATCATCTACGAAATCGTATAAATCCTGTAATCTTGCAAATTTGTGCCAATCATTATATTCTGGGTCATCATGCGAGAAATAATCTCCTTCTTTGATTTTACAATCAACAATTTCTTTTATTTTCATATTAACTTACCTTAATTCTAAAGATTTCTGAACTTTCTTGTTTAGCTTTAACTTTACCAATTTTAGCTTCAAAATCTGAGAAGTTAAATGTAGCTACCTTTTTATTACAACTTTCAATGTGGATTTTATGTTTTCCAACAGCAAGTCGTAATGGAAGATGTTCTTGTATATAATTACGATTAATAGGCCATCTCCATGTTCTTTCCGTTAACAATTCATTATCGTCTAACCAAATACGATACGATTCACCGATATTTCCTTTACAATGAATCTGGAATCTAAAATATACTTCTTTATGGTCCAACATTAATGTATTTATCGGAACCAATAATTATATAGTTTATGCTATTATTCGGCAGTAACTATAGTCCAGATACCCCAACAAATCACAGCATAAGCGGCAAGTCCTGCTAATGGTTTAGCAATTAGTACCAAAACTCCAATACCAACTAAGACAACGCCATCCCAAGTGGTACGTTCTTCTAAGCGATTTGTTACCCAAACTTTAGTTTGGTCTAATAATATAAGCACTTTATCTTTAATTTGATTTAACATTTTATCTTTCTCCTCTTATTAAGATTTCCTATTTTTAAAAACTTTTTGATAATTATTACGATAATTCTGATTTGGCACCCTACTTTTTATTGTATCGCCAGTTATATCATTTGTAGATACTTTCTTGTGTCCAAACTGTTTATCAAGTTCAATTTCATCGCTTTCATCAACAGCGGTAAAAGTTTTATTAAATTCACCGTGTTCTTTTAAATTAACTTTTTTTGGTTTTTTACTTATCATAATGAAAATTTCTCTTCATGTATGTATATAAGACCTTTTGTGTCTGTTGCTTCAATTTTAAGTACTCCTGCACCCGAAGGAACAAAATAAAATCTAAATGCTGGATCCATTGATATTGAAAATCCAGTTTTTGCGGACATTATTAATTCTTCATTAAATGTAACTTTAAATGAATTAATATAATAAGCAGGTGGGATTCCTCCACCACCGAATCTAAGAGGTTGTAAACCTGTAATCTGTGGATGCTTAATTTGTATGCCTACTAAATTGGGTTTATTATATTCTCCGCCTGGGTAAATTTTTATTTTCATCTTACCTTTTTGGTCTATTGATTCTGAAATACTTGCTGGTGGCGGTGCAGAACAAGCACCTCTAGCACGAATATATGATTTCTGTTCATATAATTTGCCATTAGAAGTTTCGGCAATAACTCTAATAAAACTATTTTCATTAACTCTAATTCTAGTTGCTATTTCTGCTTTACCAGATAATGTAGTAAAATGAAATTCGCCTACTAGTAGTTCTGGGTTTTTGTCTACAAAAATAGATATTGTTTTAATATCATGTTTATCAACACCCTGCATGATAGCACTCTTTATTGATACCGGAACGATAGTTGCATCTTCTGCGGCATATGGTGCCTGAAGTTTTATTCTTCCATATTCGTGCACCATTCTATTTTTAAATTTTTCTGGCATTCTTGCTTGCCATATACGTTCAGACTCTATACCTTTATAATCCCCAGGTTCTATATTCATATCCTGTACAAGTCTAGGTGTACCGACCGAGTCAGTATTTTCCCAAGTTACTTGTTTCCAACAAGATGGTGTACATTCTTCAGCGTATGTTATACCTGAGCATTCTACCAAAAAAGCAAGCAGAAGTAATCCTGCAGTCCATTTAATTATTTTGTAAATATCTTCATCATTCATAATTTTACCGTTCTAGTACCGTTGGTTTTATTTTATTTAATTTTCCTATTAAACGTCTAAACGGGCCTCTTAAATTCTTTACTTCGTATGCGTTTTTGTATCTATCAATATCTGCCTGCGTTGTTGGGCCAACAATAATAAAACCTACCATACCAAATCCTACGTGAGGTTCACAAATGTATCCATAAAGTCCTCTCTTCTCAAATTTATAACTAAAATTGTCACCGAGTTTACTTCTAAAGCCTTCGTGAGCCCAACTACCATCCTCGTCTACATGTCCTGGTAAAATTATTGATTTTACATTATGAGATACCATATTGGCCCATTGTACACTATCACCAATATTTATATAAACGTTAGATGGATCAAAAGCCCTTACTGTGGCCTTAACTACCCATGTTTTTGTTACTGGAACAGGAGTAGTTGGCGTATCTTCTACAACCACTACAGGTGTTGCCGGAACATTTACAGGATTTGAACAAGTTTGTCCTTTATTTGGATTACATTCATCTGCATAAACACAAAAACTAAAAAATAATGCTATTATCGTAAAAATGATTTTCATGATAGTTTCTCCAGTTATTTCAGTTATTGTAATTATACTATACTATTAAGCGAATGTCAAGCATGTGCGGCAATTGGGTGTGCTTGTGGTAAGCGATCAACTTTTACTACCCAAACTGTTGGGTCTAAACCCATATCAAGCAATGTTGCAATTCTATGATTTCCATCAATTAATCCATATTCACCATCTGGCCATTCACCAATTATTGGTGCTGGAACCTCTTCTCTTTCGATTCTAGCTCTTTGTTTGGCTATTTTTTTAGGATCCAAAGCACTAAGATCTGTATGTAAATGAGCAATCGGTCCTAAAGAACTAAGTTTATTCTGTACACCTAATTTAAAATGATCGACCCAATCTTCTTTTTTCATATTTCTAAATTCTTCATAACGCTGGGCTTCTTCCCATCCTTTGTCCCAATTTGGTTCTTTATAAACTACATCACGTTTAATTAATTCTTTAAGTCTCATTATGCTCCCCAAACATGTGTTGCACCACGTTGTTTACCAATACGTGCAATTTTATTCATCGCCATGATTATTTCATTAAAGTAACCTTCGCGTTTGCCGCCACTTATCATTGTAGCACCTTGACTACCTTTCTCTGTTGTACTAGGTTCTTCTGCTGATAGTTTGCCTATATGTTGTTTTAACCAGTGAGTAGTTTTACCAATAAATTCATCAATTGGAGCTTCGATGTCTGGATCATATCCAAGCTCACTCATTACTTCATACATATTTGCATTGGCTAAAGTTAAATTTAAATCAGGATCAAACTTAGGATTGAGGGGAGGCTCTGTATTACTGTCCGTATATTTGTCTATATTTTTATAAAAGTCAGCACCATAACGACTTCCTGGATCAGTATCACTAGACCAGTAACCATCTTTTTTATCTTTATGCCCTGCAGAAAACTCCATGCTTTCATTAAGGACTATTTCTTTAACTTTCAAGTTAATAATCCTCTGCACTTCTTGTGGGATGATCTACTGCTGTGTCTCCTTCGTCGTCCATTTTGTATGTGTCTGGAAAATCGTCTTTACGAACGCCTCTAGCTTTTAATAGATACATAGCCGCCTTTTGCAATTCAGTATCAGTTATCGGACCAATTTTATTAAAGGCCTTTCTATCTTTCATTCCTAAATCAATCCAAGTTTCAAAATCACTTTGTGCCATAGTAGCCCATGGTTCAAAGTCTATCTTTACTACTTTGCCAGCTTCGTTAGTTGCAGAATGAAGTATGCGATTAGTTACAAGCTCACCTTCTTCGTTGTATTCTTTATCCCATTCCCAATTATATGACCAACCCTTATAAGGTTTAGTTGCAAATGGTGATTCTTCAACTAATGTTTGATTATTAACATAATTTAATTTACTTGCTAAATCAAGTTCACCACTAACATTAGTTTGTGTAATCTCTGGATCATCAGCTGACATTCCTAACATATCTAATGCAGTCTTTTTACCGAGATATCTAGCCAGTTGTCCGATAATGAGATTTTTCGGTGTGTAGCCTAAATCGTTTATATGTTTTAATAATTTATGTATTGCACCGCTTGTAGCATAATAAGATGCCTTGTGGTAATCAGAATAGTCTGAATGTTCGTCACCAATTTTTTCAGCATACTTAGCAAGAACTTCTCCTACTCTTTTTAATGCAGTACCGTATACAGATATATTTGGTCCTTCTGTTAAAATGTCTTTAATTTTCATATTTTTTCCTCTTGCGTTAAACTCCGCCGTATTCTAGACAAAGATATACGACTTCACCTACCATTTTCATATAATCTTTTGTTGTTAATGCAGTTTTCATTTGTTCTACCCATACTTGAATATAGCGTGGTGGAGCACCATCATCAGTTAATTTTATAACTAATTGCTCAATTAACTCTACCTCGCTTATCCCCTCTTGACGTTTTTGCCACGAATGACCAAAAATGGCTCCTTTCAAAGCACATTGTACGTCCATTGTATTTACATTAATTCTAGGATTTCCACCCTCCCAATGTTCTGCTGGATCTAGCTCTAAAATGGGTCCGGCTGCCTGAACATTTGGTGTAACAATTATTGTTACACCAGGTGTAAATAATAAACATATCATTAGTATTATTTTTTTCATTAGTTTTCCTCATTAAAATAAAAGGCGTCAAGCCCTTGTTTAACAACACTTAGTGTATCTTCATCGGCTTGGAATTTTATACCGTATCCGCCTTCTTGTTGCCATTGTTGTATTATTTTTGTTCGGTCATCAATTAAAATATTTGGCGTTCCGTCACTTTGTTTTGCCCATTTCCATTTTCTATCAGTTATTATTAATTCTTTAGGTTGTATTGGTAAATTCTTTTGAATCCATACTTTTTTATGTTGTTCTGAGTTAGCATGATCTCCGCGAAGAGGGCTTGTATTAATATTATAAAAAGGTACATATTGTAATACTAAATTAATTAAGCCAGGTGCTGAATCAAACATTGGTATTCTGGCAAAAAAATCTGTACCTATCATTTTATTTAAAGTAGGATCATTTTTATCTAATGGTACATCTCTATAGTTTCCAGAAGTAATACCTGCTAGTTTAGCATATTCAGCAAAAAAATTCGCTAGGACTCCGTCCATATCAATATAAATTTTGGTCTTTTGTAATTCTTCTAGTATTGCTATTTCAGAGATTCTCATTTTTTAACCAACGGCTCCCTCAAGGGTGACGCCTAATAATTTTTGTGCTTCAACAGCAAATTCCATCGGTAATTCTTTAAATACTTCTTTACAAAAACCATTAACAATCATATTAATCGCAT
>Ga0115002_10009409_pt1 | contig 10685 bp, 12 predicted proteins | sample ArcticOcean_MG_C_8_FD_89576 | JGI IMG/M metagenome (GOLD analysis project Ga0115002, IMG submission 89576) | Marine microbial communities from western Arctic Ocean - ArcticOcean_MG_CB11_86 | ecosystem: Environmental > Aquatic > Marine > Oceanic | place: Arctic Ocean: Canada Basin | collected... | reverse complement strand
TTTCACATACTACCAATACTACTTGCGATTAGGTTTCTTCCAAGTTTACGGTTCAAGATCAGCCGTTCTTTCATCAGTACGGCATCGAGTTTAAAGCCGTCCTTTCTCACAGTTGTCTGATGAGTTCCTGCTGCCAGAGTAAGCCAATTTCAAAACAGGCAGCGGGCCGATTGTCGTCGAACATCACTTTCGCATGCCAAAGCAAGCGTTCTGATACAGCGGCCGGTACTACTTCATTTGCGCGCACTCTTCGTGTCGAAAACAACTCGCCTGATGATCGTTCACCATTCCCGTGGCTTGCATGTGCGCATACACGATCGTGCTGCCGACGAATTTGAAGCCTCGCTGCTTGAGGTCTTTGCTGAGCGCGTCGGACTCCTTGGTCGTTGCGGGTATCTGTTTGAAATGACGCCAGCGATTCTGGATCGGGCGTCCGTCGACAAATTGCCAGATGTAATTGTTGAAACTTCCGAACTCTTCTTGCACGGCTAAAAACAGCCGGGCATTCGTCACCGCAGCGTTGACTTTGAGAGTATTGCGAATGATGCCTGGATTCTCCAAGAGCTTGGTAATTTTCTTTGGGGTAAATCGAGCGACTTTCACAGGATCGAAACTAGCAAACGCTTTACGATAGCCTTCGCGCTTGTTGAGTACCGTCGACCAACTGAGGCCCGCCTGCGCACTTTCGAGTGTGAGAAACTCGAACTGCTTTTGATCGTCGTGGACCGGCACGCCCCACTCTTCATCGTGGTACTGAACGTACAGCGCATTACCTGATAGGCACCATGCACAACGCTTTTCGAGAGCGCGATTCATTCGGCCTTCCGCTCAAAAACTTGATGCGTATGCGAAAAGTCGTTCTGCTCATCTGCCGGATGCTGCTCCTCTTCGACCAAATGCCACGCTTCCCAATTCACAGGTGGGAAAAAAACGTCGCCCTGCACCTCAGCGTGCACGCGGGTCAGCAGCAGCCGATCCACTCGGGGCAAAATCATTTCGTAAATCCGTGCCCCACCGATCACAAACACTTCGGCTGTTTCTGCGGCCACCTGACGGGTCCGGGCCAACGCTTCGTCAAGATTCACGGCTACGGGCACTTCATCAAAGCCCGTTTGATAGTCTGCCTGGCGCGAGATAACGATCGACGTCCGCCCCGGCAACGGCCTGCCAATCGATTCCCAAGTCTTACGCCCCATCAGCATCACATGCCCCATGGTGAGGCGCTTGAACCGCCGCAAGTCGGCCGATAAATGCCAGGGCAGATCACCGTCGCGTCCGATGACGTTGTTCTCGGCGACGGCGACGAGGAGCGAGAGGGACATGAGAGAATACATAATGACGCGGTTTCACAAAAGAAGTGGCCCAACGACGAATAATGAAGGATGAATTTCTAAAAACAATGAAGTGTCGGAAGCATACAATTCGTCATTCTGGTTTCGTCATTCCGTTCGTCATTCGTCATCTATTTCACACCGCCACGGGCGCCGCAATATGAGGATGGGGATCGTAGTTTTCGAGCGCAAAATCTTCGAAGTTAAATGCAAATAAATCCTTCACGTCGGGGTTGAGCTTCATCGTCGGCAAACTGCGAGGCTCACGATCGAGTTGCCGGCGGGCTTGCTCTAGGTGGTTGTCGTACAGGTGGGCATCGCCCAGGGTATGGATGAACTCCCCCGGTTCGAGGCCGGTGACTTGCGCCATCATACGTGTCAGCAGGGCATACGATGCAATATTGAATGGCACGCCCAAGAAGATGTCGGCGCTGCGCTGGTACAACTGGCAGGAGAGCCGGCCCGCGGCGACGTAAAACTGGAACAGCAAGTGGCACGGCGGCAGCGCCATTTTGGGTAAATCGGCTACGTTCCATGCGCTGACAATCAACCGACGCGAGTCGGGATTGGTCTGAATAGCATCGACTACTTCGGTCATTTGATCGATCGTACTGCCGTCGGCGCCGGCCCAACTCCGCCACTGTTTACCATAGACCGGGCCAAGCTCACCATCGGCGCCTGCCCATTCGTCCCAAATGCTAACGCGATTGTCTTGCAAGTATTTGACGTTCGTTTCGCCGCGAAGAATCCATAGCAGTTCGTAGGCAATCGATCGCAGATGAAGCTTCTTAGTGGTGAGCAGCGGAAAGCTCTCGGCGAGATCAAACCGCATTTGATATCCGAATACACTACGCGTACCCGTACCCGTACGGTCGGACTTGGCGACGCCGTTTTTAAGAACATGATTGAGAAGTGCGAGATATTGTTGCATTCGTCATTCCTTCGCCAGCAACTCCTCGACCACTTTGGCAAGCAGCGCTGGGTTGTCCTGCTCGCGAAGCTGCTCGATCCTCTTGGGCCCGATGCCAAGCTTTTCGAGGGCCGAAATAGCCTGTTTCCACTTACTGTCGCGGGCTTTGCCTTCGGCCAAATAGAGGTCCGTGACTAGCTCGCTAAGCCGCTGGAGGGATATTGCCCCACGGTTGTCGTAGTAATTCTTAATAGCCTTCTGCTGATACTTGGAATAGCCTTTGTCCATCGAATATCTTCTATCAGGGTTCTAATGTGGCACGATTCTAGGAATCCCGGCGCGTCGGGACTCGCCAGAGGCGCCCGACACTTCAGTCAGGTTTACACTTTTCGCCAAACGGCGGGCGCGGTAACATCTTACTCAGTCAGAGGCCTTTGCGGTAGCTGCGGGGCGAACGAGTTCACGCGTCATCCTACGGACCGAGTTCAATAGATATTCCTACGGAAAGGGCATAGTCCAGATGCCGGTCGTCAAGTTTTTAAAAGAAAAAAAAGAGATCGAAGTTCCCGAAGGCGCTAATCTCCGAAAGGAAGCCATCAAAGCGGGTATCAACACACACCAAGGCTTGAACGGCATTGGCGCTGGGCTCAATAAGATCGTCAACTGCCACGGTTTCGCGCAGTGCGGCACTTGTCGTGTTCGAATCGTGGAGGGCATGGAAAACGCCAGCAAAATGGGCCTAGTAGAAAAGACTCGCTTTCGCGTGCCAATCCCGACACCTGTCACTCCCGGCGGACTGGACCCCATGCCCTGCCTGGCATTTGTCGGCAACGAAGAAACGATGCGGCTCGCGTGCCAGGTGACAATTTACGGCGACATGGAAGTCGAAACGGGCCCCGAACTCAATCTCTTCGGCGAAAACTTTTTCAGTTAAGGCGTTTCGGCGGTCGGCTGAGGACCGCTCGTGAAGCAAAGGATGGTTCTAGCAGAACGGCGCGAGCCGTCCGGTGCCATCAACCGGAGGGCTTGCGCCCTACCGCTATAAACGGAAATCGAACACTTATTTCGCGAGCGATCCTACTCGCCTAATCCTGTTGGCCTAATCCTGTTGGCCAAATCCTGTTGGCCAAATCCCACTGCCTCCTATGAAACAAGTCATCGCCATCGTCAAACCTTTTTTGGCCGAGAAAATTCTCGAAGGCCTGCGCCGTGCTCCCCTCGAGGCGGTTGAGGTATGCGAAGTTAAAGGCATGGGTCGGCAGAAGAGTTATCTCGACCAGTACACCGACAACGAGTACCAGCTGGCCTTTCTTCCCAAAGTGCAAATCACCGCTTGGGTCGACGACACGCGCGCCGAGGAGGTGGTCCGTAAGTTGGTAGAAATCGCCCGCACGGGCCGGATGGGAGACGGCAAGATTTTCGTTCTCTCGGCTGTGTCGCACGAGGTTTTCTTAGCCCCAACCGACCACGAAAACTCTCTGTAGGCAGCACCCTCTGTGGCGCTTAAACTGACCGTACGTGGAACGCTTGTCAGGGCGGCGCACAACGGTAAGGAGCTTCGTTCCCGCCAGAATGCTCCCAAAACGTGCAAAATATAGCGTATTTCTCTAGGTTTCCTGCCCTTTCGGACTTGCCATGACTGTCAAGCTGAGGACAATACGTACTCTGTTCAGCCACCCAAGTAACCCAAGGGTCTGGGCAGGACGTGCCACTGGAGGGTACGCCGCACGGACTCTTACTCCATTTGTTTTGCAACTCATTTTAGAAGAAGGACAAAAAATGGCAAAGAAAAAGGCAGTCGCCGCAAAAAAGGCAATGACCAAGTCAGAAATCCTGTTGTCGCTCTCCGAGTCAAGCGGTTTTACCAAGAAGGAAGTTTCCAGCTTGCTAGAAGACCTGGGAACATTGATCGGTAAAAACCTTAAGAAAGGCGGCCCTGGTATTTTCAACATCCCTGGCCTGATGAAAGTAAAATGTGTCCGCAAGCCCGCCACTAAGGCGCGCATGGGCATCAATCCTTTCACCAAAGAAGAGGTCATGTTCAAAGCCAAGCCTGCACGCAACGTCGTCAAGGTCTTGCCACTGAAGGGCCTCAAAGACATGGTCTAAACCGGACATGCTCTAAACGGGACATGCTCTAACCCAGTAAGACCCTTCCTACAAGCAACCCTCTTACCGCCGCGCGGTCGGAGGGTTTTTTCTTGCGCTGTCGATTGGCACCGTGGGCACTGCCCACCAAATCTTCTCCTAGGCCGTGCGCTCGGCAGCGTCGAACACTCTCAAAAAAGTCTCGCGCACTTTGCAGAATATCTCAGACACTTCTTGACCCAACTGCTTCACATCGGCATGGCCCAATAGAAATGCGAGTTTCGCCTGTTCGTTCGGGTTCTCGGGGTACTCGTGCCGACCGCTCGTGTCCATTAAACGGATGCGCGCCTCAATGCTTCGCTGAAAGCGATAGGCCGTGCGCAGGAAGTCGGCGTCGTCAGGCGACAATCTATTGGCCTGCTCGAGAGCCGTCAGGCCGGCGAGCGTGCCGGTTGCCCGCACTTCTGGCGGCGTCTGGCCATGTTTGAGCTGCAGCATTTGCACAATGAATTCGGTATCCATGGTGCCGCCTGCGCCCCGTTTGAGATTCGCTGGCGAAGCGGACTCCTCAAGTTTTAGCCGCATTTCGCGGATCTCCGTCGCAAAGCTTGACTGCCATGGTTTGCAATACGTCGCCGCTGCCACCGCCCGCAGGGCGCGCTCTCGGACAGCGGGGGTGCCGGTAATGACGCGTGCCTTACACAGCGATTGCCGTTCCCAAAGCTGTCCGCCGCCAGACTGGAAATAACGCACGAATGCGTCGAGCGAAACAGCCAACGCACCACTTCGTCCCGTTGGCCGAAGTCGCGGATCGACCTCGTACAACTGTCCATAGGGGCCAAAGTGGTTTACTCGCTTAATGATCTTTTGGCCAAGTTCGCTGAAAAAATGGCTGTTCGAGGTCGAGCCATTGCGGCTTCCCGACTCGCGGGGCACAGTCTGACCATCGCTCTCGTAAAGAAATACCAAGTCCAGATCGCTATGGTAGTTTGGCTCGCGGCCACCAAGTTTGCCCATCGCCAGTACGATAAACTCACACGGCTCGCCCACTCGGTTGCCGTCCACTTGCCACAAGGAGGCGCCGCTTTCCTCCGCATGCTCGGGTAAGTCGCCAACCCTCGGCTCGCCCAGTTTGTCCATCAATTGCTGACTTTCGCTGGCGATGATCTGTTTGAGCAAAACCTCAGCAATGTCGGAGAGCTCGGCATGGGTCGCCTCAATGTCGTCCTTGCCCAGAATATCTCGCACTCCCACTCGCAAATGCTGCGCATGCTTGAAGCTGTGCAAAATCGGCCCTAAGTCCTCTGCCCCACGCGAGAGCTCGGCAAGCGATTTTTCGAGAGCCGCTACGTCGGGCAGATGGCTAATCAATAAACTGTCGAGCAATTCATCGATCATGCCCGGGTTGCTGGTAAGAATACTCGACAAATACGGACACGCCGCGCAAAGTGTCACATACAAATTCAGTGTGGGATGATTTGTGCTGAACAATTCCCACAGCGCGGCCTTGCCGCCCACCGAATCGCTAACCCGACTCAGGGTCACCAAAGTTGCGTCTGGATCGGGTGTCTCGGCGATCGCCGCCAGCAGGCGTGGCGAGATTGCAGCTAGGAATAGTCGACAACGTCGCGTCGAAAGAAACGGGATACGCTCATCGGCCAAAGTCATTAGATTTTTGTACGCCGCGTGAGGGTTTGCAAATGCGTAACGTCCCAGCACCTGCTCGATTGTCTCCGGCTGTGGGGCCGGGTCATTGACCAAATCGACTTCGGGTTCGGTATCGGCGTCGTCTCCAAACGCGTCGTGCAGCAAATGCTCCAGAATTCGGCGATTTACGGCTGTGCGCTGCTCGTAATCAGCTTGAAAAGCGGCCAGTGCCGAAGTCGAGGCCGCTGCGGTGAATCCCATCCGCCTGGCGACTTTGGCCAACTCGATCTCAGAGGTCGGCAGTGCGTGGGTTTGCAGATCGTACATGATCTGTAGTCGGTGCTCCAGTTTGCGCAGAAAGCAGTAGTTTTCCTCCAGCAGTCCTCGCTCTTGATGTGTGAGAACTCCCGCATGTTCGAGCTGTTCAATCGCTTCGATGGTATTGCCCGTGCGAACCCTTGGCTCCACGCCACCGTTAAGCAGTTGCAAAAACTGGAGCACGAATTCGATATCGCGAATGCCGCCGTGGCCTGTTTTCACATCGTTATCCGACTTGCCGGCATCGATCGATCGTTTTTCGATGCGGCGTTTCAGCGTTTTGATGCCGGTGATGTCAGCCAGCGACAAGTAGCGGCGATACACCCAGGGTTCTAGCCGCGTCAGATAATCTCGTCCTAACTCCAGTGCCCCGGCGATCGGCCGTGCCTTGATATACGCTTGCCGCTCCCATGTACGCCCGCGCAGGTCGTAGTAGGCCAGTGCGCTATCCACACGCCAGCATAGGGTCCCTTGCCCGCCATCGGGTCGCAAACGCATGTCTACCCGGTAGGCAATACCGAGCTCCGTATTCTCAGCAAGCAATTGGATCAACCGCTGTGCGACACGGTTCACATATTGCTGCGGCTCAGCATCGCGCCACCCGCTGTCGGCAGCCTGCCACAGGAACACCAGGTCGATATCGCTGGAGTAGTTGAGCTCCAGCCCGCCCAACTTGCCCAAGGCGAGCACCACAAAATGGGGCAACGCAAAGCTTTGGCCGTTCACACGATAGTATTTTTCGGCAACCTCGCGCCTCGCAAAATCCAAAGCGGCCTCGACGATCGCGTCTGCCACATAGGAAATCTGCCGTGCCGTTCGCGATACTGGCACCTGCTGGACAATATCGCCGTAGGCAATCCGCAACGTCTCACGCCGCTTGAAACGTCGCAATGCCGTGAGCACATCCTGCGAATTGCTGAGACCCTGCACTTCGTTGACAAGTTCCTCGACGAGCACTTCTCGAGCCACTGGCCGGCCCTCGGTCATCCGCAGCAGATCGTAGCTCTCCGGATCGACGCAGAGCTGATCGCTAAACTTCTGACTGCAATTGAGCATTAACAGCAAATTCGGCAACGAATGCGCGTCGCGCTCAAATAGGGCCGCAGTCGAGAGTGGACTGCGCGCGGCCAGCATATACCGCTCGAAGTTATTGAGAGCCATGTCGGGATCGGCCAAGTGCGGAGCCGTCTTAGCAAATTGCTCGCATAGGGTTCCCAATAAATCGAGCGGCACGCCGCACTTGGCTATACGCTGTAAATTCGCATGCGCGGTCCGAATGTCGGTAATTCCCGTCGCTGTTAACCAAGGCGCCGCTTTGTCCAGGGAATCTAGCAAGGAAAGGATTTGATCAATCTGCATCGCGACTACTTAGAAATTGCAAATACTTCGGGTCCCACGTGCTGGGTCACTACCGTGCCAAATAGCGTGTGGGCATTCGCATCGTACACTGTGATTGGCAGTGTCTGTCCGATTTGACGGCGGTTGCCGTCAAAAACCACAATTCGGTCACACATCGTCCGCCCCGTCAGCTGGAGCTGGTCGCCCGTCTGTGCCTGCCTGACGCTCGTCTTACTGGGCCCTTCAACAAGCACATCGACGTCGCGCCCTAAAAACGGCTGATTGTCCTCCTCGCTAATTACGTTCTGCATTGCCAACAGCTCATTATTGCGCCGTTTTTTGACTTCCTCTGGCACGTCGTCCGGATAAAGTTCGGCCCCCTTGGTGCCAGGACGTTCGCTGTACTTGAAGATAAAGCTGTTCTTGAAGCGCTGCTCACGAACGATATTACAAGTCAACTGAAAATCGGCTTCCGTCTCACCACAAAATCCAACAATGAAATCGCTGGTCACTGCCGCTTCTGGCAGCCACTCGTGAATCCGGCTCATCATTTCCAGATAATCTTCTACCGTGTACCCACGTTTCATCCGCTCTAGAATTCGATTCGACCCCGACTGGATCGGCACGTGCAGATACTTGGCACATTTTGGCAAATCACGCACCGCGGCCAAAAGGTCATCGGTCATGTCCTTCGGATAATTCGTGACAAACTTGATCCGCTCAATGCCCTCAATTTCGTGCAGGCTGTAGAGCAAATCGCTCATTCGCGTTACTTTGAGCGTACCATTTCTATCGCTCTCGTCACGATCATCTCGGTATCGGTAACTGTTCACCGTCTGGCCAAGCAATATGATCTCCTTACAACCCTCATCCGCTAGCTGCCTGGCTTCAGCGAGAATCTGTCGCGGAGGCCGACTTTGCTCAGGACCACGCACGCTGGGCACAATACAGTAGGTACAAAACTTGTCGCAGCCAATTTGGATTCGCACGTAGGCCTGATACGGCGTCGGCCGCATGGACGGATCTCGCAGCGGATCAAAACTTTCGTGGCTCTGCTCCACGTGACTACGAGTACCTTCTTTGCGGCCCAAGCTCACTTCCATCCGCTGCCCGCCGCTTGCAGAAATATCGGCGATCAAATCCGGCACCTGATGCAATTGGCCCGGCCCGACAATCAAGTCGACGTAGGGCGCCCGCTCGAAAATTTGGCGCTGGTCCTTCTGCGCCATGCAGCCCAACACACCGATGATCTTCTCCGGATTTTTCTGCTTGGCGTTTTTTAGTCGGCCCAGCGCGCTATAAATCTTGTCCTCGGCATGTTGTCGGACACTGCAAGTGTTAAATAAAATCGTGTCCGCATCGTCAGAATTACCTGTCAGCTCATACCCGCGCTTTCGCAAGCTAGCTACCACGAGCTCGCTATCGAGCACATTCATCTGACAACCGACCGTTTCGATGTATAGTTTCTTAGTCATTTTTCCCTATCGAAATATGCCGGCTGGGCTCTGCCCACCCGATGTTTTGGTGGGCACTGCCCGCCCAATATTGTCGTGCGCAATGCTCGCCGTACGCCTAGGCCACGTCTCGAACTTCGTTTTCCTTGGTCAGCTGCGCCGCTTTGCGCTGCTGGGTGCGCTGCTCGTCGAGTTGACCTCGAACTTGATCGACCAACTGATTACGCCGACCGGCCATCAGTCGCACGAGCGTCATCACCGCCACATAACCGGCTGCAAAAATAATCAACAAGTCCCAGCGATCCATGCTGTACTCCACTTAGGGTTCGGCTTCGAATCTATGTAAACCGCCATCGTCAGGGGGTTCTTCTTACCTCAGCGGCATCGATGCCCAGACCGCCCATGATACAGCGCGGCTGCCCACTCCCGCGAGGCGAAAAACCACCGCTATCATCGACACGGTTTCCCAGCATTGCCGATTTTGCGGTCGCCCTTGCCCAAACGGCGTCTGAGTAAAAGGTGAGAGGGGCCGTGCCTCCACTCGCTGCTCAAGCACGGACCGCACCTTGCGCTTCATCCACCAGCCCACGCGCGTCCCTTGGAGGTTCAGCGATTCGAGACCCCGAATCGCATCGACGATCCAATTTGCGTCTTTGCCCACTGGCGTTCCCGACAAATCAAGGTGCTGCAATTGCTGAAAGGCATCCAGCTCCAGCACAGCTGTGTCCGAGATTTGGCATTTGGGAAGCTCCAATTGCGTCAGACTGCCCAACTCCGATTGGTGGTCGACCATGTAGCGAATCATCTCCTCTGCCTTGGCAGAGCCCTCGAGCCGAATGCCGACGATGTTCTCGGTTAGTTGCGCAAAATCGGCAAGAGGATCGCTGGCCAGTAGAGAATAAAAGCCGCCATCGCCGCAGCCGCTGTGCGGCTAGCCGTGCGGGTTGAAAGTTGCCCAATGCATGCCCCACAGCGAGTGCAAACCGCTGCCTGCTCAGGCAACATTACCGGCAATCGATGAATCTGACCGCAGCAATGGCAGGCTTTGAGTTTCATGGGAATAGAATCCGAATGAGCATCTGCCCTACTTGCACCGAGTTGCCGCGCAGGAACTCCTCGACCGCCATGGCCCGCTTGCCCGCCGGTTGGACCTGCTGCAAACTGAGTACACCGTTGCCCGTGGCGACTAATAATTTGCCCTCGACTGAAACCACGCTGCCTGGGGCAGCCTCAGCTGGCGAATCGCAATCGCCGATGCTCACTTGATGCACGATCAAACGCACGGGCTCGCCCTCTGGGCGTTGCCACGCCGTGTACGCTCGCGGCCACGGCTGCAGGGCGCGGACCTGGTTTTTTATTTCTGGGGCGGAGCGTGACCAATCGATCTGGCCATGCTCTTTGGTCAGCCGTGGGGCTTTGGTTGCTTGACCTTCGTCTTGCACGACCGGTTCGGCAGAGCCTTTTTGCAGCTGATCGACAATCTGCAATACGAGCTCGGCGCCCTGCTCTGCCATGCGGGCTTCGAGCTCGCCGGCCGTTTCGTCAGGATCGATGGTGATGCGCTGGAGCCCCAAGCACGGACCCGCATCAAGACCGGGC
>Ga0115002_10009407_pt1 | contig 10687 bp, 7 predicted proteins | sample ArcticOcean_MG_C_8_FD_89576 | JGI IMG/M metagenome (GOLD analysis project Ga0115002, IMG submission 89576) | Marine microbial communities from western Arctic Ocean - ArcticOcean_MG_CB11_86 | ecosystem: Environmental > Aquatic > Marine > Oceanic | place: Arctic Ocean: Canada Basin | collected... | reverse complement strand
GATGGTCAATTATCGTGACATGGTCCGGAACATCATGGCCAGAGAAAAAGTTCTTTATGATGGCCACGCGGTTGCTGCGGTTGCAGCAACCAGTGTAATGATTGCTAAAAAAGCGCTTAAATTGATTGAAGTGCAATATGAAGTTTTGCCACATGTGATTGATGTGGTCGAAGCCATGGCACCGAATGCGCCGTTGTTGCATGATGATCTGTTCACTGATGGCGTCGATCCAAAACCAACAAAACCATCGAATATTGCTAAACGCCTCGAGTTTAATATGGGTGACGTTGCTACTGGTTTTGCTGCTGCAGATGAAATTTTGGAAAAAACTTTTAATACTAAGCCAGTACACCAAGGCTATATTGAACCTCATTCCTGTTTAGCTAGCTTCTCTGAAAATGGTGCCGCTGAGCTGTGGTGCTCTACCCAAGGCCAATATTTAGTTCGTGCCCATTGCTCTAAGCTTGTTGGCATGGAAATCTCTAAGCTACGGGTAACGCCATCAGAAATTGGTGGTGGATTTGGTGGTAAAACAGTTGTCTTCATTGAGCCGATAGCCTTGGCCTTGTCAAAAAAGATCTACCGTCCGGTCAAAATAACAATGACACGCGATGAAGTCTTCCGCTCGTCTGGGCCAACATCTGGTGGTAATGTGCGAGTTAAAGTTGGTATTACCAAATATGGAAAAATTACGGCGTGTGAAGCTGAATTGAAATACCAAGCGGGCGCGTTCCAAGGCTCATCTGTGCAACCCGGCTGCATGTGTGCATTTGCACCGTATGATGTTGAAAATGTAAATGTGGTCGGTTGGGATGTGTTATCTAACCGCCCAAAAGTTGCGGCATATCGAGCACCAGGTGCTCCAATTTCAGAATACGCGGTTGAATGTGTGTTGGATGAATTGGCAGAACGAATCGGAATGGATTCAGTTGATCTACGTTTGAAAAACGCAGCTAAAGAAGGAACACAAACTGCGTATGGCCCAAAATTTGGCCCCATCGGTTTTGTTGAGGTTTTGGAAGCAACAAAGGCGCTAGATCATTATAAAGCTCCCTTAGGGCCTAACCAAGGGCGCGGTATTGGTTCTGGGTTTTGGTTCAATATTGGTGGTGAAACGTGTGTCTCTTTGAACGTGAATGAAGATGGTACACTCACATTGATTACTGGATCACCTGATATAGGTGGTTCGCGAGCATCGATGTGCAACATGGCGGCTGAGGAGCTTGGTATTGATGTGGCGTTAATTAATCCGATTATTGCTGATACAAGCATTTTGGGTTTCAATTTCTTGTCAGCTGGAAGCCGGACGACCTTTGCTTGTGGTTTGGCAACCATTGAAGCCGCACGGAATGCCATTGAAAACATGCGTAAACGGGTTGCCCAACTTTGGGATATTCCATTTGATTCTGTAATTTGGGAAGATGGTGCAGCACGACCAGCCAGCAGTAATGCGGGTGAGTTCGATCCTATGACGCTTCCTGAAATAGCAAAAATAGCACCAAAGACAGGCGGCCCTATTGCGGGGCATGCTGAAATTAATGCCCAGGGCGCTGGTCCCGGATTTGGAATGCACATGGTTGATGTTGAGGTTGATAAGGAAACTGGACACGTAAAGGTTTTACGCTATACCGTTATACAAGATGCTGGAAAAGCTATTCATCCAAGCTACGTTGAAGGCCAATATCAAGGTGGTGCCGTTCAATGTATCGGCTGGGCTTTGAATGAGGAGTACGTATACGGAGAAGATGGCCGTTTACAAAATAGTGGTTTCTTGGATTATCGAATTCCATTGGCGTCTGATTTACCGATGATTGATACCAAAATTGTTGAAGTACCAAACCCGAATCACCCTTACGGGGTCCGTGGAGTTGGTGAAACGCCTATAATTCCCGGCTTAGCCGCCATGTCGAATGCCATATCCAATGCTTTGAGTATCCGTATGACCGAGCTTCCCATGTCCCCGCCTAAGGTTTTGAAGGCGATAAAGGAAGCCGGGATCTAAGGGCAAACGGATGGTTAAAGTCACCCTTAGTGGGAACATATCTCAAATGGCCGGTGGTGCAACATCAATTGAGGTCGAGGCAACCTCAGTTCGTCAAATTTTTTGTTATTTGCAAGACCGTTTTCCAAATATTAAGTCACACATGGTTGATGATATTGCTGTAGCCATTGACGGGACAGTTTTTCAAGATGCATGGCTTGAAAAGATAACGGAAAATAGTGAAGTTTATTTGTTGCCTCGGATCGGTGGTGGGGCTCCGATGTTTAGTTATGAAAACTGGAAGACTAAAAATTAATTTATTTGATAATTTGATATGCTGACGATATTCGATAATCAAGATTATCTTTGATCGATTTTGATACGATGATTGGTTAATTTCTAAAGCCAGCCTATCGTGCATTTATCCCGCTCAATATAGTCCATAATAGTGGAATTTTTTTACACTATTTAAGTCAATTTTTATTAGCTTAAAAAATAATTTATATATGAATTTATCACATTGAGTTTTTTCAACAGGGTAAATTTATCTTAATTAAATGAAAGTAATACAATAAAATCTGAGTGCGGGTTGGTCATCATTTATTTAACCTAGATTTATTAGATGAAAAATATCTTCACCTAATAAATCTAGTTGGCTAGATCAATAATTTTTAGTTTTACTTTAATTTAAGAACTATTTAAATATTTTTTCGTCGTGAAAAATTCAATATATATATATATTCTGGCTAGCCTAGTTATGGACGCTTAAACAGTTCCGTGACAATGTTTATATTTTTTACCTGACTTGCATGGACATTCGGTATTTCGGGAAACTCGTCCCCAAGTTGACTGATCATTAGGGTCAATATTGGCTGATGCTTTCCGCCCAGTTGTTGGCAGACGAGGTATCACACGATCGTCATGGTCATCTTGAGCAAAGGCTGGGTCATTACGACCTTCATACATTTCTTGCTCGCCATGAGAGAATAACTGCTCGTCCTGATCACCGACTTGCAATTCAATGTTGCACAATACTTGAGTTACGCGTTCACGTAGGTTATTAAGCATTTCTTCAAATAAATTAAAGGCTTCTTGTTTGTATTCATTTAGCGGGTCACGCTGAGCATAGGCTCGCAGTCCAATGCCTTGACGTAAATGATCAAGGGTTAGTAAGTGATCTTTCCAAAGTTGATCAAGCAACTGAAGTAAAAGACTTTTCTCAACACTTCGCATAACCTCTGGTCCATAGTTAGCAGCTTTTTCAGCCATTTTACGGTTTGCAGCATCGTTTAAACGGTCACGAATTTCCTCATCCGCAATGCCGTCTTCTTTGGCCCAGTCTTGGATGGGTAGGTCTAGGCCAACAATACGAAGAATTTCTTCATGTAATAAATTTATATCCCATTGTTCGGCGTAGGCTTTCGGTGGAATGCAGCGCTCCACAATACCATCAATGATATCTTGACGCATATGGGTGACTTCCTCGGAAACGTCTTCGCTTTCCATTAAGCCTTTGCGCTGTTCATAAATGACCTTACGTTGATCATTCATGACATCATCAAATTTAAGGAGATTTTTACGGATTTCAAAGTTTCGAGCTTCAACCTTTTGTTGAGCTTTCTCAAGGGCTTTATTTACCCAAGGGTGAACAATCGCTTCGCCTTCTTCTAGTCCAAGTTTTGTTAACATACCATCGATGCGTTCAGAACCAAAAATACGCATTAAATCGTCTTCTAAGGACAGAAAGAAGACTGAAGCCCCTGGATCGCCTTGGCGACCTGAGCGCCCCCGCAACTGATTATCTACACGACGGCTCTCATGACGCTCAGTACCAATAACAAACAATCCACCGCCTTCAAGCGACTTCACTCGATAATCAGAAATTTCTTTTTCAATTTTTGCAAACGCATTAATGTATTCAACTGTATCTGGGGCAGAATTCACTTCTTGTGCAATTCGCATATCCAAGTTGCCACCCATTTGAATATCTGTTCCGCGGCCTGCCATGTTGGTTGCGATGGTAACAGCACCAGGCTGGCCTGCTAAGGCAACAATTTGGGCTTCTTGTTCATGATAGCGAGCGTTCAAAACATGATGCTTTACTTTTGAATTTTTCAGAAGGAGAGAAAGCTCTTCGGATTTTTCGATACTAACCGTTCCAACTAAAACTGGCTGGTTGCGCTTCTGACATTTCTGAACCAACTTAACAATGGCATCATTTTTCTCTCGGGCTGTGCGATAAACTTCATCATCCATGTCGTTGCGAATGCAATCAACGTTGGTTGGAATTTCAATCACTTCCAAATTATAAATTTCAGAAAATTCACCTGCTTCCGTCATTGCCGTACCGGTCATGCCAGATAATTTAGGGTAGGCGCGAAAGTAGTTCTGGAAGGTGATAGATGCTAACGTTTGATTTTCGTTTTCAATATGAGCACCTTCTTTAGCTTCAAGCGCTTGGTGTAAACCCTCTGAATATCGACGTCCTTCCATCATCCGGCCGGTAAACTCGTCAATGATAATCACTTGATTATCTTTGACAATGTAATCAGTATCGCGCTGGAACATATTGTGGGCACGTAGGGCTTGATTGGCGTGGTGAACCAAAGAAACGTTCTGGATATCGTACAAATTACCTTCCACAAGAATTTTGGCGTCGCGTAATATTACTTCAAGTTTTTCGGTCCCAACTTCAGTAAATGCTATGGAGCGAGCTTTTTCGTCTTTTTCATAATCATCTGGCTCAAGCTGAGGAATGATTTTGTCCATGGTGATGTAAAGATCTGAATTGTCTTCGGTTGGACCTGAAATAATTAAGGGAGTACGTGCTTCATCAATTAATATACTGTCAACTTCATCAACTATGGCGTAGTTAAAATCCCGCTGAACCATCTCTTCACGTGAAAATTTCATATTGTCGCGCAAATAATCAAAGCCTAGTTCGTTATTAGTGGCGTAAGTGACGTCGTATGCATACCGCTTTTGTCGTTCCTCATCATCAATGCCATGGATTATACAGCCAGATGTTAGGCCAAGGAAGTTGTAAACTTTCCCCATCCACGCTACATCGCGCTCTGCTAAATAATCGTTCACAGTAACCACATGAACGCCCTTGCCTTCAAGAGCATTCAAATAAACAGCTAAAGTTGCGACTAAAGTTTTGCCTTCACCAGTGCGCATTTCTGAGATTCGGCCTTCGTGCAGTATCATCCCCCCCAGCAACTGAACATCAAAATGGCGCTGACCAAGGGTCCGCTTTGCAGCTTCACGAACGGTTGCAAAAGTATCCTCAAGAATGTCGTCTAAATTTTCTCCCGCGGCAATGCGCTCTCGAAACCAGGATGTCCGAGCTTTTAACTCACTATCGCTTAATGCCATCAACGTTGGTTCCAGTGCATTAATGGCATCAACGCGAGGGTAAAGGCGCTTTAAATAGCGGTCATTGGCGGATCCAAACAGGTGTTTGGCAATAGCGTTAAGCATGGAAAAATCCTGCAGAAAAACGTGTTTTACTCGTTAACAAAGCCGACCTAAGTTGTGACAACTCATTCTCGTTCCGGCGCGTAAAATAGATAGAGTTGTAGGGCGGTTGTGTCAATGCACGAGGTCTGGTTTGGGATCCTTGAAATTGATAACTAATAAAATTAATTTTTAGTTCAAAGATTTTTTGCCTAAGTTTGAAATTTTTGTCTGCCCAAGTTGTAGTTAAGTTATGTGGCTTCATTATTTATTTTATTGGATTATGAATTTTTAATTCAGTAACCTTTTAAAATAAGGGGGGTTGTTTTTACTTTTTATACTGATCTGGATTAGTTGATTACATTTCTAAATTCAATAATTTAAAGTATTTTATTATTTATTCAGTGGTTCCTGAGCAAAACTGGGGCTATTGGCAAAAGTAAGCATGGCTATCCAAAAAAATGTGACAGAGGGGTAGAAAATTTTTGGGATACCAATAAAAACCGTTTGTGTGGACGAGGTAAATAGTGCCGTTCGGGTGGCCCTATGCGGTCATTAGTCTGTCTGGACGCTTGTATGGGAGCTAGTGATATGCTTTATCCATAATAATTGTTTTCTGAATATCAAAAGGATCTAATAATGCTATTTCGCTTTGTTTCTCGACCGATTGCCGCTTTGGGGCTGATTTTTACTTTGTCAGCACAAGTGCATGCCGATGCTGGTAACAAAGTCGTGGGTAAAGTCAATGGAATTGACATCAAGTATCTAGATATTATTGAAGCACAAAAATTGCTACCTGAACAATACCGAAAGATTCCTATCGAACAAATATTCCCAACATTACTTGATAGCATTATTGATACGTATTTAACAGCTGCAGATGGGCGTTTGAAGAATATTCATAATTCAGCTGATTTCAAAAAAGAAATGATGCGGATTGAGCGACAGCTTTTGCAACGTAGCGCCATTACCCAAGCCATCAATAAATCCGTAACCGATGCGGCCCTTCAAGATGCATATTCAAAAATGAAAATAGAAAATAAAGGTAACGAAGAAATACATGCTCGACACATTTTGGTGAAAGAAGAGAAAACAGCGATCGCTATTATTGCTGAGCTGGATAAAGGGAAAAAATTTGCTGAACTAGCTAAAACGAAATCAACAGGGCCTTCTGCGAAAAATGGTGGTGATTTAGGCTATTTTGGCCGTGGCCAAATGGTTCCTGAGTTTGAGAAAGCAGCCTTTGCTATGGATAAAGGGAGTTACACAACAACTCCAGTTAAAACCCAATTTGGCTACCATGTGATTAAGCAAGAAGATCGGAGGGCTAGGGTGATACCTAGTTTTGCTGAAATTGAGGAGGGGTTACGCTCCCAATTATCGCAAGTTGCAGGTGCTCAATATATGGCTGAATTGCGAAAAAAAGCTAAAATTGAAAAGTTTTCTGTTGAACCTGCTGCAGCATCAGTGCTTCAGTAAAAAAGCTAACTAAGGTTTAAATCTATGTCTGGTGATCTACCTCTATCCCCACTTGCCCCAAAGGGTTTTCCTTCATTACCAGCAGTTAAGGGATTACGGCTAGCTACATCTGCCACTGGTATCAAATATAAAGGCCGTGATGATCTGTTAATTTGTGAACTAGTAGAAGGCACAACGGTTGCAGGTACTTTTACAAAGTCTAAAACTAGTTCTGCTGCGGTCGATTGGTGTAAAAAGGCTTTGAGCGGTGGCGAAGCACGAGGACTAATTGTAAATTCAGGTAATGCTAATGCGTTCACGGGTAAAGCTGGAGATAAGACGGTTGAAACCTGCATTGAATCAGTGGCTGATCAAATAGCGTGCCGGCCTAGCCGGGTATTTGCTGCTTCTACTGGTGTTATTGGTGAGAAGTTGCCCGCTGAAAAAATCACAGGGCATTTATCAGATGCATGGTCGCGCTTAGCTGATGCAAATTCCAAAACATGGGCGTTGGCTGCAAACGCCATTATGACCACTGATACTTTTGCGAAAGGTGCTGGGCAAAGATTACAAATTGCTGGTTGTGACGTTAATATTGCAGGTATTGCAAAAGGATCAGGCATGATAGCACCTGATATGGCGACAATGTTAGCATTTATTTTTACAGATGCAGCTATTCCAGCTCCGATTTTGCAAGAATTGCTAAGTCAAGCTGTTGATAAAAGCTTTAACGCTATAACAGTTGATAGCGACACATCAACAAGCGATACAGTACTTTTGATGGCAACAGGAACTGTTGAAGGGCAGCCAAAAATTAGTTCTTTTGATACCCCAGACCTCTTGGCATTTAAGATAGCTCTTCAAGAGGTTTTAATAAGCTTAGCCCAGCAAATTGTTCGCGATGGTGAGGGAGCAACTAAGTTCATTACGGTTACTGTTGAGGGTGCAGAACACGACTTAGCTGCCCGGCGTATTGGCTTGGCGATAGCAAATTCACCCTTGGTCAAAACAGCTATCTCTGGTGAAGATGCTAATTGGGGTCGAATTGTTATGGCGGTTGGCAAATCAGGTGAAATTGTAGATCGGGATACATTATCTATTGGAATTGGTGGCCATACGGTTGCCCGTAATGGGGTAGCTGTTGATGGTTACGATGAAGCACCCATTGCAGCACACATGAAAAATGACGCGATAGGTATTTTTGTTGATATTGGACTTGGCGATGGCCAGTCTACGGTCTGGACTTGCGATTTGTCTCACGCTTACATTTCTATAAATGCCGATTATAGATCCTGATCTCTCGGGGTGCTTTAACGCGCCGTTCGTGCAAAAAGGGGATTTGCCCACTGTGCTTGTGGTCGCGGTAGCCTTAGTTGATATCGAAAATCGCGTTCTGATTGCCCAACGTCCCAAAGGTAAATCTATGGCAGGACTATGGGAGTTTCCAGGGGGTAAGGTAAATTCAGGTGAACTTCCAGAAACAGCCTTGGTGCGAGAGCTTAAAGAAGAATTAAACATTGATATCACCGAAAGTTGCTTGGCGCCCTTAACCTTTGCCAGCTATGTTTATACTGACTTCCATTTACTTATGCCGCTTTATGTGTGTCGCATTTGGAAAGGCGTTGTAAGCCCCATTGAGGGTCAACAAATCAATTGGGTGCGCCCAGTGCGGCTGGTTGATTACCCTATGCCGCCCGCCGATATCCCTTTAATTGCTCTACTTCGTGATTTTTTATAAAGTAGATTTGATGCTTAAAAATCTAGGACCTCATGGGCTTAAGTTCTATCTTTTTGTTGGTGTGGCCTGCATGCATGCGCAAATATGCTAACGTAATTCTTTCAATATGGAAATATAATGTCTGAAAAAAATAAAAAGCTAGTTACCGCAGCGCTTGTAATTATCGGCAACGAAGTTTTATCAGGGCGCACCCAAGATTTGAACTTAAATTTTTTAGGAAAAGAATTGAACAAAATCGGCATTCGAATGACTGAAGCCAGGACTGTCCCCGATATCGAAACCGATATTGTTGATACTATTAACGCCTTGCGGTCGAAATATGATTATGTTTTTTCAACAGGTGGCATTGGGCCAACCCATGATGATATTACGTCGGCTTGTGTAGCTAAAGCCTTTGGATTGGGCCATGGTCGTCACCCAGAAGCCGAAGCTATGTTGTTGGCCCACTATAAGCCAGAAGACGTCACGCCGGCACGCATGAAAATGTCGGAAACTCCGAATGGGGCAGAACTGCTATTGAACCCAATCAGCAAAGCACCAGGATTTAGGGTTGAAAATGTGTATGTACTCCCAGGTGTGCCTCACATTATGCAGGAAATATTTTCTGGCTTTAAGCATCAATTAAGTGGTGGGGATCCTATGCAATCAAAAAGCATTTCAGCTTATATTCCAGAAGGGAGAACAGGAGGGCCACTCTCTGAATTGCAAGACCATTTCCCCGATGTAGAGATTGGCAGCTATCCATTCACACGTGATGGTAAATTTGGTGCTGCCATTGTTATGCGCCATACAGATTTTACTAAAATTGAAATTGTTGCAGAAGAGGTGCGTCAATTGGTTAGGAGATTAGGTGGCGAGCCCATCGATGATTAATGTTGTAGTAGCTGATTGGTGATTGATCTAGCTGTATTGTGGTGTGAGAGATGAGCAACTTGCTAATGCAGCTAACATTTTTTGATGCGTTCAGCGATAGCTTCATAGTTGGCGTCTAATATAATAGCAGACTGCAGTTCTTCGCCCATAGCTTGTTTTAATAATATTTTACCTGCACTGTCATAAAACTATGAACTGTAAGTAATAAAATGATATCTGATGTTTGCAATTTAATGCTTTCGTATGTATACGATATCCTTAGTGCGCGAGTGGTGGAATTGGTAAGTTGTGTTTGCCCACTTGTTAGGTAACTAACATGAATGAAGAGTGTAAATTGCAGGGAAGCCTAAGTCAGAAATGATACGGTAATCTGCAGCCAAGCCTAAAGAAATTTGGGAAGGTTCAGAGACTATAATCACTCCATCCTTATAGGATGATGGAATAGTCCAGCGTTGCAAGCCTTAGCAATAAGGTGGCTTAGGAAACTAAGTGCAGGGATTGAGACACGCAAGACTTAAAATCTTGTTGCCTTTTGGCAGTGCGGGTTCAATTCCCGCCTCGCGCACCAAGTTCTTACAGTTTGCTATATAGTTTTAAAATAGGTGCTAAAAAACCTCAGGAAACTAAGGGTTACAGCTAACACGCAGAACACTTAAAGTCTTGTTGCTTTTTGGCAGTGCCGGTTCAATTCTGGCCGCCCACACCACCTCTACAGGTGATCCTCAGCTAACCATTTGGAATTTATAGGTTTTATGTGAGGCCTGTATGAAGGGATAAAATAAATGGGAAGTAAATAGCCTCCCTATCTATAGTTAAGGTGTGAAGGGTGAAGAATCAGATTTTAATTAAGCGCTTACGACCAAGGAAAAGAGCTTCTTGATGGTAAAGCGCCGTCTAATTGACCAGAGCGGGCATTACCTTCAAAAATAGCTTCTGCAATTCGTACCCCTTCGTTCCAATTGATCACGTTTTGTGCATTTATTAATGGTCCAAATTTTATTTGATTTATTCCCCAGCCAACTGCCAGGTGAATAGGTGTAATCTGCTCCAGATTTCTTGTTTCTGCTGAAATCATAGCTCCATAGCCATTGAATCTCGCGGTTTCTAATAAAATTTCTGCGGTGCTAAGAGTAGCAACAGTATCGAGTTTTAAGTTTAATGCATTCCCTGCGTTTTGG
>Ga0115002_10009405_pt1 | contig 10687 bp, 11 predicted proteins | sample ArcticOcean_MG_C_8_FD_89576 | JGI IMG/M metagenome (GOLD analysis project Ga0115002, IMG submission 89576) | Marine microbial communities from western Arctic Ocean - ArcticOcean_MG_CB11_86 | ecosystem: Environmental > Aquatic > Marine > Oceanic | place: Arctic Ocean: Canada Basin | collected... | reverse complement strand
TTTTGATAACGAGATTCAAGTTGAAGCACTTAGAAACTACAAATGGTCAGAAATAAAACCACAAGTTCATGAAATAGAATTGCCTAGTAAAAAAAGAATTATATTATTAGCAGAAGGAAGGCTGGTAAATCTGGGATGCGCAACTGGACATCCAAGCTTTGTTATGAGTGCATCTTTTACCAACCAAACGATTGCACAAATTGAATTATGGAGCAATCCAGAAAAGTATGAAAAAAAAGTTTATGTTTTACCTAAACATTTAGATGAAAAAGTAGCTATACTTCATTTAGCTAAAGTAGGAGCAAAATTAACCAAACTTTCTGAAGACCAAGCTAAGTATATTAGTGTTAAAGTACAAGGTCCATTCAAACCGGATAGTTATCGCTACTAGCAGTAGTAGATGGAATTAAAATCATTAGAAGATACTAGAAAATTTTCTGAAAATATTTCTAAAATTATAAACGAGGGAGATATTATTTTTCTTTATGGTGAAATTGGAGTGGGAAAAACAACGTTTGTTCGCAATATTGTCAATTACTTAGAAAATAAAAATAAAATAAAAAAAAGTGAAGTGCTAAGCCCAACATTCAATATAGTTTATGATTACAATGTAGGAAATTTTAAAATCCTCCATTATGATCTTTATAGGATAAAAAATTATAATGATATTTCTCAATTGGGCATGTTCGAAACTTCCCATGATCATATTAAAATTATAGAATGGCCCGAATTAATTAAACAAAAACCAAAGAATAGAATTGATATTTTATTAAAATATTCAAAATTGATAGAATCACGAAAAGTCAAGATTACCGGTTTTGGCAAATGGAAGGAATATAAATTTAATGAAATCTAAAATGATGGCAATTGCAGGCGACGCCTCATTTAGAACTTTCTATAGAATTAAAAATAAAAAAAAAAACAAAATTGTAGTTTTAGCAAAAAAAGAAAAATATAAAAATTTAATAGCTTATTCTGCAATCAACAAATTTTTAAGAATTAACAATATCCATACACCAAAGTTATACTCGAGTAATTTTTCTAAAGGTGTTATTGTCATTGAAGATTTTGGGAACGTATCCTTTCATAAAATACTTACCCAAAAAAAAAATAAATTAATAATATATAAAAAACTTATAGATTTACTTTTTAAAATTCAAAAAATAAAACCTAAAACAAAAATTAAAAGTATTAATGGTAGATTCCATATAGTTAGAAAATATTCTAAGAAACATTTATTTAAAGAATCAGATTTATTTTTTGATTGGTATTTACCATTATTTTTTAATAAAAAAAAAGTTGTAAATATAAAAAATAAATTAAAAAAAATTTTATTTAATCTTTATAAAAAAATAAATTTTTCAAACTCATATTTTGTGCATAGAGATTATCATTCTCAAAATCTTATGAAAACAAAAGGAAAAATAGGCGTAATTGACAGTCAAGACGCCCTAATTGGAAATCCTGCTTATGATCTAGTTTCATTAATCGACGATGTAAGAATAAAAAATTCTAAAAAATTAAAAAATAAAATTTATAATTATTATCTAATAAAAAGTAAGAAAAACATAAAAAATAATGCAAAATTTTTTTTAGAAGATTTTAACATACTATCAGTTCAAAGAAGCTTAAAAATAATTGGTATTTTTGCAAGACTTTTTAAAAGAGATAAAAAAGAGCAGTATTTAAAATTTATACCATATACTTGGCAGATATTAGAATTAAGAATGAAAGGAAAAATTTTTTCAGATTTAAAAAAAGTCCTTGATGATAATATTTCAAGAAAAATTAGAAAAATAAATATTAACAAATGAAGATACCAGTTCTTTTCCCAAAAATTTTTGATTATCCATTTACTTATAAAAGTGAAATTGCTGAACCATTAAATTCAGGAGACTTTGTAAAAGCCCCATTTGGCAACATTGAGCTTACCGGTGTAGTTTGGCCAAAAGAACAAAAAACAGAAAAAGATTTTAAAATAAAAAAAATTATCAAAAAGATTGACGTAAAAAATTTAAATACCTCAATGATTAAATTCATAACTTGGTTTTCAAAATATAATTTGGTGCCCTTGGGTATGGCACTTAGAATGTGTTTATTAAATAAAGATGTCGTTGAGAAAAAATTTGTCTCGGAATTTAAAAAATTTAAAATTAAATATAAAAATAATAAATTCTTTTTAAACCATGAGCAAAAAAAATCTCTATCATTCATTAGAAATGCTGGTAATAAATACAATGTAACTGTAATTGAAGGTGTAACGGGATCAGGAAAAACTTTGGTTTATTTTAAAAGAATTAAAGATATTCTAGAGAATGGTTTGCAGGCATTAATATTACTTCCAGAAATAGCTCTTACAAATCAATTTAGTAGAAAATTTAAAGAATTTTTTGGAACCGAACCTGCAATTTGGCACTCAGGAACAACAAAGAAAAATAAATCCATAATATGGAAGGGAATTACTGAAGGAAAAATTGAAATTGTTGTTGGAGCAAGATCATCTCTTTTTTTACCGTTTAAAAATTTAGGAATAATTATTGTAGATGAGGAACATGATGCTTCTTACAAACAAGATGAGGGAATTTCATATAATGCAAGAGACATGGCAATTACTAGAGCATCATTAGAAAACATTCCTATAAATTTAGTGACTTCTATACCTTCAATAGAAACTTATAATAATATAGTTAATAAAAAATATTATATAACTAAATTAAATAAGAGGTATAAAGAAGCACCTTTACCAAGCATTGAAATTATAAATTTAAATTCTGAATCTTTAAAAAAAGATTCATGGATAGCAAATAAAACTATAAATAAAGTTGATCGATTTTTAAAAAATGGAGATCAAGTATTATTTTTTTTAAATAGAAGAGGATATGCTCCTTTTGTAATTTGTAAAATTTGTGGATATAAATTCCAATGCCCGAATTGTTCTGTAAATTTAAATTTTCATCAAAAATTAAATAAATTACTTTGTCACCATTGTGGACATAAATCTACGCTATCAAGAAAATGTAAAGATGATAATAAATGTGATCTTCAATTTTGTGGGCCCGGTGTTGAAAGAATTTTTGCAGAATTAAAAAATATATATCCAAATAAAAAAATAGAAGTATTTTCTAGTGATACTTTAAAAAAAGATGAATCCATTAATTCACTTTTAAAAAAAGTTGAAAAAAAGAAAATTGATATTTTGGTGGGCACACAATTATTATCTAAAGGTTTTCATTTTCCAAAATTAAACTGTATTGTAGTTGTTGATTGTGATTTTTCCTCACATGGATATGACCTTAGAGCTGCTGAAAAAAATATTCAATTATATCATCAACTAAGTGGTAGAGCAGGAAGGGAAGGTGACGTATCAACAATTTTTTTTCAGACATATACACCAGATGATGAAATTCTTTTAAATATTTCTAAAAATGACCCAAATATTTTTTTGAAAAAAGAACTCGCGCTAAGAAAGGAAAAGAAGCTTCCTCCATTTTATCGCCTTATATCTTTGATCGTTTCCGGAAAAAGCGAACAAGCAATCATGAAATCTGCTATAAATATTAAATCCAAACTTCCAAAGTTAGGGGGGGTCAATGTTTTAGGACCTGTCCTTGCGCCAATTACTAGATTAAGGAAAAAATATAGATGTAGAATCTTAATAAAGTATCCAAAAAATTTATTTATACAGAAATACTTATCTAAATCATTTAATAAAATAAAAATTGCATCAGGAATAAAACTAGAGGTTGATGTGGATCCAATTAATTTCAGTTAAATAGGGATTTTTCAGTCATAAAAAGACAAAAAGATACATTAGAAGATGTTGAATTTACTAATATAATCTCATACAAAACGAGTCTTTTAGGAGCATAAATTGAGTTCAAAATCAACATTTTCAAATTCTACTTCAGCAAGTTATGCAGTAGCGCTATATGAGCTTTCGATAGAAAATGCTGAGCTAGACAATGTAGAAATTGCAATGAAAAGTTTAAAAAAATTATTAAATACTAGCTCAGATTTTAAAGATATGATTTTGAGTCCGACAGTAGCAAAAGAGGATAAAAGGAATGTTATATTTGCTATAGCAGATCAAAACAATTTTTCTGCAATTTTAAAAAATTTTTTAGGTGTTGTTGCAATGAAAAATAGATTATTTTTTTTAAACAAGATGATTGAGAGCTTTCTAAATTTAGTTTCAAATAACAAAGGTGAGCTAACAGCAAAACTAATAACCTCAAAAAAATTATCAACAGAAGAACAAGAAAATATTCGAAATGAATTTTCAAAAGATTTTAAATCACCTTTAAATATAGATTTTAAATATGATACTGATTTGATAGCTGGATTAATTATGCAGGTTGGAAGTGTAATGATCGATACATCAATTAAAACTAAATTAAAAAAATTAGAAAAAAATATGTTAGAGGCATAATATGCAAATTAATCCTTCAGAAGTAACAAAAATTTTAAAAGAGCAAATCAAAAAATTTGGCGAAAAAGCTGAAGTGTCAGAAGTGGGCCAAGTGTTATCAGTCGGTGACGGTATAGCCAGAGTTTATGGTTTGGATAACGTGCAAGCCGGAGAGATGGTGGAGTTTGCCGGATCTATAAAAGGCATGGCTTTAAATTTGGAAAAGGACAATGTTGGAGTGGTTATTTTTGGTGAGGACAGATCTATCAAGGAAGGTGATGTAGTTAAAAGAACTGGGGCAATAGTGGATGCTCCTGTAGGAAAAAATTTGTTGGGTAGAGTAGTGGATGCGCTAGGAAATCCTATAGATGGTAAGGGAGATTTGGATAAAAAAATAAAAAGAAAAAGAGTTGATGTAAAAGCACCAGGAATCATTTCAAGACAATCTGTGAATCAACCTATGCAAACAGGACTTAAGGCTATAGATAGTTTAATTCCAGTTGGAAGAGGACAAAGAGAATTAATTATTGGTGACAGACAAACAGGAAAAACAGCTGTAGCTATTGATACAATTATTAATCAAAAAGAAACAAATAAATCAGGAGAAGAAAAAGATAAACTTTATTGCATTTATGTTGCTATAGGACAAAAAAGATCTACGGTTGCCCAGATTTTAAAAACACTAGAAGATGCCGGTGCTATGGAATACACGACTATTGTTTCTGCTACAGCATCTGATCCTGCGCCTCTTCAATTTTTAGCTCCTTACACTGGATGCACTATGGGAGAATATTTTAGAGATAATGGTATGCATGCATTAATTATTTATGATGATTTATCTAAACAAGCGGTGGCTTATAGACAAATGTCACTTTTACTAAGGAGACCACCTGGTAGAGAGGCATATCCTGGAGATGTATTCTATTTACACAGCAGATTACTTGAAAGAGCAGCTAAGCTTAATGATGATAAAGGGGGAGGTTCTTTAACAGCGTTACCAATAATAGAAACACAGGCTGGAGATGTGTCAGCTTATATTCCAACAAATGTGATTTCTATTACTGACGGACAAATTTTTTTAGAAACAGAGCTATTTAATCAAGGTATAAGACCAGCTGTTAATGTTGGATTATCAGTCTCTAGAGTAGGATCAGCCGCACAAACCAAGGCTATGAAAAAAGTAGCTGGTTCAATAAAATTAGAGTTGGCACAATATAGGGAAATGGCAGCATTTGCTCAATTTGGTTCTGATCTAGATGCATCAACACAAAAGTTATTAAATAGAGGCTCAAAACTAACTGAACTTTTAAAACAAGATCAATATTCTCCAATGCCTGTAGCGCAACAAGTTATTGCAGTATTTTCTGGTGTAAAAGGTTTTTTAGATGATGTTGAGTTATCTAATATAAAAAATATAGAAAAAAAAATTTATGAAAAAGTTAAATCTTCTAATCCAGAGATTATTGATAGTATCAACAACACTGGAAAACTGGATGAGGAAATAGAAAAAAACCTAATATCAGTTATCGAAAAATTTAAAAAAGAAAATAAGTAAAATTTTATGCCTAGTTTAGACGATTTAAAAAAAAGAATTTCTAGCGTTAAGTCCACGCAAAAAATAACCAAAGCCATGAAAATGGTAGCGGCTGCTAAATTAAGACGAGCGCAGGAAAGTGCAGAAAAAGGAAGGCCTTTTTCAGAAAAAATGAATAATATAATTCTTAACTTAAGTAGCTCAATATCGGATAAAGAAAATGCTTCAAAATTTTTAGTTGGAACAGGAAATGATAATATCCATTTATGTGTAGTAATAACTTCAGACAGAGGTCTTTGCGGCGGATTTAATACAAACATATGTAAAAAAGCCAAAAATGATTTTGAAAAAATTATAAAGCAAGGAAAAAAGCTAAAGATTTTTACAGTTGGTTCAAAAGGTCATGATCAATTAAAGAGAACTTATGGCAGCTATATTATAGAAAATTTAAATTTTAAAGGTTTTAAAAAAATTACATATAAAGACGCTGAAGAAATAGGAAAGCAAATAATAAAACTATTTAATGAAAGTCAATTTGATGTTTGTAAAATATACTACAATAAATTTAAAAATGTTATTACACAAATTCCACAAGCACAACAAATTATACCTATAGAAAAAATAAAAACAGAAGAAGAAAAAAAAATAGAAAATTTTTATGAGTTTGAACCTGAAGAAAATGAAATATTAAATGACCTGCTTCCACGAAATATTTCAACTCAAATTTTTAAAGCAATTCTTGAAAATGCCGCAAGTGAACAAGGTTCAAGAATGACTGCAATGGATAATGCCACAAGAAATGCAGGTGATTTAGTAGAAAATTTGACGATAACTTATAATAGAAGTAGACAAGCAGCAATTACGAAAGAACTTATTGAAATTATATCAGGAGCAGAAAGTTTATAATAATGGAAAGTAAACCAGGAAAAATTACTCAAATAATTGGTGCGGTAATAGATGTTCAGTTTGAAGGTCAGCTACCTGAAATATTAACTGCATTAGAGTGTGATAATTCCGGCAATAGGCTTGTATTAGAAGTAGCACAGCATTTAGGTGAAAATACTGTAAGAACTATCGCAATGGATAGTACAGAAGGTCTTAAAAGAGGAGATAAAGTAACTGATACAGGTTCTCCAATTAAAGTACCAGTAGGTCCAGAAACTTTAGGAAGAATAATTAATGTTATTGGGGAGCCAATTGATCAAAAAGGTAAAGTGTCAACTAAAGAAAGTTGGCCAATACATAGACCGGCTCCGAAATTTACAGATCAATCTACAGAAACAGAAATATTAGTAACAGGAATAAAAGTTGTAGACCTGCTTGCTCCCTACTCCAAAGGTGGAAAAATAGGACTCTTCGGTGGGGCAGGCGTAGGTAAAACAGTAATTATTATGGAGTTAATAAATAATATTGCGAAGGCCCATGGAGGGTTTTCAGTTTTTGCAGGCGTTGGAGAAAGAACCAGAGAAGGAAATGATTTATATCATGAGATGATAGAGTCTGGCGTAATTAAACCTGACGGAAAAGGTTCTAAAGCAGCACTTGTTTATGGCCAAATGAATGAGCCACCAGGTGCACGTGCAAGAGTTGGTTTAACAGGATTAACTGTAGCTGAATATTTTCGAGATAAGGAAGGACAAGATGTATTATTTTTTGTCGATAATATATTTAGATTTACTCAAGCAGGATCAGAAGTTTCAGCACTTTTAGGAAGAATACCTTCGGCTGTAGGATATCAACCAACTTTAGCTACAGACATGGGAAATTTACAAGAAAGGATTACAACAACTAACAAAGGTTCAATTACTTCAGTTCAAGCAATTTATGTCCCCGCCGATGATTTGACAGACCCTGCTCCAGCTACATCTTTTGCTCACTTAGATGCGACAACGGTCTTATCTAGACAAATCGCAGAACTTGGAATATATCCTGCCGTTGATCCTTTAGACTCTACTTCAAGAATTTTAGATCCAAGAATAGTTGGAGAAGAACACTATAGAGTTGCTAGAGAAGTTCAAAAAATATTACAAACTTATAAATCATTACAAGATATAATCGCTATTTTGGGTATGGATGAACTGTCAGAAGAAGATAAATTAACAGTTACAAGGGCAAGAAAAATTCAAAGATTTCTATCACAACCATTTTTTGTTGCAGAAGTTTTTACAGGTTCACCAGGTAAGCTTGTAGATTTAGAAGCTACAATTAAAGGTTTTGATGCTATTTGCAAAGGAGAATATGACCATTTACCAGAAGCTGCATTTTACATGGTTGGTACAATTGAAGAAGCAGTTGAAAAAGCTGAAAAAATGGCAAAGGATGCGGCGGCATAATGGAAGAAAATTTTCAACTACAAATTATTAGCCCTGAAAAAGTTATTTTTTCAGGAGATGCGAGAATGGTTGTCCTGCCTTCGTATGAAGGAGACATGAGCATTTTAAAAAATCATATTTCAATAATAACTTTTTTAAGACCAGGAATAATAAGAGTACAAAAAAAAGAAGGGGAATTTGATGATTTTTTCTCTCAAGATGGAACTGTTGAATATTTTAATAATAACTTAGTTATCCTTTCAGCTTCCGTATTACATAAAAAACATTTATCAAAAGATTTTGTAGATAATCTAAACAAAGAAACACAAGATAAACTTGCTGATAAAAATATTTCAGATCATGATCGTTACATTCTTAGTCACAAACTTGATGTGATTAAAGAAATAAGCATTTAATTTAGTTGTAAAGAAGTTAACTCTTTTTTTATTTTTTTATAAACACTTACTTTAAAGTGCACAGCTACATCAGGTAATTTTGAAAGCTCAATCCACTTCCAATCAAAGAATTCTGGATTTTCTGTTTTGACGTTTATTTCATTGCTTTTTCCTATAAATTTCATAACAAACCATTTTTGTTTTTGACCCCTATATTTACCTTTCCATATTTTTCCTAGAAGATATTTTGGTAAGTCGTATTTGAGCCATCCATCCAATTCCTTTATTAATTTTACTGATTTTATTCCAGTTTCTTCCTCAAGTTCTCTTTTAGCTGCTTTTAAAAAATTTTCATTTTGATTAACCCCACCTTGCGGCATTTGCCAGGAATTTTTGGGATTATCTATTCTCTTACCTACGAAGACGTTATTTTTGTGATTTAATAAAACTATTCCTACGCCAGTTCTTAATGGTAATTGCTTTTTATTTTCCATTAAATTTAACCAATTAAAAGCTTAATCGCATAATTTAATTGATTGTCAGTTTCTGTATTGATCGAAAATTCTTCACCTTCTTCTTCAATCTTGATGTCTGGAAAAACCCCAACTTCCGAAATAGATTTTCCGGATGGTAAATAGTACTTAGATATAGTTAGTCGAAGCGCACCTTTATTTTTTAAAGGTATGATAGATTGCACAGATCCTTTACCAAAAGTGCTTTCACCCAATAGCACAGCTCTTTTTTGATCTTGAAGAGCTCCAGCAACAATTTCAGAAGCAGATGCTGATCCATTATTAATTAAAACAATTAAAGGTTTTCCCTTTATTTTGTCTCCTTTGCGTGCAAAAAATTTCCTATTTTCCCTACTTTTTCTTCCTTTAGTTGAAACAATTTCTCCATCATTCAGAAATAAATCAGTAATTTCTATTGCTTGATTTAAAAGTCCTCCAGGGTTGTTTCTTAAATCAAGAATATATCCAACTAATTTTTTATTTTTTTCTATTTTAGAAATTTCCTTCTTTAGCTGATCGCTGCTGTTTTGATTAAATGCTCTTAATCTAAGATAGCCTACTTTATTATCAAATAATTTAGAAATTACTGATTTTATTTCAATAATTTCTCTGGTGATTTTAAAAATTTTGGCTTTTTTAAAACCTTTTCTTCTTACGGTTAGTTCAATAGAACTACCTACAGGACCCCTCATCACATTAACTGCTTCCATAAGTGTTTTTCCTCGAACTTGTTCTGCATTAATCTTTACAATGTAGTCCCCTGCTTTTATGCCAGCTCTTGATGCTGGGGTATCATCTATTGGTGCTATAACTTTAACTACTCCAGCTTCCATGCTTACCTCTATTCCTAAACCTCCAAATTCACCACTAGTTTCAGATTGAGATTCTTTAAAAATTTCTGGATTCATATAAGCTGAATATGGATCTAGAGATTGAAGAAGCCCATTGATTGCAGAATCCATTGCTTCAGCCTGGTCTATATCTTCAACATATTCATTTTGTATAGTTTCTAAAACTTCACTAAAAAGATCAATTTTTTCATATAGTTTATCTATATTTTGCGAATAAACTTTACCAGAAAGATTTAATATTATTATTGTTACGATAGGAAAAATATATTTAAAGTAATTTTTAATGTTCATATTGTTAATCTTTCTTTAGGAATTAATTCAGACCACATTTTTTCTAAATTATAAAATTTCCTTTTTTCTGGGTGAAAAATGTGGACTATAATGTCTATTGCATCAATTAGTTTCCAGTCGTTACTATTTTTTCCTTCTAAGCGACAGTTGCTAATTCCTTTTTTTTTTAGTTCATCAACTAATTTTTCTGATAGCGCTTGTATGTGTCGCGATGAATTACCACTTGCAACTATCATAAAATCAGCAATTGAAGTTTTGTCTTTTAGATTTATTGATTTTATCTCCATTGCTTTATTATCATTTAAAATATTTTCTATTTCTTTTTTGAGTTGATTAATTTTTTTTGTTTGCATTAAAATTTATGTTATCAAAATTTTCTAATTA
>Ga0115002_10009403_pt1 | contig 10689 bp, 11 predicted proteins | sample ArcticOcean_MG_C_8_FD_89576 | JGI IMG/M metagenome (GOLD analysis project Ga0115002, IMG submission 89576) | Marine microbial communities from western Arctic Ocean - ArcticOcean_MG_CB11_86 | ecosystem: Environmental > Aquatic > Marine > Oceanic | place: Arctic Ocean: Canada Basin | collected... | reverse complement strand
TCCTCAAGACCGTTGTTTAGCTTATTTGTATGACTCTCGGTTAGTTTGATTTGGGATTCAAGATGCATGATTTGACCATCGCGAGCAAGTAACATGTCGTCTTCTGAGCTAAAGGTGTCCAGCAGCACGCGATCCTTCGCTGCTTGTTCACGTCGGCGTACTTCCGCCTCGGCTTGAACCTTCGCAGTCGCCCGCTCTGCCTGTAGCTCTTCTAGCGATTTAGCTCGCACGGTAGAATCCAACCTGACCCCCCCTGAGCTCACTTCATCATGCCCTTGTTGGGCGAATTCCGGTGGCACGGAATTGCCGCATTCGCGCACGCTTTCGTTATTTTTCCAACACTTGATCTTCGCTTCAGCGATGGATCCGATACCGCTTAAGCCCGCAATCATGCAGGTAGCCAAAACATAATGGTGTATTGATAAGCGTTTCATTTTCGTCGCAATCATAACTCGTTCCTAAGGGGCTTTTTACTCTACCGAAGTATCCGTTGCTCAGTATAGTAATAGACCGTGAATGTAATCTGAATCAACAACCATATTGTGATCGATAACCAATTATCCTCTCAATTTCGGCTTCCCAGTCGCCCGAACCCTCTAGGTATTCCACGATGTTAACAAGTGTCACAAGGCTATGGACGGGGATCTCGTAGCGTTGCATCACATCATCAATCGCTGATAGATCACCAGGCCCACGTTCTTGTCGGTCCAACGAAATCATAACTCCTGCTGCTGCGGCATTTTCGTTCTCAATAATGGCCATCGATTCTCCAACCGATGTGCCCGCCGAAATGACATCATCGACAATAAGTACCCGACCCTTAAGCGGTGCGCCGAAGGTCGTGCCGCCTTCGCCGTGGTCTTTGCGCTCTTTGCGATTGAAGGCGAATGGTATATCTCGATCGAAATGATTGGCGAATGCGATCGAGATCGCTGCACCAAGCGGAATACCTTTATATGCCGGACCAAATATCAGATCGAACTCTATCCCACTGGCCACAATCGCTCTCGCGTAAAATTCTCCGAGGCGGCCGAGAGCGACTCCGGAATTAAATAACCCGGTGTTAAAAAAATAGGGGCTTAGTCGGCCGGACTTCAGTTCGAATTGCCCGAAGCGTAGCACTTTGTGACGTAGTGCAAAGTCGATAAAATCTTTTTGGTAGTCGCGCATAATTGATGTTCATCTGATGTTGTGTTGTCGCTCTGGCTTGTACAGCAAGTTACACTAGCCGTAAGCGCCCTAAGTAACCCGCTAGACTGCGTGCGTCACCCACTCACAATCTATCATTCACTAGCAGTATGCTCCATGAGAATTATTTCACTAAATTGTAACGGTATTCGCTCGGCCCACCGCAAAGGCCTGTATCAATGGCTTAGCCGACAGCGCGCAGACGTAGTGTGTTTCCAAGAAACGAAGGCTCAGATCGATGTACTCGATACCGCGGTAAAGTCGCCTCGCGGATGGCATACCTATTTTATGGATGCTATCAAGCCCGGATACAGTGGCGTCGCGGTGCTGTCTCGGATTAAACCCGACAACGTAATCTATGGCCTTGGCAACGATACCTTCGACCGTGAGGGGCGCTACTTGCAGCTAGACTTTGGAAAACTAAGTGTTGCTTCTCTTTATTTGCCTTCGGGTTCTTCGGGTGAGTTGCGCCAGCAAGTTAAATTTGATTTTCTGGACTATTACATGCCATTGCTAAAGCAAAGACGTAAGCAGCGTCGAGAGTATGTTTTATGCGGCGATTGGAACATTGCACACAAGCAGATTGATCTTAGGAATTGGCGGTCTAACCAAAAAAATTCGGGTTTTCTGCCAGGTGAAAGGGAGTGGATGGACGAGCTTTTTGGAGCAGCCGGCTATGCCGACGGGTTTCGCGCCGTAAACGAACAGCCGGATCAATACACATGGTGGTCAAATCGAGGACAATCTTGGGCAAAGAACGTCGGGTGGCGGCTCGACTATCAAGTCGTAACGCCCAATCTTGCGCAAAGTATTACCGGGGCTTCTATCTATAAACGAAAAAGGTTTTCCGACCACGCTCCTCTAATAATCGATTATGCGGTAGATATTGGCGACTTCAAGTGAACTACTACACGGCGATTCGAACATTTAATTAAAACGCATTATTCCGTATAGAATTCCTGCTTGAAATTCGTTGTATGACTGGTGGTTTCACCCTCCGGAGTCACCTCGAGCTTGAAATTTAACGTCTCATTGTGACCAACAGGAACTTCTCCGATGTAGTAAATGGCGCCGCCGTCATTAAGCTCGCGAATGTCGATCGCGCGCAATTGCGCATTGAGATTTACCGTTTCAACTTTTACGCTAGCTCGCACCGGCTGCAGTGGAGTACCCATAACCCGGCGCAAAACGGCGACGTTTACTAGCGCGCGATTCTTGCTTCGAATGATGTTGTACGCTCGTGCAACACTTGGTTCGATCAAGTCCGTTGTCAGCGCATTATAGTGGATTTGGTAATCGCCAAAACTATCTGACCTTTCGGCGAGTACCGGCCCGGTGACGAGGCAACTGAGGCATAAGATGACGGTGCCTAGTGATTTTGCGCTTAGCATGGTCCCGTTCCTCTTTTGTTCGCGTCTAGTTAATACAAATATAGCAAACTCAAGATGCTTGCTCGCGATCACGAACGTAATGAGTCTGCCGGACTAAGCTCTACGGCGGAATCGATACATCGCAATTTCTCCCAGTAGGTTCGGTAGCACGCGCATCGCGACACCCGCACGGTGTTCCGAATCAACTGCTGTGCGTTGCAATATTTCGATCTTTTCGCTGGTGCACATATCTTCAAAATCGCTAATCGTACAAATATGAATATTGGGGGTGCTGTGCCAGGTATTCGGTAAATGGCGAGTGATCGGCATTTTGCCAAAGGCGAGTTGAAAGCGGCATTTCCAGTGACCCATATTCGGGAACGTGACGATCCCTTCTCGTCCAATGCGTAGCATCTCGTGTAGGAGACGTTGTGGAAAGCGGACCGCTTGAATGGTCTGGGTCATCACGACGTAGTCGAACGAGTTGTCGTCAAAGTCGTTTAACCCGTCGTCTAGATTGGCCTGCACGACGTTAATGCCGTTAGCGATACACTTAACGATGTTTTCCGGATCAATCTCAACCCCATAACCACTCGCGCCATGTTCGCGTTGAAGTGCGGCGAGTAGACGGCCATCTCCGCACCCTAGGTCGAGGATCCTGCTCCCGGGCCGGATCCATTCCGCGATAAGCGCCTGGTCCGCGCGTAGTTCCATCAAGCGATTCGCTCCCGTTGGATGCGTGAGAAGTAACTCCGCAGTACATCATGGTAGGGCTGGATCTCCATCAAAAAAGAATCGTGCCCATGTTCTGAATCGACGTCGATATAGCTAACGTCTTTATCTGCGTCGAGCAACGCGCGAACCAGCTCTCGAGATTTCGCCGGCGAGAAACGCCAATCACTAGTGAATGAGATCACCAAAAATTGTGCTTTGCAGCCCGCTACCGTTTTGTTCAAATCGTTGTCGAATTGTGCCGCCGGGTCGAAGTAGTCTAGAGATTTCGTCATCAGCAAATAAGAATTTGCGTCGAACCGTTGCACAAAGGCCTGACCTTGGTGGCGGAGGTAGCTTTCGATTTGGAATTCGACGTCGTAACCGAAGTTAAATTTTCCGTCCCGCAATTCCCGGCCAAACTTAGCATGCAAGACATCGTCTGAGAGGTAGGTGATGTGGCCAAGCATTCTGGCCAGCATCAGCCCTCGTTCAGGCACAACATTGTGCTCACGGTAATGTCCGTGATGAAAACTGGTGTCATATCGGATCGCTTGGCGGGCGATTTCGTTGAAAGCGATATTCTGTGTTGATAGTTTCGATGCCGCCGCAATCACGATGGCATGCGCAACTCGATCGGGGTAGTCGATCGCCCATTGCAAGGCCTGCATCCCGCCGAGACTGCCCCCCATCACCGCGGCCCAGCGATTGATTCCAAGCGCGTCGGAAAGTCGTGCTTGGCTTTCAACCCAATCGCGTACGGTGACAATCGGGAATTCTGGGCCAAAGGCCTTGCCCGAGGCAGGGTTGATAGATAGCGGGCCTGTAGAACCGGCGCACCCGCCTAAGTTGTTAGATGAGACAACGTAGAATTCGTTGGTGTCAATTGGTTTCCCTGGCCCAATACAGCTATCCCACCACCCAGGTTTCGAGTCCTCGCTCGAATGATACCCGGCCGCGTGGTGGTCCCCGCTAAGTGCGTGGCAAATGAGTACAGCGTTATTGCACTCGACATTAAGCGTTCCGTAGGTCTCGAAAATCAAATCATATTCGTTGAGCGTAACGCCACAATCCAGTCGTAATGGCTCATCGAAATGGGTAGTCGTGGGAGACACCACGCCGGCGCTGCCGGCAGGTATCGAGTCGGGCATAGTGTTACCGCATCGGGGTATGTCGGATCAGAAGTCTAATGATTGGCCTAATACATCGCAACAGGCCACCGCTCACGCTGCGCCCTAATCGATTACAGTAGCGCCCGGCCGAAATCGCGAAGGGGGGCAGCGATGAGCATGAGGCTGAGAGTTAACCCAATAACTACCAACATCGGTGAAAGATCTATCCCTCCGAATGGCGGCAGCAGGCGCCGTGCGGGGCGCAGCAGAGGGCCGGTTAATGAATCGATAACGCCGACTATCGGATTGTAGGTGTTAGGCGCAACCCAACTTAGAACAATCTGAATAAAAATCGCTATGAGAAATAGATAGATCGTTTTACTGACTAATTCCGCCACTGCGCTGAGCATCAATCCGGCGAAACTCGGACTGTACCCGAGCAGCGAGATCACAAGGTAGGAGCTTAGAAGTTGCAAGCCCATCATCAGCAGTATTGACGCTGTGTCGATACCGGCAATCGCGGGAATGTATCGTCGCATCGGTCGCAATGGCGGGTTTGTGACGGTAACGATCGCTTGGCTTAGCGGATTGTAAAAATCGGCGCGTACGATCTGTAGAAAAAATCGGACCATGATCGCGAAAATATATAAGCCGAATAAAAGATCTATTAAAAAGACAGCTGCATTGACTAGGTATCCACCGCCGGCCACGATTTCTACTCCATCCCTTCGGCAAGCTCGCGCGAGCGTTGATGTGCAGCGGTTAAGGCGTCGCGCAACAACATTTCAAGGTTGCCGTCGGATAAGACCTTTAGCGCACGTTCAGTTGTACCGCCTGGGGACGTTACTTGCTCACGCAGCGTGCCCGGTGAACTCGTCGATTGGCGCGCAAGCAGCGCCGCACCATGTGCAGTCTCGATGGACAGCTTGCGCGCTAGCGCTGCGTCGAGGCCGAGTTCAATCGAGATCTTTTCCAGCAGTTCGATAATTAAAAAATAATAGGCCGGCCCGCTGCCCGATAGCGCCGTGACAATATCCAATAGATCTTCCTTGTCCACCCATTCAGCGAGCCCAACAGCGCTGATAATTGTTTGAGCCAATTCCCGCTCAACTCGGGACACATTAGCGGTGGCAAAAAGGGCGGCAGCGCCGCGCCCAACAAGGGAAGGTGTATTCGGCATCACCCGGACGATGGGTACCTCTTGCGAAATCCAGCTGGCTAGTTGCGTGGTGGTAACCCCCGCTGCAATTGAAATAAACAACGGCCTTCGGCGATTTATCAATGGCGCGAGTTGTTCGACCACCGATTGCATAATTTGCGGTTTTACCGCCAGCAGTACTACGTCTGCCTTTTCAAGACTGCTTATTTTGGGCTCAACGTCGACACCGAGCTCTTGCGTGAGTTTTGTACGCGTTTCGGCGTTGGGTTCGACGATGGAGATCAAGTCTTTGTTATAGCCTTGCGCAAGCAGGCCGCCGATGATGGCGCTGCCCATATTCCCGCCGCCGATACTGACGATTCGATTTCCCATGATCGATTACGTTACGCGGATTTGACGCTGAAGAAAATAAGGATCTCTGAGCGAATAGCCAACCGCCTTAATTGAACAAGCGCGTGCCCGACTTTCATCCGCGTGGTCCGAAGAGCGCTGTGCCGATCCGTACGACTGTAGCGCCCGCTGCAATCGCGGCTTCGAAATCGTTCGAGGTCCCCATTGATAAGGTATCGAATGTCGGACACCGGATATCCGAAAATGCGTCATAAAGTACGCGAAACGAGCGGCGCTGGCGTTCGAAATCTGTCTCGGGGGCCGGCAGCGCCATTAACCCGCGGAGTTTTAGCCGCGGGAATTCCACCAGCTTTTCGACCAATTCAGGCACCTCATCGAGCGGCACCCCGCCTTTGGCGGATTCGCCACTAATATTAACTTCGACACAGACATTCAAGGGCGCCGCCTCTTCGGGCCTTTGATCGTTCAAGCGTTGGGCAATTTTCAAGCGGTCGACACCGTGGACCCAGTCAAATAGCGTCGCCACCACTCGGGTCTTGTTCGACTGTAGCTGGCCAATGAAATGCCATTCGAGTTCTAGCGGCGCAAGCGCGGTGATTTTGGACTGAGCCTCTTGGAGGTAATTCTCGCCGAAATGTCGCTGGCCATAAGCGGCGACAGACCTGATGGTATCAATCGATTGCCGTTTGCTGGCGGCCAAAAGTTGGACGTCACCTGCCGCCCGGCCATATTTTAATGCGACGGCGTTGAGACGCTGCAGCAGGTTTTGGTATCCATCGATCGTTAAGGTCATGCGGCGGGCAGAGTGCTAGGCTATGCTGTCGAATGTTATTGTAGTGCCTTTTACATGACAATACGGGTAGTTAGTTGCTAAAGTTTGAATCTGGTTGAATAGGTTAAACATTGCACCGGGCTGCCAATTCTGCCCTGTCGGTGATTAGCCGTGGCGAAATCGTGGTTCAACTTTACAACAAGTGAGACGTTATCTCACAAGCATCTTCAAGGGGGTGCCGCATGGATATCGGCGAGCTTCTCGCCTTCGGCGTGAAAAATGGTTGTTCAGACATGCACTTATCGGCAGGTTTACCGCCGATGATCCGGGTAGACGGCGATGTTCGCCGGATCAACGTGCCGTCGATGGACCACACAGAGGTCCACGACCTTGTTTACGACATCATGGATGACAAGCAACGTAAGGATTACGAGGAATTCCTCGAATGTGACTTTTCGTTCGAGATTCCAGGGCTGGCACGGTTCCGTGTCAATGCGTTTAATCAGCAACGCGGCTCTGGCGCAGTTTTTCGGACGATCCCGTCTGAAATTCTATCGCTAGAAGACCTCAATGCACCGAATATCTTCAAGGAGATTTCGGAGATCCCGCGCGGCGTAGTGTTGGTGACCGGTCCAACGGGTTCGGGCAAATCGACCACCTTGGCCGCTATGGTTAACCATAAGAACGAGACCGAATATGGTCACATTCTAACGATCGAGGATCCCATAGAATTTGTCCACCAGAGCAAAAAATGCCTGATCAACCAGCGCGAAGTTCACCGAGATACGCTCGGCTTCAACGAGGCTTTACGCTCGGCTCTGCGCGAAGATCCCGATACTATTCTGGTTGGGGAGATGCGCGACCTTGAGACGATCCGACTCGCGTTAACGGCCGCCGAAACGGGGCATCTCGTGTTTGGAACCTTACACACTAGCTCCGCTGCAAAGACCGTCGATAGGGTGGTTGACGTATTTCCGGCGGAGGAAAAGGATATGGTTCGGGCGATGTTATCGGAAAGTCTCCGTGCGGTGATTTCACAAACGCTGCTGAAAAAGAACGGTGGTGGCCGTATCGCAGCGCACGAGATTATGATGGGAACCCCGGCGATCCGGAATCTCATTCGTGAAAATAAAATCGCGCAGATGTATTCGGCAATCCAAACGGGGCAACAGTTCGGAATGCAGACTTTAGACCAATGCCTCGGTCAAATGATAAAGAACGGCTCGGTGTCACGCAGCGAAGCGCAGTCCAAGGCGATGAACAAAGACTCTCTATAAAGAGGGCGTGGCTAACTAATCGAGATAGAGGGCTAAGATGGAACGAGAACAAGCTATTAAATATATGCGCGACCTGCTCAAGTTGATGGTCGACAAGAAGGGCTCGGACTTGTTCATTACCGTCGATTTTCCTCCGGCAATTAAGATCGACGGTAAGGTGACGCCTGTATCTAAAACAAAGCTGACAGCTGAGAACTCAAAGGCGCTTGCCTATGCGATTATGAACGATCGCCAGCTGAAGGAATTTGAAGCGACGAAAGAGTGCAATTTTGCAATTGCACCAGCTGGGATCGGGCGTTTCCGGGTCAATTCCTTCATCCAGCAAACCTACACGGGCATGGTGCTTCGAACAATAGAAACGGAAGTGCCGACCATCGAGAAGCTAGGCTTACCCCCCGTGATGAAAGAACTCGCGATGACCAAGCGCGGCTTAGTCATTTTTGTGGGTGGAACAGGCTCAGGAAAGTCGACCTCGCTTGCAGCAATAATCAATCATCGAAATGAAAACAGCTACGGACACATAATTACTATCGAAGACCCGATCGAATACGTCCATCCCCACAAGAACTGCATCATAATGCAGCGCGAAGTTGGGGTTGATTGCGACGATTGGGACATCGCGCTGAAGAACACGCTGCGCCAAGCGCCAGATGTGATCCTGCTTGGGGAAATACGCGATCGAGAAACGATGGAGTTCGGTATTGCGTTCGCTGAGACCGGTCACCTAGCCATGGCAACGCTGCATGCAAACAGCGCGAACCAGGCTTTGGATCGCATCATCAACTTTTTCCCGGAAGAGCGACGAAGTCAGTTACTTATGGATTTGTCGTTGAATTTAAAGGGTATTATTTCCCAGCGTCTGCTTAAACATGTAAACGGTGTTGGTCGTGTTGCGGCGATCGAAGTATTACTCAATTCACCTCTCATTGCGGACCTCGTGTTGAAGGGTGAGGTGCATGAAATCAAGAACATCATGTCGAAATCAAACGAACTTGGTATGAAAACGTTCGACCAGGCTTTGTTCGATCTATACGAAGAAGATCTGGTGACTTACGAGGACGCACTACGTAACGCCGATTCTATGAATGAACTCCGCTTGCGCATCAAACTAGAGGGTAAGGCGGCAAAAGACTCCGACAAACTCGAAGGGCTGGACCATTTGTCCATAGAAGAATCCGAAGAAGAAAGTGGGATGGTACGCTAACTTATGGATATCACGCCGTACTTAAAGTTGCTGCGCGACAAAGAGGGATCGGACCTATTCTTCAGCGCGGGTGCTGCGGTGAAAGTGAAGATCGAAGGGCAAGTCAACTCCGTCGGAAAGACGGTATTGACCGGAGAGCTATCGAAAGCCGCCGCCTACGGCATAATGTCCGAGAGTCAGATCAGTCGTTTCGAAGAGACGATGGAGTGCGATTTCGCTATTTCCCTGGAGGATAAATCTGCGCGTTATCGGGTAAATGTTTTTCGACAACGCGGCGAGGTCAGCATGGTCTTGCGTCGTATCCCGTCCCAGATTCCGACAATTGACGAATTGGCGCTTCCCGAAGTCCTTAAAGCCTTGGTCATGCACAAACGCGGCTTGATATTAATGGTCGGGGCAACCGGATCAGGCAAGTCGACAACCTTGGCGGCGATGGTCAATGAGCGTAATCAAAAAATGAGCGGGCACATATTGACCATCGAGGACCCGATCGAATTCTCTCATCCGAATTTAAAGTCGATCATCAATCAGCGCGAGGTTGGTGTTGACACTACAACCTACCGCAACGCCCTACGATCGTCGCTGCGCGAAGCTCCTGACGTGATTTTAATCGGTGAGGTTCGCGACCGGGAAACGATGGAGGCTGCACTGGAGCTTTGTAACACTGGACATCTGTGTCTTTCGACATTACACGCAAATAATTCAAACCAAGCGATGGAACGTGTCATCAATTTATTTACCCAAGACCTGCACAAACAGCTGTTCCTTGATCTGTCATTGAATATCCGCGCAGTAATTTCACAACGTCTGGTTCAGTCTGTCGATGGCCGGCGGGTGGCCGCGATCGAAATCCTAATCAACACCCCCCATATCGCGGATTTGATCCTGAAAGGAAACATCAGCGACCTCAAAGAAGCGATGGAGCAGAGCGGTGCCAAGGGCATGCAAACGTTCGACATGGCCTTGTTTGCACTCTACAAAGAAGAACGAATCGACTTGGAAGAGGCGCTGAGTAATGCAGACTCACGCACGAATCTAGAAGCACGTATTAATTTCGGTTAGCCGTCCTCCGCGGCTGCCTCACGCTTGGCATCGCCGGCAACCTCCTGTAAAAATAACGCCTCGACCGTTCGCCCTTAATGCGCAGCCACTGATGGGTGCTCCCTAGAGCGGCATTATGGTGGTTACGCAAAGGTTGCGTTGAAACACGCTCCGAACGGCATATCAACTGATCTAAGCAGACATGTCATCGCGGCAATGCAAATAAAGAATGCTATCGAACTCGGAAATAACCGCAATGATCGGGTGTGGGCGGTGGTGCGAGAAATCCCTTCTGGGGTCGTTGCGACCTATGGTCAGATTGCGGCGCTCGCCGGAATCACTGGGCGCAGCGGCGCACGTCAAGTCGGCTACGCGCTTGCCGCACTGCCTAAAAACTCCAAGGTGCCGTGGCACCGCGTAATAAACGCAAAAGGCAGTCTCAGCCCAAGAGCGGATCCGGATGCAGTTGAGTTCCAGCAAGTGCTGCTTGAATCGGAAGGAGTT
>Ga0115002_10009399_pt1 | contig 10693 bp, 7 predicted proteins | sample ArcticOcean_MG_C_8_FD_89576 | JGI IMG/M metagenome (GOLD analysis project Ga0115002, IMG submission 89576) | Marine microbial communities from western Arctic Ocean - ArcticOcean_MG_CB11_86 | ecosystem: Environmental > Aquatic > Marine > Oceanic | place: Arctic Ocean: Canada Basin | collected... | reverse complement strand
GCGGGTTCACTATCGCAGGGCCGGGCAGGGGCCAGCGATCGTCCTTCTCCATGCGTCGCCCGTCTCTAGCGAGGTCTTCGAGGAAGTCCACTTCCCGGTTCTGGCCAAAGCGTTCACGGTCATCGCTATCGACACCCCGGGCCAAGGCTTTTCCGACCGGCTTGAGTTGGGTCGGCAAGAACAGATCGCGGATTTGGCCGATGCTTTGGCCGAGACGCTCGAGATCCTCGGTGTCGAGCAGTGCGCACTCTATGGCCGGCATACCGGTGCATCGATTGCTGTGGAATACGCGCGCCGGTTTCCCAAGCGGGCTTCGCTCGTCATTACCGATGGTTTTCCGTTGTTCTCGGCCGAGGTGCGCGACGAATACCTAAAGAACTATCTCGCCGAAATCGTACCGGACTGGGCAGGCTCACATCTGTTGTGGTGGTGGTTCCGCTACCGGGAGCAGCATGTCTTTTGGCCTTGGAACAAGCACGACGGTGACAATCGTGCTGATCAAGACGTGCCAAACCTGGACTTCTTGCAGCGCGGTACGCGCGAGATCTTGGTTGCTGGCAACAGTTACCAATACCCCTACGCCGCTGCCTTTGCGCACGACGGCATCCCGTGTGTGCATGACATCATCAAGGGGCCGGTGCCGGTTTGTTTCGGCGGTCGCCCGGGAGACTCAATTTTTCCTGCGCTAGAACGCATGCCCAAAAAATCTTGGGTCAAGAAATTCAAACGAGACAAGCGCGATGCCGCGATCGAAGAACTTGAAATCTTCCGCCAATACCCTGCAAAAGGCGAACCACACTCACCACCCGATGTAACGGACCTACCCGATCGTGTCACCATCCGCTACGTGGCTGTCGGTGGTGGACAATTCGCGCTGCGTAGCGCTGGAGATCACCATCCGGGGGCGCCGGTAATATTGCTTCACCAGTTTCCGGGGTCGGGCAAGTATCTCGAAGAACTGCTGCTCAAGCTTGGCACCACACAACGTGCTATTGCCATCGATCTGCCAGGCCACGGCGATTCAGATCCAACGACGTATCACAGCGTTTCGGGCTACGCCGCCACGGTGGCAGATGTGTTCTCGCACCTACGGCTTCCCCCTGCGCACATCTACGGGCACAACGCAGGTGCGTCGGTCGCCATCGCCATTGCGATAGAACATCCCGCCGCTGTGGCCAGCGTGATGCTGGAAGGACCGATAGTGATGTCGGCATCGGACCGTGCACGCCTCAGTGCGCAGTGGGCCTTGCCCGCAGACCCAGTGTGGGATGGTCACCACCTCACCACCATTTGGCACCAAACACGGGACAAGCGGCTCTACTATCCCTGGTATGAGAAGACGTTGGCAGCTAGTCGTTTCATCGAACCCGGCGTCTCGCCCGAGGCCACGCACAATCAAGTCGTGCAGATGATCAAACATCCGTCCTCGTTCAAACCTGCATGGGATGCCGCCTTCGCGTACCCAACGCGTGAACGATTGTCTGAGGTGCGTGTGCCCATGTGGATCGGCGTAACGGATGCCGACGACTTTGCACCCTGCCGCGACGCCACTGAACGCTTGCTCAACCGTCCCATTGAAGGCCTTGGGCCGGTCCTCAGCACCAAGGCGACAGCCAAGGCGATACAGAAGTTCCTCAAAACCACCGGGTAAACCGATGAACACTGCAGCCGACACAACCGCCCTCGCGCCACGCCTCGCCGCCGTTGTCGGGGCCAGCCATGTTGTGACCGACCCGGCTGAGCGCGCGGTCTACTCGCAAGACGTCACCCAGTGGGATGCACCAGTTGCCGATGTTGTAGTGCGGCCAGGTTCGGCAGTCGAAGTCGCGGCGCTTTTGAAACTAGCCGCCGAACTCGGACTGGCCGTCGCACCCCGCGGTGGTGGCCTGTCCTACACCCGCGGTTATGTTCCCGAGAAATCCAGCACCATGGTGCTCGACCTCACGCGCCTCAATGAGATCTATGAGGTCAATGAGGAAGATCGCTACATCACCCTCGGGCCCGCAGTCACATGGCAACAGGTGATGGACGAACTGCGACCGCGCAGTATGCGCACCGTCCTAACAGGACCGATCTCCGGTATCTACTCAACGGTCGGTGGCGCGGCCTCACAAAATGTACCGGGCAGCATGGACTCGATTCTAGGCATCGAAGTCGTGCTCGCGGATGGTCGCATCGTGCACACCGGTTCTTCGGCGATTTCCCGCGCCGCCTCACCCTTCTACCGCTACTACGGACCGGATCTCACCGGGTTATTCCTGGGCGATACCGGTACCTATGGCGTGAAGACACGCCTGACGCTGCGGATTGAACCGATCCCCGAAGGCGTGGCTTTCGGCTCGTTCGCATTCGAGAACTTGTCCGATATGGCGCACGCGATGACTGACGTCTCCCGCCTCGGCGTCGCGGCCAAAAGTTTCGGCATGGACCCGCTCAAGAACCGCACGGCGACCAAGGTCAGCCTGCGCGATGGGGCGGATACCTTGAAGGAAGTGGCTCTCAGCTCGGGATCATTGATGCGCGGTCTCAAGGACGCAGCGCGGATCGTCACGGCGGGTCGCGACGCCTACGACGATGTAAAATGGTCGCTCCATCTCACCGTCGAAGGGTTCGACCAACGTGCCGCAGACGTGGCCATGGAATCCGCCCGCAGGGCCTGCGCCAACCATGGCGGGCGCGATATCGAGCCTAGCATTCCCATCGCGATGCGCGCCAAGCCATTCTCTATTCGTGGGTTTCTTGGTCTCCAAGGTGAACGCTGGGTCCCGGTGCATGGCGTATTCCCGATGTCTAAAGCGCAAGACGCAGTGAAGGCCGTCGACGCCTTTTTCGCCGAACGACAGTCCCGGCTCGACGCGCACGACATCCACCACTCGTATCTTTCTTCAATCAACGGCCAGTTCTGGTTGCTGGAGCCGATGTTCTATTGGGTCGACGAGGTCAGCGAGTTTCACATGCGCTACCTCGATCGTAAGCGCTACGCCAAGTTTGAGTCTATCCCGGCCGATCCCGATGCACGCGCCACGGTGATGGCAGTACGTGCCGAACTTCGCGATCTGTTTCACAGCATGGGCGCAGTCTCTTCTCAAATCGGCAAGTTCTATGATTTACCGGGAGCTCTAGAACCAGAAACGTACGCCGTCCTGACATCGATCAAGGACCTTCTCGATCCCGGTCGCCGGCTCAATCCCGGCAACCTCGGCTGGCGCTAGAAAAGAAACGCCCGTCCGTAAGGAATTTGTGTAGCCATGCCGAAACCTATTGTTGATCGTCGGCTCGACGACGACTGGCAACCACCGCTGGAGCCTTATGTCACGCCGCAAGTTCAGCGCGATCTCTTTCCCGACGTTTCGGGCAATACCATCAATGGTCTTGGCGAGGCCAGTGTCCGACCGCCTGAACCGATCTACCACCACGATCCGGAACGTACGCGTTTTGGCGCCCTCCAAACTTGGTTTCGCAGCCTTCCGGGACATCCGCTGATCGACAAAGCGCGCCGTGACCGGATTCCCATTATGGAGGAAAGGCTTGCGCCTCTCGCACCCCTAGCGGAGCAGCGTAGCAGGTCATACTGGAGCGCCGCCATCAAGGAACAAGCGCGCAGCGCCGGCGCAGAACTTGTCGGGATTACCCAAATGCGCGCCGAATGGGTGTTCGAGGGATTCGAGATCAAGCAGCAATGGGTCATCGTCATGGGCGTAGTAATGGATCACGCAGAACTCAGCACGGCACCCCACCCGCGGTCCGTTGCCGAGGTGGTCCGCCAATACGGTCGCGGCACCCAAGTAGCCAAGCGACTCGCCAGTTGGCTGCGCACCAAGGGATGGGACGGGTTTCCGCATGGAGGGCCCGAGGCCGGACCCATCTTGATGATCCCACCCGCGTTAGCGTGCGGCTTTGGCGAGCTCGGCAAGGATGGCTCGATCATTAACCGCGATTTCGGCTCAAGCTTCCGCCTGGCCTACGTCCTCACCGATTTGCCCCTCGCAGCCGACGCGCCAGATGTCTTTGGCGCTGATGAATTTTGCATGAACTGCCGTGTTTGCGAAAAGTCATGTCCGCCAGACGCGATCACGCCGGTCAAGCACTTGGTTCGGGGTGAGGCTAAGTGGTACGTCGATTTCGACAAATGTGTACCCTATTTCAACGATACCACCGGATGCGGCATTTGCATTGCCGTCTGTCCGTGGAGCCGTCCAGGGGTCGCAACGAATCTCGCTGCCAAGCTCACCCGCCGCCGTGCCCGCCATGAGGCTGACGCCGCCGCCGACTAGGTCGTGGACCGATTGTCTGCTGCGCTCTTCGCCAACCCGGCCGGCATGTCATCGAATGACGCGTAGTTCAGCGCATACAGGCTGGCATAAAGTCCGTTCTTTTTGATCAATGTGTCGTGCGGCCCGCTCTCGGCAATCTGACCGTCTTGCAAAACGATGATCCGATCAGCGCCGCGAATCGTCGCCAGACGGTGGGCGATCACGATCCCCGTTCGGCCTTCGAGAAGGCGCTCCAACGCTTTTTGAATTTGCCTTTCTGTGTAGCTATCGATATTCGCGGTCGCCTCATCGAGGATGAGTATCCGTGTGTCGGCCACCAGCGCGCGGGCAAAACTTAGCAACTGGCGCTGTCCAAGTGATAGATTTCTCCCGAGTTCAACTAGCATCGTGTCGTAGTTCATTGGCAGGCGCATGATGAACTCATGTGCACCCACAACCTTTGCTGCGTCTTCCACATTCGCCCGGGTCGCGCCGTCTTTGTTGTACCGGATGTTCTCGAAAATCGTTCCGGTGAACAAGAAGGGGTCCTGCAGTACCATGCTGACGTGGTTCGATAGCGCATCTTTGGCGTAGCCACGTACATCGACACCGTCAATCTGGATCGATCCCTCCCACACTTCATAGAACCGGTGGAGGAGGGACGTAATGCTGGTTTTCCCGGATCCCGTCGGACCAACTAACGCCACGGTTTCACCTGGTTTCACCTGAAAGCTGACGTCATGCAGGACCGGTCGATTCTTTTCATAACCGAACGTCACGTTGCGGAATTCGACGGCGCCCTCGACATTCTCCGGTGAGACGGCCTCAGGCTTGTCGGAGATCACCAACGCCACGTCTAATACTTCGAAGATGCGCTGCCCGGATGCCATCGCGCGCTGCATGATGCTGTATTGCATAGTTAGCGATCTGATCGGATCAAAGAATCGCTGGACGTAGAAGATGAACGCGACGATGATTCCAATATCCAAACCTTCGTCCAGCACTAGAGATCCGCCCAATACGATCACAATGGCAAACGCGAGCCCGGTGAGCGTATCGACAATCGGCACCATCGTTTGGCCGAATTTTGCAGCGCGCAGATGCGCTTTCAGGTTGTCTCGCGCTTTGATGTCGAACAGGTCATAGTTCACGGCCTCGCGCCGCATCGCCTGCACGGTGCGCACGGCACGAATCCCTTCCGCCAGGGCGCCGCTGGCCGCCGAGTTGGTCTCCCGCGCATGGCGAAACGCGGCTCGCGCGCGTGGTAACCAGATGATGCGCACCAAAAACAGCGTGGGCACAATCGCCAGCGTCAGCAACCCGAGCTCAAAATTCAGGCTAAGCATGATCACCATGATTCCGACGAGAAGTACGAGGTCACCGATCGCGGTGATCGAATTGTCGAGAAACTCCTGTAGCGAGTTCACGTCACCCTGCAGACGGGACATCATGCGTCCAACCTCGGTCCGATCCATGAACGTAAGTGCAACGTTTTGCAAATGCGCGAACATGTTGCGCCGTAGTTCGAAGATCACCTGTTCGCCGGTCCACCCGACCAACCAATCTTGCAACCAATTGGCCGCGTCGTTGGTCAACACGACGGCGAAGAATACGGCTACAGTCAGCAGCAAGAGGCCGGGCCCACGGGCGTCAGACAACAATGCGTCATCAATGGTCCAGCGAATGATCAACGGGATCGCCAGTTGGCTTGCGGTAAATGTCAGGACGGCAATAATCGCAAGTACGATGGCGCCTTGGTAGGGGCGGACGTAGCCCATGAACCGGCGGACAACGCGGCGGTCGAACGCCGCGCCAAACATCTCCTCATCGCGGCTGATCTGAGAGCCAACGACGGCGCGCAGCTTGCGCCCGCGGCTTTCCCCCGGGTCAAGGGCGCTCATTCGCCCACCTCAAGCGCCTGTGCGGCGTCCTCGCCGGTCGTCTGCAGGCGGTAAAGCGCCGCGTACTTTCCGCCTTGCGCTATCAACGCATCGTGGTTGCCGCGCTCGACGATCTGCCCGGCCGCCAGAAATATGATCTCGTCGGCGTGCTTCAACGCACTCAACCGATGCGACACGATAATCGTCGTGCGGTTCACGGCATCGGCATTGAGTTCTTGTTGGATCATCCGCTCTGTCCCGGCATCGATGGCCGCGGTGGAATCATCCAAAACCAAAACTGTCGGCTGGAGTAGTGCAGCCCGCGCGATGGCGACGCGCTGCTTTTGTCCGCCTGATAACGAAACTCCACGCTCACCGACGAGGGTCTCATAGCCCTCCGGCAGCGTGTCGATGAAAGTGCCAATCTGCGCCGTCCCGGCGGCATTCCGGATGTCGGTTTCCTCTGCCCATGGATTGCCATAGGCGATGTTGTTTTCGATAGACGACGTAAAGAGATAGGGGTCTTGCGCCACCACACATACCACTTCGCGCAATGAGGTCGCCGTTATATCGCGAATATCTAGCCCATTAATGGTGATCCGCCCCTCCGTCGTCTCATAGTGGCGCGGCAGCAGCTGAGAAATCGTCGACTTACCACTCCCCGGCGGCCCCACGATGCCAAGGATCTTGCCACGAGCAACCGAAAATGAGACATCGCGAAGCACCGGCGAATCGGCGCGCCCGTCGTAGGCAAACGTGACGTTCTCAAACCGTACCGTGCCATCACCGGGTGCCAACGCTTTGGCGTCTGGCGCGTCCTGAATGATTACATCGGCGTCCAATACAGCGAACAAGCGGCCCCCGCAGGTGGACGCACGCGCAAACGAGTTCACCACCATGCCGATCATGCGCACAGGTTGTTGCAAGATCGTCATGAACGTAAGGAATTCAGTCAGTGTCCCGACCGTCATGCTGCCATCCAGAACGCGTAGGCCCCCAACCCATAAGACGAGCGCCATGGCGACAAAGAACGCGAACGTCATCGCACTCGTCGCGGACGACCGTGCGCTGATCCGTTCTCGTGAAAGGTCGAGTGCCGGCAATGCCGTCTCGTCGTATTTTGCCATTTCGTGTTCTTCGGCGCCAAACGCACGTACCACGCGGATGCCGGTCAGGTTCTCGTCCATGATTCGGCCCAAGACACCCAGACTCTCCTGCAGCTTGAGCCATAGTCCGCGCAGCCTCAGCCGAATGGTGGCCGAGCGCCACGCGACGAAAGGCACGAAACTAAGGCTCAAGAGTCCCAGCACCACGTCGGTCGACAGCATGAGCGCCGCACCGACCGCAACCATCACGACAAGCAGTAACGTTCGCAGTACAGCCAGGTTGAAGAACATCCGCACGCCTTCGATGTCCAACAAGCCGCGCGTGACGAGGTCGCCGGTGTGGACGCTGTCGTGAAACGTGAAATTCAGTTTCTGCAGCTTGGCGTAAAAATCCAAACGCAGTCGATAGCCCACGAGGTGCCCAATCGACTCGCCGCCGTAGTTGTGCACCAGCGTAAATGCACCCCGCGCGACCGAAACGACGAACAGCAGTCCTGCCGTGGTCCACAAAGCAGCTCGGGCAGCTTCGGCGTCCACCGTGTCATTCCCAAGGGACAAAAGCGCCCCGTCTATGGCATCGCCCAGCAGGCGAGGCACCAACAATTGCAAGACGACGGCGATCAACGTTGCTACAACGGCAATCGTGACCCGCGTCCGGTCTTGGACAGCCAGTTTCACGATTCGCCACAGAACGGCGAAGTCGCCCGAAGTCCGGCGGCCGCCAGAATAATCTTCAGATGGCATCAAGAGCTTAAGATGGAGTTCGAATAAGGTTCACGATTTCTATGATAATCGCACCTCCGGGCCACTTTGGCCAAACCTTCGCCAAACTCGCCCAACGCGCGGACGGGTACGGACCTCAGGGGAGAAGATTGCCCTCTACCAATGCCGTCGCATCAATCTCAATCAGCCGCTCCGGCCGGCCAAGGGCCGCCACGGCGACGAAGGTATCAGCCGGGTAGGGTGCCTTGAACCAGCGTTGTCGCAGGGCAAACACGTTCTCGCGGTACTGCATGTCGGTGACATAGATCGTCACCTTGACGATTTTATCCAGATCGCTGCCGGCGGCCTGTAAAGCGCGTTGGATATTGCGCATCGCCTGGTCGGCCTGGGCGTCAAAGCCGCCGTCCACCGTCTTCCCGGAGTCGTCCATCCCGACCTGTCCTGACAACAGAATGAGGTCGCCGATACGAAATCCTTGCGAGATGAAGAAAGGATCGAACGGGTCCGGCTCAAGGTGGATACGTTGGGCGTCCATGACGGGTCTCCTGATGCGTTAAAATCAAAGCATGGCAGCAGAATCCGCCGGGGCAAGCGAAGACCCCGCGACCGCTCGCGTGATATTTGGGATACTCCTAAATTCTTACACGAACCTCAATGCGCCTCGGCCGCCCTCGCGGCAGCCCATGCGCTCCAGCGTGATGCGAGCTAAATGGTCGTCGACACCGAAACCGGTGCCGTGGACCATTGCGGGTGCGCGGTGCAGATGATGCGATCCAGGACCGTCACTGTGGACACCGTTCTCGACGTTGCCGGGTGGTATCACGGGCTGGCCGGCGGGTGCGCCATGGACAACAAATACTGTCTCGACCGGTTTTGGCGGAATGCGCGCATCCTTTCGGTATACGACCCGATTCATGCGGTGGCGCAACAAATAGGTGCCTTCGAGATCGATGGTGCTCCGCTCGTCCCCAGCGTCGGCACATAATCCATCACATTTGGCCCTGTACGGAAGGCACGCCAGCCGCCACAATTAGGGTCAACTGATTTGGAGCGCGCCCGTGGTTGATGTCGTCGCGAAACAAGAAGCCTCTGCCCACCGTCAGGTCCTGATGGTCCCCGGCTATACCGAAACCGGTAGTGACGAGAACTACTACGTCACGCAATTCTTCGGCGCGCTTCCGGCCAATGTGGACCCAAACCCGCCTGCTGAGGCGATGGGTCGCCCGCAGGCGTACTATGTCGAGCAACCGCCTCAGGCCGCGGTGCCACCGCACTATCACGACACCAACCAGTATCAAGTCTTCTTGCAAGGCAGCGCGATATTCGGCAAGAAACCCGTCGCCCCGCTCGCTGTTCACTATGCCAGCGGCCATACCCCTTACGGTCCGATCATCACCAATGACGAAGCGACGCACTACCTCACTTTGCGCAATCAGTGGGACTCTGGCGGTAAGACAATGCCGCAAAGCCGTCCCACGCTGCGCTCGGTACGCCGGCGCTTTCGTATGATCGAAGAACTCGGGCTGCCCGACCTTCAGGTGTTGGCCGGCGGCGCGGTCGATCGCGACGACGTCTTGGCTTGCGAAGACGATGGCCTCGGCGTCTCAACATTCGGCCTCGGTGCAGGTGCGGAAACCGGGTTGGCACTTGCGGCCCCGGGCGAGGGGCGCTTCGGTCTTGTCCTTGCCGGCGTGCTCCATGGGCAGGACAAGCCTCTCGACACCGGTAGTTGCGTCTATATCGGTGCGGCCGATGACGAGACCTTTAGGGCAGGACGCGAAGGCGCCGCCGTCCTGGTGATGCAGTTCCCGCCCGAACCGATCTAGCGCCGCTCAGGCGCCGAACGGCAGCACATACTCGCTAGGGTGCCCGCCGCAACGCGGGCGCAATTGCCGCGTGGGAGGACGATGATGACTTATTTGCGTTTCGGTACTTTTATTCCGCCGATCCATCCGGTCGACGAAAACCCAACGTTGTGTATCGAACGCGATATGCAAACGGTCCAGCACCTCGATGCGCTGGGCTACGACGAGGCCTGGATCGGCGAACACCATTCGGCCGGTACTGAACTCATTGCCTCTCCCGAACTGGTTTTGGCTGTCCTCGGAGATCGCACAAAACGCATTCGTCTCGGTACGGGTGTCTCGTCGCTGCCCTACCACCATCCCCTGATCTTGGCCGACCGGATGATGCAGCTGCACCACATGACCCGCGGCCGTGCAATGATGGGAGCCGGCCCAGGCGCGTTGGTGTCCGACGCAAAGGCCTTGGGGATCACCCCAGAACGTCAGCGCGACATGATGGACGAATCTCTCGATGTAATCATGCGACTCTTTCGCGGTGAGACCGTCACGATGAAGACCGATTGGTTCGAACTCAATGAGGCGCGCCTTCAGTTAAAGCCCTACGCCAACGAACCGATCGAAATCGCTACTGCCAGTGTATTCACGCCGTCCGGTGCCCGCTCAGCCGGCCGCTTTGGTACCGGATTGATGGCCATGGGCGGCACGTCGTCCGAGGGCATCGCGGCTGCAACCCGCAACTGGGATATTGCTACCGAAACGGGTGCCAAAAACGGCCATACGATGGCGCGGCGCGATTGGCGACTTGTCGGGTTGGTCCACATTGCGGAAACTCGCGAACAAGCGTTCGCCAATGTCCGTTACGGGATCGATGAGTGGATTCAATATTTTGAAGACGTCGCCACCCACCCGATGGTGCCACCCGAGGG
>Ga0115002_10009397_pt1 | contig 10695 bp, 8 predicted proteins | sample ArcticOcean_MG_C_8_FD_89576 | JGI IMG/M metagenome (GOLD analysis project Ga0115002, IMG submission 89576) | Marine microbial communities from western Arctic Ocean - ArcticOcean_MG_CB11_86 | ecosystem: Environmental > Aquatic > Marine > Oceanic | place: Arctic Ocean: Canada Basin | collected... | reverse complement strand
TCCCAGTTGATCGGCGCGTCCTTGCCGTCACCGCTGCCGGAGCCATCGTGGCCGCGAAAGCTTGGCCATCCGTCCACCGCCTCGCTGTTCGGATCGCCGGCGTAGCGCGCATCGTCACTCTCGTCGGCCGCGTCGCCGAGGCGAATCAAGTCGGCCTCGTCGGGATCAACCGGGCTGAGTCCTGTATTGCTGTCGCCGACATTGAGCTGGGCCCATTCGATGACACCACCACGGCCGCCGAAGAACAGCCGCTCGCCCTGCGGACCGGCGAAGGCGTTGGGGCCCGTCGCCGCGTAGGCGACAGTGACATCGTCGGAGGTTGAGAGGAGGTGTCCATCGCCCGCGGCGATCTCGACGACAACGCCTGCATCCTCGTTCCGGTACATGCCCTCGAAACGCGGCAACTGTGCCGGGTCGAAGACAAAGGGAGCCGGGGCCGGCGCATCGACAACCGCAGCATCCCGCAGGTCGGTCGCTAGCGCGTCGTGGCCATTGTCCTCGGCGATCTGGAGCGCCTGATCGCGGAGGGGCCGGGGTAGCGGGCCGGTGGCAATCGCTGCCCGGGCGGTAGCGGTATCGCCGCTCTGGAGCGACTGCATCAGCACCTGGCCGACGCCTTCGGACCCGTGCTGCAACAGGAGCAGGGCGATCTCGGTGTGCCCATTGTCCATTGCCCAGACGAGGGGAGTCGCCTGGTAGAAAGTGTCGGACACGTTGGCATCGGCGCCGCGCTCGAGCAGGAGCGCCACGATCTCGGCGCTACCGCGGTCAGCCGCGAAAAACAGCGCAGTCGAGCCGTAGCGATTCTTCGAATCCACAGCGACACCGCTGTCGAGCGCTACCCGCACAGCTTCGAGATCGCTCTCCTGCACCGCGGTGAACAGGGCATCGGCCTCCTGCGCTGCGCCGGCGGGGAGAACAGCGAGGGTGGCAACGAGGGCGATGGCCAGCACGGCGACGGGACGATTGCGCATCAGGGGTTCTCCGGATCGGGCCGACGAAGCTGCTCCTACTCTTCGAGCGTGCGCGGCCAGTCTTTCTTGAGTAGTTGCGACAGAACGCGGTCAGCAAAGACCTGGCCACCAGTCTGGCAGGTGGCGCAATAGTGCGTCTCGCGGGCGGCGGACTGGATGCGCTGGACGGGGTCATTGCAGCGCGGTCAGGGCTGACGAAAACGTCCATGCACTGCCATACCGTCGCGGAAGGCCGTCACCTTGGTGGGGAAGCCGGCGCCGACCTTCTCGCGCAGCGCGGCGGTCCACCGTTCCATGGTGGCGAGCACACTGGCATGGAGGCGGGCGGCCTCCGCGTCGGTGAGTCGCGTCGTCCACGTCAACGGAGACAGCTGGGCGTGCCAGCGAATCTCGTCCGAGTATGCGTTGCCGATACCGGAGAAGATCCGCGGCGAGGTGAGCGCCCGCTTCAGCGTGTGGTTCTGGGCCCGCAACTGGACCGCGAACTGGTCGGCCGTCGAGTCCATGACCTCGAGTCCGCCGGGGTCGTGCTCGGCGAGTGCCGTACGGCCTTGCACGACATGCAGTGATGCCCGTTTCTTGGCGCTCGCTTCGGTCATCACCAGGGTGCCGGCGTCGAAGTCGAAGGCGACCAGACCGACCCTCCCCGGGGTCTTGGCATCGCGATCTAGCCAACGGAAGCGGCCGGCGATCATCAGGTGGAAGACCAGGAACAGTTCGTCTTCCAGCGCGACCACGATGCGCTTGCCGAGCCGTTCGACGCCCGTGACTTCCTTGCCGTGGGCCGCAAAGATCGGCGGGTCGTAGGTGCGCAGAAGGAACGGGCTGGCGATCCGCGTGCCATGCAGGCTGTCGCCTACGATCCGTTGCTCAAGACACTCGACGTAAACGGTGACGTCGGGCAGCTCAGGCATCGCGCGTTAGCAGCCCGCTAGAGTTCGAAGCGCTTCAGCCGCCCTACGATGTGGTCGCAGGCACGCGCCGTGAAGGCCATGTAGGTGAGCGATGGGTTCTGGCACGCCGAGGTCGTCATCGCACCGCCGTCTATAACGAACAGGTTGGGTACATCCCAGGTCTGGTTGAACCCGTTGAGCACCGACGTTCGCGAGTCACGCCCCATCCGGGACGTTCCCATCTCGTGAATGCACAGGCCCGGCGGTGTTCCGACCGTCTGCATGGCGATGTTCTTAGCGCCAGCCGCCTCCATCATCTCGGCAGCCTGCTCGGCCGCGTCCTTCTGCATGATGAGCTCGTTGTCGCTCCAGTTCATGGCGATGCGCAACGCCGGGATGCCCCAGGCATCGACAACGTCGGGATCGATGGTCGCGCGGTTGTCGGCGTAGGGCAGGCATTCGCCCCAAGCTCCGATCGACATGCGCCAGGCGCCGGGCCGCGTCATGTCGTCCTTGAAGTCGACACCGAAGCCGGGTTCGCTATTGCCACGGTTCCAGTCGGGCCGGTAGGCACTGCCCTGGTAGCCGTAGCCGCGGATGAAGTCCGGGTGGGTGTCGGTGACGTTGCGGAAGCGCGCGATGTAGGCGCCGTTGGGCCGGCGTCCGAAGTAGGTCTGGTCTTCCCAGCCGTCGAACGAGCCGGCAGCGCCTACGCTCATGGTGTGATCCATCAGGTAGCGCCCCAGCGCGTCGCTGGAGTTGGCCATGCCGTTAGTGAACTCGGAGTTGGCCGAGTTGAGCAGGATGCGCGTCGACTCGAGCGTCGAGGCGCCGAGAATCACCACGCGGCCGCGGAACTCGATGACCTCGTGGCTCTCGCGGTCGATCACCGTCACGCCGGTCGCCTTGCCGTCGGCCCAGTTGACCTGGCGAACGACGCTGTTCGGTCGCAGCGTCATGTTGCCGGTGGCCTCGGCGACGGGCAGCGTCGCGTTCAGGCTCGAAAAGTACGAACGCGTGATGCAGCCACGGTGACATGGGCCACAGTAGTGACACGCTGCGCGTCCTTTGTGCCCCTGGGTCAAAACTGCTGTCCGCCCCGGGGTCATGACGCGGTCGGGCCACTGTTGCCGGATGGCCGCGCCGGCGTGCTCCTCGACGCAGTTGAGGGGCATCGCGGGCAGGAACTGACCGTCTGGCAGCTGGCTCAATCCTTCGTTCTGGCCGCTGATACCAGCGAAGCTCTCGACATAGTCGTACCAGGGCGCCATGTCGGCGTAGCGGACGGGCCAGTCGATGCCCTCGCCGTCGCGTTCCGGAGCGCCGAAGTCGAGGTCCGACAGGCGATAGCTCTGCCGCGCCCACATGATCGACTTGCCGCCCACCTGGCGGCCGCGAATCCAGTCGAAAGGCTTGTCGTCGGGCGTCGTATAGGGATTCTCGACGTCGTCCACGAAGAACTTGTTGCCGCCCTCATCGCAGGCATAGCAGCGGCTCTGTACCTTCTGGCGCGAACCGGCCTGGCGCTGATCGCCCAAGCCGCGATAGCGCTGCTGGTACGGTGGGACATGCTCCACGTAGTCGCGCTCGGGAACAATCATCGGCCCGGCTTCGAGCACCAGCGTGTCGAGTCCGGCCTCGGTCAGTTCTTTGGCGGCCCAGCCGCCGGTGATGCCGGTGCCGATGACGATCGCGTCGTAGATCTTCCGCGCTCCGCCTGACTGTCGTTCGGGGCGGCGCGAGATCATGAGGGCTCTCCGATGGTCATGCAGGGTTCCCAGCGCCCGGGGAAGGGGTTCCACTTGAGCGCTTCGGTCATGCCCGGTTCCGAGGTGAAGTAGCCCACCAGCGCCCAGCGTTTGAGCTGATAGAACGGATGCTCGGGCGCTGTTGGATAGGCGCGCCCGTCGGGATCTTCGACATACTCGTCAGCCGGCTCCGCACCATCGGCGCTGAGCAGCCGAGCGACTTCGGCGTCCATCGTGGTCATCAGCGCCGCGCGCTGCGGTCCGTCGCAATCGATGAAGGTCGCGCCGTGGTCGGCCGCAGCACGTCGGTCGAGTTCTTCGAGCGCCGCGAGCAGGGCGTCGCGCTCGTCGGGATCCATCCATTCGCTCATCATCAGGTCAACGAACTCGGCGACCTGCGCGTCGGTAGCTCCGGGGGTATCGGTCCGCGGCAGAATGGTCTCGGCCGCCTCGCGGAGCGTCGACGACTGATGCGCGTTCATCGTCTGGAACGTTGTGAACGGCGCCAGTCGGGCTTCACGACCGACTTCGATCAGGGTGTCGAACGGCAGAGCGCTCAGCGCGGACGTGGCGGCGAGATTTCGGATGGCGTCACGACGGTTCAACGGCTGTCCTCCGTGCAAGCTGGCTGCAGATCGAGCACTGCTGAACCTGTGGCAGCGTAGGCGCGAAAACTACCACGGCGGCAGGGATTCCAGGTCGACGTTGCCGCCCGACAGAATGACTCCGGCGCGGCGTCCCTCGAGCACGACGCTGCCTTCCATCAGTACTGCCACCGGCACCGCGGCGCTCGGTTCGATCACAATCTTCATGATCTCCCACACCAGCCGCATCGCCGCGAGGATCGATTCCTCAGAGACGGTGACGATCTCGCTGACTTCGGCCGCGATGATCGGGAAGGTGTGCTGCCCGAGCGACGTGCGCAGGCCGTCGGCGATCGTGCGCGGGTCGTTCTGCGGGACGATCGCCCCGGCCGCGAGGGAACTCTTGGCATCGTCCGCCATGGCGGGCTCACAACCGATCGTCTGGGCGCCGTCCGAGTAGATCGAGACGGCGCGGGCGGTCCCGCTCAGAAGCCCTCCGCCGCCCACGGGCGCGAGAACCAGGTCGAGCGCCTCGACGTCTTCCAGTAGCTCGGTGGCACAGGTGGCCTGGCCGGTGATCGTGCGCAGGTCGTCGTACGGGTGTACGTAGCTCGCCCCCGTACGCGTCTGGATACCGCGCACTGTGGCTTCGTACTCCTCCGTGGTGGGGAAGTCCTCGACCGACTCGACCCGGATGATGTTCCCGCCATAGCGCTCGACGCTGGCGACCTTCGAGGCCGCCGCGATCTTCGGCATGGCGATGTAGGCGGCGATGCCGCGAGCGCGGGCGGCCAGCGACACCGCGGCCGCCTGGTTGCCCGAGGAACTCGTGACCACGCCGTGCGCCGCTGCTTCCTCGTCGAGCGACAGCACCGCGTTGAATGCGCCGCGCACCTTGAACGCGCCGCTCTTCTGGAAGTTCTCGCACTTGAAAAAGAGACTGCCGCCGAACCGCGCGTCGAGGGTCGCCGACGTCATCACCGGCGTGTGGTGGACGTGCCCGGCAATACGCTCCCGGGCCGCGGTAATCGCGTCGCCGCTGATCTCGTCATTGCTCATGCTGCGTTCTCCCGCCTGTGGGCCCCTTGTTCCTGTCGTTCCTTCCTCTAGTATGCCGACGTTCGGTGGCTTCGACAGGATCTCGATTTCGCGGCGTGTACGCCAGCAGCAGGGAGGCGGCCATCCGGCCGGTGTGGAAAATGAAATTACGTGTGCTCAGCGCGGCCGATGTGATTGCACTGCTATCGATGGCGGAGTGCGTCGAATTGATGGATCAGGCAATGCGCGCCGCCTCGGGTGGTCATGCGGTGATGCCGCTGCGCGCCAAGATGGACCTCCCCGATAGCGGCATGCTGGGCTGGATGCCGGGTCAGCTCGACGACCCGCAGTCCGACGCCCCGGCCGTCTTCGGGATGAAGCTCGTAAGCGTCTTCGAGGAGAACTTTGCTGTCGGCATGCACAGCCACAACGGCGTGGTGGTGCTGTTCGAGGGCGAGCATGGGCGGCCATTCGCGGTGGTTGATGCGGCGGAGATCACCGCGATTCGGACGGCGGCGGCGAGCGCGCTGGCAACCCGACTGCTGGCCCGTGAGGACGTATCCATACTGACCATCATGGGGTACGGCGCACAGGGGCGGCAGCATCTCGAGTCGATGCTGTGCGTGCGCAACTTCACCGATATTCGGGTGTGGGGCCGCGACCTGGGCCGCGCGACGGCATTCGCGGACGAGCTCGGTCCGAAGTTCGGAGTCACCGTGCAGCCGATCGCCGAGGCGCGGGATGCGGTCGCCGGTGCCGACGTGATCTGCACGGTCACCGGAGCGCCCGAGCCGATCATCTTTGGTGATTGGCTGGTTCCGGGCCAGCACGTGAACGCCGTGGGCACGAGCTTCCCCGGTCGCCGGGAGCTGGATACCGCGGCTGTCGCGATGTCACGACTCTTCGTGGACTACCGCGCCGGTGCGCTGGCGCAGGCGGGCGAATTCCAGATGGCGCGCGACGAGGGCGCGATCGGCGACGACCACATTCTCGGCGAGATCGGGGAAGTGGCGCTGGGCACTGTTCCGGGTCGTGTCGGAAGCGGCGACATCACGTTGTACAAGTCGCTCGGGCTCGTCGTGCAGGATCTGGTGTCGGCCCATCACGTCAGCCAACGGGCGGAAACGGAGGGAGTCGGCGTTGTCGTCGACTTCTAAACGCGGCGATCGCAGCCGGGCGATTCCTCTGATTTCTTGTCGTTTCCTTGCGCCTGAGCGTGCAGTCTGGACATATGGGGCAGCGCGCCAACCCATACCGGAGCCCGTATGAACCGAAGAGATGCGATTCGAAGCATGGGCGCTGCCACTCTGGTTGGCGGAGTAGCGTTGCCAGCGGAAGGAGTCAGCCCAGTTGTCCAGCGCGGCGCCCTGCGGCAGTCCGTTGCGCGCTGGTGCTACTCGAGCATGGCGATCGAGGATCTGTGCGCCGCGGTTGCTGGCCTCGGGATGCCGGCAATCGACCTGCTCGAGATCGACGAGTGGCCCGTAGCGAAAGACCACGGGCTGGCGGTGTCGGTGGGGATGCCGAACGCGGGCACGATCGAGAATGGAATCAACGATCCACGCAATCATGCCGACATCCTCGCGGGCTTCCGCACGAATATTCCCAAGGCGGCAGCGGCCGGGGTTCCGGCAGTGATCACGTTCTTTGGCAATCACGTTGGCGGCATGCGTCGCGCCGACGCGATCCGCAACAGCGTGGCCTGCATGCGCGAATGCGCCCAGATCGCCGAAGACCACGACACCACGATCGTCATCGAGATGCTCAACTCGAAGGTTGACCACATCGGCTATATCGGCGACACCACCGCGTGGGGGGTGGAGATCGTCGAGGCCGTCGCGTCGGACCGGGTGCGGCTGTTATACGACATCTACCACATGCAAATCATGGAGGGCGATGTGATCCGCACCATTCGCGACAACCATCAGTACTTCGGTCACTACCACACCGGCGGCGTGCCCGGTCGGGCGGAGATCGACGAGACGCAGGAACTCTTCTACCCGGCAATCGTCCAGGCGATCCTGGATACCGGCTACGACGGCTACTTCGTGCACGAGTTCATTCCGCGGAGTGACGATCCGATCGGCTCCCTCGCTGCTGCCGTCATCCTCTGCGACGTATGAGCGGTCAAAGCAGCGAAGGCGCTCAGGTTCGTAAGGAACGACCAACGTACGACGTGTGCGTGATCGGTTCGGGGGCCGGCGGCGGCATGGCCGCCAAGGTCCTGACCGAGTCCGGCGCCACGGTGGTGCTGCTCGAAGCGGGCCGGCACTGGGATGCTCAGGAAGATTCCGCCATGCTGAAGTGGCCGTATGAGTCACCGCGCCGTGGAGCCGCGACGCCCGAGCGCCACTTTGGAGAGTTTCATGCGGGGCTCGGTGGGTGGTCGCTCGATGGCGAGCCGTACACGGTGGCCGACGAAGAGGACTTCCGCTGGTTTCGCGTGCGTCAACTCGGCGGCCGTACGAATCACTGGGGGCGGATCTCGCTGCGCTTCGGCCCCGACGACTTCCGGTCGCGCAGCATGGATGGTCTGGGCGACGACTGGCCCATCAGCTATGAAGACATCGCGCCTTACTACGATCGCCTCGATCGCCTGGTCGGCCTGTTTGGCTCAGTGGAGGGCCTGCCCAACGACCCCGACGGGATCTTTCAGCCTCCGCCGCAGCCGCGCTGCTGGGAACTCGCGGTCAAGCGCGCCGCCGATCAGCTCGACATTACCTGTATTCCCTCGCGCATGTCGATCCTGACGAAGCCGCTGAACGGGCGACCGGCCTGTCACTACTGCGGTCAATGCGGCCGCGACTGCGGGACCGGCTCGAACTTCTCGACGCCATCCGTCCTGCTGCCTCCGGCGCGGGCCACGGGACGGCTCGAGACCATCACGGGTGCGATGGCACGGGAAGTGACCGTCGACGATCGCGGGCTCGCGAGTGGCGTTGCCTACGTCGACACCGCTACAGGCAAAGAGGAGCACGTGCGCGCCAAGGCGGTGGTGCTGGCAGCGAGCGCCTGCGAGTCGGCGCGGTTGCTACTGAACTCGAAGTCGAGCCTGTTCCCGGACGGGCTGGCGAATTCCAGCGGCACCGTGGGGAGGTATCTCACCGACACCACGGGGACGGACGTAATGGGGTTCATTCCGTCGATGCGCGATGGCGTGCCGCACAACGAAGATGGCGCTGGTGGCGCCCATCTGTACATGCCGTGGTGGCTCGACAACAAGAAGCTCGACTTTCCGCGCGGCTATCACATCGAGATCTGGGGCGGCCGCGGGATGCCGGGCTATGGCTTCATGGGTGGCATCCAGAACTATCCCGGTGGTGGCGGCTATGGCCGCGATCTCAAACAGCTGTATCGCAGCTACTACGGCTCGGCCGTCGGGTTCTCCGGCCGCGGCGAGATGGTGCCGAACGCGAACAGCTACTGCGAGATCGACCCCGACGTGGTGGATCGCTGGGGTATCCCCGTTTTGAAGTTCCACTTCCAGTGGAGCGATCACGAAATCCGCCAGGTGCGGCACATGCAGGAGACCTTCCGCGGCATCATCGACGAGATGGGCGGGCAGGCGCTGTCGACCATGCCAGGCCCAGACGAGAACTACGGAATTGCCGATGGCGGCGTGATCATCCACGAGCTCGGGGTGACCCGGATGGGGGACGCACCGGACACGTCGGTGCTCAACTCCAACTGCCAGGCGCACGATGTGAAGAACCTCTTCGTCGCTGATGCCGGGCCGTTCGTCTCGCAGCCCAACAAGAACCCGACGTGGACCATCCTGGCGTTGGCGATGCGAACCTCGGAGTACATTGCCGACCAGGCGAACAGGGGACAGCTGGCATGAGTGTTGATCGACGCGAAGCGATCCGCATGCTGGCGGGCGTTTCCACCGCTCTCGCCATCACGCCAGCCGAGGCCCTCACGTTGCGCCGACTCGCCCCGCAGGCGTCGGTGCCACAGTTCTTCACCGCGCTTGAGTTTCGCCTCGTGAGTCTGCTCGCTGACATGATCCTGCCCGCCGATGAACGGTCCGGGTCGGCGACCGACCTTGGCGTGCCGGAGTTCATCGACTTCATGATGATCGACCGTCCGTCCGGCCAGGTGCCCATGCGCGGCGGTCTGGCCTGGCTCGACGTCGAGGCGCAGGAGCGCTATGGCCTAGCGTTTGTCGACAGCGGCGACGCCGAACGACGACAGCTGCTCGACACCATCGCCTGGCCCGAGCGTGCGGCCGCCGATCTCTCGCATGGGGTGGCGTTCTTCAACGCGTTCCGCGATCTCGTGGCGACGGGTTTCTGGACGAGCAAGGAAGGCATCGAAGACATCGGGTACCTCGGGAACCGCTATCGCAACTCGTGGCCAGGTTGCCCACCCGAGCAGCTTCGCAAGCTCGGGTTGCTCGGCACCGACGAGGCGTAGCCTGCGGTTCGTTGGGTTGGCAGCCCAACGTTAGCTGGCGTACCGCGCCCCTATACAATGCGGGTAGGGGGGTGCGCTAGACTCGGCTCACTTCAAGGTAGGAGCCCCCGGTGCTGGTGAACCGCCCCCCGGTTCCAGCCGTTTTCGGCGCGCGGGGCTACAGGGAGGTCTCTCGATGTCTGTGCTACCCGTGTCGCGTCGATCCGTTCGTAGGGTCGTGGTGGCGGCGATGCTATTCGCGCTCGCGATCCCAGTTGCGAGCGTTGCCCAGGACCGGCCGCAGTTCCGGACCACCGTAGAAGTTGTGCAGCTGCAGGTTGCAGTCGCCGACTCTCGAGGCGACCACATTCCGAACATGACGCGCGAGGACTTCATTCTCCGGGTCGATGGACGCGTGCGCGATCTGACGGCGACCTACGAGGTCGACCTCCGCGAGATCCAGCCGGACGAAGAGGATCGCTTCATTCCGGCCGCGGGCTGGCGCCAGTTCATGCTGTTCTTCGACTTCTCGTTCACGACGCGCCAGGGTATCCGACGCGCGCAGGAGTCGTCACGCAAGTTCATCACCGACCACACGCATCCCAAGGATCTGATCGCGATTGCCACCTACACCACCGTGGGTGGCTTGAAGCTGGTCTCGCCTTTCACTGCCGATCGCGCACAGGTCCTCAGTGCCGTGGACACGTTCGGGCTCCGACAAGCAGGAAACATCGTCGATCCAGCCGGCTTCGCCGTGCAAGGCGTCAACGACATGTTCGCCATGGAGGAACAGCTGGCTGCCGACGCGGTTAGGGATGATCAGCAACTCGGCGTGCTGCAGGGGGTCATTCTCGATGAGCTGTTCGCGGTGCAGTTCCAGACTGAAGCCAACGACTTCCGGCGCTATCGCGAACAGATCGTGAACTATGCCGATCAGCTGCAGGCTTTGGGGCCGCTGCTGCAGGCCGCCAACGGACGCAAGCACGTGCTGTTGTTCTCGGCCGGCTTCGACGACAAGGTTCTCACCGGACAGTCGCTCGATGAACTGGCGGAGGACACGCTC
>Ga0115002_10009396_pt1 | contig 10696 bp, 6 predicted proteins | sample ArcticOcean_MG_C_8_FD_89576 | JGI IMG/M metagenome (GOLD analysis project Ga0115002, IMG submission 89576) | Marine microbial communities from western Arctic Ocean - ArcticOcean_MG_CB11_86 | ecosystem: Environmental > Aquatic > Marine > Oceanic | place: Arctic Ocean: Canada Basin | collected... | reverse complement strand
GTTCGCGGTTGGGAGTTGAATTGTGGACCGGGACCTGTTGGACCAAAGTTGGCGTTGGGAATCGGGTAGCGAGAGTAGCTGGGTGCCGTTTGGGTAGTCTGATCCGGCTGTTGCGGTATCGAAACTCCATTGGCATTTAAGGGAACGTTTAGGAATGGATTACCCGTTGCAGGACCGCAGATGTTTGACAGGTTCAACTGCGGCGTGCTCGAAGCCGAGAGCTGAGTATTTTGGAATGTGGCACTGCGACGGAGAACTGGTTGAAACTGTCCCGCTCGAATGTCGCGTTGTCCGTTTGCGGAAAGAACCGGGAGTGCCGTACCTGGTGTGATCTGGGGATTGGAGAACGAGTGAGGGTTGAGGCTAGGTGCTTGGGCGACTGGAGCCTGTGATGGCTGAGCCCGTGCCACCTGCGATTGGGGGTTAAAGGGATGCTGGCCAGTGGGGTGCTGCGAAAATTGGGCCGGTGTGCGGGCTACCGGTTGGGTGAATTGGTGAGTCGGGAAGTTGAGCCCAGCGGGCGGGGCTGTTGCCATCGGTGGACTGGCTGGGCCACCCTCGAATTGATACAGAGGCACATGCTGGGCGTTCGCTATGGAGGTGCAGGCCGAAAGGCAAACAAGCGAAGCGAGTCGATAAAAGTTGGCTGACATGGCTTGTGATCCGACTGAAACGCGAAACATGGGGCAATAGTGCACAATGCCACCACCGTTAGAGATTTGAATACTACTTTCGTCGGCCCTTCATCAGGTTCAATTGACACGATTCGCACATGAAGACCGTCTCGTAGAATTAAAAATATGCGTACGAGCATGAAGATCCGGATAATCGAAATAGTCGAAGCGGTAATTGTTGCGATGGGTAAAATCGTTATTATCGGCAAGGTCGGTCTACCGTGGGTACGCGCGTTCATTTAGAGGGAAGGGAATGGGGAAAGAAAGAGGAAAACCGCGAATAGGCGCTGATGTTCGCTAACGGAAGAAGTGAAAAACGGCAGTCAGGAAATGAGAAGAGTAAGGAAAGAAAAGAAGGAGAATTCAGACGCGTTGACTGCGCAATTAGATGGCCGTTGTTGTCTAGCGACTCGTTGTCTTCTTTGGCTGGGAACGATTGTCTATGAAGATTTGGTCGAACCGATAACCCTGCTGTTTCGAGTCAGCACTGAGAATCTTGATCGCGGTAGTTACATGCTCTGGCGGAACGGAGACGCCGTAGATAACTGACCCCTCAACAATGTTGGGTATGCGGTGGGAGTCGAGCAATACTGTTACGTGATTCGCGCGATCGGGATAAATAGCGCCGACGGACTGGAACGTATCGTAGTTCAAATTCGCGTAGATGTCTGAAAAGTAGCGGTGATAGATCCACGCGGAAAACGGCGCGAGCAGGGTGAGGAGGATGAGTGAAGTTCTCAGGCTAATGCTAAAGAATTTGCGGGATCGCTGCTTTGCTGAACTGGTGTTGACTGGTGGTTTTTCGGAATGATCGTTCATCGGCAAAGTCTATTTGGGGATCGCGAGGCATGCAACGCATCAGGATAGATATTTGACTCTAGAACGACCTCTAAGATCAACAGAATTATGGGGTTTTGGGTTGCTCGGTTGCGCAGGTGTGAATTGCGGCAAGATGGGCGTTTGAATATGATTACTGGAATGGAGTTTCATGGCGACCACTCAATATAGGAACGACAATTGCGTCGATTAGCCTTTTACCTTTTGATCGCGATTTCGTTGGGCAGTCAACAATGCCCTGCGGACGAAGCACGCGATGTCGAATTCTATGAAACGAGAATTCGCCCGCTGTTGGTCCGGCACTGTTATGAATGTCATTCGGAGCAGGCGAAAAAGTCGGAGGGAGGGCTGCTGTTGGATCGCCGTTCTGGTTGGCTGGAGGGTGGCGATACAGGGAAAGCGGTATTGCCGGGTGAGCCTTCTGAGTCGTTGTTGATTCAGGCGGTTCGTCGCAGCGAAGATATTCAGATGCCACCCGAGAAGACTCTGTCGGAGAAGCAGGTCAGCTTACTGGTCAATTGGGTGCGTCGAGGAGCTCCGGGACCTAAGAAGGATCTTGGCGAGACGACCTTCTCGCAGTTGGGCGATCAAGAGTATTTAGCTCAGCAAAGCAAACAACATTGGGCGTTTCTGCCAGTTGGGAAATTCGACCCGCCAGTGGCTACCGAATCCGACTGGAATGTTTCTCCCGTCGACCAATACGTTCACAAGTCGCTCGTTGCAAATGGTCTTGCTCCCTCTCGCCCGACGAGCGATCGCAATCTGGTTCGACGTCTATATTACGACCTGACAGGATTGCCCCCTTCGATCGAGGATGTAGAACAGTTTGTAAAATCTGCCGCCAAAGATCGAAAGACGGCAGTGGAACGTTTAGTGGATCGATTGATTGAGTCACCTGCTTTTGGCGAGCACTTTGGTCGAATGTGGCTGGATGTCGCACGGTATGCAGATACAGATAGTTTTTACCGACCCGACACTCGGACGCCCCACTATTTCCCCTACGCCTTTACGTATCGCGACTACGTGATTCAAGCGTTTAATGGCGACAAGCCCTTCGATCTGTTTATCAAAGAACAACTAGCAGCTGACCTCTTGGAAACTGAGGGCGAAGAAAAAGAACTTCGCGCTCTTGGCTTTCTCACCGTCGGCCCATACGCCAATCGCGACCCACTCGAATCGCTGGACGAATGGATCGACGCGACGACACGAGGGTTCATGGGATTAACAGCCGCTTGTGCGCGGTGCCACGACCACAAGTACGAGCCGATTCCCACAGCCGATTATTATTCATTGCGGGGGATTTTTGCCTCGGTCATTCGAGTCGACGGGCTCAATGAAAAGCTTCAACCTTTGGTGGAGGGGTATGATCCCAGCAAAGAGGAAGTCGCGAGTTACGAAAAGAAACGGGCGGCAATTGATGCGAAAATAGATTCCTCTGCCGGCAAGACCAGCAAGAACAATAACAAATCGGTGGGGACCAAAATTCGACAGACCGAGCTAGCGGAATTGTTACTATTTCACTCCGGCGCTCCTGCTCGAACCATGGTCGTCGTGGAACGAAAGAAGCCGGTAGTACAGCGCATTTATCATCGCGGCGACGCCAGTTCGCCAGGCGACGTGGTGCCGCGCCGATTCTTAAAGGTGCTCGACCAAAAACAAACTCCGTTTCCGGAGGATACGAGCGGCCGTCTGCAGTTAGCGGAACGCATCGCCGATCCAAACAATCCATTGACGGCTCGCGTTTACGTGAATCGAGTTTGGGGTTACGTGATGGGGAGTCATCTCGTGAAGACTCCATCCAATTTTGGGCTGCAGGGTTCTACGCCGACTCATCCGGAGCTGTTGGATTGGTTGGCTCGTGATTTCGTCGAGAATGGCTGGTCGACGAAAAGACTTGTTCGGCAAATTGTGACCTCGCAGACTTATCAACAAAGTAGTGATGAGCGAGCGGACATGTCGGCGAAGGATCTTGAAAACCGACTGCTTTGGCGAGCTAACCGAAAACGCTTGTCCATCGAAGCGATTCGCGACAGTTTCTTGGTAGTCGCCCAGCAACTCGATTCGCGGCAACACGGGCGTTCCAGCAAGTTGTGGGGGAAGCAATACAGTCGCCGGCGAACCGTTTACGGATACATCAATCGTTTTAACCTCGACCCAACGCTGAGGGCATTCGACTTTCCGACGCCGATGCAAACGCAACCAACTAGAGATGAAAGTATCGTCGCTCCTCAGGCCCTCTTCACTTTGAATTCGCCCTTTGTGGTCGACCAGGCGAAGGCGATTGTCAGTAGTGAGGCGTTCAAGAAGTGTGATTCAGACGAGGCGCGGATCGATCGCGTATATGCCGCCGTTTATCAGCGAGCAGTAACTGCCGAAGAACGGTCTGGCATCGAAAGCTTCTTGGCCGTTCAGGTTGATGGGAAGAGCGAAGCGTCGACCAGTACCGCGACCAGTACCGCCACTTGGCAGTTGTTCACGCAAGCGCTACTGATGAGCAACGAATTTCAATATGTGGATTAAGAGGCACCGAAGTGTTTGACAACCATATTCCAAGTCGGTCGAATGTAACTCGCCGCGAATTGCTGCACCAGAGTGGTTGTGGGATTGGGGCTTTGGCGATGGCATCGTTGTTGGGACGAACAAGCAGCGCAAAGTCACCTGCCGCTGGCCCCCTCGCTGCTCGAGAGCCGCATTTTGTGCCGAAGGTGAAGCGAATCATTCATCTATTCATGAATGGCGGACCATCGCAGTTCGATACCTTCTATCCCAAAAGCGAACTGAGTCGTCTTAACGGGAAGCCGCTTCCCGATTCCGTCAAGAATCAGTTGCAGCAAACTCAACGAAAACGAGTCGCCAATATATTTGGGTCGCCGTTCAAATTCAAAAAGCACGGTGAATCGGGGCTCGAGGTAAGCGAGTTGTTTCCCAATGTAGCTCGGCATGCCGACGAGCTGTGCGTCATCAATTCGATGCAAGGTGAGATAGCAAACCACACACCCGGATTACTGCTCACCAATTGCGGACACTCGACGCTGGCTCGTCCCAGCATCGGCGCTTGGTTGTTGTATGGCTTGGGTAACGAAAGTAGTGAGTTGCCAGGTTATGTCGTGTTGTGTCCGAAGGGGCTGCCGACCGCGCAATCGCGGAATTGGACCAGTTCGTTTCTTCCCGGTATTTTTCAAGGGACTCACATCGACATCGATTCGGCGGGCAAAGACTTGATTCCCAACCTGACTCGAACCGACGTTTCCTCGCAACAGCAGAGAAGCCAAGTCGACTTGACTCAATTTCTCAATCGACGGCATCGGGATCAACGACCCGGTGATGAACGGCTGGAGAGTCGCATTCATTCCATGGAGTTAGCATTTCGCATGCAGACGGCGGGAACTGATGCGTTTGACTTAGAGAAAGAGCCCGCGCACATTCGGGCGATGTACGGCAAAACGACCCAGGGACGGAACATGTTGATCGCTCGACGACTGGCGGAACGCGGAGTGCGTTACGTTCAGTGTTATCACGGTGGCGGTCAACCTTGGGACAATCACGGAGCGCTAGTGCCGCGCATCAAGCAGCTGACGAAAGAATCGGATCAACCGATCGCGGCTTTGTTAACCGATCTCAAGCAGAGAGGTATGCTGGACGACACGCTTGTCATCTGGGGCGGCGAGATGGGGCGGACGCCGACGGTACAAGCTGGACCGAAGGACGTGAATAAGATGGGCCGTGATCACCACATCGATGGCTATACCATTTGGCTCGCCGGCGGCGGAGTCAAACGAGGGACGACCTACGGCGCCACCGATGATCTCGGCATGGCGGTCACGGAAAATAAAGTGACGATGCCCGATCTACACGCCACGATTCTTCATCTCATGGGTTTGGACCACGAAGATTTAACATATCGTTATTCGGGAAGAGATTTTCGCTTAACCGATGTGCACGGCAAGATTCTCAAGGGAATCTTGGCGTAAGTGAGCGAAGTCGTAGCACGGCCTTGCAGGCCGTAACAGGCGTTGGTCTGGTAGGTGGAGGGGAAGCGTTAAGCTGAAAGTGTCTATATAAATAACAAGTATTTGAGGACATGGGTAACAGTTCCCATAATCAACTCGCAACGCGAGTCACCCTCCCCCTGGGAGGATCGGAGTCTCAGCTCCGGGGAGGGTTTAGGGACTTCGCTAGACCGTGCAGTTGCCCAACCGCAAAAGTGGATTGTGCCCGCCGTTCTTTGGGCTCCAGACTCCAATTTATTCCAGTTTGTCCTCTGAATCCCTCGGAGTGAGGTGACGCTTGCTTCGAACCGTTCACAGAACTTTCACCTCCGTTTTCGCTTCCAGTCCGTGATGTGCAGGTGAACGCCTAGCGAAGTTCAGAAACCCTCTCCGGAGCTGAGACTCCGACTCTCCCAAAGGGAGAGTGACTCGCGTTGCGAGTCGTTTTGAGGAACTGTTACCCATGTCCCCTGTCGATACGCGAGCCCAAAGAGAGGGTGACTTGTTGAAACCGACTGGAGTACTTTGGAGATTAAGAATCGAGAGTAAGGCTAAAGAATTCCGCACGAAAAAAGGCCAGGTCGTTTTGTTGACCTGGCCTTTTTTCGTTTGTGCTGTCTAGCCGATCAGTTTTGATTTGGTTTGAGAATCACGACTCCCAGTGGCGGGATGTTGACTTTCGCCGAGCAGGGTAGTCCGTGATGCGGATAGGACTCGCCGTTAATGACGCCGTTGCCAACGTTGGTGCCGCCGTAGTAGGACGAGTCGCTATTGAAGATCTCGTTGTATTCGCCTTCGATGGGCAAGCCGACTTTGTAGCCTTCGCGAACAACTGGTGTGAAGTTGCAGGCGACGATGGTGAAGTCGGACGAATCAATCGCGTTGCGACGGTAGACCAGAATACTGTCTTCGCCGTTCTGGCAGTCGATCCACTCAAAGCCGTTGCCGTCGTGATCTTGTTCGTGTAGCGACGGTTCGGCGCGGTAGGTCCGGTTTAAGTCGCCCATTAATTGCTGGATGCCTTTATGGGTGTCGTATTCAAGTAGGTCCCAATCTAACTCGCTGTCGTGGTCCCATTCTTTCCACTGAGCGAATTCGCCGCCCATGAATAACAACTTTTTGCCCGGGTGCGTCCACATGTACGAGTAGAGCAGCCGCAGGTTGGCAAATTTCTGCCACAAGTCGCCCGGCATTTGCTCGATGAGCGAACCTTTTCCGTGGACGACTTCGTCGTGCGAAAGCGGTAGGGTGAAGTTCTCGGTAAAGGCATAGATCAAACTGAATGTCAGGTCGTTCTGATGGTGCCCTCGGTAGACTGGATCCCGTCGCATGTAACGCAACGTGTCGTTCATCCAGCCCATGTTCCATTTGAAACTGAAGCCGAGTCCGCCGCTGAAAGTGGGATGCGAAACACCGCCCCAGGCTGTCGACTCTTCCGCGATCGTCATCACGCCAGGAAACTCGCCGTGACACTTCTCGTTGAATCGCTTGAGGAACGCGATCGCTGGAATGTTCTCGCGGCCGCCGTGTTCGTTGGGGACCCACTCGCCGTCTTCGCGACTGTAATCCAAGTACAGCATCGAAGCGACCGCGTCGACTCGCAAGCCATCAATGTGATATTTGTCTAACAGGAAGAGTGCGTTGGCCAGCAAGAAGTTTGCGACTTCGTCACGGCCGTAGTTAAAGATCTTGGTGCCCCAATCCGGATGTTCGCCTTGGCGAGGATCCGCGTGTTCGTACAACGCAGTGCCGTCGAAATTGGCCAGGCCATGTCCGTCTTTAGGGAAGTGGGCCGGAACCCAATCCAATATCACGCCGACTCCGTTCTGATGACAATAGTCGACGAAGTACATGAAGTCTTCGGGACTACCGTAACGGCTGGTCGTGGCAAAATAGCCAACCGTTTGATAACCCCAGCTACCTGTAAATGGATGTTCGCTGATCGGCAACAGCTCGAGATGCGTGTAGCCCATCGTGTGGCAGTACTCCACCAACTGGTGTGCCATTTCGCGATAGTTGTACCAACCTTCTTCGCGGTCGCCACCTCGTTTCCAACTGCCGAGATGTACTTCATAGACCGAAACTGGCTGCGTCATCGGATCGGTTTGAGTCCGATTTTCCATCCAGTTGGCGTCCGACCACTCGTAGTGATTCAAATCGCTGACAACCGAAGCCGTGCAGGGAGGCAGTTCTGCCGCAAAGCCGTAGGGATCTGACTTCTCGAGCATTTCGCCAGTCTGCGACTTAATACTGAACTTGTATTTGTCGCCGGCCTTCATCCCCGGGATGAACACTTCCCAAATTCCGCAAGGGATGTGCTTTCGCATCGGATGGGACCGTTTGTCCCAGGAATTGAAGTCGCCAACAACCGAAACGCTTACTGCATTGGGAGCCCATACGGCAAAATTGACGCCTGCTACGCCATCGACGGTGCGAACTTGCGCACCCATCTTGTCGTAGGCTCGCCAGTGATCGCCATTAGTCAATAAATGGAGATCGAATTCGGTGAGGTAGGAGCCGAATGAATAGGGGTCGTGCATTGTGGTCAATTCACCATGGGCGTTTGCAGCGCGGAGTTGGTAACGACGGTTTTCTTCGTCTTGCTGAATGGGGCAAATCGCTTCGTATACTCCCGCAGGATGGATTCGTCGCATCGGTCGCGACACTTTGTGTGCGGGATCGAGGACCCAAGCTTGCTTGGAGTCAGGTAGGAACGCTCGCACAGCAACGGCTTTGCGGCCTTCATGCGTCACCTCGTGCGGACCTAATAACTCATAGGGGTTCTCGTGGTTTTGTTCCACTAATGCACCCATACTATCTAAACTGACTCGGGTTCGCACGTCTTCTCTCCTGTGAATGTTCATCAAGTTGTCTCGTTTGAGCGATAAATTCGAGTTGTCGACTATTGGGAATCGAAGCTAAAGAAACGGCGCAAATCCCTATTCAGCGCGACATAAGGAGGAGGAAGGTGTGGTTTGATCCAGAAAACCGGCCAGCCCCACCGAAGGTCGCCATTGCAACCTTGTTCTGGCCGGTTTTTTTCTCAACATATGGGGACGTGGCACGATGGTTCGCTTTGATGGGCCTGGCAGCCGATCAATACGCCATCGTTTACAATCAACCTGGTGGTACGCCATAGCTCGGTCCACGCGTCGCCACAGGTCAACGTTTGCCACTGCGGAACGTCTCCCATGCTCTTCCCACTGCCAGTCGCGTTCGCGCCACTGCGGCAACCCAAAGCGTAAACCATGGGTCACATAACGACTTGCAGTAAACAGTGTTACTCGCGAACACTGATCGAGCGCTTCGAGCCCGCGGATCACAGCCAGCAGGTCGAGCCGTACGCCCGTTTCCTCTGGTTCATCCGACGTTATCTCGAAACGCGATCCATCTAACATCGACTTCAAAGTGAAACTCCAGTTCCCCGTCTCGGCGAGTCCACTTTGCATTGCCTGATGATTCGATTCGCAAAACAACACGTATTGCGGCACGGAATTGATCATTTCAAACCTATTTCTGCGATAGGGTAACGTGGTCCTGGCGAATCCGTCACCTCGCGAAAACTGGCTCTACACCAATCACATCCGTGTTCGCGCTACGAATTAACTTATCGGGATAGCTTGCCAGGGATCGCCAGTCTGTTTTGATTATCTATTTTGAATATTTGGAAATACACGCGTTTTGACCCCACCTCTTCGAAATATGGAGCTAAGGGACGCGATTGGTGCGCGCGACGTCTCACGCAAAGCAACTGACAGGAGACAGTTGATTCGTTGAAGACAGTTTCTGGTCGACAAACAAAACGTCTAACTCAGTCAAGCTTTGCTGGGCGACAGAGGTTTTTCTTGTCGTTAGCAACTCGGCCACAATCTTTACAAATGGCTTTTGGCTTGTTGACCAACTTGAGGAATGACTTCAGGTCGTGCTTCAGCGATTTCTTCATATCGCAGAGTTTTTTCGACACGTCGTTAGTCCAAATTTGGTTGGAGAGAATTGGGGCGGGGCAGTTGGTAGGTCTAGTGAAAAAGGGGTTGTGAGGCGTGAAATTTAGTTAACCCAGGAAGGCAATTTCCCACTACTCTCTTTGTACTCCAAAGGCAGCAGTCGCGCAAGTAGGAAACTTGCCTGTAAGCTGAATTCTGTCTGATAGCCGCATTCGACAACATTGTGAAGACTATCAGTTGAGCAATTGGTAGAGCCATGGATGTTGCCAAGGGTTCAGCCAGCCAAAGCTTGCGGAGGCTGAGCTCAGTGCGATCAAGAGTAGCAAAAACATCTTTCCACTCTTAGATTTACAAAGCGCGTCGGCGGCGGGAATAAGGCAGACGAGCCACATTGGCGTAAACCAAATCATCCAGCGGAAGCAGCAGGAAACGCCGCCGTAGTTTCTATCGATCTCGGGGCGAGCGATGTAGAAGCTAAAACAAACCAACGTCAGTAGCAGAACCATGGTGGCAAAGCCACGCATCTGATGTTGTGGATAGATCAAGAGCATTAACATGCCAATGAATGCCGGTAGCCAAATCGGCGTGAGCGAAAAAATGCCGTAGCTTCCAAAGGTTGCGTTAAACGCATACACTTTGCGAGATTTCTCACCGAGATCCACTCCGGTTCGATTGCTGGAGGTCCAGTAGCTGCGATTGTATTCGTACCAATTGGCCCAATGTCGAATCTCGACATGATTCTCATCGTTCAGATTCATCGCATATCGATTATGTCCTACTCGGTCCCAGATAAACCAACCGCGTTGCATGGGGCGCAAACCCATCACGGCTACGGGCGACAACTCCAAGTGTTCAAGAGCCGACCGTAGAGGTGGTGGCAGTTCATAGGTCTTTTTCGTCGGACTGTCGACTTGTGAGAGATCGGGAAACACATCGGGATCAACGGTTTTGCTCACGAGAAGGAGTTTTCCATCGGAGCGATGCATGTACGGAGGTTTGAAAGTTCCATGAGCATCGTGGGTCGTCGAGAAAAAACTGATGATGACGATTGCCGCTGCGGGAGCGTAAAAGCCGAGTGTTCGCCACCAGCTTTTGTACAACAGCGCGACGCTGATTGCTGCCAGGAACGATAGCGCCGGAAGTTCATTTGCCGCTGTGAAGGCCGCGAAGAATCCAGCGGCTGCATACGAGTACCAAGAGCTGGATTCGTTACGCCAGATCAGCGTTACGCAGTAAACGACGTACATCACAC
>Ga0115002_10009395_pt1 | contig 10696 bp, 13 predicted proteins | sample ArcticOcean_MG_C_8_FD_89576 | JGI IMG/M metagenome (GOLD analysis project Ga0115002, IMG submission 89576) | Marine microbial communities from western Arctic Ocean - ArcticOcean_MG_CB11_86 | ecosystem: Environmental > Aquatic > Marine > Oceanic | place: Arctic Ocean: Canada Basin | collected... | reverse complement strand
TCCGGCGCTCAGTAGTTCACCGGGACGTTCGGGTTGGCGGCCAGGTGCGCCTGTTTGATCGGCGTCGGTCCAGTCGCGATCCAGCCAACCAGTGCGTTGCCGTCCCACTCCCAGTGCGGGTGAAGAATCCGCGACCGCGGACGGCGCTGGCCGTCGATCGTCGCGACCGAGGCCCAGGCGATCCCGTGCGCCATCTCGACGAAAGCCGGTGTGGTCCCTGCGAGGTCACCCATCGTTCGCTTCGGACTAGCTCGTTGCCTGCAGCGCGGCGATCGCACGCTGCACGTGCACTTCTTCGAGGAACCGCGCTCCTTCTGCCGCGCGGAACTCTGCCGCCCGCGCGAGCACGCGGTTGCGGTCCATCCCGGCTGGCGGCTCTGTCGCCCACGCGACGAGCAGCATCAGCGTGCCATTCGGGTCTTCGAGGAAGATCAGGCGCTCGTAGCCACGGCGAATCTCCTCGGAGCCCTGCAGGCCCACGCTCGAGAGCGTGAAGAATGCCTGGTCCATGAACGCGGCGCTCACGCGTAGGGTCAGGTACTGCATCGAACCGACGCCCAGCGTGGCCTCGGCCAGCTTCAGGCTCGGATCGGTGGGTCCGATCAGCATCAAGTAGTTCTCAGCACCGAGGTGCACCAGCGACTGAATCGATTCCGGGTCGTCTCGGTTCGGCTCGGTGTAGAGGACATCACCGCCGAGCTTCCCGTAGAACTCGACCGACTCCTGCATGTTCTGGACGATCACGGCCGGGTAACCAATGCCGCTGAGCTCCATATCGGCCTCCAGTGCGGCGCTCACGGTACCGATTCGTCGGCTCAGCCGCCTACCCGAGGGGTGAAGTTGGGATCGCGCCTCGTCGAATATCCAGCTGCCCGGTCGACTAAGTCGGCCACTGGCGGGCAACCCATGGCGCGCGACGGCGCACTCCGAAGACCACACGACAGCCGCGCATCACGCGCGGTCAGGCGTCGCACGCCATCGTCGTGCGACGGCGTGCGACGGCGTGAAGGAGCCCGCCGATGTCCCGTTCGTCTGTCCGTTCGTCCACTTGCCCCGCCCCACCTCGCCACCGAGGTGTGCGCATTCGCCGCAGCTTGTTCGGTGGTGCGGCCGGGTTGCTGCTCGTGCTCGGAGTTGTACATCGTCTTGAGCGGCAAGGCCGACCCGGGCGCGACCGTCTCCGCTGGTCCGTTCGTAACCGACGCGGATACGTCAGGGAACTGGAGCATCGGCCTCGTGCTGAGCACGGGCCAGCGCGTCGCCACCTTCACGACCGAGTCCGACCAGGGCATCCTGTTGCAGCAGTCGGTGACGGTTCATCACGAGTCGAAGCAGGCTGTCTGCGCCTCGATGGGTGAGTCGAAGCCGCACAGCGGCTACGTGAAGGGCGAACACAACGGCGGAATCTGCCCCCTGAAGCAGTAACAGCCGCCGGGCGTCCCGCGTTGATGGCAGCAGGACGCTCGGTTCTCACCATGACTCGATCATTGGCACTAGCCTCAACCCCGAGGTGGCTCCTACCATCGGGGCCTGATGCAAGCTGTAGTAGTACCCAGCCACGACAGGTAATCGACGGCCGCGAGGTCGCCGTCCACCTGTCGTGAAGCCCCGCAGAGCGGGGTTTCTTCATTTCTACGACCGATCCAAGGCCAGCACGGAGCTCCCACCATGACTACCGAACCAGGCAGCGACACGGCGTCCACCGCAGGGACCGAGATGGCGACGGCCTACGAGCCAGGGACGGTCGAGCAGCGGGTCTACGAGGCATGGGAACAGTCGGGTGCGTTCCGGCCGAACCGCCCAGGCGCCGATCCGTTCACGATCATCCAGCCGCCGCCGAACCTGACCGGCGAATTGCACGTCGGTCACGCCCTCACTACTGCTGTCGAGGACGCGCTGATCCGCTGGCATCGCATGCGAGGGGACGACTCACTCTGGCTCCCCGGCGTGGACCACGCCGCGATCGCCGTGCACGCGCTGGTCGAACGACAGCTCCGTGATCAGGGCATCTCGCGCCACGACATCGGCCGCGAAGAGTTCCTCAAGCGAGTCTGGGAGTTTGTGAACGCGTCCCGCTCGAGGATTGCGGAGCAGCATCGCCGCCTCGGCGCCTCCGCCGACTGGGAGCGCGAGGCCTTCACGATGGACGAGGCGCGGGAGCGTGCGGTTCGTCTCACCTTCAAGAAGTTGTATGACGATGGCCTGATCTACCGTGCTGAGCGGTTGATCAATTGGGACCCGGTTGGCCAGACGGCGATCTCCGACATCGAGGTTGAATACGAGGACGTCGAGTCCGCGTTCTGGCACGTCCGCTATCCGATTCTCGACGACGATGGGAAGCCGACCGACCGCTACGTGGTGATCGCGACGACTCGCCCGGAGACGATCCCGGCCGACACAGCGGTGGCCGTGAATCCGGAGGACGATCGATACCGGGACCTCGTCGGTCGTCAGGTGCTCGTGCCTACGGTCGACCGACCCGTGACCGTGATCGCCGATGAGGCGGTCGATATCGAGGGCGGCTCCGGGGCACTGAAGGTCACTCCTGGTCACGACCCGGTCGACTTCGATATCGGCGAGCGGCACGGCCTCGAGATCATCAACATCCTCAACCTCGACGGCACGCTGAACGAGAACGCTGGTAAGTACGCCGGTATGGGCCGCGACGAGGGGCGGCGGCAGATCGTCGCGGACCTCGAAGCAGCTGGGCTGCTCGAGAAGACCGAGCCGCACACACACGCGGTCGGCCACAGCGAGCGCTCCGGCGCGGTGGTGGAGCCGCTGATCTCCCTCCAGTGGTGGGTGAACATCCAGCCGCTGGCCGACCCGGCGATCGAGGCCGTCAAGGACGGCAGCATCAAGTTCGTGCCGGAGCGGTTCGAGCGCACCTACCTGCACTGGATGGAAAACATCCGCGACTGGTGCATCAGCCGCCAGATCTGGTGGGGGCACCGCATCCCCGTCTGGTACTGCGACGACTGCTATCACCTGACGATAGCTACCGTCGATCCGACGGTCTGCGAGTCTTGCGAGGGCAAGAACATCAACCAGGACGCCGACACGCTCGACACTTGGTTCTCCTCGGGGCTGTGGCCGCACTCCACCCTCGGATGGCCGGACGAGGACGCCGAGGATCTGCGCCGCTTCTACCCGACGCAGGTGATGGAGACTGGCTACGACATTATCTTCTTCTGGGTCGCGCGGATGATAATGCTGTCGCTCTACAACATGGACGGCGTCGTCCCGTTCGAGCACGTCTACCTGCACGGCCTCGTCCGCGCCGCCGACGGCTCGAAGATGTCGAAGTCCAAGGGCACCGCGGTCGACCCGCTCGGTGCTGTCGACCAGTACGGCGCCGACGCACTGCGCTTCGCGCTGCTGTCCGGTACCTCGCCGGGTAACGACCAGCGTCTCAGCGAGGAACGACTCGAGGCCGGGCGCAATTTCGCGAACAAGCTCTGGAACGCCTCCCGCTTCGCTCTCGGGATGGTCGAGGAAGGCGAGAAGATCGAAGCGCTGGATGCCCAGACGCTCTCGGCGCTTCCCGTAGCAGATCAGTGGATCGTGACGCGGTCCAACGCGATCGCTCAGAGCGTCGAGAGGCTCTTAGAGCAGTTTGAATTGGCTGAAGCGCTCCGCCAGACGCGTGACTTTTTCTGGGATGATTTCGCCGATTGGTACATCGAGTTTGCGAAGATTCGGATTCGGCAGGGCGACCGGAGACCTGTGCAGGTTCTGGTCGACGTTCTCGATCGAACGCTCCGTCTACTCCATCCCTTCATGCCGTTCGTCACCGAGGAGATCTGGCAACGGGTGAAGGCCGTTCAGGTCGGTACCGACGCCGAGTCCCAGCTGATTACTTCGGCCTTCCCGAGATTTGTCGAAGACCTTGATCAAGGCTGGTCCGAGGCACAGATCGATGCAGTCCGGGACTCCATCCGCGCGGTGCGAAACATCCGCGCAGAAAAGAAGGTGGATGCCGGTCGCTGGATCGAGGCCTACGTCATCGGTGACGGACTCGCCTGTTTTAGCGACGTTCTTGAGGAGATGCGAGGTGAAGTTGAACAACTCGCGCGCGCGCGCCCGCTCCACATCGTGGGGTCCCCGAGCGAGGCGCCATCGGAGCAGGTTGTTCGGACGGTCCTCGACTTCGGTCAGGTCATCGTTCCGATGGCGGGCCTGTTTGACCTCGAAGCGGAGCAGGAGCGGATCGGCAAGCAGATCGCCGAGGCCGAAGGCGATGTAGTCGGCCTCGAGAAGAAGCTCTCGAACGAGCAGTTCACCTCGAAAGCACCCGCGGAGGTCGTGCAACGCGAACGCGACCGTCTCGAAACGGTGCAATCACGACTCGCGGGATTGCGGCAGAGCCTCACTGAGCTGGGCTAGCGCCTAGTAGTCAGCCTCTGCGTCGCCGCTCCGGCGCGCACCTCGGGTGGCGCGTCGGACCTCGCGTGCGGCGCGGCGCATCTCGCGGCGACCTTGGCGCTGCCGCCGTTCGAGGTGACGGGCGAGCGCTGAGCTGATCCAGTTGTTCAGCGAGCGACCGTCCTCGGCGGCGGCATCGGCGGCCGCCTTCTTCAGCGGCTTGATGATGCGCAGCGTCAGCTTCTCAACATCACCAGAGATCGAAGACAAGTCGCTCTCGAGCGTGCTCGACTCGGCCTCCTCAACCACCTCGAGGTCGATCCCGTCCTCGACGAGGCGGATGTCGATCCGCGCGCCCTCGAGGCCTTCGTTGACGCTCTCGAGTGCCTCGGCGAAGACGCGGTAAATCGCGTTCTCGACTGCGGGGCGGCTGGCCTGGATGACACGAGAGATGCGATCACGCTCTTCCTCGTTGTCGACCAGCAGCAACGGCGTATCAAATGCGGCGAAGATGACATTCGTCGATACCAGCATCCCATCCACCTCCCAGCGTCCGAGGAGCGAGCATGCGGCGCATGTCGTGTCGGGTTTCGTCGTAGTTCGGCCGGCTGACGCGTCCGTCGCGGATGATTGCACTGTAGTACTTGCGGAACATGGTTGCCTTTAGACCTCATAATCGGTGTCGTGATGAGGTCATAGAGACATCATTAGGTTGGCATGTCAACCCCACAGTCCCTACCGGCGTTTCCGTTCGCGCCGCGGCCTCGGATGCATTACCGATAAAGGTGTTACGTCTTCGCCTGGTTCGGAGTGCCCTCGGCGAGCTTGGTGTCACCGCCGACGTCGCCGAGTTGAAGCGTCGCAGCGCGCTGGTCTCGGGGCTTGGGACTGTCGAGTGGGCAGGTCAACCGTCCGCGAGGCCGACTAGCTCCGACCGGATCCGGTCGGAGCTAGTCGGCCTCGCGGACGGCAGCGGGGTGAAGGCGCCCTCGAAGTAGTCCGGTCTGAGCGGTCCAACAGGGCGTGAGTTCCCCGGAGGGCACGGAGCTATCGGGGAGTCGTCCCTAGTCTGGAATTCGTTGACACTATTTCAGGCCGTTGATACCGTCCCGGCGGCCTGAGGGAGGGTCCTCAGGCGCCGCGCTGCTGCCACGATCGGACGACAGGTGCTGCCGACCGACGAACTGTTCTCGAACTATCTCGCCGTCATTATTGCCAGTATCGCTGGGTTCTTTCTCGTTTTCTCTGCGCTGATCGGGTCGCGACTGCTCGCACCGTTCTCCGAGGAGCGAGAAAAAGGGACGACCTATGAGTGCGGCATGCTGCCGTTGCAGCGCGCCTCGACCAACATAGGCAATCGCTTCTACCTCTACGCCATCCTCTTCATCATCTTTGACGTGGAAGCTGTCTTTATCTTCCCGTGGGCGCTGGCATTCGTGGGCATCGGGCCGCTCGCCTACTGGACCATGGTCACGTTCATCACGATCCTCACACTCGGCCTCGCGTACGCGTGGAAGAAGGGAGCGCTGCAGTGGCGATAACCCCAGGCACCGCAACCACTGAAACTGCTGAGCTGGCGGTCGCACCGCCGGAGACCGCTTCCGAGGCGCCACCGGCGCCCGAGCCGATGATGCCGGGTGAGCACCCCAACGAGATCCCGGCACTCGTGCCGATCGTTCCGCAACCGGGTAAGGCGCTCTACCGACAGGCGTTGCCAGGTGTGATGCAGGTTCCGGCTGACCTCGTGCTGGCAGCCGCGCGGAAATCGTCGCTCTGGCCGATGACGTTTGGGCTGGCCTGCTGCGCGATCGAGATGATCGGGACCTACATGTCCCACTACGACCTCGACCGGTTCGGTATCGTGCCGTGGCCGTCGCCTCGCCAGTCGGATGTGATGATCGTCGCGGGGACCGTGACGAAGAAGATGGCTCCGGCTGTGAAACTGCTCTACGAACAGATGCCGAATCCGAAGTGGGTCATCTCGATGGGCGCGTGCGCGACCAACGGCGGCCCCTACACCCGATACGATCGCGTCCTGCAGGGCGTCGACAAGATCGTTCCCGTCGACGTCTATGTACCGGGCTGTCCGCCTCGTCCCGAGGCGCTGATCGACTCATTCCTCGCGCTCCAGGACATGATTATGGAAGAGCGCTCGACAGAAGGTCGCGGCGCGTGACCACGGATGAGACCAACGGTGAGGCTGTCGAAGAGACACCTCCGGACACGTTCGAAGGCACCTTGTGGCCCGACGTGAACCGCGCACTAAGCGCGGTTGATGTCCGTCCTGAGCGCGGTGCGCTGGACCTGATCGTCCATTTGCCCCGCAAGGACGTGATTCGTGGCCTCGGCATGTTGAAGCACGATGACGAGCTTCACTTCGACTACCTGCGTTCGCTGACCGCTGTCGACAACGAGGACGAAGGTGTCGATGTCGTCTACCACCTTTACTCGGTGTCGAAGAACCACAACCTCACCGTGAAGACGACGCTGGCGAACGAGGACAAAGTCCTCGAAACTGCCACGACCGTCTGGCAGGCCGCCAACTGGCTTGAGCGCGAAGTTGCCGAGATGTTTGGCGTCACCTTTAACGGGCATCCGGACCCTCGCCCGCTCCTTATGCCCGAGGATGTCGATCTGTCCGACGTGCACCCGCTCCTCAAATCGCACCCGTTCGCCGAAATTGACGTGCTCCAGGGTGAGGGCCTCGGTCATGACCGCGATGCCCCAGGGGATGTGTAGCGATGGTCGTTGAAGCCCCCTCCGAATTCGAGACTCAAGATCTGTTGATCAACGTGGGTCCGCAGCACCCGTCCACGCATGGTGTGTTCCGGATGGTGCTGGAGATCGATGGCGAGGTCGTGAAGGACCTGGTCCCGTACATCGGCTACCTGCACCGCGGCGCCGAGAAACTCTGCGAGAACAACGACTTCCGCCAGGGCATCGGCTATATGGACCGTACGGAGTACCTCGCGGCCCACAACGCCGAGCTCTCCTACGTCATGGCCGTCGAGGCTCTCGGCGAGATCGAGGTGCCCGAGCGGGCCCAGTGGATCCGGATGATCCTCTGCGAACTCAACCGCATCAGCAGTCACTTCATGTTCCTCGGCGCCTTCGGCATCGATGTCGGGGTGTTCGGTACGCCGTTCATCTACGCCTGGCGCGAACGAGAAACGATCATCGATCTCTTCGAGGAGATCAGCGGCGACCGGATGATGTACGCCTACTTCCGAGCAGGTGGACTCGCCTGGGAGGTGCCCGCGAACTTCGAGAATCGCGTCCGCGAGGTGCTTGCCTCCGCGCAGCAGGGCGTCAAGGACTTCGACGGGCTGCTGACAGAGAACGAGATCTTCATCGCGCGCACCAAGGGCGTCGGCTTCATTTCCGCCGAGGATGCGATCGAGATGGGGATGAGCGGTCCGACCATCCGTGCCTCGGGTGTCCCGCTGGACATCCGCAAGACCGAGCCGTATCTCTTCTACGACCAACTCGACTTCGAACCGATCACCGCCAATGGCGGCGACGTCTTCGACCGCTACATCGTGCGTCTGCAGGAGATCTCGCAGTCGATTGACCTGATCGGGCAGTGCCTCGAGCGCCTGCAGCCCGGACCGATCACCCCGGAGCGCATGCCTCGAATGCTCCGCCTGCCGGAGGGTGAGGCATACATCCGTACGGAAGCGCCTCGCGGCGAGTACGGCGTCTACATGGTCAGCAAGGGCGGCAACAAGCCACACCGGCTGAAGGTGCGGAGCGCTTGCCTCTCGAATCTGCAGGTGCTGAAGCAGATGTCCGTTGGACAGTACGTCGCAGATGCAATCATCATCCTCGGGTCCATCGACATCGTGTTGTCTGAGGTTGACCGTTGAGCACTGAGATCTTCGGGATCGAGAACGTCAACGTATGGGTTGACGGCCTGATCCGCGTATTGCTGATCGTCGGCTTCATGACCGTGGTGGTCATGGGGTTGATTTACGGTGAGCGGAAGATTTTGGCGCGCTTCCAGCAGCGCCTCGGACCGACCCGGACCGGCCCGATGGGTCTCCTCCAGTCGGTCGCGGATGCACTGAAACTTGTCGGCAAGGAAGACCTACGGCCGCGCAACGCTGACCCGTGGACGTTCGAGCTGGCGCCGTATCTCGTGTTCGTGCCGGTCTTCCTCGGGTTTGTGATTGTGCCCTTCGTGCTCGACTGGCAGATCCGCATCCTTGAGTTGGGCCTGCTCTACTTCGTCGCGATCACCGGGGTGAACATCGTCGGTTGGATCATGGCCGGGTGGGGCTCGGACAACCGCTACGCGATGATCGGCGGGATGCGCGCCGCGGCCCAGGGCATCTCCTACGAGCTGCCGCTGGTGCTCGCCCTGGTCTCTGTGGCGATGGTCGTCGAAGTGCCACTTGCCGATGGTGAGGTCGCTCGAGGTTCGCTTAACCTGAACGAGATCGTCGCCTCGCAGCACGAGGTCCCCAATATCGTCTGGCAACCGCTCGTCGTGGTGGTGTTCTTCATCGCGGGGTTAGCCGAGTTGAACCGCACACCGTTCGATATTCCGGTCGGAGAGTCCGAGGTCGTCGGCGGTCCGTTCGTCGAGTACTCCGGGATCCGCTGGTCGATGTTCTTCCTCGCGGAGTACGCAGCGCTGCTCATCATGAGCTTGCTCTTCGCGGCAGTGTTCTTGGGTGGTTGGGCGTGGCCGGCTGGCATCTTCACCGACGAGGACTGGCCACGATGGGCGCAAGCGCTACTCGTCGCCGGTAAGGCCAGCATCTTTGTCTTCATGGTGTTCTGGGTCCGGGCCAGCGTCCCGCGCCTCCGGATCGATCAGTTGATGGGATTCAGTTGGAAAATTCTGCTGCCGCTGATGCTGGCGCAGGTAATGGTGAACGGGCTCGTACTGGTCTACGACTGGCCGGAGATTATTCTCACGGTGGTCGGATTGATCGGCATCGTCGCGTTGTTCGCGATGGTCGACCGGGCCGTCAGACAACCGCGTCAACGGCCCGCTTCGGCCGCTCAACTGCAAAGTGAGGCTGTCTGATGAAGGGCATCCTGAAGAGCATGATGGTGACCGCGTCGACCTTCGCGCGGAAGCCGGTGACCCGCGAGTACCCCGAGAGCCACCGCGAACTGCCCGAGCGCGACCGCGCGTTCCCGCTGCTGCTGTGGGATGAAGACATCAACGAGCCGTTCTGCACGGGCTGTCACGCCTGTGAACGCGCCTGCCCCGTTGAGTGCATGACCGTGATCATGAAGGACAACCCAAACCACACGGCGCACGACGGCCCCTCGAAGCGTCGAAAGATCATCGACAGCTTCTACATCGACTATGGGCGCTGCATGCGCTGCAACATCTGCGTCGAGGTCTGCAACTTCGAGGCGATCGCGATGAACAACACGTGGCAGGGCCATGAGACCTCGGTGTATGACCGCTCGGATCTCGTGATGGACCTGCCGCAGTTGCTGGCAGAGAGCAAAGCGGGCGAAATCCAGGAATGGGTCGCCGAGTAACCGACTGATTGTCTGGTTCGAGCGACGAGGACACGCGTGTGATCGAACGGCTTCCGCTCCCGGCGCAGTTCGACCGACTGATCATGGTCGGCGGCACGGCCGCGGTATTAGTAATGGCGCCGATCTTGGTGGTGTTGCTCGCACTGCTGATTGGTGACGAGATATCGGCTGCCGAGCTGGTCTTCTGGCTGGCATTCACGGTGATCGTGGCGGGTGCGCTGGGGACGGTGCTGCTCAGCAACATCGTTCACGCGGCGCTGGCGCTAATCGCGACGCTGCTCGGCGTTGCGGCGATTTACCTGCTGCTCGCGACGGAGTTCATCGCCCTCGTACAGATTCTCGTCTACGGCGGCGGCGTCGTAATTCTCATCATCTTCGGTTTGATGCTGACCAACGCTCAGGCCGACCCAGTTGTGACCGACGGGTCGCAGAAGCCGTTCGCGGCGATCGTCGGCGTGCTCCTGGGTGGTATCTTCATCGCCGCCGCGATCGACGCGGAGTGGGGGGCCGAGGCGGCGACGGTGGTCCCGTTCCGTGATTTCGGCGCCCGACTGTTCAAGGACTTCATCGTCCCGGTCATTATCGTTGGGGTACTGCTGGATATTGCCCTCTCCGGTGGCATCGTGAACGCGCGCGCTCCGCGCGATGACGACGCGTCTGAGACAGAAGAAGGGGCAGCGTCGTGATTCCCCTCGAGAACTTCTTGATTCTGTCGGCGATTCTCTTTGCGACTGGCCTCTATGGGGTGTTGGCGCGGCGGAGCGCGATCCTGATCCTGATGTCGGTTGAGTTGATGCTCGCGGCGGTCTCGATCAACTTCATCGCG
>Ga0115002_10009393_pt1 | contig 10697 bp, 10 predicted proteins | sample ArcticOcean_MG_C_8_FD_89576 | JGI IMG/M metagenome (GOLD analysis project Ga0115002, IMG submission 89576) | Marine microbial communities from western Arctic Ocean - ArcticOcean_MG_CB11_86 | ecosystem: Environmental > Aquatic > Marine > Oceanic | place: Arctic Ocean: Canada Basin | collected... | reverse complement strand
TATGGTCAGCATCCCAACCCTGCACTTCACGACCTTTGAATCGTTGATGCTGGTCCTTCTCGCCTCTTTTTTGGTACCGATTCTACTTTCTCGATGGCAGAGAGTAGAGATGCCAATTGTCGTTGGAGAAATTATTGCTGGGATCATCATCGGACCTAGCCTTTTGGGTATCATAGATGGTCAAGGCGAAGTGTTTGATTTCCTACTTGATTTTGGCTTAGCATACCTGATGTTTATCGCCGGTATGGAAATTGATTTTACAATGATTGGAAAAATCTCTAAAGCCGCTGGAGAAGCAAAAGCAAAAATCACCAGCCACCCAATTTTTCTAGCCGCCGCTACTTTTTCATTAACACTGGTTATTTCATACTATATTTCCAGTAATCTAATAGATCCAGAATTGGTGAAAAATGATTTGATGTTGGCTTTAATCCTGTCAACCACTTCACTTGGAGTAGTTCTCCCAGTTCTAAAAGAGAGGCAATTGTCAGATACGAGATTCGGGCAGTCTGTATTGATGTCAGCACTGTTTGCAGATTTCGTTACTATGCTCCTAATATCATTGCTAGCCACATATTTGGAAGGTGGACTGAACATAGAAATGCTTCTCGTGTTTTTCCTCTTCCTAGCCTTTGCTGCGCTCTACCGTACTGGAATCATAGCTCAACGAAGCAATACCATTCGTAAATTATTTGAAGATTTATCGCATGCAACTTCACAGATAAAATTACGAGCAAGTTTGGCGATTTTAGTTTCATTCATTGTATTAGCAGAAATTTTGAATGCTGAAATGATTCTCGGTGCATTCATCGCTGGGGTGGTGATTTCCCTGCTCACGACATCACCGGAAAGAAAGGTGGAGAGAGATTTGGAAGCGTTTGGATTTTCCTTTTTCATCCCAATCTTCTTTATCCTTGTAGGAGTGAGTTTTGATGTTCAGGAATTAATTTCTTCAAAAGATGCATTACTACTCGTCCCACTTCTTTTGGCCGCCGCAATAGTTGTCAAAATGGTACCGGTGCTGTTGTTTCGGTTCACCTTCACTTGGAAGGAAACATTCGCAGCAGGCTCCCTACTATCTGCTAGATTATCACTAATAATCGCAGCATCCCTAATCGCCTTAGAACAAGAAATAATCACACCTGCTGTCAACTCAGCAATTATTCTAGTTGCTATTATTACCGTGACAATATCTCCAATAGTGTTTAGTAAATTAATGCCAAACGGGAAGTCAGAAGAAGAGTGATTTTTTCTTTGCCAACATCTAATGTCGGTGATGTAAGGGTCCATATCCTTCGTACTTGATTCAATCCTAACAGGGGTAATCATCAAATCGGCTCTATGAGCCGCCCCAAACATGGCAAGCCCCTATTGGGTGATGATGGGATTAATTCTCCTGCTGACTCCAGCAATTTGCTGGATATTCACAGTCCACCGAAAGGAGATGCGGACACCACTATCAAAAATTGGGGATATGATTCATAACCAACGATATTATCTTCACATGATGGGTTATATTGTCATCATTATTTGGAAAGGTGCGACTGACAAACTGAATGAGCCAATCAAGTATGCTACCGGACATTGGACTGATTGGGTGTATGCCATTGAGGGAGAGCCAACCTTATGGATTCAACAAACCTTTGAGAACTCTACACTGACAGGTTTTCTAAACTTTCACTACCTATTCATTTACCTATTCTTAATCTATGTCACGACGGTCTACTATGCCTACACTGGTGAACGAGATATGACGGACAAAGTGACCTTGAATTACTTGCTAATCTATGCTATTGCCGTACCATATTACCTATTTTTCAATGTTGAAGTAACATCTTCATGGATACCTGGAATGAAAGCACTCCTCTACCATGACGGGATTTATACTGCATTTTATGTAAGCCATGATCCCCTAGATAATGCGGTTCCTTCGCTCCATGTCGCAATTCCTTTCGGTATTTTACTTCTGAACTGGATGCATTGCCGAGAGCGAGGAATCAGACTGAGGGATTGGGCTCATTGGAGATACCATGTTTTCATATTAGCTAACACTATTCTATTCATATTCACGATTCTCTATCTGGGTATACACTGGATTGTTGACATCCCACTAGGAATGATTGTTGGTGCGATTGGAGCCCTTTTTATTCACCAAATTCAACCTCGACTCCGCAATGATTACGGTAAATTGTTTCAAGGAATCAGTCTGAAAAGATGGCGTGTTCATCTAATCGTTGAAGGAATAGTGACTATTTTGATGGTTGTAATTTTGATGAGTGCAGTGAATTACCAAGCCGACACAAATGATGAGCGCCCTTCATTTAGACTTGGACCAGGAGATTCTACCTTCGAAATTATTCAGAAAGTGAATCATTACGAATCTGTTGAAATGAACATCACGAACTGGCATGAAAGTGAAACTCTGCAGGTTATTCTCATCGTTACCGAAAACTCCGTCGAACAGATGGATGCCGGTCATATCAATTGGCAAGAACTGAGTGAAGAATGGGCAGTAATTGAAGCAGCACCGGGTGAATCTATCCAATTTCAGGTGAGCCAGCCCAAAGTCTATCACATCGCAATATTACATCACCCAGGGGATGATGGTTCGGGAATTATGGAAGTCAAGGTTGACAACAATTATCAAGATTCTGAGCAAACTCTGACTCGCGCATACTTACTATCAATCCCATCACTATGGATTACTGGTTGGGTAATTCACCGACTATGGAGAATGAAGAAGAATGGTGTACATTGGCTAACTTCTACCCCATCACATGCGTGGCCAAATAACGGTGAAAACGAATAATTACTCAAACCAATGTTTCAACATATTCAGTAATTCATAATACGAAGTGAGCCATTATGCCACCGAGGATTAGTGCAACCGCACCCCCAACTCCAAGCCAAATACCGGTTCGATAAGGTGATAAACGATATTTCCCCCAAACTACTGTAATTAGAACCCAAACTAAAATGATAATTGGCCAACAAAAGAGCCCACTAAACAACAATATCATCAGACAAAAATTTACCGTAATAGAGGCTGATATCACCATTTTTGCTCGTTTACCCCACTTATCATACCAGAAAAGAGCGGATATCGCAAAAAGGAACGCCAAGATATCCCCGCTGAATAATAAAGAACCATTATCTATCCACCATTGAGAATCAAAACCAAGTGCTGAATACACATAATCTTCCCAAAGGAATTTACTAAGAAAAGCTGCAACTATTCCCAATAAAACAGGTTGCCAAACCTGCCAACTAATCATCTGTTCTCTTGCAACAGCCTGGGTTTGGATGGTAACCGTTTCTTCATCATCAATTTGGGTAACCCATCGTGCTGATGCTATTGCACCAATGACAATGGTATCAGGAGCACCGTCTGATTCATCGCCAACTGTAGCCACAATCTACCGGCAATAGATACCAACCTTGACGGTTTTGGATGATGCTAACACTGATGAACAGGTTGCCCCTCCCTCATCGTGATAGTATGGGAGAGATCGTCGCAGGTTGTATCGCACCACACCCACCACACGTAGTTTATGCTGATAATCCACCTCAAAATGAACCTAACTCAGAAGGCGGCTGGGAAACCCTGAGATGGGGTTACGCAAAACTAGCTAACAAACTCAAAACTCTTGACTACGATGCTTTGGTCATTTTCACCCCACATTGGCAAACTTACATCGGAACTCACTTCCTTGGACTTCCTCATTTCAAATCAAAGTCGGTTGACCCAGTTTTCCCGAATCTTTTCCAATTCAACTACGACCTAGATGTAGATGTAGAATTATCTCGCGCCATGCACGATGCTGCCAAAGATGCAGGCATGGTTACAATGATGATGGAAAACCAAGATTTCCGGATTGATTACGGAACCATTGTTTCTGCACACATGCTCAACAGAGATTGGGACAAACCCATTGTTCCTATCTCATCAAACCGTAGTCGGCATTATTACTCAGTAGAAGTCATGAATGAACAAGCTCGAGCACTCGGCCGAGCCTGTCGTAAGGCAATCCTTGAGAGTGATAAGCGAGTAGTTTTAGTTTCAACTCACAGTCTTTCACACCGGCATTTCACCACAGAGCCACCTATCCCAGAAGATATGTCAAAACAACATATTTACAATCACAGCAATTATGTTTGGGACATGAAACTGATTGATTTAATGCGTCAAGGGAAAATGCAAGAAGTCATTGACTTGATGCCTGAATTTACTGAGCAGACAATGGCTGAAACTGATTCTGGCTCAATAAGTTGGATGATGGAAGCTCTAGGAATGCCTGATTATCCTGCAGAAATATATGGTTATCAATCTGTGATTGGAACTGGAAATGTAATTGCTGCGTGGGATCCAAATTCTGAAACAAGGGAGGTTGTACTTTGAGTGAATCTCCAATTTGCTTTGGCCTATATGTGCCACCTCAACCACACCCACTTCTAGCCCCTGAACAGAATGAGGGTTGGGGACAACTACGCTCAGCCTTTGATACTGCGCGACAGAGAATTGAAGAAAGTGATGCGGATTTAATCCTCATCTACTCAACTACATGGCCAAGTGTCATTGGACATCAAATACAAGCCCATCCTGAACCTGAATGGACACATGTTGACGATGATTTCCACTTTCTTGGCAGTATGCCCTACAAATTCAAAATGGATACCGATTTCGCCCATACATACAATGAAAATTGTGGTGAAAGAGGACTTCATTCTAGGACCATCGCCTATGATGGATTCCCCATTGACACCGGCTCAGTCGTTGCTCTAAAATTACTAAATCCAGACAATCGGATTCCAGCATGTATCGTCTCCTCAAACGTTTATTCGAACCGGGCTGAATCAATTGTCTTAGGAAAAGCCGCGAGAGATACTCTCAAGCAACAAGGAAAAAAAGCGGTAGTGGTGGTAGTTGCTACACTTTCTAATCGCATGTTCACAGAACACATTGAACCACAAGACGACCGTATCCACAGTGCCAAGGATGAAGAGTGGAATCAGAAAATTATGGAGTTCTTTGGCCAAGGACGTTTAGAAGATTTAAGCCAACTAAGCCGCGAAATACATGGCCAAATTAGGGTTCAAAAAGTGGTGGCTTACAAACCAGTTTGGTGGATGGCAGCAACCATGGGACAATCAAACAATTACAATGGAGAGGTGCTGGCATACGCTGCACTACATGGCGCAGGGGGTGCGGTCATCCAACTCACCCCCACATCTGGCTCAATTGGCGATAAGGAATTTGATGAAGATGATGTTGAAGTTTACTCTGGTGACAGAGATGTTCTCGATAAGGGGATGAATTAATGCCAGAAGAAGGAGAAGAACCTGATTCTGATGAGGAGAAAGAGGATTGGCCATCACCCGTAGAGGTCATTGATGATTTGTATGATGAATATGGCACCTCAGTTATTTCACATGCTGGTGGGGCAATAGGTGCTGCTGCAGGGGCTGTAGTTGGTGGGCCAGTCGGTGCTGTAGCTGGCTCTATTGTAGGTAAGAAAACCGCAGGTAAAATGATGAACAAAGATGGGCCGATTTTTTCAGATAACGCACCAAAGGCAGTAGGTGCGTACCCTCACGCAAGACGTGTTGGAAGCCTAGTTTTTGTATCTGGGATTGGCCCAAGGCATCCTGAAACCAACGAAATTGTTGGTGGTGCAATTAAAGATGAAAATGCAAACCCAATTGATTATGACATCAAGGCACAGACAAAGCAAGTACTAGAGAACATCAAATCTATTCTTGAAGAGGTAGAACTATCGCTTGAAGATGTGGTTGACTGCCTTTGCTTTCTCGTAGATATGGAGAGAGATTTTACAGGATTTAATGAAGTTTATGCGGAATACTTCTCAGAAATTATGCCAACAAGAACGACCGTTGCTGTTACAGCACTACCAACAACTATTGCCGTGGAATTGAAAGTCATTGCAAAATGCTGATGCCGGCAAATAATTCAAATGCTACACTAAGGTGAATTAATCCAATGGAAGAAAAGGCTGAGGCTGGCTTGGCTCTGTTTTTCACCGCCCCAATAGCTACTGTTTCACTTATCATCGCCACCACTTTTGGTGGGATTATTGGTTCAGCAGTTTGGATGCTAGGAAAAGTTTGGCAGATTGGGTTCCCCACATTTTGGAGGGTAAAAATAGAAAAAAAAGAGGTTTCAAAATCTCCGTGTCCTGAGGGTGGAATCAAGGAGGGGATCTATCTCGGGATTGCGATGAGTACCGTGATGTTTATTGCATGGATTATAGCCCGTGGTAGCCTTGATAATAGTGAAATTAAGGGTTATGTTGAACCTTTTGGATTACTTAATCCTTGGCTATATTTCGCAGCATTTGTCTACTGGTTCACATTCAACTCATTACTTGAAGAGTACTTATTTCGGTGGTTCATCTTTGAAAAGTTTGAGACTTTTGTTGGCGGTAAATGGGCAGTAATTCTAGCCAGTCTAGTATTCACATCACATCATATCTTTGGTAGTGGAGAAATGTTTCCATGGTGGGCAATAACTCTCGCTTCAATAGGTGTATTTGCGGGTGGTGTTATGTGGTCTTGGCTCTATTTGCGTCATAGAAGCATATGGCCATCTTATGTCAGCCATGTCATTGTTGATATCACAATGTTTGGCATCGGCGCCTATATTCTATTCGCCTGATATCAGCAATAACTGGAAAACAATATATTGAATTATTTTCAATCTATTTTCCAGCGTAACAAGGCGATTGCTCCGCCTAAACCGTTTAGTTGCAGTCCTGCATCATGGCCATCTGATGCCTGAACTAATTGGGCACCTTTTTCGTCAAGTCGATTAGTGAAATCAATCCACGTTTCATCTCCAATCAACTTCTCTTCATCTCTTAGAAGTTCAGAGTTGATAATCAAAGTTTCAATCGCCCCATCTTCAAGTGCTTTTGCAATAATTTCGTAACCGTACGCAACAGGGCCATCTGTTGCCATCCTTTTCAATGCCTCTTCTATCAATTCAGTTTGTTTTGCGATCGCTGTTTCGCCAAGTAATTCAGCCGCCAAACCTTCTGCTAAGACCTGATTGGCAGCCGGACGCCCTCCAATATTGGTGCCAACATTGAGCATTTTCTGTTCACAGCCATTCATTCGCAGTAATTTTTCAAATTGCTGACGAGCCATGCCTGGCCCACAAACAACCAGAGAAGCGTCTTTACTGAATAACATCGAGGATTCTTTGGCTGCCTTAGCAAAGAAACCATCTCTAACTGCCCCAGAACTCTTCTCTCGTTTGCCACCACCGCGAAGGGTAAAAGTTGCTAAATCCCTCATTCCGTGCGACGCAATTTCGAATAGAATGATTTCGTCATTTTCAACCACTACAATGCCTATTAATGCACGGCCACCATCTTGTACCGCTTCGCTAAGTAACTTTTCATCAGCACGATTCCATCCGGTCTCAGCAATCAACTCTAACTCATCGCCTAGGCCAACATTATGAGTATGAAATGAGCCCTTGTCAATCGGCGCTTCGGTGATTACACCATGCAACCTTAGATTATCAGAGAATATCTGAAACTCTGAATCTTCAACGGAGATTTGAATCCACATCGCCTTTCGCTCTGCTGATTTTGCTCTCCCCCCTTCTTGAGTACCAGTTGTTTGGTCACGGCGGTGAGAAACCATCCCAGCAGATTTGTTTCCTTTCACTAATTGAGAGATGACCCAAAGGTCATCCTCATGTTGAATACGAAGTTTCATCATGTCTTCATCTCGTTTTAGAATCTGCATCGTGTGCCCCCCAATTTCACCGTATTACATGGCACCTATTCAACTTCTCGCGTGAGAATATGGTGCGACTAAAAACAAATACGAGGTATTCGATTTCACTCGTTTCAACTTATGCGCCGCTGGCAGCACCAGTATAACTGTAGAATGTCACCATTGTCTGAGTATGACTTATGCCCTCGATTTTTGATAATTCATCAAGGATTGAATCCCCTAGGCTATCCATTTCACGGGCAACTACCTCAATAATAAAATCCCATTGACCAGTGATAATATGGCAACCCACAATAAATGGTAATTTACAAATCTCTTTTGCAACACTTCTACGATCTTTCCTAGCCTTGTCACCGGCCCAATTTGCTAGTAAGAACCCATGCAGAGGAAAACCCAGTTTTTCGTGTGAAAGTTTGACGGTAAATTTGTCAATAACGCCCCTCTCTTGAAGTCTTTTTATCCGATCATGAACCGTCACCCTAGGGATGTTTAAACGATCCGCTATACTCTTTGTGCTAGCTCTAGCATCCTCAATTAGAAGTTCAAGAATTAGTGTATCTTTGTCATCAAGTTGACTAAAAAGCATGGTTGTCGTATAGGCGGCTTATTCTTATTACTTCCGTCATATAGTCGGATTTCCCCGCCATAACCCACCCTTTATCCGACAGTCACCATCATTGTATGGCGTATTGTTGAAATCAAATATGCCCTCGTAGGGCTATGGCAACAGATGAAACCGACAAGCAGTTTGCAACAAAAGCAGTTCACTCAGGCACCAAACACATTGAGGGCGCAGTCAATACGCCAATTTTCCAATCGTCAACTTACAAGTTAACTGAGGAGAGATATGCTGGTTGGGCTGCTGGCGCCCAACATACTCTTCTGTATTCACGCCTATCAAGCGTTAATTCTGATGCCGCAACAGAAAAAATTTGTGCCATGGAAGGTGCTGAGGATGGGTTGTTATTCGCTAGCGGAATGGCAGCCATATCAACAACGCTTCTAGGCATTCTTTCACAAGGAGACCATTGTGTGGCCGCCCCAGATGTTTATGGAGGAACTTATGGATTGATGACTGAGGAATTACCAAGATTTGGTATTGAAGTTACTTTTGCCGATATGACTGACCCATCTTCCTACGAAGCTGCAATTCAAGATAATACCAAGATACTGTATATTGAGACCTTATCAAATCCAACATTGAAAGTAGCAGACATCCCAGCATTTGCAGATATTGCTAGTCGACACAATCTATTGCTTATCATCGATAATACCTTCACCACTCCATGGGCAACTCAACCAATTTCAATGGGCTGTGATTTGGTTTTACATTCAACCACCAAATACCTCGGAGGGCATTCGGATATTGTTGGTGGAGCAGTTGTTGGCAGCGCCGAATTAATTACTACTCTTTTCGCCAAAAAGGTTCACTTCGGAGGCTGCCCTGACCCACACGCTTGTTACCTACTAGAGAGAGGAATGCGCACACTTCACGCACGTATGCCAATACATGTTGATAATTCGTTGGAACTGGCCAAACGGCTAGAAAAACACCCCATGATTAATTCAGTAAATCACCCAATGCTTGAGGGAAATAGCCAATATGAGGTAGCTCAAAAAATAATGCCAAGAGGAACAGGGATGTTAGCATTCACTGTCGATGGAGGGGATGATGCGGCATTAAAATTCATCAGTAGTCTTGAAATCGTATTTGAAGCAACTAGCCTTGGAGGTGTTGAAAGTTTAGTAGAATGCCCGTTCAATACAAGCCACATATTCGTCCCACAAGAAGTCAGAATTGCAGCAGGTATCAATTCAGGATTTGTTCGAATGAGTATTGGAATTGAAGATGTTGAAGATCTATGGGCTGACCTGTCACAGGCACTAGCAACCATCTAAAACAACTCCTTGCAGGTGATTAAATCGATATTGTTGCCCTAACTGCTGTAGTCGCCTTCATGGTCCCAATGTGCTTTTCACCTGGGCCAAACAATCTACTATGTGCTGCGCACGGCTCCCAATATGGTTTCAGAAATACAATCCCACTTACTCTAGGAATGGTGACTGGTTGGTCAACTCTAGGCATTGGAGTTGGATTAGCATCAACAGTGATTGAAGAAAATGAAGAAGTATTCACTTTTCTATCATGGATTGGTGCTTTCTACATCACTTACCTCGCCTACAAAATGGCTACAACCAAATTAGAAGATTTAAATTCAGAGGATTCTGGAACAACATCTTCGCTTGGCAACACCGAACAACCTCTAGGATTCAGAACCGGTTTGGTCCTACAAATGGTCAATGGTAAGGCTTGGATTCATTTTCTAGTTCTGATGACTACGTTTGGTGCCACATTTGGTTACGGTTTCATCTCAAAAGTTTCACTTGTAGGATTAAATGGAGTGTTTGGATACTGTGCAGTATTAACTTGGACCATTTCAGGTGTAACACTGAGTAAAATATTCTCAAGTCCAAAACAAGCGAAAGCCCTGAATCTTGGATTGGCATTTACCTTGCTAGTTGTTGCAATTTGGATAGTAATCCCATACTAGATGGCTTGAAAAATGCCGAATATAATTCTATGATTCAAGTAACAGCCTATATTGTTGATTTCACTTTGTGGCTACGTCTATCCAAAAATACCGGTTTGGTTGCCATCCTCATCAATATCCATATCCATACCTGCTGGCCTTCTCGGCAACCCTGGCATGGTCATCATAGCCCCACAAACAGCAACGACGAAGCCTGCCCCTGCATTGAGCCGTAACTCCATAATTGGTAAGGTAAAGCCGCTTGGAGCCCCGATTTCATGGGCAACATGGCTGAATGAGTACTGTGTTTTTGCCATGCAAACAGCCAATTTATCGTATTTCCATTTCTTTATCAGTTTGAGATCACGCTCTGCCTGCTTGTGTAAGTCTATTGATTCAGCC
>Ga0115002_10009392_pt1 | contig 10699 bp, 8 predicted proteins | sample ArcticOcean_MG_C_8_FD_89576 | JGI IMG/M metagenome (GOLD analysis project Ga0115002, IMG submission 89576) | Marine microbial communities from western Arctic Ocean - ArcticOcean_MG_CB11_86 | ecosystem: Environmental > Aquatic > Marine > Oceanic | place: Arctic Ocean: Canada Basin | collected... | reverse complement strand
GAGGATGCGTCGTTAATTGTCATCGAGAAGCCCGAGAATCTGTTGAGCATGGCCAACGCGACGGAACGGGACAAGACAGCCTACGCGTTTCTGACAGGCTACGTGCGGCGCAGCAATCCTCTCAGCCCGGAGCGAGTGTGGATCGTCCACCGGTTGGACCGCGAGACGTCGGGGCTGATGGTGTTTGCGAAGACGGAGGAGGCGAAGCGTGCGCTGCAAGAACATTGGTCCGAGACCGAAAAACGCTACCTGGCCGTTGTGGAAGGAAGTCCACTGGCTGACCACGGCGTGCTGAAGTCACACCTGGACGAGAGCGGCCCCTTCAAAGTCTACAGCGCCCCTTCCAGCGAACGGACACGCCTTTCGGTCACACACTACCGGGTGATGAAGCAATGCCGGACGCGCGCATTGATCGAACTCACGCTCGAGACGGGTCGGCGCAATCAAATCCGCGTGCATCTGGCCGATGCGAAATGTCCGATCGTCGGCGATGGCAAATATGGAGCCCGCACGAATCCCGCCCGGCGACTGGGATTGCACGCCAGTTCCCTGCAATTCAACCACCCGTTGACTGGAGAACTTCTCAAGTTTGAATCCCCTCTGCCACACGAACTGGCTCGGCTGCTGTGACCGGAAACTCTTCGGGGGTGTCGGTCGAAAGTGAAACAGACCACTCAACCGTCCGCCGACGGGCCGCGCGGTTTTTTCTTGCGACGCGGAGTCGACGGACTTGTCGGCTTAGGTTTCGGGCGATAACTGTTGCTCGGCTCGTGCCGCGATTTCTTGCGGCTTCCCTTCTTCTGTTTGCCGTCGCCGATGGTATGGACGTACTCGCCACGAAAACGGGCGTTGGCGTCCTCGCGGCGCGCATCGAGCGCCTCGCGCGGCGGCGCCGACGGAATGAGGCAATCGCAACCGTTGCCGATCAGGTCGGTTCGCCCCGCTTGCTCCAACGCTTTGCGGACTTCAAAATAATTGGCCGGTTTGAAGAACTGCATCAACGCCCGCTGCAATTTGCGGTCGCGCAACGCTTTCGCTACATGCACGGGCTTCTTCGTGAACGGATCGATGCCGGTGTAGTACATGGCGGTCGCCACGTCGAACGGAGCGGGAATGAAATCCTGAACCTGGTCGGGACGATAACCGCTTCGTTTCAGAAACACCGCCAGGTCGATCATCGCATCGAGATCACTACCGGGATGGCTGGCGATGAAGTAGGGCACAATGTACTGCTTCTTTCCCGCCTTGGCCGACTCTTCGTTGAAGATGTCTGTGAACTGCTCGAAGTCGTCGTTGCTCGGTTTTCGCATTTTGTCGAGCACGTTCGGGTCGGTGTGCTCGGGCGCGACTTTTAGCCGTCCGCCGACGTGGTGCTGAACGAGTTCCCGCATGTACTCGGGCGAGCGGCGAGCCAAGTCCATGCGGATGCCGCTGGCGACCAGGACTTTCTTAACGCCCGGCGTCTCCCGCGTCTCTTTCATCAACTGGATCAGTGGGCCATGATCGGTCCCCAGCAGCTTGCAGATTGTGGGATGCACGCACGATTGCCGCCGACAGACCGCCTCGACTTCTGGACGCACGCACTTCATCTGATACATGTTCGCGGTCGGACCGCCGATATCGCTGACGACGCCTGAGAAATCGTCGTCGCGCGTCATTTCTCGCACTTCGGCCAGCACCGATTCTTTACTGCGTGACTGGATAATTCGCCCTTGGTGGGTCGTGATCGAGCAAAACGTGCAGCCGCCGAAACAGCCCCGCATGATCGTCACGGAATCCTTGATCATCGTGAAAGCGGGAATCGGCTCTGAGTAGCTGGGGTGCGGTCGCCGTGTGTACGGCAGCCCGTAGATTCTGTCCATCACGGACTGCGAGACCGGCAATGCCGGTGGGTTGGCGACGACCGCCTGCCGATCGTGCCACTGCATCAGCCTGCGGGCGTTATACGGATTCGTTTCGTTGTGAATTATTTTTGTAGCTTCGGCGAAAGACCACTTGTCGTCGCGGACCTCCTCGAAGCTCGGTAACACCAGCGCGTCTTCGGGCGGGGATTCCGACGCCCCCATGGTATAGGCAACGCCTCGCATGTCGCGCAAGTCGCGGACGCTCTCACCGGCATCCAAGCGGCGGGCGATTTCGACAATTGCGTCTTCCCCCATGCCGAAGCCCAACAGGTCCGCCTTGCAGTCGAGCAAGATGGAACGACGGACCTTGTCGCTCCAATAGTCGTAATGCCCAAGCCTGCGGAGCGACGCCTCGACTCCGCCGGCGATCACCGGAACGCCCCTGTATGCTTCGCGGGCGCGCTGACAGTATGCGAGCGTGGCGCGGTCGGGCCGCAAGCCAATACGACCGCCGGGCGAGTAAGCATCGTTGTTACGAACTTTGCGATTGGCCGTGTAATGGTTGATCATCGAATCCATATTGCCGGCGCTGATCGCAAAGAACAGCCGCGGCTTGCCGAATTTTCGCCAGGCGTCGCAACTCTGCCAGTCGGGCTGGCTGATGATGGCCACGCGATACCCGGCGGCCTCGAGCACGCGCCCCAGAATCGCCATCGCAAAGCTGGGATGATCGATGTACGCATCGCCGGTGACGAACACGACGTCGACCTCGTCCCAGCCCCGTTCGCGCATCTCCTCGACACTCATCGGCAGCGGCTGCGAGGCACACGCATGGAACGATTCCGCGGCGTCTGCCATCGGCCTCAAGGCGGGGTTGTCGACGATGGGGAGATCCATATGGAAAACTCGGTTGCGCGGAGGCGGGGCAAGATTCGAAAACGCCGATCAGGTAAAGCGGATACGCTGAGCGAATCCTACCCCATCGATATTGTAGGCTTCGACTCGACCGACTTCACAGCATTATCAGTATATCTACCCTTCTCGCAAAACGCTCGCTGCAACGGACACTCCTCGGCAATCCGTGTCTCAAACCGCAGGGACAAACACACCAATCCCTCACATACGCGTCGAGCGGTTGTTTGTGATCATCTCCCGTTCTCCCCAGGTTCAGGTACGAATTGGTCGATGTCGACTTCGTCGTAAACCTCGAAATCGGCCTTCAAATAATTGGGGAGAGCAGCCGGGTGGTCCAAGTCGCAGGTGTGAACCCAAACTCATTGCGGCCTGTGCGCCCAGGCCGCTTGCATCGCACGGTTGAGCAGGTATTTCCCAGTCCCTGGCCGGTCGCTGAGGGAAAGAGGCCGAAATAGGCCAGCTCGATTTCGCCTGCCTGCCGGCGATCAAGTTCTGCATAGCCCAGCGGTTCATCGGCGGCGGTAAGAACCAGCACGTCGACCAGATCGTGATGGATAATAGCCAAGAGTTTCTCGTCTTGCATCACCAGACGATCGACCCAATGAAACGTCGAGTCGACTTCGTGATAAAGACGCCGATAGAACTCAACCGTCGGACTGGCCACCTTGGAAATCTCCACGTCGTCGCGAGGAGCGGCGATCTCGACGACCGGTGGCGAAAACATTGTAGATAAGTGGTTTTGGTCTTGATGACGGGCATGACCGCTTTGTAATCGCGATCAGACACAACCGTCAATCCTCGACGCAGGTCAGAGGCGGAAGGCGGCGTAAATCAATCCAGCGTTCATCCGTCAGATCGCCGATGTATCCGCCTACTCGCTCGCCTTGAGCAGTTCGAGCATCCCCTTGCCCAGAGCCTCGCCAACGAGCATGTAGGTTTCGGCGTTCTGGTTGTAATGAAACCCCTGGTTCCTCGGCGACATTTCCGGCTCACGCCAGAAGCCGCGCGTCTCGACCGTCTTCACGCTGCCCTTGAAATTGGGGTACTTGCCCGTGTCGTCGCTGACCGCAAGCTGCGCCTCGGCGACGGTTTTGTGTGGCCCCGACATCTTCCATCCGCCGAATCCAATCGTGGCGATGACGAACGGGGCCTTTGGTGTATCGAACTCCTTCCGCAGCGTCTTGATCATGTGCACCAGGTTCTGCTCGTAACGACTGGCGTGCGGCTCGCCGCCATCCTTGTGGCCCTGCCACCAGACGAACCCAGCGATCTCAAAGCCGCGATCCTTCCAATGCGGGAACTCCTTATCGAAGTTGTTCAGCACCTTGTGGGCCGCGTTAAAGCAGTCGTCGTACTGCTTGCCCGCGTACCAGTTGATTGGCTTGGGCTTTGTGCCCTTCTCCCATCGCGCGGGCGAATCCTTGTATCCAGCGTAAACGAATCCCTCGTGCTCGAACTGCTTGCTGCCGGGTGGCAAGAAATCCCAACCCAGCGAGCGATTACCCTGCGACGCTTTGAGGATCAGCACCGGCTCATCGTGGTAATCGCCGACGATGTGGCCAAAGCCGAGTTCAGGTCCGATGTTGTTACTGCCGGCACCACACCCAACGCTCAGCCATTTGTTCGCCCCGGCGGTCACCACGCCCTTGTACCAAACATCCTTCCGCTCGACCCAATGGCCTTGCTTGTCGACGAGGTAAGGGAATTTGCCGTCTTGCTTCACGACGGTCGCGAGCGTTCCGGGGATGTCGGTCCGTGCGATCCAACCAAGCCCGTTGGCCTGATCGGTCAGGTAGGTGATCTTGAACGGAACCTTCTTGCCGGCGGTCAGCTTGATGGGCGTGTGAGCCGCCTCCTTCTCCCTGCTGGGCTCTTTGCGATAGACCTCTTTGCCGCTGACTTCCATGATGTTGTACGTCGACCCGCCGTAGCCGGGTCGTAATTCGTAGACACCATTCGTCTTGATCTGAATGAATCCGCGCACGATTTGTGTTCCGCCACCGAGGTAAGGCGTGGGCTTGACGCCACCGAAGCTCTCCAGCTTGAGCGTCTTTGTCGGCGGCATCTTTTCATAGTCCGCTTTTGGGTCGTACTTTCCGGGATACACCGAGAGGACCGGGTCGATGAACTCCGAGCCCCAGCGGCTGCCTCCGCCCGTTACCTGGCCAATCCCAACCATGTTGGACTGGCCGGAGAGGATGTAGACCTTGACCGGTTTGTCCGCGGCTGAGGCAGGCAGTGCCATCAACGCCAACGTCAGAACAAGAGAGACCGTGAGCACGGAATAGCTGCGCGTAACTTTCATGGCGATGCCTTTAGGGACAAGCTCGATGAGGATCGGAGTAAAGTTTGATCCAGGCCAGTAACTGTTCGATCCTGAGAAGAATGTCTGGACGGTCACTTTCCGGCCCGGAAAATCAACGCCGGTAGTCCGTCTTTATTGAACAGGTTGGCCCAGGGCGAGTTCCTGTCCCAGGCGTATTGCACGGCAACCGGCTTCGGCACATCGGTGCTTGAGACGACCACGCTATCGCCGTCGATCACGGCCTGAGCCCAATGGTACTTGCCGTCCTTTCCCGCCACGGCGAATCCTTGCAAGCCATCGCCGTGCTTGGTCGCCAGGCCGTCGCCGACGTGGGTAAATTGCACGCGAACCTTGTCTCCTTCAACCTTATGCGAAGCATAGATGGGCCCGTAAATTTCCACATCTTGCTTGTAGGCAAAGCCCAGGGCGACCAGTGCGGCCCGATGACCATAACCCGACTTGTTTCGCGGGTGAATCCCAGAACCAAGATCGCGGGCGGTGACCATGGCAGTCGCTGAATGCTGCATGATCCCAACATGATGCGCGCGGTAGTCACCGGCGTTATCCTGCTGAGGCGTGGCTGGCAGCTTAGTGAAATCATTGGCCATCCGCGTGGTGGGATTCGACTTATCCCAGGCGCAACCGCCGCCGCTTGGCTTTTGCACATACAGAAATGGGAACTCACCCTGTCCCCAGACATCACGCCAACCCTCGATCAGCGCGCCCATCGTGATGAATTGGTCGAGGCCCTTGATGGCCGTACCGGATTCACCTTGATCCCACAACACGCCGCGGATGCCGTATGTAGCCACGGGCAGAATGTGCTGCTTGTAAAGGTCACCTCCGTTGGCCGCTTTGAATGCCTTGGTCTGTTCGTTTCTCGCCAGCATCTCATCGGTGAGCCAGCGGCCCGACGGCGTTCCGCCCACCGCGCCCAAAATGAGCCCGACCGGCACGTCGAGATCCTTTTGCAACCGCTGACCAAACGCGAACAAAATTGCCGAAAACCCAGCGTTCGTTTTCGGGTTGGATTCCTGCCAAGCGCCTCCCTTGCCGCGGCAGAGACGCAACTGCGGATAGGTTCCGGGTGCAAGTTCGGCGAGCACTTTGTCGTTCTTGGCGTAACCACGGACACCGCCGGCCATGTTCGATTGGCCGGAGCCGATCCAGACGTCGCCGACCAGCACGTTCTTCAACTCGATCGTGTTTGCTCCTTTGATACTGAGCACGTGCGGCCCACCCGCCTTGAGCGGTTTGAGTTTCACACTCCAATCGCCTTTGGCATCCGCCTTGGCGTCATGTGACTGTCCCGCAACGGAAACCACGACTTCTTCACCTGCCTCGGCCGTACCCCACACTGGCGCGGCCATGTCGCGTTGCAGCACCATATGGTCGCTGAATACGCGCGGCACTTTGACATCGGCCTGAACAACAGATGTTGCAGTCGTGATAACAATCAGTACGGCCGCAGGTAACCAATGGAAACGACACATGGTTGAGTTCTCACTTTTGGAACGCTATGGGGGCGAATGACAAGCTGATATCATAGCCAGCCACACCATTGACCGCACACCATTGACCGCACCGGCAGCCCAGTCGCGGTGAAGTGCAGGCCGACGAGCGAGCTGCTGCGATCGTTTCGACGGAAGGCGGCATAGAAAAACGCCCTCGGCTCGATCACTCGAACCGAGGACGTCGTACTTTTCGGCTAGGCCGATTGGCTCGAACGCATCGAGAGCGATCAACTTCGAGACCGATCAAATGACGTCGATCGCAGTCTTGCTTGGCTACGACTGAAAAACCAACCGTCACTTTGCCGGTGAGCGTGTTGCGTTCCGCAGCTTCCCAAGCGATCGTGCGATTACAAAGTCGGTCAGTTTCTGAGACTCGAACCAGCCTTTCCACAAGTTGTGTCCTTGCCCCTTGATGACTTCGATCTCAACCGGGCCCTCGACCGCCTTGTATCGTTTGGCCAATTCCGCCGAATTGGATTCCAACGGTACGGTACCGTCTTTGTCGCCGTGGATGTGGAAAATCGGCACCTTCGCTTTGGCCAACGGGGCGAGTCGATCAATGGGGTTGTGGTCGGCGAGTTTCGCTTTCAACTCGTCCGCAGTCATCTCGTACGCCCCCGCAGCGCGCTGGAGGCCGGGGTAGCTCGTGAGATTACAGACAGGATAGATTCCTGCGATGCCGCCTACCGACTCAGGATGTTCGACCGCCCAGTTGTAAAGCATCAACCCGCCGCGGCTTCGCGCCAGCAGAACCGGCTTCTTGCCGTAGCCGCGTTTCGTTGTCAGTTCGGCGTAGAGCTGTTGGTAGATCGCCCGGCCCTTTGGACTCCCATAAGACTCACCGACGTCGATTCCAGAAATGGCGATGCCCGCCTTGTGGAATCGGTCGAACATCCATTTCTCGGACCTGCCAGGCAGTCCCTTGCCAAGTGTCGGCGCATACCACACCCAGGGCATTGGCCCGTCTCGGCGCGCAGACTTCGGCGGCTCAAGCACGAATACACTGTGTCCCGCGACGATGAAGTTCTCGCGCTTGGCCGGCATATCGTCTGGCTGTGCGGCAGTTGGCTGGGCAAGGACCATTAACCCGATGGCGACAAGCACAGCGTCGAAAATACGTGATTGGTATTTCGAGGGCACGGTTGTTCCTGTGAATTCGAGGAGATGTCCCATTCAGGGTTCGAGCCGGTAGACTCGTTGGCCTGTAACGCTCGTCCGAACGCAATTCAGAAAAGGCGATTTTCGGGGCCGTGTTTTGACCCTGTATCAGAGCCGTAGTGCGGTACAACGAATGTGTAACGCCGTCCCATATTAGAGAATACGACAATACCATGACCGCCAGGGTTTTCCACCCACTCCTGGCTCTGATCGCTTCGGCGGTCAAGAAAGAATTGGGCAGGCATGCTCAATAATTCGTCGGTAGAATGCGAAGGGATTCCACGACTCACCAGACCACACTTACTCAGATAGCGATTTCCATGAGAACGGTTTTCAACTTGATCACGATCCTTCTGATCGGTTTTGACATCGGCTCTCATGCGGATGCAATCGCTCAATCGAACAAGGCGAGGTTGCACGATGGTCATGCAGTGATTCGCTCTCCTGCGGGGGGCTCCGAGATCGTGATTACCACAACATCCCGTGTCGCAGGGGCGATTCACTCGATTACATGGAACGGCCAGGAGTTTATCAACAGTTTTGACCACGGGCGGCAACTTCAGTCAGCGGCGAACTTCGACTGTGGGACGAAGTTCACAAGCGAAACCTTCAACCCCACCGAAGCCGGTTCAAGGCGAGATGGAGCCGGCAAGAGTTCCACGAGTCGGTTGCTCCACATGACTGCGACAAGAGACGCTCTCCAGACGTCGACACAAATGGCGTTCTGGCTGGCTCCCGACGAGAAATCCGCAGGTCACATTGCAAAGAATGAAAAAACTCGCTCGAACCATCTCCTGACCAAGCGCGTGCAAATCGGCTACGATGGGCTGCCGAATGTCATCGAGTACAAGGTCACTTTCAGTGTGCCGATCGGCAACAAGCACACCTACGCTCAATTCGAGGCGGTCACTGGTTACATGCCTCCGAAGTTCCGAAAGTTCTGGAAGTTCAACTCCGAATCCGGCAAGCTGGATCCGCTCTCGGACGGACCTGGCGAACAGTCGCAGCCGGTCGTGTTCTCGACGGAAAGTGGTTCGCATGCAATGGACGTAATCTCTCCTGATCAACCCTCACCAGGTTATCAGCAGGCGGGCTATGAACGATTCCGATTTCCCCAACGGAAGGTCGTGAAATGGAACTGCGTATTCCGCATCCGCGATCTGGAAAGCGTCAAGCCGGGTGATTATCCATTTCGCATGTTTGTCGTCGTCGGCGACTTGAAGGCGGTGACCAAATCTCTACGCACGCTGAAAGAGAAGTTCGCTGACAAACGATCGCTTTCAGGGGCACGCCGTTGAGAAACCTGGCAGAACAAATGACCAATTCCGTGGATGACATCAGATGATTGCAAGAGTCGCCCCCAACGCATCGCTCAATGTTCTGGGTGGTCCGCTCCAAACGTGCAGCACCAATCCGATGACCGGATTCCTTCGCGACGGTTGTTGCAAAACCAATGATCAGGATCATGGTTCGCACACCGTTTGCGTGGAATTGACAGCCGAGTTTCTTGAGTTCTCCAAACTCGCTGGCAACGACCTTTCCACCCCTATGCCGGAATACGGTTTCCCCGGCCTCGAACCCGGTAACCGCTGGTGTCTCTGCGCCGCGCGCTGGCAGGAGGCTTACGAGAACAACATGGCTCCACGCGTCGTTCTTGAGTCCACGCACCAACGCCGAATCGCGTCCCTGCCATTTTCCCACCATCATCGTTTGATACCCGGCTTGCTGAAGCATCTCGCCAATGGTGACACACTTGTTGAAATCTTTCGATTCGTTCCAGCGGTCACCTCGATGACCGATCTGTTGGCAGTACAACCCTGTCAGCAGCGAGGCCCGCGTCGGGCCGCAGATGGCGTTGTTGTAGAACTGCGTGAACCGCAATCCGTCTTTGGCAAGCGAATCGAGGTGCGGCGTTTCGATCTCGCCCCCGTAGCAGCCGATGTCCGACCAGCCAAGATCATCCGCCATGACAAGCGCGATGCTCGGCTGCAAGTGCCATTGACGTCACATGCAACAAGGCGACGAGACTGAAGACGACTTTGATTGCGTGATGGATCATGGCGCTTTCGCTAACGGCTGTATGACTTCGTGAACTCGAATGACTGTCACGGTCCACCAACATACCCATTGCTGATTTCAATTGCTTGCGACAACGGACATCGCTGGGGATAAGGTCAGTTCATTGGAATGACACAACGACACCGAGCGCACAGGGAACGGGATCATCTGCCTCTGATTCGGGATGTACTCGATGAAGTTGAGACGTCAACCGCTCTCGACACACCTCAGTCTTCGCGATAGCTTGACTAAGGTTTCAACAATCACTGTTTCAGTCCATCCGTTGAACCGCACGGCACAAAAACACCAACGATTCGCTCCAGCGCGGATTGACCAGTGGCTTCGGTACAGAACTTGAAAGGGAACACATCATGGACAACACAGACGCCACACCCACACCTGAACCTCCCTCAACCAAGGAACTTCGCCTGGCGCTGAAGGCCTTTCGCAAACGCCTCAAGCTCACTCGTCTGGATGACGAATCGCGAATGGGGTACGGCCCCACTTCATCCGGGCAGAATTCGGGCGTCGTTGCCATCGTTCCGCCGAACCAGTTTTCCAAGGCGGTCTGGCGAGAGCTAGTAAAACAGGGCAAAGTGAAACCCGATGGCGGCGGATTGTATTCGCTCGTCAAACCGCCATCAAATTGACCTGCCCCCCCGAAGTGGGTCCGCTTTGCTCGCCGATCTCCACTTGGCATCGAAAAAACCGATTTCTGCGTGGGGGCTAACTAAGCGGGGTGTGGACTATGGCAGCACAGGCCCGGAGAAGTCTACGTTTTCGCGGGTTTTGGCCTCAGACCCCTTCTCTCAGAGCCTGTGAATCTATCTTCCACTGGGCGGTGAGTGTTTTTGTGGGCGGGGTGGTCGCGAGTTGTTTGGGGGATCCGTTTCGGGATGGTTTCT
>Ga0115002_10009391_pt1 | contig 10700 bp, 10 predicted proteins | sample ArcticOcean_MG_C_8_FD_89576 | JGI IMG/M metagenome (GOLD analysis project Ga0115002, IMG submission 89576) | Marine microbial communities from western Arctic Ocean - ArcticOcean_MG_CB11_86 | ecosystem: Environmental > Aquatic > Marine > Oceanic | place: Arctic Ocean: Canada Basin | collected... | reverse complement strand
GGCGGCGGCGAACAGTGTCGCCAGCGCAGCGAACGACACTTCGATCATGCCGGGCCGCAGGATTATCAGCGCACCGGCAAATCCGACACATGTGGCCGACCAGCGGTGCATCCCGGGCCGTTCGGCCAGCCAGATGGTAGCCAGAATCAGCGTGAACAAGGGCATCGTGAACATCAAGGCGTTCGCATCCGCAAGCGGCATGCCCGCGATTCCGTACATCCATGCGACGGCACCCAAATAGCTGAACAGCATGCGCCACAGATATAGCGGCAGCCGGCGCGTATAGAGCGCCCCGATGCCGACAGTAAACAGCCACGGCAACATGAAGGCGGAACCGAGCACGGCACGAAAGAAAACGATCTGGTTGACGTCGAACGATTCCGACAAGCCGCGCACTACAACATAGATCAGCGCGTAGAAAACATTGGACAGCAGCATCCACAGAACACCGCGCGCGGACGTTGTGATATCTGCTGTTGCCATCTGTTTAAACGGTATGGGGTGTGGGTGAGGGCTGCCGGCTTGGCGAGCTGCGTGGCCACCGGCGCCGCAACGATACCTAAGCGCTGAGCGCCTGGCCCGTAATGGTGAAACGGCGCAGCATTCGCGTCTGGTCGCGCGGAAAATCAGTTCGCGCGTGCATTGTGCACCAGTTATCCCACATCAGCAGATCGCCGCGCTGCCATTTGTGGTCATAGATAATGCCGGCGGATTTCACATGCGCGTTCAGGGCGTCGATAATCGTCAGGCTCTCGTCTTCTTCATAACCCTCGATCAAGGCCGACATCAGTTCATTGACATACAGCGCCCGACGTCCGGATTTCGGATGGGTGATGACAATGGGCTGCCAGCGATGGTCGTATTTATCGATGCCTTCTTTAAGATTTACCCGTTCGGTCGGCAGATATTTGTACACGTGCAATACTTGGCGTCCGTCGATCTTCGCCTTCAAATCGTCCGGCAGGGTCTCCCAGGCGTCGTACATGTTGGCGAACAGGGTGTGCCCGCCGACCTTTGTAACTTCCATCGCATACAGCATGGTGCCCCAGTCGGGTTCCGGCGCGTAGCATTTGTCATGGTGGAAGTACATCTCGCCATCGGGCAGCGAGCCTATCGGCACGCCATTTTTGCGCACATTCGTCACCAGCATGATGTTCGCGGCGTCAACGCCTTCGGGCCTGTCCTCGGCCTTGCGCAGCCGGCCGCCAATCGGGCCGAACCGGGAACAGAAGTCGCGCTGGGTTTCAGGCGTCATATCCTGACCGCGGAACAACAGAATAAGATGATCGAGCCACGCCTGGACCAAACCCTCCCGCGTTTCTTCATCGAACGGCCGCGACAAATCGAGCCCGCGCACCTCGGCACCGAGCGAATCGTGCAGCTTATGAAGACTGAATCCGGTCATCGGATATTTATACGGCCGGGCAAAAGCGGCGGTCAACGACGCGGTTGATCTCGTAATCCACCGTTTTCTGCCGTATGGGTCCCAATTAAAACTCTTCTTCGGCGGAAATCTCCGCTTTAACGGGGTTGACCCCGACAATGACCTGATCGAGATAGTCTTCGACCTGCTCCGTCATTTCATCGACCTTGGCGTTGAAGAAATGGTCGGCGCCTTCGACTACCCGGAAATCGATCGTGATCTCGCGCTGATGGGCGAGCTTTTCTGCAAGCGCGCCGACAGTGTCGACGGGCACGATCTTATCGTCGCCGCCATGCAGGAACAGACCCGACGACGGGCACGGCGCCAGGAACGAGAAATCGTAAAGGCTCGCGGGCGGCGCAACCGAAAGAAATCCGGTAATCTCGGGGCGGCGCATAAGAAGTTGCATACCGATCCAGGCGCCGAACGAAAAACCGCCGATCCAGCATTGCGGGGCGTCGGGATTCGCGGATTGGAGCCAGTCGAGAGCTGCGGCGGCATCCGACAACTCGCCGATACCTTCGTCGTATCCGCCCTGGGATCGGCCGACACCGCGAAAATTAAATCGCAGGACCGAAAATCCACGGCGAACGAAGCAGTGGTACATCTGGTAGATGACGCGGTTATTCATTGACCCGCCATATTGCGGATGCGGATGAAGCATCAGCGCTATCGAGGGGCTTTCCTGTTTGCTGTGATGATAACGGCCTTCGAGCCGCCCTTCGGGCCCGTTAAAAATTATTTCCGGCATCCGGTAGTTCCTGCTAATTGCGCTTCGCACCGAATGCATATCCCGTCAGGGTGGCATCCGGCGCTGGTTGACTAACCCGTCCCGAAACGTAAATTCCATCACACCAATGCGGTTTCGCCCTCGGTGCAGAGTATTATGGTTCGGTCGGATTTTGATCTGGCGGACTATAACACAATCGCAGGTACGAAATTCAAGCATTGCAGACACCGCATTTGCGTTTTTTTCCGACCTAGCTCAGGAATCAGCACCGATATGACCGATCGTATCTATCTGGACTACAACGCAACCGCGAAAATCCGCCCTGAAGTGATAGAGGCGCTCGGCGGAGCGATGTCAAAAGTCGGCAATGCATCGTCTGTCCACGGCGCCGGCCGAGACGCCCGAAAAGCAGTAGAAAATGCGCGTCGTCAGGTCGCCTCCCTTATCGGCGCAGCACCCGATCAGGTGGTTTTCACCAGCGGCGGCACCGAAGCCGACAATCAGGTCATGCTGAACTGCGACCCGGACCGTACATTCGTTAGCACGATAGAACACCCCGCGATCCTGGATTCATGCCCTGGTGCGCACCAGGTGCCGGTGACGGGCGACGGCGTGATCGATCTGGATGCGCTCGATGAGATGCTGACCGCCGCGGGCGACCCTCAGGTTGTCGCTCTGATGCTTGCCAATAACGAAACCGGGGTGCTGCAGCCTGTGGGGGAAGCCGCCGCAATCGCCCACCGGCATGGCGCGATGCTTCACTGCGACGCTGTCCAGGCAGTCGGCAAGATCCCGGTCGATTTCGCCGCGCTGGGCGCCGACACGATGGCCTTGACCGGACACAAATTCGGTGGGCCCCAGGGCGTTGGCGCGCTGATTGTACGCACGCCCGATAGCATCAACTGCCTGATGCGCGGCGGCGGTCAGGAACAGGGCCTTCGTGGCGGTACGGAAAGTGTCGCCCATATCGTCGCCCTCGGCGTGGCGGCAGAAATCGCGACGGACCGGATCGACAGTTATGCGGCGCTTGGCGAACTCCGCGACCGGATGGAGGCCCGTCTTCTGCATGCCACCCCCGGCATGCGGGTTTTCGGCGGCAGCGCGGCGCGGTTGCCAAACACATCGAAACTGATGATGCCAAGCGTCAGCTCGGAAACCCAGGTGATGTCGTTCGACCTTGCGGGAATAGAAGTCAGCGCCGGGTCGGCATGTTCCGCGGGTCGGGTTGAGCCTCCCTACGTTCTGACTGCCATGGGTGTCGCCGACGACGAAGCGTTGTGCGCGCTGCGCGTCAGTCTCGGCTGGGACACCACTGAATCCGAAATCGACCGGTTTGTCGACGAATGGTCGCGCATCTTCGAACGCGCCGGCGGCGCGGCGCGGGCGGCGGAATAACACCTATGCCGAAAATAATCTTTATATCGCCGGAAGGTGCACAGACCGCCATCAACATCGCGGCCGGAACGACAATCCTCCAGGCCGCATGGGACAACAACATTGACATTGAGGGCGCCTGTGAAGGCTGTATGGCGTGCTCGACCTGTCACGTGATCATCGGCAAAGACCACTTCGACCAACTGCCCGCACCATCCGACGAAGAGGAAAATCTTCTCGACCTCGCCTGGGGCGTACGCCCGACATCGCGCCTTGGCTGCCAGCTCGCCATCACGGACGCCCTTGACGGTATCGAAGTGATGCTGCCGGCGACGACCAACAATCAGATGTAAGGACAGACGTAAACGCGAGCTGCTTTCGTCAGTACGTCATCCGGAACTATCTGTTGCTGATCCATTTTGCATGAGCTTGGCTTCTGGCGGCGATCAAGTCCGAGCTTCACAAGAAAACCTTCAGACACCCCCCCCCAGGATCGAAACCGCGTCCCGGCAAATGTGCTTGAATAGGAGGTGTTCTAGGGTAGCGACTTGCCCAAGCGATGGACAAGAGCGTTGGGCATTTCACAAAATATCGTACCGCCAAGAAGAACGACCGTCGGCGGTTCATTCGCGACGCGGAGCGTTGCGGTCGCCGCGCTGCCATATTCCGCGAAGTCGATCTCCCTGACATTTTGATTCTGAAATACCACCTCGCGCATGCTCGCCGACAGGAAATGGCAGACGAACACGCAACCACTGCGCAGAACGCAAGAGAGCGTTTAGTTGGAAAAAGATCGCTCGGCGGCTATTGCCGCAGTGGACACCGTTCCAATTTCGGACCCGGCGAGGAGAAGAGAAATAATGGCAGATTTGACCATATTCAGGTCCTTTTTCTTGTCGGCACACTCGATGTGCCAAGTCCAGGTCACCGGCCCCAGCGCATCAAAAATGGTATCATACCGACAACGAGGACTAAAATGCCACTGATCGATACGGTCACTGCCATGGGTATCGGTGTCCCATCGGCCGTAAAGCCGTATATCTGGGTAAATACACCGGCGGCAAGCAATTGGATGAATACCCCGATACCTGCACCGGTGCCGGCTAATGGCCCGGCGACGTTGATGGCACCCGACTGAGCGTTCGGCAATGCAATCCCCTGCGCCATGATCGCGAAATATCCGGGCACGAATATGGTCAGCGGGCTGACGATGCCGGCAAGCAGAAACCCGGCCTGGGTCAGAGCGCCCACCGTCATCAGAATACTGCCGCCAAGCACCATGGTTTCAACCGACACGCGTCCCGCAAGGCGGCTGGAAATGATCGTCCCGGTAATAAATCCGACCGGAAAACAGATGAAATAGAGCCCGAACTCTGACGCCGGCAAGCCAAGATAGTCAATCATCAGGAACGAGCTGGCCGCAGCCATGGTGAAGAAAACACCGCTGCTGAATCCCGATTGCAGGACGTAGGCAGAGAATTTCAGGTCGCTGAACAGGTGTACATAATCGGCGAGCGGGTTGAACCGCACCCCGGCAACCGCTCGTTTGGTATGGGTTTCGAACATAACGAACCAGCAGACTATCCCGAGTGCGGTGCCGAAGACCGCAGCCGCCACCAAAACAGCCCGCCAGCCGGCGAAATCCACCAGCGCTCCACCGAGCGGCGTCGAGATCATCGGGCCGAGCGCATAGGCCATCGTCAAATAGGACATGACCTTCACCAAACGGTCCGCCCCAAATATGTCGCGTGCAATCACACGGGCAAGCCCGAGGCCGCCGCCGCCGCCGGCCGATTGGAGCACGCGGCCCGCAACCAGCAGCCAGATACTGTCTGCCGCCGCAGCGCATACGGAACCGCCGATGAAAAGGACGATGGAGCCCAATAAGACCGGCCGCCGGCCATGCCGATCCGACAGCGCACCGTAGAACAGGGAGGCAAACGCCATCACGAAAAGCGGCACGCTGACGGTTAGGTTGGCAATCGCTTCGGTTGTGGCGAAATCAGATTTGACGGACGGAAGGGCCGGGAAAAATATGTGCAGCGACAGCGGCAAAAACGCTGTCGATGCCCCCAACACGATGATGAACAGGGGCCCGACTTTGGGCGAGACGTCTGAAGTCATTCAGCTTGTGGGTAGCCGAATTGCAACGGCAAGTCTATTGCATCACCGCAGGGCCACTCATATCGCCGGGAGTATTGCTGTCCAGAAAGATGCCGAGACGACGGGCGACTTCCTGGTAGGCTTCCTCGACGCCGCCAAGGTCCCGGCGGAATCTGTCCTTGTCCATGATCTCGTTGGTTGAAATATCCCACAGGCGGCAATTGTCCGGGCTGATCTCGTCGGCGAGAACGATGCGCAAATCTTCGTTGCTCCATAGGCGTCCAAACTCGAGTTTGAAATCGACCAGCCGAATACCGACCGCAAGAAACAAGCCGGTAAGGAAATCGTTGACCCGCAGCGACATGTGCATGATTTCGTCCATTTCCTGCGGCGACGCCCAGCCAAACGCGGTGATGTGTTCTTCCGACACCATCGGATCGTCCAATTCGTCGGATTTGTAATAATACTCGACGATCGATCGCGGCAGCGGCGAGCCTTCTTCCATCCCGAACCGCTTGGTCAGCGAGCCGGCGGCAACATTGCGGATCACCACCTCTACCGGAATGATCTCTACTTCACGGACTAGCTGCTCGCGCATGTTCAGCCGGCGCATAAAGTGGGTAGGGATTCCGATCTCGCTCAACCGAGTCATCAGATATTCTGAAATCCGGTTGTTAAGCACGCCTTTCCCCGTAATCACGCCCTTTTTCTTATTGTTGAACGCGGTCGCGTCGTCCTTGAAATACTGGACTAGGGTACCCGGCTCCGGGCCTTCGAAAAGGATCTTCGCCTTGCCCTCGTAGATGCGTCTGCGGCGGGCCATAATATGCCTCGGCTATATGAAAAATTGCGCGCGATTTCGCGCGCGCTCACCATCCAGATATAGCGATTTCGCGCAGGCGGTCAATGGATGCTTTCGGGATTATCGAGTGTTGGCCGCCATGCCGGAGCGCACTTCTGTTCACAGTGAATCTCGCCGATCCGGTTTCTCAACTCACTTTAGCTGGAAATATCCACCGGCACGTAGGGGGCCTCTCCCGGGGCGCCGTCGGCGAATAACCAGACCGGCTTACGGTCCATAAAATCTACAGATGGCAAAGCGATCAGCGCGCTCGACAACGTGCCAAATCCGAAATCGGTGGTAATCCGCATGGCGTCCCGGGAATCCGTGTCATCGCCATGTTCGGAGCTTCCCAGAAGCGCCTGCCACGCAGACCAGTCGCCCAAAGACACGTCCGGCGGCGGCGCAACCTCGAATCTCGGTTTGTGGAAGGCGACCCGCCCCGACGCCACATCATTCAGATCGAACGCTGTCAGCATCGACAGGCCCGCGGGAATTTCTGTCACCTCGATCCGCCCGGCGGCCGGCGGGCCGAGGCTTTTGACCCAATATGCGTCCCGGTTGTCGGCCACCATGAGGTTGAACGACCGGTAGCTGCGCCCGTCGAGATTCGTCAGCGCATCGGCCGCGTCGGCCGCATCGGCGTGATCGAGCGCTTCGAGCACGATTTCACCGCGTGAGCGCAGATCCGGGTCGGGACCGAGCGAATCCCGACGATTGAGAATACCGGCGACAACACCTTCGTCGTTCAGTCCCATCCACGTGCCGCCGGCCAGCCGGTCGATCCCGGCGATCACATTGTCACGATCCGGCCAGTGGCGGGCGGGCGGATCCCAGGGACGGCCGACCATTTCGTCGCGGTTGGCAGCGACCAGCAGCGGCCATTCATGACCGGGACGGCGAAGCGTTATCAGAGTGCACATGCAGTCTCGATAGCAGGTTCAAAGGCTTGCGACCATATGCGCGTTCGTCCCCATCTTGACATCCCGGCTGGGGCAGCCGATCTATGGGGAACAGCACCAATTTCGCCTCAAAAATGGAAGACCCTGATGTCTGGATTTGACGACCGCGAGAAGAGCTTCGAAGCCAAATACAAACGCGATCAGGAAACCCTGTTTCGCATCACGTCGCGCCGCAACCGCCTGCTCGGCCTATGGGCCGCGGAGAAGTTCGGTATGCCCGACAACAAGGCCCTCGACTATGCCAAAGAAGTGGTGCTCGCCGATTTCGAGGAACCGGGTGACGACGATGTCGTTCGCAAGGTACTCAAGGATTTCGCGGAACTCGGTCTCGATATGGACGAACAGCGCCTGCGCAAGGAAATGATCCGCTTGATGGACGAAGCCGGGCGCCAGATCGAAGCGGAAAACAGCTAGGCGTTCGTTAACGCTATAGGTGCGCGCCCGTAAGGCCTTACCCGAACACCCGTTTGAATATCGCATCCACGTTCTTGATGTGATAGCCGAGGTCAAACATGTCTTCGAGCGCGGCGTCGCTGACATGCGATGAAACTTCGGAATCCGCCTTCAGCAAATCGACAAACGAAACGCCTTTCGACCAGGATTCCATCGCGTTGCGCTGAACGGCAACGTAGGAAGCTTCGCGGCTCATCCCCGCCTGGGTCAAGGCCAGCAATACGCGCTGGGAAAACACCAGACCGCCGAGCGCATCGAGATTGTCCTGCATATTCTCAGGATAGACGACAAGCTTCTCAACAACGCCGGTCAGCCGTGCAAGCAGGAAATCCAGTGTGATCGTCGCATCGGGCCCAATCATGCGTTCGACCGAGGAATGCGAGATATCGCGTTCGTGCCACAACGCGACGTTTTCCATAGCTGGCACGCAGTAAGACCGCACCATGCGGGTGAGCCCGGTGATGTTCTCCGTCAGCACAGGGTTGCGCTTGTGCGGCATGGCGGACGAGCCCTTCTGGCCGGGCGCAAAATATTCCTCGACTTCGCGCAGTTCGGTGCGCTGTAGATGCCTGATTTCAACCGCGAGCCGCTCGGCCGATGAGGCGATCACAGCCAAGGTTGCAAAATACATCGCATGGCGGTCGCGCGGGATAACTTGGGTCGACACCGTTTCGGGCGTAAGACCCATCGCCTTGGCGACGTGTTCCTCGACCGCCGGGTCGATATTAGCGAACGTTCCCACCGCCCCGGAAATTGCGCAGGTGGAGATTTCAGCGCGGGCCGCTTCGAGCCGCGCCCGATTGCGAGAAAACTCCGCGTAATACCCCGCGAGTTTCACCCCGAAGGTCATCGGCTCGGCATGAATGCCGTGGCTGCGTCCGATGGTCGGCGTAAATTTGTGTTCCTCGGCACGTGTCTTGAGCGCCGCCAGCAACCCATCAATGTTTTCCAGCAGAATATCCGTTGCCTGGCTTAGCTGGACGGCAAGGCAAGTATCGAGCACGTCCGACGACGTCATGCCCTGATGGACGAACCGCGCCTCGTCACCGACATGTTCGGCAAGATTGGTCAGAAACGCGATAACATCGTGCTTGGTCTCGCGCTCGATCTCGTCGATACGATCAATTTCGAAGGCGCCCCTGTCCCAGACAGCCTTCGCCGCGGCTTTTGGAATTACGCCGAGTTCGGCCTGAGCGTCGCAGGCATGGGCCTCGATCTCGAACCAGATGCGGAACTTGTTCTCAGGCTCCCAGATGGCAGTCATCGGGGCGCGGGAATATCTTGGAATAGCCATAACTCGGGTTTACCAGAATCGCCCGATGGCGGGAAGAGACCGGCGTTCAGACCGTCCGGTACCGGCGGACCGCGAACCAGTAGGTTGCGAGCCCGAATAGCGCCCAGAACAAAACGCCGTTGGCGATCGTCGTCTGGGTCCCGTCCGACAGCGCGGCCACCACAATGCCGGTCAGGGCACCGACCAGTTGCTGGACGAAGCCGATCAGCGACGACGCGGCGCCGGCGATGTGGGGAAACGGCTGGAGCGCACCGGCGATCGCTTGCGGGAAGATCAGAGCGAAGGCGATCATGCAGAAGAACATCGGGCCGATCACCGCCAGCCAGTGGTTGACCGCGCTCCACGCCAGAACCGCCATCACCAGCCCGCAGGCCGTCACGCCACTAACGCCCCAGCGCAGAAGCGCGTCGACACCGTACCGTCCGACCAGCCGGGCACCGAGCAGCATGCCGCTGAGATTGCCTATCATACAGCCGGCGAACATGTATCCATAACGGGTTTCGCTCTCGCCGAAATAGCTGATGATGACGTGCGACGAAGAGCCCAGAAACGAGAAAAGGATGCCGTAAGATGCCGCCGCGCAGGCGGTATAGGCCCAAAACGGCACATTGCCCGACACCTCGGCAAAGTTTCGCAGCAAGGGACCGGGGCGAAGCGCATCGAGGACCTTTTCACGGATGGTTTCGTGAAAAACGGCACCAAAGACGAACAAAACCACCGCCGAATAGCAGGAAAGGAACCAGTACATCGCGTTCCACCCATAGGCGACGGTCAGGTGCGACCCCAGTATCGGCCCGATCAGCGGCGCCATGCTATGAAAGACCATCAGCACCGACAGGACACGTGCGGCATCGGCGCGCTCATGGCGGTCACGCACCACGGCACGGCAGACCAGCCATCCCGTCGACGCTGCGATGCCATGAAGAAAGCGGAACCCCACCAAGGCTTCGACCGAGGGCGACAGGGCGCAACCGACAGTCGCAAGCATCGCTACGAACAGCCCGCCGAGGATCGCCGGTTTACGTCCGAACCGATCCGAGATCGGTCCGTGAACGAGCTGTCCGACGGCGACACCAATCATGAACATGCTAAGCGTCAACTGCGCCGATGCCTGATCGGTCCCAAAAGCGGCTGTCATAGCCGGCATTGCGGGCAGCAATCCGTCAATTCCGAGCGCCGTCGGGACGGTCGTCAGGGCCAGCAGTGCCGCGAGGCGGGAATTGTCGAAGGTTTTCATCGGTTGCGGCTTCATCCGGAAAGCCCGGCCCGGCTGACCGGGCGAACAAGAAAAAGATATGCAGTCAGCGCACACATCGTACAAATGCAGATTCCGACCGCCATCGGGATCGGCGTTCCGTCGTTCAGAAGGCCGATCAGCGCGGTGGCAAGCGCCGCAGCGAGAAATTGGATGAACCCGAGCAGCGACGAGGCCGCCCCCGCCATATCCGCAAATGGCGACATCGCACCTGCCGTTGTGCCCGGCGTGATAAAGGCCAATGAGACCAACAGCAGAACGACAG
>Ga0115002_10009388_pt1 | contig 10702 bp, 7 predicted proteins | sample ArcticOcean_MG_C_8_FD_89576 | JGI IMG/M metagenome (GOLD analysis project Ga0115002, IMG submission 89576) | Marine microbial communities from western Arctic Ocean - ArcticOcean_MG_CB11_86 | ecosystem: Environmental > Aquatic > Marine > Oceanic | place: Arctic Ocean: Canada Basin | collected... | reverse complement strand
TATTCGGTTTTTCCTGTTGCTTGGTGCGCCCGTAGTAGCGTCGTAGTCACGGACATCCCCGAGGATATACCTCATGGGGCTGATTTCCGATTCAGGGAATCGGCGCTTCATTTCGCTTTGTTTGAGTTCGTCTCTCGAAAGTACGGCTATTCGTGTGGGCTGGTACTTATCGATTAATCGCTGGACAAAGCGCTGGCCGAATGAGCCGGTTCCACCTGTAATGAGGATTCTGGAATTTGACCAATCTACTGGTGACGGATTCTCGGGCGTGTTGTTCAATTCCGTCATTCTCCAGGGTGATGATGGCTGGTGATGTTTCCAACAGAGGTGAGTTGAAGCCGGAATCGGATTATATGTGACCGATTGTGATAACTGAACTTGTTGTTGGGCGGTTGGGGGATGATTGCAGGCGGTATCGCTGCTGTGGATAACGTGGAGGCTTCGCTCTGGTTTATTGTTTGGTCTCGGGTATCGCTATCCGGGGGCAGGTCAGACATTCTGTTCGGCCTGTAGCAAAAGCTCGTTGGAGATATCGAGACCGACACCGTTAGATATGGTCAGAGTTTCAAAGGCGTAACTCAAGAACGTCCCCGACGCACAGCCAGCGTCGAGTATGGATATTTCCTGATTCCCGTAACTCGTTTGTATAAGCTCAACGAGTAATTTGAAGTACTCCTTGGGTTTTTCATAGCCGGATCTACCAAGATAAGTACCATCATTCTTTAAAATAGGTTGGGTCGTCCAAAAGATCCACTCTTCGTCAATTTGATGCTGTTGCCCACTGAAATAGTGGGTTGTTTGATCCTGTTTTCGTTGTAGTTGGGTACCGGATGAATTTGTAGCAAACTAGGGCTTGTTTGCCTTAATGAACAGGTGCCAGCCCCATCGAGATTCAATGAACTTGCGAAGCGGAGCCGGAATAATTCCTGCTTGGTTGAAGAACATCAGGGCAGATTGATATTCGTGGTCTGTAAATTCTTCTAGTAGTTTCGTGACTTGTTTTTGTGAGTAAACTTTGCCAACGGGATTGCCCAGGCCGTCTACCGCGTTGACTTGATCGGCGGCAGATTTACCTTTCCAAGCTGGTTGCAGCAACCGTTTGAGTCTAAATAGTAGTTGGTAGGCGAATGAATTCCGGTGGTAGAGCATCAGCAATAGTCTTCCACCTGGTTTTAGCACTCGGTACGCTTCGCTGACTGCTTTCGCTGTATCGGGAGTGTGGTGAAGCACCCCAAACGACACCACAACGTCGAAGAGCTGATCATCGAATGGAAGATTTTCGGCGTCTGCTTGTTCCACGTCGGCAGATAGTCCTTCAAATTCCAACCGAGTCTTCGTTAACTCAACCGCTTTTTCTGTGATGTCTACGCTTGTGACATCAGCACCAGCGCGGGCATACAAGCAGGTTACAAATCCGTTGCCGCAACCGATGTCGAGAAGTTTCTTGCCCGAGGCTTCTGACGATTCGTATGCCCATTCGTCAATTTCAGGCGAGTTTTCCATTTGCCGAAGTTGAGAATGCGCTTCAAAGAATTCAGGCGTGCCTGGTTCGAAGGGAATTGATGCTGCGGAAAGAGGGTTGTCTTCCCAGAAGCGCTTCACTTTTGATTTGAGTTTTTCATCTGGCGAGAACATTTGTTTCCCGGATATTTTCGGAATTTACCGAATCGTATACATGCTATGTTGCGCACTGAGACTTGTATGATCACCGCTATATTTTACAGAATCAGTGGGATGAATCGATTGAGGTCTTGGCGCGTAATGCGGTACCGCATAATCTTGAGCAGGCTAGAGGCTTTGATCGCACCGACGCGAGCCTCCGATCGACGGGTAGATGTTGCTGCTATTTTGATCATCGGATTGATCGCGGGACTTTACAGTATTTACTCGCTCACCAACTCGGGTGTGCGCCGGGTTCTGGGAGGTAAAGACTTGAGACGTAGAGAGTTCGCAATATGGGCGTTCCGGGCTCAGTACTTCAGCAGTTTGAACATAGCTTTTTGTGCGAAGGCCCGTGTTCGGTAAATGGGATTGTGAGTGTACGTGGCCCAGCGGGTGGCGTGATCGGCGAACGCGGTTTCGGTGGAGAGTTGCGACATGATTTCGAGTTGGACGATGTGGAGAGAATGGTAGAAGCGGCTGGCGATCATGGGGAGACGGCGTGTGCCCGATTGATCGTAGAGCGACCACCAGCCGAGATCGAAGGTGTGCAGGTTTTTCGAGAGAGTAGCGATGCATCGCTCCCACAGTGATTTGGCTCGCTCGTCGTTTGTTACCAAGTACAGGTCGAGTACGCCCCAGAGTCCCCAGATAAATCCGTTTAGGATGTGGGTTGGCGTGGTGACGATATACTCTTCGATCCAGGGATTTCCTTCGGGATCGGTGTAGATAACGCCGCCCTGGTCGACCGGGGATTCAAAGGCTTCGAAGGCTTTTGTTGCTGCTTCCAGGTATTCGTTTTTTCCGGTTGCCTGGTATGCCCTGAGCAGGGCTGAAATTCCCTGTCCCTGGGCGAGTCCGGAGTGCCAGGGAGCGACGAGCCGTTCGACGTATTCCCAGTCGAAGCCGTGACCCCAAACGGGCACTCCGTGTTGGTTTGGCTTTAGGTTTTCGACCAGCCATTGGGTGGCGGATTCGAGTTTATTTAATCGTTCGGGCGAGTTGTTTTCGAGCCACAGCGTGTGGTTGCCGAGGGCGTACTGGGCAATGGCGATTGGGTTGTACTGGAGGCCGAGTGTGCCCCGGTAGTCGAGCATGGGAACGCCGTTGGGATCGAGATGGGCCGAGTAGTCGGCCTTCTCATCGAACCGCATGTAGTACGACCCGAGTTCGTCTTTTTTGAAATCTTGTGCTACCCGCGGGATTCCGTGCCAGAACGTTAGTTGGCTCGCGCCGGAACCGATGTAGGCGGCAGCTATTCTGCGAAGGTAGGCGGTACGGCTGAAGACGCTCATGGCGCTGGGCGTGCGGTGCCATCCCCGAGGCGCGTAACGGCAAACCCGGCTTCTTGCCATTTTTCCAGGGGCAGGATGTTGCGACCATCGAACACGATTCGACCCCGCATTAGTTTCGCGGCTGTGTCGGGATCGATATCGCTGAACTGATCGTGATCGGTGATGAACACCGCGGCGTCAGCGCCTTCGAGGGCGGTCTCGAGCGATACGAGGTCGTGGTTCGAGTTGGTCGCTAGCGGGTCGTGGACTTTTACGGTCGCACCGGCTTTTTTGAGATTTTCGATAATGCTGTCGGCCGGGGTCGCTCGTGCGTCTCCGACGTTGCCTTTGTAGGCGACTCCCATGATTGCTACCACTGGGTTGTCGACATTTGCGAGCAGCTCGTTGAGGCGGTCAGAGGCACGCTGGGGTTGGATGGAGTTGACGTACCGTGCGCCATCGATTGTCGGTGTTGACACATCGGTTCCCGCTGCAAGAAATACTGAAGCCACGGGTATGCAGTATCCGCCAACACCGGGTCCGGGTTGGTGGATGTTCACGCGGGGGTGGCGGTTGGCGATTACTGTTGCCTGCCACACATCGACGCCCAGCGATTCGGCTGCGAGGGCCAGTTCGTTGGCGAGGCCGATATTGACGTCCCGGTATATGTTTTCGCTGAGTTTTACGAGCTCGGCGGTCGTCGCATTTGTGACGACAATTTCGCCTTTCACAAAGTTGCAGTAGAGCTGAAGAGCGGCCTGGGACGCTTCAGCGGTGAGGCCGCCAACGACACGGTCATTGTGAATTAATTCGTGCAGGATCTGGCCGGGTAGGACTCGTTCCGGACAGTGGGCTACGAGGTATTCGGAAGAATTTACTGAAGAGTTTGCTGCCAGAGCATCGACGAATACGCCTGCTGTTGTGCCGGGTGGGACTGTCGATTCGAGGATCACGAGCGAGCCCGGTCGCAGGTGCGGGGCGATCGCTTTGGCGGCTGCGAGGATGTAATCGAGGACGGGTTGGTTGTTTTCGTCGATGGGGCTCGGGACGGAGACGATAAATGCGTTGGCCGGTTCGGGATTGAGGGCGGCTTTGTACTTGCCCCGCTTGATGACCGCCTGGAGGGAGTCTTGGAGTCCGGGTTCGGTGATGTGGGTGACGCCGTTGTTGAGTTCTTCTACAAGCTGGGCTTCGACATCGACCCCAAGCACGCTGAGATCGGCCGCAGCGAAAGTAACGGCGGTTGGTAGCCCGATGTGTCCTTGCCCGACGACGCACAGATCAAACAATGGTTTATAAAATCCTTTCGAGCCTGTCGGCGATTCTTTTCGACGCTTTGCCATCGCCGTACGGATTGGGTGCGGCTGCCATCTGTTTATATAGTTCAGCCTGGGTCAAAAGTTTCCGGATGCCACTGGCGATTGAGGATTGCTGAACACCGACAAGTTTCGCACAACCGGCGTCGATTCCCTCGGGTCGTTCGGTGACTTTTCGCATGACCAGCACTGGTTTGTCGAGGCTGGGCACTTCTTCCTGAACGCCACCGGAATCGGTGAGGACAAGGTATGAGTGCATCAGGAGCCAGACGAAATCGGGGTAGGGGAGAGGGTCGAATAGGAAGACTCGATCGGTGGTTCCGAGGATGCGTGAAACGGGTTCCTGCACGTTGGGATTCAGGTGCACGGGATAGGCGATAACGGCGTCGGGATTTTCAGTGACGATATCTTGAAGTGCCAGGCAAATTTGCTCGAAATCGTGACCGAAACTTTCGCGTCTATGGCCGGTGACTGTGACAATTTTCTTGCCTGAGTTAATGGCGTTTTGGAGTCCGTTCGGAAGCGTGGTGGGGGCTATATTGGTTCTTACTTTTTCGGCGATAGACAGGAGAGCATCGACTGCGGTGTTGCCGGTGATTTCGATGTTTTGATCGGGAACCCCGGAGTCCTTGAGATTCTGGGCTGCCAGTTCCGTTGGGGCCATGCAATGCACGGCAATGTGATCGATAAATACCCGGTTTAGTTCTTCAGGGAACGGGTTGTGCTTATCGAACGTCCGCAGGCCAGCCTCGACGTGCATCACGGGGATTTGATCGTAGAACGCGGCGAGGGCGGTACTCATCGCGGTTGTGGTGTCGCCATGAACGACTACGACGTCGGGCTTTTGCTCGGTAAATATTCTGGCTGTTTCGGTGATGGCCCTTGCTGTTAATTCGCCAAGCTGCTGGTGGTCCTTCATCAGGTTGAGTTCGATATCGGGCGTGATGTTGAACGCAGCCAGTGCCTGCGACAACATTTCCCGATGCTGGCCTGTTGAGCAGATGGTTACATCGATGGCGGCGCGCTGGACGCATTCCGTTATGACGGGAGCGAGTTTTATTGCTTCCGGGCGGGTGCCTAGAACGAACAGGGCGCGTATCACGAGTTAGCTCGTTGGCCGCTTACTGCGAGGTTGATGTTGTCGATATCGATGTCAACCGGCTGGCCGTTTTCGAGCGACGTTGGCACTGCGAGGGTGGCAAGTGTTGTGGCGATGAGTTGGCGGGTTGGGATGGGTGCATCGGTTCCCGATTTGATCGCTTCGGTGAAGAGCTGGAACTGTTTTGCGTGGCCTTTATCGCCAGCTTTGTTTTTCACGGTGTGGGCTGATTCATCGAACAGCGTGAGGGTGCGGTAATCGTTGAGCGTGGCCGACCGGTGTGATCCCAGGACTTCGATGTGCTCTTTCGGCTGAGCGGGGGATCCCAGGGCAGAGTAGATGACGGTGCCGGACGAGCCATCGGCGAACGATATGACTATTTGGACGTTGTCGTCGGCCAGCACGTTTTTATTGTCAGGCGTGACGCGATTGGCGTGTACGCGGGTGGGTGTGGAGCCGCAGATATGCTGCAGGAGGTCGATGAAATGGCAGACTTCGCCGAGTATGCGCCCACCGCCTTCAACGGGATTGTGAACCCACAATTCTGGATCGGCCCAGCCGGCATTGACTGTGTAGACCATCGAAAGAGGTGTTGTGGCGGTTTGGAAGTGCTGTTTGAGGTCGTTGATTAGCGGTGCGAATCGGCGGTTGAAGCCGACCATGAGCGTGGCTTCGGATTCGGTGGCGGCGGTGCTAACTGCTTTGAGATCGTCGATGTTTAGCGCAAGAGGTTTTTCGACGTGAACCGATTTTCCGGCGTTCAGTGCTTCGATGGCAATTTTCGCAGCAAGATTGTGCCGAGTCGCGCTGATAACGGCGTCGACTTCGGGGGATGCGATGAGTTCGGAGTAGTCGGACCCGACAGTTGTTGCGCCGATTTTCCTGCCGAGGTCGGCTGCAGAAAGACCGGATGCGCTTGCGATCCAGATGACTTCAGCCTGCTTAGCGGATCGGAGTGCGGGGGCGATTGTTCCGCTCATGAAACTTCCGGCACCTATCAGACCGAACCGCACTGTTTCGCCGGTGGTTGACGTGCGGGATTTTGCGCCTGTTTGGAGACTGCTTGCGGGTTCGCTGTTCGTATCCGAGTAGTCGATTACGACCCCGGAAAAAACTTCGTTTTGGGGATTGTCGACAATTAGTTGGTATGCGCTTGATGCGTCGGTGATGGCAAATCGGTGGGTGATCAGGGTTGAAGGTTTGATCGTTCCCGATCCTGCGAGTCTTAGAAACTCTTCGAGGTTCCGTTGTTCGGTCCACCTGACGTACGGGCGTGGGTAGTCGATACCGTGTTCTTCGAACGTTGGATCATAGCGACCGGGTCCGTACGAGCGGGAAATTCGGAGGTCGAGTTCCTTCAGGTAGTAGCTTCGGCGTGAGACATCGAGTCCGACATCGCCCACTACCGAAACTCGGCCCTGTTCCCGGACTATTTCGCCGGCGAGATTAACTGGGCCGCTTTCGGCTGTTGCCGCTGTGATTATTGCGGCGTCGAGGCCGTGACCGCCTGAGAAGGTTAAGGCCAGCTCTTCGACGTCGTCCTGGCCGGTTACAGCACCTGAATCGAGACCGAGTTTGATGGCTGCTTCGACTCTTTGAGGTGAGATATCGGTTCCGAAGACCGGGTGTCCGTATGCCTTCAGGATTGCGACGGTTATCTGGCCCAGCAGGCCGAGCCCGATTACCCCGACCGTTTCGCCCGAGGTGAGGTCGGCACGCCTGATGCCCTGCAGGGCGATTGCGCCGAGGGTTGCGAAGACGGCGTCGTCGTAGCTGACGCCGTCGGGGATTTTGGCTACGAGATTTCGGGGAACCGCAACGAATTCGGCGTGTGATGCGTAACCGGAGCCAGCGCAGGCGACGCGGTCGCCTGGGGTGATGTCGTCGATGCCTTCACCGACTTTTACGACTTCACCGGCGCAGCTGTAGCCGAGTGCCTGGGAGGCATCGAGGCGGTCTTTGACCATGCGCCATGTATTGAAAAGGCCGTCTCGCCTGACTTTTGCTGCGACTTGCCTGACGAGATCGGGTCGAGATTTTGCTTTACCGAGCAGGGATTTTCTTGCGAAGTCGACACCGGCACGTTCTGTCCCGGCACTAACGAGTGAACTGTGGTTTCTGACGAGCACCTGGCCGGGTTGAGGTGAGGGGACGGGGACGTCAGCTACAGAGAGTTGACCGGTGCGGTTGTTTTGCGTGACTTGTTTCATTTGAAGCTGGCGTTTGTGTATCTGTGGGTGGTACACCGCGACTGCTGGGCTGAGGACACCAGACGAATGGTAGATGAATTGCCTTGAGCTGGATTGGTGCGTGTGGAACCTAACGTTCCGTTTTAGGTTGATATGAATGCTTTGAATTCGTGGTTACTCGCAACAAACCAGACGACTGGTGGGATATGGCGATTGCACATCTTACAGTTATTTAGTGAAACATCTGGTAGTGCCTTCGGCCGACGTTCAGGACCCAGTAGGGACGTCAGTATTCAGATTGGTTCTGCGTAGTACAGACGGTGATATTTACCTACCAGTCCGACTTCATGAAGCTCGTATTTTGGGAGAATCGACCGGTACAAAGGAAGGAAGTCGGTATCGACTGATCCGAGCACGAGGCGCATCAAGGGGCTGTCGTATCTCCGTTCGCGAATGATCACATATATCGGGGTGCCGTTGGTTGTGGCTTCGGCTACAGTTGCCCGAGCTTCAGGGGGAGGCATCCAGTTTAGTATCGGCGGGTACGCCACCAGTTCAGGCAACCCTTCAAAACCGTCGTTTCTTCCGTAACGAGCAGCGGAATCGACGTTCTCCCAGAGTGAAATTACCACTGCCGGTTTTTCGATGGTTTTGATGTCCAGGTAAACCTGGTAGATTTCGGCTGCTACTGCATCTTCTCTCCTGGGCATATCCAAGATGCTGAGTACGGAGAAGACGATGAGTACAGAAGCCGTGGCTATGATTGTTTTTTGGTTCATTAGGCCAAAGCGTTTTACAGCGAATCGAAGGCCGATAGAGGCAAAGATCGCACCGTAAACGTTGACGATCATCATCATTCGCCAGAAGTCATCGACTCGCCCCATCACGGGGAGGTTTACGACGAGAGTTACAACTGCAGCCGCCAGAATTAACAATCCCGTCCGCTTACGGTTTGCAATAAACACGGCGAAGCCGATCAGAGCGAATGGAATAGCGACGTGTAACCCTCGACCAAGCCATGCAGATTGAACCATGACGAAGTCGAAATTAAACGGACCCCTATCCCCGAAATTGAAGACCGAACCCCACGCGTGGTCCAACCAGGACGAGACCGCTCCTGTGTCGTAAATGGCTATCGTGATAACCGCAAGGGCCAGTGCCACGAGAAATCCAAGAATTACAGTTCCGATATCCCGGATCATTTGTTGGATAGACTGACTCGAAGTAGCTATGGCGGTGAGCGAGATTGGCATTAACAGGATGCTCAACGGGGTGAAAGTGATACTCCAACCCAGCAATAAACCGCCGATCAACATTCTGCGTTTCAGCAGAAGTGTTGTAGCTCCGAGGATGAACGTGATCTGCAGCATGTAGGTTTCGCCGTAGTTGGCGGTGATAAGGATTCCACCGGAGAAGGCGAAAAACGTGGCTGATACCAGTGACCAGCCTGAATTTTCGGCGAAAACCATGGATCGCGAGATATAGGCGACCAACCACACCGATACTGCGCCAGCTACTGCCGAAAGAAGTCCCTGCAGTACGTATAGATTGGAGATGATCGGACCGAATACAGCGAAGCAAAGATCGAGTAAAGCGACATATCCGAAATGCAGTGGTTGAACGAACCACTGGCTGTCGCGGGCGGCTGCGTGATAGAGGTTGGCATCACCCCCGTAACCCTGGCTGTGGATATGGGCGACGTAAACCAGAAAGGCGAGCAGTGATAGACCGATTGGGCCATACGTGTCGGGACGCAAACGGATTTCAGACAAATGGAAGTTGGTCATCTATGAGGGAGAACCTCGGATGTGTTGGCTCAGAGAATAATTGGCTTATTTTAACTGAACCCACCTGCCGATCAAGTGCCTGGATGGTACTGATTCCACCAGAAGGCGAGGTTCAACAGAAGCCACCGGTTTTTAGCGAATTCGGAAGGCGACAGAAGTTCTGCCATTGCGTCGTTGTCGAACAGATCGTTGTCTTTTAACATCTCATTGATTGCTTCACGCCCGATATCGTTCATGATTCCGGGGAGCCAGTCATCCAGCGGGAGTCCGAAGCCTTGTTTTTGCCGATGCAAAATTGTGTCGGGCACAAGGTCTTTGGCAGCTTTTTTCAATATTCCTTTTGCTGATCCGTTGAGTAATCGAGTTGATCCTGTTAGCGACATTGCCAGTGATACGAATTCATGATCGAGGAACGGTACTCGCGCTTCAACCGATGCAGCCATTGCCATTTTGTCGACCCGCATCAGCAGCAGTTCCGGCAAGCGGAATACGAGGTCGAGATATGTCATCCACGCAAAGTTTGACTTGTCCCAAGCGGAAGATTCAAAGTGTGCTCTGTACGGTGAAATGGAATCGTATGAACTAACTCCGCCTAGTTCTTTCTGGACATCCGGAGATAGCAATCTGTTGATCTGTGGATCGGAAAGACCGAGCGCACCTCCCATGAATATCGGATTTCCCTGTGATGATCTGTGGATGATGTCGCTTCGGGCAGGGTCGAGACCAATTGGGCCGGTGAGTGATGATATTGCCTGAAGAATAAACTTCGGCACCGAATCAGCTATTGACTGATATTTTCGGTATTTTGCCCAGCTGTCGTAGCCATGAAATAATTCGTCCGATCCCTCGCCCACCTGACAGACAGCAACATCATTTTCGCGAGCGAGCTTTGAAACATAGTGAATGGGTACGCAGACCGAATCGCCGTTGGGTTCATCTTGATGCCAGGCGAGCTTCAGTGCGACGTCTTGGAGGTCCTGTCGAGTGAGCATTGACCTTTGGTTTTCGGCACCGATATGGGCTGCAAAATCCTTAGCCATGTCGGTTTCGTTTTGGTACCCCTGATCAGGGCCGGCATAGCCGATGCTAAAAGTTTTTACGCTGCCGGAGCTCGTTTCAGAGAATAGGGCGGCGTTGAGGCTTGAATCGATACCACCGCTCAGGAAGATACCGACCGGGCGGTCTGAAACCTGTCGAAGTGAAACTGATTGTCGTAACTCGATTATTAGGCGGTCTGCAACTTGTTCGGGCGTATCGGTAATCCGGCTTGTGTTTTCTAGAACATCCCAATATCTATGGATGTTCTTTGTGCCGTCTTTCTCTACGGTCATCCAGTGTCCGGGCTGCAATTTGCGAATGCCACTGAAGATCGTATTTG
>Ga0115002_10009387_pt1 | contig 10702 bp, 8 predicted proteins | sample ArcticOcean_MG_C_8_FD_89576 | JGI IMG/M metagenome (GOLD analysis project Ga0115002, IMG submission 89576) | Marine microbial communities from western Arctic Ocean - ArcticOcean_MG_CB11_86 | ecosystem: Environmental > Aquatic > Marine > Oceanic | place: Arctic Ocean: Canada Basin | collected... | reverse complement strand
GCGTGGCCTTATGGTCGGGCGAGGAACAGGGGCTGCACGGTTCGACAGAGTACGTCCGGCAGCACTTCGGGAGTCCAGAGAGCGGCACGCTGCCGGCGTACGAGAAACTCTCGGTCTACTTCAACCAGGACTACGGTCCTGGCAAGTACCGCGGCATCTATCTGCAGGGGAATGAGCATGTGCGCCGCATGTTCACGGCCTGGATGGAGCCGTTTCACGACCTCGGCATGACCACTATCTCGCCACGCGGAGTTGGCAGCACCGACCACGTGCCCTTCGACCGTGCGGGTCTACCCGGGTTCCAGTTCCTGCAGGACCGTGCTGGTAGTACCGGTGGACACACGAACATGGACTTCTTCGACACGCTGCCGATTGGAGATCTGAAACACAACGCCGTCGTCGTGGCGGCGTTCGTGTATCACTCCGCGATGGCGGACGAGCGGATTCCGCGCAAGGGGCGCTAGTGCCGCGATGCGACGCGCGGCTACTCCGGCAAACGCCGCATGATCCCAATTTCGCCTGAGCCTTCCTCGAGCGGCAGCACCAGCCGGTCCTGCCCGAGTGCGAACTTCGTGTACAGCAGCGACTCCGGGAGTCCGAGCGACAGGCCGTCGTAGCTGGTGATTTTCTCGGGCTCGCGGCCCGGGGACTGCATCCAGACGTTGAACGCGCCGTTGCGATTCGAGGTGTAGTAGAAGCGCTGGCCGTCAGGGCTCCACATCCCCCACCCCTCCTGCCCGGGCGCCTCCACGAGTGGTCGCGGGTCGCCGCCGTCGCGATCGACCTCCCAGATATCGGAGTTGCCCTCCTGCTGAGAGCGGAAGGCGAGCCTGCTGCCGTCCGGATGCCAGGACGGATAGAGCTCGGATCCTGGCAGGTCGGTAATCCGCGTGGGCGTCGCGCCATCCAGTCCGACCGTCCAGATGTCTCAACTCGCGCTGCGGGTCGACATGAACGCGATATTGTCGCCGTCCGGCGACCACGTCGGCAGGGAATCGCGCTGGCCAGGCTCGTTTTCGGTCATAGGCAGCGCTACACACATGACGCAGTCGGTCCGCCAGAGGTAATAGCTTTCGCCAACTGGCCGAGAGAAGACCATGCGCAGGCCGTCGGGCGCGAAACTGCTGCCGACCTCGCGTTCGCCATTGCCCCACGTTGAGGTGACCTTGGTGGGTAAGGTCGCGTCGGAGTCCGCCGCGAACAACAGTCCGGCGACGCTAGGGTGTGCGGTCCAGACTAGCTTGGCGCCGTCGGCCGACATCGCCGGGTAGCGCTCGCGGGGCGCGTCCGTGACAGGACGCGCCCCCTTTGCCGGGACTACTTCGGCTGCGCGACGATGCGGATGTATGGTAGCGGTTGCTGCCAACCGTCCGGATATTTCTCGCGCGCGGCCTCGTCGGACACGGCCGGAGTGATGATCACGTCGTCGCCTTGCTGCCAGTTCGCGGGCGTTGCTACCTGCTGATATGCCGTCAACTGGCAGGAGTCGATCAGGCGAAGGATCTCCGCGAAGTTACGGCCCGTGCTCATCGGGTAGGTCAGAGTGGCTTTGATCTTCTTGTCCGGTCCGATGATAAAGACCGAGCGGGCTGTCTCGTTGTCCATTGGTGTGCGGCCTTCCGACGTGTCGCCGCTATCGGCTGGGAGCATGTCGTAGAGCTTGACGACTTCCAGAGTCGGGTCGCCGATCAATGGGTACCCAACCGTGTGGCCGGTGCACTGCGCGATGTCGTTCTTCCACGCGTTGTGGTCGCTGACGCCGTCAACGCTCACACCGATGATCTTGCAGTTGCGGCTCGCGAACTCGTCCTGCAGCCCAGCGACCGCGCCGAGTTCCGTAGTGCAGACCGGCGTGAAGTCCTTCGGATGCGAGAAGAGCAATGCCCAGCTATCGCCGATCCACTCGTGGAACTCGATGGTGCCCGCTGTGGTTTCTGCGCTGAAGTTCGGTGCTTCGTCGTTGATTCGTAGGGTCATCGTGAACTCCGTTGATTTCGATCTCGCCACGGGCGCCGAGCCGGGCAAGCCGTGCCGCCGCCGTCGAAGAACGTGTAGATCGCTATCGTAGAACATCCCGCCCTGAAAACGGCTCGTTGGCTGTGCCGCCCGTGGCGGCGATTCGGTGCAGCGTGCCAGACGCTGCGCAGTTATCCGTAGACATCGAGCGTCGCTCTGAATACGCTCATCGGATCATGCCGATCTACGAGTACCGATGCCATTGCGGTCACGACTTTGAGGCCCTTGTTCGCGCCGGCGATACGCCTGCCTGCCCGCGATGTGCGTCGGAGCAACTCGAACGCAGGCTGTCGCTATCGTCGGTAAGTTCCAGCGCGACGAAGGGTAAGGCAATGCGGGCAGCGCGGAAGCGCGACCAGGGGCAGGCGACGGATCGTATGCAGGAGCGGATGCGGTACGAGGACAGCCACGACCGTCACGGTTGATCTCGATGGCGTCGGTGCCTAGTCGCGCCAGCCGGCCGTTACTGCCAGCAGGGTGTCGATATCGTCTGCGTGGTTGAGCAGGGCCGCACCTACACGGATCTGGGTACCCTTTTCGCGGACGCTAACCTGGATGCCGGCGCGCTCGAGATCTCCGGCAATGCCTGCCGGGTCGTGGGCGTGCTCGAATGTGATGATCGCCGATCCGTTGCCCGGCGGAGTGAGCAGTTGGTGACCTTGCGCGGCGAGACCCGCTCCGAGGCGCCGGGCGAGGCCGATGGTGTGCTCCGCGACATTCGCCACGCCGACGTCAAGGAGATAGTCGAGGGCAGCGCCCAGCTGATAGACGGCACTGAAAGCTGGCGTCGCGTACAGATATTTGCGCGCGTCGGCGTGAAGCTCAAAGCGAAAGTCGGCCAACTCTTCGGCGATGTTCAGCGAGCCAGCCCGGTCGGGCTGTACCCGCGGGATGAGATCGGCGCGAACAAAGAACGGCGCCACGCCATACCCGCCGAGCATCCACTTGTAGGTGCCCGCCGCGAAGAAGTCGATGCCGGTCTCGCGCACATCGAGCGGCAGCATGCCGACGCCTTAAATGGCATCGGCGTAGAGATAGGCGCCGTGGGAGTGGGCCAGATCTGCGAGGGCACGGAGATCGTGCGCTACCCATTGCGGTGCGATACCCACGAGACCGAGACCAGCCGCGTCCGGTCTCGACCCTTGCGGCGAACTCGTCGACGGTGGCCGCCCCGTCGCCGCTGCGGACGATGCGCAGGTCGATGCCGCGCGACTCCTCTAGCTCTCGATACAGGGCGTAGGTCGTCTCGTAGTGCAGATCGTCGTCGACGACGTTATCGCCGGCCTTGAGATCGAATGATCGAGCCACGATGTTCTCGCCGGCGCTGGTCGCATCGAGGATGCCAATCTCTGCTTCGGCGGCGCCGACCAGTCGGGCGAACTGCTGTCGGACTCGCGTCGTTTCCCCGAGCATGTCGCCGAGAGAAATCGGTGCGGCCGCCTTGGCCTGGCAGAACGCGTGGCCCGCGTCCACTACCTGTCGCGGCGACGGAGTGATGTATGGCGAATTCAGGTAGGTGCCGTTGCCCACGACGGGGAAGTCGGCGCGAACGCCAAGCGGATCACCAGGGGATTGACGCCGTCCGCTAGCCCTGCCGTCTGTGGGGATTGGCGCAGCCCGAGACGTTGTCGAGCCGATACCCAGCGGTACAACAACGCCGGCCGACATGGCCGACTCCAGGAATCTGCGACGGGTCGTGGTCACGGGCCCTCCTCGTGTTCGATTTTCTGTCGAAGGGCCCACGCGCGCTGGCGCTTCACTCTCTCCGTGTTCCGGGAGTCGTGATGCTTCGATCGATCGCTAGAGTAGCAGGGCTAGTTGCCGCTCCGCTCCGCATCGAAGACCGCAGTTAGCCGCGTGTCGCCGGTCACGGTCAGGGCAAGGTCAGGTCCCGGGTCGGGGTGTGGAACGCCGTCAACGAGCCAGTGCGAGAAGCTGGGTCGATGCCGGCGCGGGATCGTGGCGCGCACAGTCATCCCGTCGAAGTAAGTTCCTGTGTACTCGGCAGCCACGGTGTAGCCGTCGATCCTCAGTGAGGTCTGGACCGAACTGTTGATCGTGATCCGCCGCGGCTCGCCGAGGCCGAGCCGTTCGCTGGCATGCTGAAGTACAAATGCGGGGCGGCGCTGCAGGAAGGTCTCCATCGAATCGAGGAAGTCTCGATCCTTGATCCCGTATAGCTGCGCCGTCTCGCGCTGCCGGGCCAGCTCGGTCTCGAGGAACTCGGGCGTCAATTCGTGGTTGAGGACGTCGACCAACCGGCGCAAGAAGGCGTGCCGGTAGTCCTCGCTTTCCGCCAGGAGTCGAGTGAGCAGTACGGATCGCACGCGCCGGTCCACGTCGAGGACGGCACGGAACATGTCGCGTTCCCACGGCGGCCTGACGGTCGGTCGATGCTCCATGAAGCTGTGATCGAGATCCCAGTTCACCCAGAACCACCGCTTGCGACGGGAGCGCTCGTCGCGCGCCATGAGGCCCTGGTACCAGTCGGTCGTTGCGCTGAATATGATCGCAACGAACCAGTTCGTAAGGTTCTCAAGTTCGATGATCCTTCCAAGTCTGTCGAGCTCTTGAGTCTGGTACCAGCGCGGTCGCAGAAAGGGCGTGGCAGCCTCGAGATCTCCGGCTTCGAACCAGCTGGACAGGGGGTCGCGACGGGTGCGTGCGGCGGTGAACTCCTCGTGGCCGAATCGCGATGCCAGGTAGTCGAGTCCGAGGCGCTCGGTGAGGACGTAAACTCCCTGGAAATCGCCGTTCAAATAGAAATGGACCGGCCGGGTTTCCGGCGTGAGGCAACCGATCTTTCGGGCGATCGCGTAGGCCAACGGGTTGATCAGTTGCCATGGTTTGCCCTCCCCGTCGACCCGCAGATCGTTGTGCAGGACGATCTCGGACAGGAGGAGATCGTCGCGACCGAAGGCAACGTCGCCTGGGAAGCGGTCGGCGCCATAGGTCTCGCGAAAATACAGACGAAAACTCTTGGTCGGCGACTCGAGCCGGCTCTTGCCCCCGTGGACTCGCGCGCCGACTCCCGTGGCGAATACCAGGTCGCCGTTGTCGAAGAAAGAGGCGTAGCCTGGACGCTCCCAGCGGATTCCTCGCTCATTGGGGTGCTGCAAGAGATCGGCGGCATCCGCAGCGGCCAAGGTGAGCGAGAACACGGCAACGCTCGGATCCTGGTAGGTGGCGGTCGGTAGGATCGTGGTGCTCGGAAACTCAGCTGGCGCCGTACGATCGATGCTGTAGCTCGCGACGCGACGTTCGGGGGAGCGGCCCTGTTCTGTGGCGGCGCTCCCGCGGGGAGCAGGTTCGTAGGGCACAGGATAGATCTTGTCGAGCCGCTGAAGCGCTCGCGCGGTGTTGCCCGAACCGAAGGCCTCGGCCGGCGCGCTACGACGGCGCGTCCAGGCGCGCGCCAAATCGAGGACGGAGGTGCTCTCGGCTACCAGCGCAGCCGTCAGGACCGCGGCGAAGCAGATCCACATCACCGGTGGAGGGCGCCGTTCTTCGGGCCGAGGTCTCATGGACGGCCTCTAGGCGTCGCCTGCGCGGTAGAAGAAGACGCTCGCACGCGCGTCACTGGACGCGGCCTTCACCGCCGCAATCAAGGCCGGCGTCTGTAGCGGGGTGATACGAGACAACCGATACGAAATCGAGACTTCACCGTCAGCCTCAGCGATGCTGTCGACCGAACCGGCGGGCACCTGCTTGGTGAGTAACTCGACCAGGGGAGCGATGACATCGGCGCTTTGTTCGGCTGGCAGAGTGATCATGAACATGCCGTCCGGCGATCGGCGTGACAGGAAGCTCGGGTCGGAACGAATAATGAAGAGCGCAACGACTGCGACGGCCAACAGCATAGCCAGAAAGCCGAGGTTGAACGTGGCAGCCGTCAGCGAAGTAGCGATTACCAGAAGGATGAACCCAATTTCCTCGGGTTCCTTGATCGGCGTTCGAAAACGAACAATCGAGAGAGCGCCAAGCAGGCCCAGCGACAGTGGCAGCGAGAACTGCACGCTCACGAAAATGCCGGTGATTGCCAGTCCCATCAGCGGGAAGGCGTGATGGACGTACGATCCGGTCGCCCGCGCGCGGTAGAAGGTCTGGTAGAGATAAGCAATGAAGAGCGAGGACGCCAGCGAGACGGCGAGCGCGAGGAGGAGCGCGCCGAAGCCGACCTGGGCCATTTCGCCCGAGCCGAATTCCTGCAGTGCCTGCCAGAGTTGATCGATCATATGAGGCCTCGCCGCGGCGGGTGCTACGCGGCAGCTTGAAGATAGCAGCGAAGGTACTTTGAAAAGGCCGCCCGCCGGCATCCAAAGCCGAGCAGCGGCGCTAGGAAGCTTGGTGTCGTTGCACGGGACCCTTTCGCTTCGAGGACCGCGGCGCGCAGCGGCGAAGGGTCGAAGCGCGACAGTAGCTGGCGGTTGATGCGGGCGACGCGAATGTCGGTGTCGAGTGCGATACGGGTCCCCGACCCCGGGTCAACGAATCGCCGCCGCCGGTAGCTGAGTTGCAGAAGGGGCGCGAGTCTCGGCGGCAACGCGAGCTGCGTCCGAAGTTGGTCGAGCGGAGCGCTGAAGGCGGTGGACTCCAGGGGGGTGCTCGCGAGCGCTGCCGCCCGGTCGTCAACGACGAGGCGGCGCTTGAAGCGGCGCTGCCCGACCTTCTGCTTGACCTCGAGGAACAGCGGGCCCGTCGCGGGTGCGTCGTACCAGCGCAGCCGAACCTTCGTCTTCAGGAAATCGCTGTTGATCTTCTCGCCGAGAAGCGCGAGCGAGGGGGTGTCGTAGTAGATCGTCGAAACTATCCCGCCGGGATAGTCACGATCGCTCCGGCATTGTGCGGCTAGAAACGCCGCGACGGCGTTGGCGCGAGCTCCGTTCAACTCGAGCTTGATCTCGTGTCTCGGCGTTTCGCCAAGCGCGGCGGCCGGGATCTGGCCGATCGTCATTTGCCATTTCCGTGGTGACGGGAGTTGGGACGTGCGCGCAATACTCGCCGCGCGGCTGGCGGCCATTCTATCGCGGTCGTTCTACGAACACAGCACTTCGTTCAGTAGGCCCACCGGCGACCAAGCGGCTCGGCCGTGGTCTGTGCTAGCGTGCGGAGATCACGGTTCGTCTAGCAGTAATTCTCGTTCTGGCAACAAGTATCCTGCCCCGAACCTCGCGCCCGGCGCCGCCGAGGACGAGGTCAAGGGATACGCCGAGTGGCGTCGCGACAACACGCTGATTGTCGAGGGTCAACCAGTTCGAGAGCGGCGGCCGAGATCCCGTTGCTGAAGGTCTGCCACCGGACGCCTGTATGGGCCGATAGGTTCCCATCCTCGAACGAGTCGAACGGCAGAGTGACCTCGGTGCTCAGACTGGCAGGGAACGGCGCCGACGTCGAAATCCCCGCCACTACGGCCGCTGGCGCGATCCCGTTCGTGAGGGCGACGAGGTGCCCCGCGGTGCGGACGAACATCTGCCCCTCCGAGATCGCCGGCGTCGCCAGGCAGACCTCGCCCATGCTGTTGGTGGCGAGCAGCTCGTAGTCGTGACCAGCCCGAAGAACGAAGATGTCACCGTCCTCGCTGGTCATGTAGATTCGGCCATCCGCAGCCACTGGAGAGGCGCTGTATGCGCCGCCGGTGTCGCCGATCCTGCGCTTGTAGATGCGCTCACCTGTGGTTGCATGAAAGACCGTCAACACGCCATTGGACGAGACCACGTACAGGTAGCCGCCGTAGACGAGCGGCGTTGCGATGTACGGGCCGTCGCGGGGCGAACTCCACTCGACGGACTCGTTGGATGTCGTATCCGCGGCGAGCGAGATGTTGCCGCTGGCTCCACCGTGGATCGCGAAGATCGGCCGGGTGCGGTAGCCGCTCGTAACGTAGAGCAGCCCATGGGCGCTGACCGGGGTGGGCGAGGTGTTGTTCGAGCTCCCGGACATTCTCCATAGCTCGTCGCCGGTGGCAGGATCGTAGCCGTGCATGGTGCCGGCGCCGTTGGTTACCAGCTCCGCGCGGCCGCTGCCGAGATGAATCGTCGGCGTCGAGAATGACGAGATCACGTCGCGTGGGGCGCGCCAGAGCTCTTCGCCGCTGTCGATATCGAACGCGGCAATGAAGGAGCCCTCCTGTTGATCCGCCTGCACGATCACCCGGTCCTGCCAGATGATCGGCGAGCTGGCGGCACCCCACTGGTAGGCCGTGTCGTATGCGGCACCTGCGTCGAGAGCGCCGAGCTCGACGCTCCACAACAGCTCCCCGTCGGAGTCGTAGCAGAACAATCCGCCGGTCGCCACGAGCGCCACGATGTGCTCGCCGTCGGTAGCCGGAGTCGCCGAGGCATAGCTGTTCTTTGGATGACGTTGAACAACGGGGCGACCGGTACTCGCCTGACGCGCCCAGATCACCTCGCCACCACGCCGGTCGATCGCGTAGAGCCACCAGGTATGAGCTGACCGATCGGACCGGCGATCCTGGCGCCCGTCGGTGCCGTAGCGGAAAACCGAGTTGGGGTCTTCGCTGACCGCTGTCGTCAGGTAGATCCTGTCGTCCCATACGACTGGGCTCGAGTGCCCTAGCCCCGGAATGGGCGTGCTCCACAGGACGTTTCGTCCCGTCCCGGAGTCCCACGATGTCGGCGGGTCCTGGCCGTCGGCGACACCCGAGGCCGAAGGGCCGCGGAACGAGGGCCACTGGAACCGTTGCGCCTGCTCCTGCGATTGGCCAACCGGACCTTCGACGCCTAGTAACGCGGTAACGCACAGGACAGCTATGAGTGAACGCCGCACGGGGCCCCTCCGGATGGAGCACAGATCTGAGCGGGTGGAGAATAGCGCACGCCGTATCGGGTACGGCGATTGACGGCACACAAGCGGTCGAGTTCGCACTAGGCTGCCTCCAGCGTCCGAACGAACTATCGGACGGCCATCCCCCGAAGCTCCGAGGAAATACATGAGTTCTGTCCGCCGCCGCGCCGTCGCCTTGCTCGTCCTGCTGTTTGTCATCGCGACCATCGCGCCCGCTGTAGCGCAGGACGGGGCAGAGCGAGATGACCCCAATGCGACCGTCGCGCCGGAGATGCTCCAGGCGCTCGACTGGCGCATGGTGGGTCCGTACCGTGGCGGCCGTTCGACAGCGGTTACCGGGCATTCGGATCTTCCCGACACGTTCTGGATGGGAACCTCCGGCGGCGGCATCTGGACCACGGATGATGCGGGCAACACCTGGGACAACATCACAGATGGCACTTTCGGCGGCTCGGTCGGGTCAATCGACGTAGCCGACAGCGACGTCAACGTCATCTATGTGGGCACCGGGTCTGCGGATACGCGCGGCAATACCTCGACCGGACGCGGCGCCTGGAAGTCGACCGACGGCGGGGATAGTTGGCACTTCATCGGTCTTGCCGACGCGGGGCAGATCGGTTCGATTGAAGTCGATCCGCGCGATGCAGATACCGTGTTCGCCGCTGCTCTGGGCCATCCCTTCGGTCCCAACTCCGAGAGTGGAGTATTCCGTTCACGCGACGGCGGGGCGACCTGGGAGCACGTTCTCTACGTCTCCGATCGGACCGGCGCGATGGACGTTCAGATCAATCCGCGCAACCCGCGCGAGATCTGGGCATCGATGTGGACGGCTGAGCGCAAGCCGTGGACGATGATCAGCGGATCGGACGAGTCGGGTATCTGGCGATCGACCGACGGGGGAGACTCGTGGATCGAGCAAACCGATGCTGCTCTCGACAACGGTCTGCCCACCGGAGTGATGGGCAAGATCGGCCTGGCGATTTCGCCGGCGAATCCGGATCGAGTGTGGGCACTGATCGAGGCAACCGATCCGGACGGTGGCGTCTATCGGACCGACGACGCTGGCGCTTCGTGGGAGCGCATCAATACCGAGCGCGACCTGCGCCAGCGGGCCTGGTACTACACGCACGTAATCGCGCATCCGCAGGATGAGAACACGCTCTACGCGCTCAACACGAGCATGCTGCGTTCGATCGACGGCGGCCGCACCTTCGAGGTCGTCGAGGTGCCCCACGGTGACGTGCATGACCTGTGGGTGAATCCGACGGATCCGCGGCGCATGGTGGTCGGCGACGATGGCGGCGGTCAGGTGACCGTCAACGATGGCCGGACGTGGTCGACCTACTACAACCAGGCCACCGCGGAGCTCTACGACGTGACCGTCGACAACGGCTTCCCGTATCGGCTCTATGCCGGGCAGCAGGACAACACGGGCATCGGCATTCCGGCCTGGCACGACTCCAACACCCTGCATCCGAAGATGAACTGGGTGAACCCCGGTGGCTGCGAGACCGGGCCGATCGTGGTCGATCCCAACGATCGCAACATCAGTTATGGCGCCTGCTACGGCGGCGAGATCTCGTACGTCAACATGGCGACCGGCGAGTACCGCAACATATTGATCTATCCCCAGCTGCAGGCCGGGAGGGCGGGCAGAGATCTCAAGTACCGCTTCCAGTGGGTCGCACCCATCTTGATTTCGCAGCACGACTCGAACGTCGTGTATCACGCCTCCAATTTCCTGCACCGCACCACGGACGCCGGCTTCACCTGGGAGACCATTAGCCCGGATCTCACGACTGACGATCCGGAGCACCAGGACTTCTCGGGCGGGCCGATTCATCACGACATCACGGGCGTCGAGATGTACGGCACGATCTTC
>Ga0115002_10009386_pt1 | contig 10703 bp, 10 predicted proteins | sample ArcticOcean_MG_C_8_FD_89576 | JGI IMG/M metagenome (GOLD analysis project Ga0115002, IMG submission 89576) | Marine microbial communities from western Arctic Ocean - ArcticOcean_MG_CB11_86 | ecosystem: Environmental > Aquatic > Marine > Oceanic | place: Arctic Ocean: Canada Basin | collected... | reverse complement strand
TGTTTTCAAAGAAAGACTTGAGTAATAGATATTTTGAAAATATCCAAGATTTAATATACCTAACATTCCTGCTTGCTGCGTGTGGAACCTACATATCATCTATTGCTGTAGGGATTCTTCTCCCTGAATCATACTCATCTGCAGCTTACATTGTTCCTGTACTTGCCTTAGGACTGTCTTTCGCGTCTTGTGCATCATTAATAACTATTATATTCGATGTAAAAGAGCGTAAAGATTTAAGTGTCAAAGGAATTTTATTTGCATCTGTAATAAATGCAGCATTAAATGTTCTTTTGATTCCGAGATATGATATTTTAGGAGCAGCCCTATCAATGCTATTTTCATGTATTTTTTGGTTTATTCTAATGCTTCTTTTTGCACATAATTTTAACTTTCATATGAAAAAAAATATTCTCAATATAGCTTTTCTTATATCAATAATAATAATTTATTTTGTTTTTTGGGAACAGACTTTACTATATAACCTTTTATCTATAGTAATTTTTGTTGCTTTACTATATAAGTGTTGGAGGTTAATTCAAAGAATTCTACAATTCTCATTATAAGTTCAAATCAATAAACTTTTTTTTGACCATATCTTTCTCTATATCTAAAGTGCTTAATATTTTGATAGTTTTTTTACCCATATCTCCGGAGCCATAAGGATTCAAACAATTCTTATAGGAATCAATAAATTCTAAGTCGTTAAAAGCTTTTTCTATTGCTTGACTTATTGATTTATTAGATGCCTCTGTAAATAGTACGTTGGTTGAATGTAGTCTCCCTTTTTGTCTATCTCCAATAATTATTGCTGGGCATTTTAGAGCGGGAGTTTCTTTTATGCCTGCTGATGAGTTCCCCAAGTAACAAACAGATATCGAAGATGAATTATTTAAATTTAATAATCCATGAAAATCATCCCTACCTAATGATTTATATAAGTTGATATGGTTATAATTATTATTCCAAGCTTCTAAATACTGAATAATTTCTTTTCCTCCAATATCGCTATTCGGGTAAGTACAAATAATCTTAGTATCTGATAAATCAGCTAGAGATTTTTCTATCTCCGCAAATTCATTCTTTATGGCGTCCCTCTCGATAGGAATAGAGTGTTGAGTAAAAACTATAACCTTATCTTTTTCTTTTAATCCATATTTAGTTATAACTTCATCTTTACTTGTAAACTGACTTTGGGCTATTAAATCAACCGCTGGTAAACCAACTTCAAATATATAGTCTGGGTTCTCGCCCAGCTGAGCAATCCTAGACGATGCTAGTTTATTAGTTGTAAAATGAATGTGAGATAGCTTACTCATAGCATGTCTAACTGAATCATCAAAAGCTCCTCCTTCAGTTATATCTCCGCCTTCAAAATGTGCTGTTAAAATACCCATTTGGGTAGAGGCAATAATGGCTGCGAATCCTTCATATCTATCTGCATACACAATAAATAAATCTGGAGTAATTTCTTCCAAAACATCTGATATAAGAGAGATTCCTTCAGCGATAGTTTTTGGATTCTGATAAAGTTTGTCATTTTCATGTTTGAAGTCTATCTTGTAATTAACCTCAAATCCATTTTTCTCAATTTCTTCAATTGTTGATCCAAATTCTGGATCTACATGACTAGCTCCAACAATTAAAGCTAAACTAAACTCTTTACTATTTTTTAATTCTGTTAATAGCGGCATTTGAAGTCCGAATTCGGCTCTATTCCCTGTAAATACTGCAACTGTTTTCAATTTCTACATCCTGTTATCCAAATTAACGCCTGTGTCTACATGTTTAAATGATCCCACAATTCCCCTCACATCTTCTATGAGCTTTTCCCTATCCAGTGAGACTTCCCCCTGAAGCATTAAATTGAAATTCTTTATGAATGATTTTAATTTATCAATATTGAATTCTGAATGTTTAACAATCTCAAAATTCTTATATTTCGAATTAAGAGTCTCTTCATGAAGCCCTATAAATTCTTCGAATTCTTTTTCTCCTGAAGTATCGGGATTAGTTACTACAATAGGATACTGATTTATTTCTGTGTTGCGGATTATTTCATATGCCTCGCTCTTTTCATTCACTAGAATTGGCTCATAACCTTTCGATTCAATAAAATTTTTAGCAACTTCAATTATTGGATAAAGTTTAAACTCATTTTCAATCTTGGGAACAAGAATATCTCCCCTCTCAATATCTAATGTGGCAAGTACACATATTTGTGCAGCCTCTTTGTGAGAAACAAAATATCTTGTTACATCTTTTGGTGCTGGTATTGGCTCTCTTTTCTGAAATCTGATTGGATAAGACTGAAGGAGACTACCATTTGAAAAAGCTACATTTGCAAATCTAGTTGTTGAAGTTTTTAAATCTTTTTTTTCTGTAATATGTCGGTACTGCAAAACTAATTCCATAATCTTTTTTGATGCCCCCATTAGACTTACTGGATTAGCTGCCTTATCTGTAGACACTGCAAAATACCTATCTGTGACATCATTTCGAATCAAATAATCAATAAAATTTGATTGCTTTATAACATTGGTATCAAACATTTGATGAATTGAGTAAACATCCTTCTCAGATCTAACATGTTTTATTGCTGCAAAATTAAATACCATATCATAAGGCCCATTTTTATGGATAAAATGTTCAGTAATTGTGGAACCAAAATCAAGAGGAGAGGTAATTAAATCAATGGATGACTCTTTTTGGTTCTTACTCCTTAAATTTCTAACCAAATTAGCCAAACCATTTTCATTAGGATCAATTATGTGAATAGAGTTAGGACTAAGTTGTGAAATTTCATAAATAAAAGAAGACCCTATAGAACCAGCACCCCCTAGAACAAGTATTTTCTTTTCCTTAAATACTCGTATTATTCTTTCTTTGTGATTTTCAAAATCAATTTGAGTAATTAACTCGCCTCTTCTAGTAGCTAAAAAGTCTCTGTCTTTAATATTATTTTCTTCCATAAAAAATCTCTACTCAAACATTTCTTTTGTTAATTGTGTATTTATTGGAATGTCTTGCGTAGCTTGCTTTCCTAATACACTCTCAAAATCTTTTGCTAAAATAGAACCAGTTCCAGGTCTTTTTACCCATAAATTATCCATAGTTAACTCTTCTCCCTTTTTAACATCCTTAATTGTAACAACACATGAGTATGCAAAATCAATAACTGGTTGCTCGTCAGGTAAAACGTTCTTCTCTCCTCCTCGTGCTTTCCAAACGTCCTTAGAAGAGTTTACTAAATCAGTTAATTCATTAGGTTCTATTGAAAATGGATTGTCTGGACCTGACCACTTTCTTGATATGGTAAAATGTTTTTCAATAATATTAGCCCCTACCGCGACTGCACCTATCGCAACCGAAATTCCTAAAGAATGATCCGATAAGCCAACCTCCAGTTCCGGAAAAGTATCTTTTAAATGCTTTATAGCTCCAAGTCTCATTGTTTCTGGTGGAGCTGGATATATGCTTGTACAATGTAAAAGTGTTAAAGGGACACCATGGTTTGAAATTGTTTCAACTGATAATCTAATACTTGAAATATCATTCATTCCAGTAGATAAAATTATTGGTTTTCCGAATTTTGCAACATGGCTAATTAAAGGCAAATTATTACATTCCCCTGAACCGATCTTGAACAACTCAACTCCTAACTTATTTAACCTGTCAGCACCCTCCCTGCTAAATGGAGTTGAGAAAAATAGAATTCCTTTTTGTTTTGAGTATTCAAATAGATTTTTCTCTTGTTCTTCATCAAGAACACATCTATCTATTATATCCCATAAAGGTTCATCGCTAATATTCCCTGGCTTCATATCAGTAGGTATCATTTCCATATCAGTAATGTGGGTTTGAAACTTTATAGCAGAGGCCCCAGACTCTGAAGCAGCATCAATTAATTCAATTGCTTTTTTATAATCACCGTCATGATTGATCCCGGCCTCAGCAATTATAAATGGTTGGGTTTCATCTGAAATACTCAAATTTTCATTAATCTTAAACACTCTATATCTATCCTTCTTTCACATTATATGTGAATTTAATTTATTTTTTTTCATTTGTATCTTTATAGAGTACATCGAACACATTCTTGCATGATTCGTGTCCATAATATGAGATTATTCTTTTTTTTATTACTGTTAATTGTTTCAAATTTAAATTTTCATACTCTAACTTATCTAGTTTTCCTGATTGTATAAATTTAATAAATTCATTTTCATTTTTTACATTTATATGTTCATAGTTGTCTAATAGTGAATTTTCTTTATTTATCCAAATACCTACTTTCCCAACAAGAATTGCTTGTAAAACCACGGTAGATCTCTCGGAGACAACATATTTATAATTTTCTATTTGTTTTAATAGGTTGTCGGTTTTACTTATTATCGAAATGTCATAATTTGAAAAGTAATCTTTCCAATCATAAGCATCTCTCGGGTGAGGTCTGAAACTCAATTGTATATTTAATGGATCTAGTAATTTAAATAAGTTGATGATTTGTAATTTACTATGTTCATGTAATTCTAGTTTTTTTTCATACAAAGCACTAGAGCCTATATATATAACACCAGAGACTTGACTCCCAAAATTTTTTTGTTTTTTATATGAGAATCTTGGAGCACCAACTGTAATTGCTTTCCTTTTATAATCACTAGCTCCATTGATAAAAGAGGTATATTCATCATTAAAAGTCAAATATGTGGGACCTGTAGGTTCTGTAAGTAATAATTTTCTTATTTTAAATGCATCAAAAAATATAGATAAAATATTTGTTAACAGGTTCATTTTGTTAGTTCTAAAAGACCTTTTATCATGAATTGATATATATCCAGATTGCAAAATATAAGAACGAATATTTTTTGATAAGAAAAAGGCACATAATTGATCTAATAGGAATCCGCCTGGTGAGATAATTAAATAATCATTTTTGTATTGGCTCTCTAAATTATTGTTTAAATATTTGTGAAATTTTATTAATTTAATAAATGTGAAAAATTTAGATTTATCTTCGTCTTCTTCTATCAGAAAGGAATTAGGCAGCTTATGAACTTCGATATTATAGGTATTAATTCTTTCAATATCATTTACATCTAACTGAAAAAAACAAATTAAATTAAATAAGTACGGTGTTTTTTCAATTTCTAAATAATTTGCTAAAGAAAAAACATTATCTAGAGCCTGTCGGTGCTTAATACCAAATAAAATATTAGTCATTTATAAAATTTTAATAGTGAAGAAGCTTTTATGTTGTAATAATAACTTGTATCGTGTTTTTATAGTTAAGTTATTGTTATCATAAATTCGATGTCAAAAAATTTAGTTGAATTTTGTAAAGAATGTGTAATTTCAAACCAAAGGCCGAGTAGTGTAGTTGAGTTCAATAATAAACTTGAAGATATCAAACCTCTTATTCAATTTACTAATGGTGTTTGTAGTGCTTGTATTTGGGAAAAAGAAAAGAGAAAAATTGACTGGGAAGCAAGAAGAAGTGAACTGGAAGATTTATGTGACAAATATCGAACAAAAGATAATTACTATGATTGTGTTGTCCCTGGTTCAGGTGGAAAAGATAGCTCATTTACTGCTCACTTCTTAAAATATGAACTAGGGATGAACCCCTTAACTGTTACTTGGGCACCTCATAAGTATACAGAAATAGGATGGCAAAATTTTAAGTCATGGATTGATGAAGGAGGTTTTGACAATATACTTTTTCATCCAAATGGTCGTGTTCATAAAAAGTTAGCCAAATTAGCATTTATTAATTTGGGACACCCGTTTCAACCTTTTATAATTGGTCAAAAATTAACTGGTCCTAGAGCATCAATATTATATGATATACCACTAATTTTTTATGGTGAGAATCAGGCTGAATACGGAAATAGCATTCAAGACAACTATGAGCAAACTATGGATTTGTCTTTTTTTTCTACAGATAATTTTCTCGACTCAACTATTTCAGGAGTACCCGTCACTAATCTCGTTAATGAACATCAGATACCACTCAGTGACTTAACAATGTATAGGCCATTAGAAAAAAATAAAATTGAATCAGCTGGTACGCAAGTTCATTACTTAGGTTATTACGTAAAATGGGATCCTCAAGAAATGTACTATTATGCCGCACAAAATACTGGTTTTAAGCCAAATCCTCAGAGAACTCGAGGTTCATTTAGTAGGTACTCTGGTGTAGATGATGTCATAGACTGGCTCCATTACTATATGACATTTATAAAATTTGGAATTGGTAGAGCTACATATGATGCCGTCCAAGAAATTAGAAATGAAAAAATTACAAGAGATGAGGGTGTAGCTCTAGTTCATAAATATGATCATGAATTTCCTGATCATTTTTTAAATGATTTTTTGGAATATTTTGATATGGACGAAGAAGAATTTTTCCAGACTATTGATAAGTTTCGTAATCCAAATCTTTGGGAAAAGAAGGGGGATGAATGGTTTATAAAATTTCAGGTTATTTAAATCAAATTAGAAGCTAAAAATTTCTTTGCTAAATTTAGAGAGTCTTCATTTCCTACATCTATCCATTTTGAACCAATATCATAATATCCAATTGAATAATTCTTCTCTTGTAATAGTTCAATTAGAATATCCATATCTATAGAAGAAGGCTGAAGTGTTTCAATAGCACTTTTTTTGATCAAATTTATACCAGATAAAACATTGTATTTGTGAATGGGTTTTTCCTCTATAGATAATTTTTCAGATGAGTCTTTGTTTACGACTCCGTAAGGAACTTGATATGTATACTTAGCAGTTCCCATTGTTACATCATTTGCTAATTCGTTATGGTGATTTAATAAATTTGTTAGATTAGTTTGAAATAAAATATCTGAGTTCACTGTCAATATATTTTCTTCAACATTGTTATGTTTTATTAATTCAAAAAGTCCACCGGCAGTACCCATGGGCTCTTTTTCAATAATGTAAGTAAATTTATTATTTGAAATATTGCTATTTAGATGGTTAACAATTTTTTCACTCTCATGATTTAATGCTATTGAGATGTTATTAAATCCTTCATTGAGTAAATTTTGATAAATTCTCTCAATTAGAGACTTTCCTTCTAGTTCAATTATTGGTTTGGGTAATTTTGAGTACTTCTCACCCATTCTTACCCCTTTTCCACCGGCAAAAATAAGTACAGACACATTCTTAGGGAGAATATCTTTTTTAGGAGAGTATCTGATTATTTTTTTTACAACTATATTTTCATTACAAATAACTAGATGTTCAATATCTTTTGATGCAAAATATTCACTCCATATATTTTTATTATCTTCAATAGTGTAAATAGGATCTGGGTTCATAATTTTTTGAGCAGTGGAAGAACCTTTTAAGCCATTAGAAATTAGTTCTCTCCTAATATCACCATCAGTAATTGAGCCGAGAAGGTGATCGTTTTTATCAACTACTAAAAGTATTTTTTCTCCACCTTTTTCGATTAGTTTTAGAATATTGTCAAGACTCTCATCTTGTGAAATAATGAACTTGCTTATATCTATAATTTCTTTCATATGTACCTGTATATTGTATGTTAATTTTATAAAAATTATTATGTAATATTATTGATATAATTTTATATGAGAATTATTTCAAGATTAGATATAAAAAATAAATTTCTAATTAAAGGGTTAGCCCTAGAAGGGCTCAGAAAAATTGGAAATGCAAAAGATTTTTCTACAAAATACTTCCATGAGGGAATTGATGAAATTATATACATAGACACAGTCGCTAGCTTATATAGTAGGGACGGTATTTTTAATCTATTAATGGAAACAGTAAAAGAGGTGTTTGTACCTATAACTGTAGGTGGTGGAATTAGAACCGTTAAAGATGCTTATAGATATTTTGAACATGGTGCTGATAAAATTTTTTTAAATACCTCTGCTGTTAAAGAACCAAAAATTATTGATGAATTAGTTAACAATTTTGGTTCAGCTAATATCACTCTATCTATTGAAACAATTAAAGATAAAGATAGTCAAACATGGGGAGTTTATACTTCGAGCGGTAGAGATAAATCTGAAAGGAATTTAAGAGACTGGATAGTTGAGGCTACAGAAAGAGGCGTTGGAGAACTGTTTTTGACATCTATTAATAATGATGGATTTCAAAAAGGCTACGATATTAAATTGATGAATGATGTATTAGAATACTCTAATTTGCCAGTAGTTTTAAGTGGTGGTTTTGGAAATTTACGTCACTTAGAAGAAATCTCTAAAGATTTATCTGGAATTGCAATAGGATCTAGCTTACATTACGGAACAATATCTATTCCTCAAATTAAAAGTAAAATGAAAAACCTGGGTTTTGAAATACGTGATGTATAAAACATATCTATTCAACACTGGAATTTCAAATTTATTAAGTGTTGATCACGCACTCAAAAAGCTAAATTACGACGTAGTTAAAATAGACAATTTTATTGACATTGAAGAAGGATGTTTAGTAGTTGTGCCTGGAGTTGGTCATTTTGACAACATAATGAATAAATTAAGTACAAGCAACTTTAAGAAAACTGATCTTTTAATAAAAGAAAAAAAAATTTTCTTTTTAGGTATTTGCTTAGGAATGCAAATTTTATTTGAAAACTCTGAGGAAGGAACAAGTAAAGGACTTGGATATTTCGAAGGAAGTGTGCGTAAACTAAGCAACCGATTTAATGGTGGAAAACATATTTCTACAAATGTTGGATGGAAAAATGTTCAAATTAAAAATTCAACTTTAGATAAATTTAATAATAATCAGTTCTATTTTGTTCACCAGTATGAAGCAATTCCAAGAAACGAAAGAGATATTTTTGCGACTACAACGCTTTTTGATCAAAGTGTCGCTGTTGGTGTAAAGAAAGATAATGTTTGTGGAATACAGTTTCATCCAGAAAAAAGTGGTACCGTTGGGTTAGAATTTTTAGATTTTCTTATAAAGGATTTTTGTGGATAAACTAAATGCTACTGCTATTGTTGCAGCAAGAAAAAATTCGAAAGGGATAAAAAATAAAAATCTGCAATGATTCAATAATAAAAGTCTTGTTGAAATTTCAATCGAACAAGGATTGAGGACTTGTAAAAACGTAATTGTAACTTCTGACAACGAAAAGATTATTAAAATTGCTAATAAATATGAAAACGTAGAGACAATTATTAGAGACAGAGAACTTTCGAAAGACAATACGCCAAAAATACCAGTCTTACAAGATGCAATAAAAAAGTATGAAGAAAAAGGAGTGCAGTGCAGTGATGTCGTTTTTGATCTTCAGCCAACAAGTCCCTTTAGAAGTGATGATTCAATTTACAGATCTTTTCAATTATTTCAAAGTAGTATTAACTCATCAAATCTTGTATCTATAAACTTAACTTCTAAACATCCTGAGTATAATCTTGTTAAATTTAAGGAAAATAATGAAATTGAATTACTATCCCCAGCCAAAAACCCTATAACAGGTAGGAATCTTCTTCCAAAAACATTTGAAATGAATGGTTGTATTTTTATTTGGAATAAGAATGCGTTATTAAATAATAACGCATATCGAGTGATTACAGATTCTACACTAGGCTTTGAAATAAATGACACAGAGGCAATTGATATTGATAATCAAGAAGATTTAGACTTTGCGCGGTACATGAGTGAAAAAATAACTAAATAATATAAGAAAGCTTATCTAAATGTTTATTTAGCAACTGAAAAGAACATTGTTTATAATTAATTAATGTTAAAAAATCTCTCAAGAACGATTTTGTCACTCTACAGAGAGATAATAGAAAAGTTTTATTATATTTCGTGGCCTAGTTCAGATTTTAAAACTAATGGATATACAGTAATTGAAAATTTTCTATCTGAAGATGAATGCGAATATTTTGTAAACCTTTCGAATTCACTTCTCAGAGAAGAAAGCTATATGATAAATGAGAATGCATGGTTGACACTTCGAAAAGACAGTGGTGAAGGTTTGGATACAAAGGTTTCTCAATTAAATATGCTCCAAAATGTAGATGAAAAAGCCATGGGTTTATTTTCAAATGGAAAAATATTAGATTTATTTAATAAAAGAATTAAGGAAGAACTATCGATTAGATCATTATCGATTATGATTGATAAACCCGATACTTCAACGAAAAGAAGCTGGCATGTCGATAATCTAGCACCCGCTTCTTTTAAAGCATTTATATATTTAACTGATGTTACCAAAGATACGAATAGCCCTTTTTCAGTAATAAAAAAATCTCATAGGTGGGGTTTTAGGAGGTGGTTGACTTCTGTATTGAACTCAATAAGAGGAGATAATCTTTCTGATATGTTAGTTTTTTCAACAAAAGGAAAAGGTACAGAGTTGATGGCACCAAAAGGCAGTTTAATATTATCAAATCAGATTATTTTCCACAGGGGATCACCGTATCACACAGAAAATATAAGATATATGATGGTTTTTTATCTAAGAAGAAAAAAAGACGCTAAAGAAGAATTTAAATTAGGCCGTCCAGAGAAATAGAAACTTTTTGCCAGAAACACTTTTAATTAACGGAGTTATTTATATATGGAGAAAAAATATTCTCATGAATAAATCAGATAATAAGATCGTTGGGAACCATACAATTTCTTATGAAACAGGAATGATAGAGTCCATAGATATAGATACCTATGAAGACTTGCAATTAGCCGAAGCAATTATA
>Ga0115002_10009383_pt1 | contig 10704 bp, 12 predicted proteins | sample ArcticOcean_MG_C_8_FD_89576 | JGI IMG/M metagenome (GOLD analysis project Ga0115002, IMG submission 89576) | Marine microbial communities from western Arctic Ocean - ArcticOcean_MG_CB11_86 | ecosystem: Environmental > Aquatic > Marine > Oceanic | place: Arctic Ocean: Canada Basin | collected... | reverse complement strand
ATGGAGTGCACCCCAAAATGAGACAATGAGTTAAGCTATAGTTATTGGTGATGGCACATCCTGCTCAAATTCAGCCGGTGGCCGATAGTCCAGGGCTGAGTGTAACCGTTTCTGATTATAGGTCGTATCGATAAAAAAGCCGATGCGCTGCCTAGCCTCATCGAGTGATTCGTACTCATAAAGATACACCTCTTCGTACTTGAGTGTCTTCATGAAGCTTTCGGCTTTTGCATTATCATAGGGATTGCCACGCCGGCTCATGCTGATGTGAACACCGGCATCTTTGAGTATTTCGACATAGGTATTTGAGGCATACTGTACGCCTCGATCTGAGTGATGCACCAGCCCGTATTGGACAGGCCTTTTTGCCATCGCCTGCTGTAGAGCGCGTATCGCAAGGTCGGCTTCCAGCGTTCTATCGAGCGCCCAACCGATGCATCGTCTGCTGTAGGCATCGAGCACAACGGCCAGATAGATCCACTCAGAAAGAAGCCTTATATAGGTGATATCTGCAACCCATAGTTGGTTGATGCCGGTGACCTCGAGGTCTGGAACCAGGTTAGCATAGATCTTTTGATCATGCGTAGAGTCCGTTGTAGATACGAAGGCGCGCCGCCGCAAGGATAGCAGATTGTCTTCGCGCATAAGGCGCAAGACGCGTTTATGATTCACTCTGTATCCCAGGCGTTGCAAGGCTCTTGTCATTGGACGATAGCCATAACAGGGCCATTCGATTGCCAGGGTATGGATCTGATCGCGTAGCTCAAGGTCAGGATCAGGACGGCCAGCACATTGACGATAGTAGCTGGATCGACTGATCGAAAGGGCCTTACACAGGTTCCGCACTGGAACAGAGCCAGAGACTGTTGTGGCCTGGCTGATCAACGAGATCATAACCTGCCTCCACTGTCTCTGGCTGAACCCGGGCGATCTTCGAGCTGATGCAACACTTTTTTTAACAGGTCGTTCTCCATCGTCAATTGTCCGACTTTTCGTTCCAGTGCAGCAACCTTTGCTTCTTCGGTATGCGCTTTGCCATTACCGGGAAAGGCCTTCTCACCATGATGACGAAGTTGTTGGCGCCAGCGATGAATCAGGGTCGGATGCACCTGATATTGCCGGGCAACCTGACCGACGCCTTTACCAGAATCGACTTCTTGAAGTACTTGATGTTTAAAATCACGGGTGAACTGTCGTCGTTTCAGAGCCACGTTCGCCTCCTTTGATCAAAAGGAAGCTTAACTACATGTCTCAGTCAAGGGTTCAGTCCAAACTACCACCATGACCACTTCTGATGTCTACATTTGTATGCTTCGAAAAGACGTGGGTATCATTGCTAAAAATATAACCAATGGACCTTTTCAGGTGGCGGCGCAGAACGTAAGAAATCGGCAGAAGACGCTGCCTTTCGGGAAGTTCTGACGAAGCACAGCAATTTCAATTGCAATAAAACCACGAACAGAATAAAGGAGCAAAGATGGAACTCGGTGCCTTTTCAATCAGCTTAGCCGCCAAAGATATAAAGGCTTCAAAAACCTTCTATTAAAAATTCGGTTTTGAGGTCGTAGGCGGAGATATCACACAGAATTGGTTGATTCTAAGGAATGGCGACCATACGATCGGTCTTTTTCAGGGCATGTTTGAAAAAAACACCCTCACGTTCAATCCGGGTTGGGACAAAAACGCGACCTCTGTCGATACCTTCACGGACATTCGAGATCTGCAGCGTCAGTTAAAAGCCCAAGGCGTGGACCTGGTCACCGAAGCGGACGAGACCACCACCGGACCCGCAAGTTTTATCGCGATGGACGCTGATGGAAATTCGATACTTGTCGATCAGCACGTATAGTGGACAAAACCGCAAAGGCTCAATCAACCCATACATTTCTCGATCATTAGTATTGGGCCAATTGCTGTTGATAGGATAGCCAGCGACGAGGGTCATATCGACTGTGCCCCCCGGCAGGAACCCATAGTCTGATACCGGAGACCGCCCGGCGAGACGCAGATTACCATGCAGATTACCATACTGACCAACGGTGACCTCCCCAGCGTGGTCGCCTTAAATATACTGGTGCCGCAGCTTGCCCATCATGACTTGTCCATATTTTTTTCATCCTCGGTAGGCCGAGATCGAACCAACATGCCCAAAGGTCTGGTGGTATTGAAATATGCAGAGCAGGCCTTCTTTACAGAGGTGGTCTTTCCTGATATTGATCGCGGAGATCAACCCTATCAGACCGACCTGAGAACATTTGCAGGTCTTGCGGCAACGATTGGAAAACCTGTTGAGGTCTTAAATGATATTAACCACCAGAATGGCTATCGGCGATTATCCGATCGGCACCCTGATCTGATCATTTCGATCCGATATGGTGTGATCCTCAAAGAAACGGTCATTGGCCTGCCGAAATATGGCGTGTTGAACCTACATTCAGGATTGCTTCCTCAGTATCGGGGGGTCATGGCGACCTTCTGGGCGATGCTCAACGGAGATAAACAGATCGGTACCACACTGCATACCATCGACGATGCCGGTATCGATAGTGGTCAAATTATTGCCCACACGACGAGGTCTGTCGATACCTCACGATCCTACCTCTGGCATGTCATGGCCCTTTATCCGGACGGATGTCGATTAGTTGTAGATAGTGTCGCATGCTTATCAAGCGGATCGGCCCTGGAACGCCGACCACAGAAAGGGCCCTATCAATACTATACCTTTCCGACAGAGGACGATATTTCGAACTTTGTCCGGCAAGGTTTCCGTTTGTATGATAGTAACGATCTGCTTCATTTCTGGCAACGCTTCACCTCACCTGTCGCGGGGTCTCCCCCCCTCTGATCAGGTCCGTTATTTCTGTGAGGCTTCTGGTAAAACATGGCGATAGCGATAAAGAAAAGACTTATTGTGGCACTGAATGTGGATGCCCTGGCGCAAATAGAACCTGTGGTGAATTCAATTGGGGATGCGGTTTCCATGTATAAGGTCGGTCATCAGCTTTTTACCGCTGAAGGACCTGATGTTCTTTCTTTTTTACTCCAAAAAAGTAAGGACGTTTTCCTTGACTTGCAGTTACATGAAATTCCAGACTCTGTCACAGCGACCATCAAGGCAGTAGGATACCACGGCGTTAACATGGTCACCATCCATGCGTCCGGTGGCAGGAATATGATGGAAGCGGCTGTTTCTGCGGCGGATGAATTTCCGGATATGAAGATTCTGGCCTTGACGGTCATCACAGGCTTAGTTGATCGTGATCTTGCCAGGATCAGGTGCTCAGGCTGGCCAAACTTGCCGAACGAAGTGGCTGCCCTGGCGTCCTTTCGTCACCGGTGGAAATTCAGATACTAAGGAAAACCTTACCTTCAGTCCTGCTGATTGTTACGCCGGGTATTCGTCCGGTCGACACAGAAAATGGAGACCAGAATAGAAAAGGCACGCCCGTCCAAGCCATAAAAGATGGGGCCTCCTATATCATTGTGGGTCGGCCTATTGTCAACGCGCCGAACCCCGCAGAGGTGGCAAAAAAATAGCGTCCGATATTAGCGGGCATAAATATGTCCCTATCTAGGGTGTACTTGTAAATTTTAGTATATCGTTGTTAGCCGGCAGGCAAGATTTCCATAACGATTCACGGGTAAGATGACAACCTCCGGACGCAAGCCTTTCGCTATTAAGTCGGCCGGTATCACATAAAATCATCGTTCAAAAATCATCATTCAAAACTACCTATGTCCCCTACACGTTTAACCTTCCTATCGCTCCTCTTACTCTGCCTCGCCCTGGCTACCGTTGTCCGGCCCCAGGAAGAAATCACACCAACCAGCCACGCACCCACATCATCTGTCAACTCCGTCGGTGTTCAGCTCCCGCCAGATGCGGCCCCACCGGCCCACCAGATCTTGCGGACCTTCGAGCTAAACAATCGATTTATGGACCGGGCGACGTCGTCATATCAAAAAATAACAGGATTCGCGATTACCAATGAACCTCTGACGCGCGTCGATCGAGATTTCAATCTTCTCCCTGCTGCTGCGACACACTGGGAAGTGACCGAGGATGGCTTGACCTGGATTTTCTATCTTCAGAAAGACCTCATCTTTCGTGATGGCCATCCCGTCACCGCCTACGATTATGAGGACAGCTTTCACCGTTGGGCCGACCCCAGGACCGGATTTGACTTTGAATGGTATTATCGCCCGATCAAAAACTGGGGAGAAGTCGTAGCTGGCAAGCTGCCGGTTGATTCTCTAGGCGTTCATGCCCTGGACGACCATACTATTGCCTTTACCACCACGAAGCCGACGCCTTATACCCCCGAATTGCTCAACTATAGTTGGGTTACGCCGACCCATGCTTTTGAAAAGTATGGCCCAGCCTGGTCGACCAAACCTGAGACGCATGTGGGTAACGGCCCCTTTCAATTGAAAGAGTGGACCGTCAACAACCGGTTTGTTCTCGAACCCAACCCCAGCTACCGGGGGCCCAACAAACCCTATCTGGAACAGTTCATAGGTCAATTGTACAACGCAAAAGCCCAACCGCCCTTTCTGGCGGCCTATGAGGCCGGCGAGGTGGATTATGTGCTTCTGAGCAATCAAGCTGAAATCAACCGAATCAAGTCAAATCCCGTCTTGCGGGACCAACTCAACGCCTATGTCGATTTTCAAACCTATTACCTGATGATGGATACCTATCATGCGCCTTTCAACGACCTCCGGGTACGACAGGCATTCAGCCATGCCATCGACCAGGAAGCCCTCATGAAATCGGCCCTCCGTGATATCGGCTTGCCGGCCGTATCCATGTTACAGCCCGGATTCCCAGCAGCCAATACAGAGGCCCTCGCCTCTATTCAACGCTATGCCCCGGACCTGGCACGAAAACGCCTGGCAGAAGCCGGTTATCCCGACGGGCGGGGATTCCCTGCCATGGAAATCTGGCTACGAGGTGAACCGCCGTTTGTGCAGGCCGCAGCCCAAGCTGTTCAGGCGATGCTTAAACAAAACCTGAACCTTGATATCGGCGTTCGTAATTTGGAACGTAAAGTATTTACGGAAGCGCTGAATAAGAAAGAAATTATCCTGTCGCTGATCCCCTACCGCTATGACTATGTGGATGCCAGCAATCAACTCACCTTGTGGCTTTCAAGCGGCCGGCATCCCTGGCAAAACAACCTGTTCGAAAGCCTGGTTAACGAAGCGAACTTCCTGGTGGGCAATCCGGGAAGACGCACGCAACTCTATCAGGAGGCGGAAAAAATACTGGTCAGCGAGGTCGGGGGCGTGTTTCTATGGTACACCATCTTGAACGAGCTGTGGCAGCCTTATGTACGCGGCGCGGCCGTGGAGAAAAATAAATGGGGGACCAGAGCTTGGCGTGGCAATCAGATGATGAACATGACCCCCACCCTGTACATTTCAAATGAAGTACTGAAAATGAACACGACCCTCAAACGGACCAGTTTCTGGGATTGGCTCACCGGAAAATAACAGGTTTTCATTCACCATGACTGATCCCTGCGGTCTCCGGCGAGTACCACGTGGTTCATCATTCACATTCACCATTCACCATTCAGGAACTCCCATGTTTAATATCTCACTTGCACAATGGTCCTTACATCGGACCTTATTAGGGGTTGGTTCGGGCACCGTAGATTGGACCCGATTAGAACACGATCTGCGGACAGACCCCAATAACGCCATTCGTGGCGAGATGGACCACCTGGATTTTATCACCGCTGCAAAACGGGACTACGGTATCGATGCCGTAGAGTATGTGAATACCTTTTTCTTCGGCAGGGCCCAGGATCAGGCGTATCTGAACGAAATGAAAAATCGAGCGGATAGCGAAGGGGTGAAAAGCCTGCTGATCATGTGCGATTTTGAAGGCAGGCCCGGTGATCCCAACCGGGCAGCCGCGCAACAAGCGGTTGAGAACCACTATAAATGGATTGAAGCCGCCCAATATCTTGGTTGTCACGCAATCCGCGTCAATGTGGGCAGTGGGCTTGCTGACCCGGATGGTCAGGCGGCATGGGCGACTGAAGATCTGCGGCGGCTGGCTGAATTCAGCGATCCCTTTGGTATTCATATCCTGGTCGAAAACCACGGCGAACTATCTAGCAACGCTACGTGGCTGACAGGCGTCATCCGTCAGGCCGATCATGCTCGCTTAGGGACCTTACCGGATTTTGGCAATTTCTGGATCACCGAAACCGAGTGCTATGATTATTACCAGGGGGTTGAGGAGCTCATGCCCTATGCGAAAGGCGTCAGTGCCAAGTCCTATGACTTCGATGAAGATGGCGATGAAACCACCCTTGATTATGAACGGCTCATTCGCATTGTCACGTCGGCCGGGTACAATGGGTATATCGACGTCGAATATGAAGGCGAACGCCTTAGCGAACCGGCCGGTATTCGAGCCACAAAGGCGCTCCTGGAAAGACTCCGTGCAGGCGTTTAAAACCTTTGTACGCGCACGGTCAACTTATAAAGGGATCATCATTATGCTTGAAGTCCTACACCGGACCATGCAACAGGAAGACTGGCCTGAGGTGGCAGAACTCATCTACCTTTCAACCAATGCCTGGTACCAGACACACGGTATGTCCGCTATTTTTCAGGGCGGTCCCGATGTAGCTATGGTGTTCTGTGAAGAATATGAAGCCCTTGATCCTGGATGCTGTATCCTCGCCATACATCCCACTACGGATCGGATCATCGGTTCCTGTTTCTACCATCCGCGATCTACACATATGTCGCTCGGTATAATGAATGTCCATCCGAATTACAGTGGGCAGGGTATTGCCAGAGGCCTGTTGCAGGATATAATCAACGCGGCTGAAGAAAAGAATCTGGCGGTCCGCCTCGTATCCAGTGCCTTGAATCTGGATTCTTATGCACTCTACACGCGAGCAGGATTCGTGCCCCGGTCCATGTACCAGGATATGTACCTGCCCAATCTAAAAAACCAACATCTGGCTGACATACCGGGGTTCAACCGGGTCCGTGATGCCGTCATGGATGATTTGCCGGCCATTATATCCCTCGAAATGGATCTACACCATATCCATCGGGAAAAAGACTACCAGCATTTTATCTCCAATACATCCGGTATCTGGCATCTGTCTGTCTATGAAAACGCAGAAGGGAACATTGAGGGCTTTCTGGCCTCCGTCAACCACCCGGGCAGCAACATGCTTGGTCCGGGCGTGATGAGGACACAAGATCAGGCACTCGCCCTGATCGCCTTCGAACGCCGACATCATCAGGATCGGACACCAGTATTCCTAATTCCTGTGACTTGTAGAACGCTTGTTAGCCAGTTATACGCCCTGGGGGCCCGGGTCTGTGAACTGCATGTTCATCAGGTCAGAGGTCCATATCAGCCGGGGAACGGTATACTGATGCCCTCATTTATGCCCGAAACGTGTTAAGACATCCTTCGAAAGAACTTATGTCGCAAACGCCCATTTTCGAACCCCTCACGTTAACAGACACCGACAAACAGCAGCTGGACGCCGATGGGCACCTGGCTCTACCCGGATTATTGACGAATGAAGCGCAAAAAGACCTGGTCACGGCGCTTTCTCACATCCATTATCTTTCTGAAACCCAGAATCTTCAACCTGAACCAAATCGTAATGCCGCAGAATATAACGCCTATCTGGCCGCTCTGATCGGCCACCCGCAGATGCTGGATCTGGCCAGGTGGACCCTGGGACCTGACATTCGCTTTGACCATTGCGTGACACTCAACCGACCCGGGGGGAACGATGGAACAAGATGGCACAGTCATTCTTATGGGGAGACAAATGCTGATCTCGGCTTTGTCCGTATTTTTTTCTACGTAAATGGATTTACCGCGGATGATGCAGGCTTGAAAGTGGTCCCGGGCAGTCATCATTTCCGTGATTCCGGTCTTCATGCCGCAACGGATAAAGCACTTCTGGAGGGTTGGATAGCCGGAAAAGTTCACCCGCTTACCGGGCAACCGCTTGAAATAGAAGCGCTTACGGTTCCATCATGCACCGTCATCCTCATGTGGACACATGCCGCCCATGGCGTCACGCCACGAAAACCCGCCAGCAATACGCGATGGACCGTGGTCTATGCCTATCGAAATCCGGGTGAACCGTCCGCCGCGCGATGGATCACGGAGGACTTTGAGCAGGCCGGATGTCCAGGAACTGAAGGGTTGATGGGGTTATATTGACAGCGGGGTTATCCTGCATCAATATCATCATGTAGTTTATATCTTTTCACACCGATATCAGGAGAACCTTGTGTACAGATGCTATAGTTTCATATCAATGATTGTTTTGCTCTGGTCTATCGCGGGTGCTGGCCCCGTAGCCGCACAGGAAAAACCGTTTCAAATCTCTCTCTTTACCCCCGTGCAAATCATCCCCGAAGACACAGCCATTAAAGGCATACGAATCAATTTGATCTATGGCCGTAACGCGGCCGTCAAAGGCATCGATTTAGGGTTAATAAACCATACCATCCGTGGACAACCAAAGGCTGGCAATGGGGCCTTGCTGGTGTAGCCAATGCAAACTTTTCCGACTTTGAGGACAATTTTATAAATGTAACCAAAGACAAATTTACCGGATTCCAGAGGGGCATTTATAATTATGCCGAGGATATGCACGGCTTCCAGCTTGGTCTAATTAATTATGCCCGAAGCGCTTATGGCCTACAGATCGGTCTCATTAATATCATCAAACAGGGCGGCATTTTACCTGTTTTTCCTGTTATAAACTGGACCTGCTAAATGAAACCCAAACGCCCCAACATTCTCCTGACCGTAGCCGATGACCAGCAGGCCACAACCATCGGCGGTTCAGCTTTGTCTCAGGTCTACACCCCAACACTTGATCGCATTATGCACCACGGCGCCTGCTTCACACAGGCCCATCATTTTGGTTCCTGCCATCCTGCGGTATGTGCACCGAGTCGGGCGATGCTGCACACCGGCCGATACTACTTTGATTTACCGCAGGCGTTAACCTCAAACTGGCAATTCAAATCCCTTTCTCCTGAAGAACAGGCGGCGGACCTGGCCCGGTTAGAGACGACGCCTCTGCTCGGTGAGCTACTCGGCATAAACGGCTACCGGACGTTCGGAACGGGCAAGTGGCATAACGGCCAGACCGCATTCAATCGGAGTTTCCAGAACGGTGAGAACATCTTCTTCGGTGGAATGTGCGATCATGACCGTGTGCCGGTAAACCCGTACGATCCGAGCGGGGTGTACCCGGAGACACAACAAACGACCGGGGCGTTATTTTCCACAGACCTTTTTGTCGAGGCAGCGCTGGATTTTATAACATCTTATGATGAAACCGCCCCGTTTTTTCTCTACCTCCCGTTTACGGCACCTCATGATCCTCGAACGCCGCTGCCGGCCTATGATGCTATGTACCCTCGAGATCAAATAAACCTTCCTCCTAATTTTTTGCCGGATCATCCCTTCGACAACGGCAATATCTACGATCTGCGTGATGAACAGCTCGCTCCCTGGCCCCGTACCGAGGCAATAATTCGTCAACATATCGGTGATTACTATGGCATGATTACCCATATGGATGCGGCCATCGGGCGATTAATCGAGGCGCTGGAGGAAAGGGGTATGCTCGACAACACCCTGGTCGTCCATACGGCAGACCATGGCCTGGCTGTGGGGCAACATGGCTTGCTCGGGAAACAGAATATGTATGAACACTCCATCAAGGTTCCCTTGCTTATGATGGGGCCCGGCGTGCCGGAAAACAAGCGTATTCATACGTTAACATATCAGCATGATCTGTTTCCAACACTCATGGAGATCGCAGGGATCGAAGAACCCCCTCACAGTAACTTTCGAAATCTATGGCCACAATTATCAGGCGACGTGACGACACATCATGCGAGTATTTATTCCAGTTATATGCATTGGCAGCGCGTCGTAAAAAATCATCGCTATAAGCTCATCAAGTATTTTAAGCAAGATGGGCAGGGCACGGACCGCATCCAGATATTTGACCATATCAATGATCCCTATGAACTGGACGATTTAAGCAACAAGCCGGCCTACGCCTCGCAGCGGGCTACACTGGAGGCGGATTTGATGCAGTGGATGCGTAGAGTTAGAGATCCATTGGCTAACGACGACAGCAATCATTTTTTGTAGGAGGCACCCGGTGGATGAACAGAATACGCCCATTGGCAATTATGAGCAGGGTATAGAGACGATGAAGAAGTTGTGGGGAGAGAAGCTGACCGAGGACATGCGGGCGCTATGGAAACAGGCACATCCGGATGTGGAAAAATATATTACGGCATTTGCCGTAGGGGAGATCTGGTCCCGACCAGGGCTTGATCTCAAAACCCGTAGCCTCGTCAGTCTATCGGCGGCCATCGCACTGGAACGGGACGGTCAGATTCGCCTCCATACACAGGGGGCGCTGAATAGCGGGGCGACATCTGAAGAAATCATGGAAACCGTCCTTCAGCTTATGATTTACGCCAGCTTTCCAGCCGCCTGGCAGGCGATGGTCGTGGTGAGTGAAACGATCACGGCCTATGAAAAAGGTTCCGAATTTCCATACTCCTGATTTTGCACACCTTCAGAATCAGGAGGTCTACCCATATTTTAGCGTATCCACCTGGAAGAGGGCGGTGCTTTTCAGGCAGGCTTTTCAATCACCAAGT
>Ga0115002_10009381_pt1 | contig 10707 bp, 7 predicted proteins | sample ArcticOcean_MG_C_8_FD_89576 | JGI IMG/M metagenome (GOLD analysis project Ga0115002, IMG submission 89576) | Marine microbial communities from western Arctic Ocean - ArcticOcean_MG_CB11_86 | ecosystem: Environmental > Aquatic > Marine > Oceanic | place: Arctic Ocean: Canada Basin | collected... | reverse complement strand
TTTTTCTGCAGGCGTCATATATCCCAGCATTTTTCTTGGCCGCCCATTGAGCCGCTTCGCCACCGCGTTCAGTTCACTCTGCGAGTAGACCGAGATGTCCGTTCCCTTCGGAAAGTACTGCCTCAATAAACCGTTGGTGTTCTCGTTCGATCCCCGCTGCCACGGACTGCGTGGGTCGCAGAAATACACCACCACCTTCATCGCCATACTATGTTCTTTGTGGGCCGCCAACTCCTTGCCTCGATCCCAGGTCAATGACCGCTTGAGTTGCAAAGGCAATCATTTGACATGACGCGTGAGCGCCACGACCACCGTCAGCTTCTCTCCTACCGCTCTCATCAACACTCCCCCTTCATCGTTCAGATAGAGTGTTGCAACCACCTATTGAAATCTCCTGCGTATTTGGGACACGCACAAGCTAGTGCGTGGTCGCGGCGGGAGTCGCGTGCGCGAGCCAAAAACCGTCGGTTTTTGAAAGGTTTTCGAAGAAAACCGTGGGAAGAAATTCACAGGATGTGAACTTCTGGACAAGAATTAGACGACCTCTAAGATGACTTTGCCGACAGTGTCATTGGATTGAATGAGTTCATGGGCTTTGGCGGTTTCACTGATTGGAAAAACCGTTTCGATGATCGGTTTAATCGTTCCGTCGGCAAGCTGCGGCCACACCTTTTCGTACAGCGCATCCATGACTTTGGCTTTTTCTGCAATCGGCCGTGCACGCAGCGTCGACCCGACGATACGGGCACGTTTCATCATCAGAATCCCGAGGTTAATCTCAGTTTGGGCGCCGCCCATCAAGCCAATTAGCACTAACCGCCCACCGCGCGCCAAAACCGCCAAATTATCCGTCAAATACTGAGCGCCAACCGGGTCGAGGACCACATCGACACCATCAGAACCGGCCCATTCGGTAGCTGTCTCGCGGAACGAACCTGCGTGCCGCACAAAACCCGTATCAGCCCCAATTGCCACGCACTGCTCGAGCTTTGCTTGCGAGCCAACCGTCACGAAGCTCGGATTCCCAGTCGCGCGCAATAACTGAATCGCGGCAGTACCCACGCCGCTGGCGCCGGCGTGAAGGATGACTTTTTCGGCAGGCGCAAGGGATGCTTCGAAATAAAGATTTAGATAAGCCGTCGCAAATACCTCCGGAATCGCAGCCGCTTCGATGAACGACAGCCCTTGTGGCAACGGCAGTACCTGGCCTGCCGGGACAACGACGTTTTCAGCATATCCACCGCCGGCCAAGAGCGCACAGACATGATCGCCGGGCTTGACCCGCTGGACATGTTCGCCGACCTCCATCACCTCGCCTGCGCACTCCAAGCCCAAGATAGGCGAAGCCCCCGGCGGCGGCGGATAGCCTCCCGCACGTTGCGCAAGGTCCGCGCGATTAATCGCTGTGGCGGCAACACGAATCCGCACTTGGCCCACACCACATTCTTCTTGCGCGGTATCAGTCCACACCAAATCGTCACCTTCGACCAAAATTGCCTTCATATCGCTCCCGAAATTACCATGACATACGTACCTTGAGTTCGTGCTCGTGCAGATAGCGCTTCAGTTCTGACACCGTGTATTCGCCATAGTGGACCATCGACGCGACCAATGCGGCGTCCGCTTTGCCTTCTGTGAGCACGTCATACAGGTGTGATGGCAAGCCAGCACCGCCCGATGCAATGACCGGTATACCCACCGCTTCTGAGAGCATTGCTGTGAGCGCTATCTCATAGCCGTCTTTCGTCCCATCGGCATCGATGGAATTGACCACCAACTCGCCTGCGCCAAGCTGCTCGCCTTGCAATGCCCACTCGAGGGCGTCAATCCCCATCGGCTTGCGACCGCCGTTTATTACAATTTCATAACCCGAAGGTAGCTTGCGTGTTGCTTCGACTTTACGAATATCCATCGACAGCACGACATTTTGATTGCCGATCGCATTAGCGCATTCGGCGATGAGCGGCGGTCTCTGTACAGCGGCCGAATTGACGTTGATCTTCTCTGCGCCAGCTAACCGCAGGTCGGTTGCATCGGCAACGGAACGAATTCCTCCACCTACCGATAATGGAATGAATACTTGGCTGGCAACGGATTCGACCACATCGAGCATGATGTTACGTCGATCACTGGAGGCATTAATGTCATAGAAAACCAGTTCATCGAGGCCGTCTAGATAGTACTCACGCGCCTTCTCAACAGGATCACCGATATCTTTGGTGTCGACAAACTTGACACTCTTCGCCAGGTTGCCGTCGCGCACGTCTAAACAGGCAATGACTCTTTTGCTCAGCATTGGCCATCCCAATTTGCAAAATTGGCCAGCAAGCGCAACCCAACTCGGCCGCTTTTTTCGGGGTGAAATTGTGTCCCGACGTAATTGTCCTTACCGAGCGCCGACGCAAACTCCGATTCATACTCAGTGGTTGCGAGGATGTAGGCTACATCGCTCGGCCGCGGATAGTAGCCATGCACGAAGTAGAATTCGTCTCCAGGGTCGATGCCAGCCAAGACCGGGTGTTGGGTCACCGGCCGCACTTCGTTCCAGCCCATATGCGGAATCTTCAAGCGCGGATCTTCCAGCACGAAGCGTTTCACCTCGCCCGGGATCAATCCCAAAGTCTGAGTATCATTCTCTTGCGAATAGTCGAGCGATATTTGTAGGCCCAAACAAATGCCAAGCACGGGGCGCCCGGCATTGATCACTTCGCGCAGCGCCGCGTCCAAGCCGCGGTCCACAAGGCTCTTCATTGCGCTACCGGCGGCACCAACCCCTGGGAAGATGACCCGCTCGGCGCGCCGAACCTCATCAGGGTCGGCACAGATTTGCGCCTGCAACCCGACCTCGTGGCATGCACGTTGCACACTTCGCAAATTGCCCGCGTTGTAGTCAATAATGATCGTCACCGCTGCACCTCGCGATTTACTTTGCCTGGTGAAAAGGCCGAGGATACTATCGCAAGCTTACTTGCTGCACTAGAAATCAATTGAAGACTGGTTACTTACTGATCAACCTGGGCACACCCCGCTCACCGGCCATCGCTGACGTGCGCGCATACCTAAACGAATTCCTCATGGATCCATATGTGCTGGACACGCCGAGGTGGCTTAGGCGGCTAATTGTGAGTGCTTTCATTTTGCCATTTCGGCCCAAGAAAAGTGCGCTTGCCTATGCGTCGATATGGACGGAGCAAGGCTCCCCCCTATTGGTTCTTTCGGCCTCGTTAGCCAAGCAATTACAGCACCTACTCGCACAACCGCTTGCGCTCGCTATGCGCTATGGTCAGCCCTCGATTGATGATGCGGTGAAGGATTTGTTAGACCAAGGCGTACAACACATTGTTGTCGCACCGCTCTATCCTCAACACGCCGACTCAACTGTCACAACGTCTGTGCAAGCCGTCACGAACGCGGTCAACAACCGGGCGGGCGACGCAATTTCGATCGGAGTACTTCCGCCTTTTTACGCTGCCAGCGAACACATCGACGCACTGCAACGATCGATCGCCAATCACCTACCAACTCCGTTTGACCACTTGTTGTTTAGCTACCACGGATTGCCGGAACGGCACATCACTCGATCTGACCCAACTGGCAAACACTGTCTACAAAGCGGCGATTGCTGTACCACTCCCTCACAAGCGCACGCAACGTGTTATCGCCACCAAGCGTTGACCACATCCAGACTCGTTGCGGAAGCACTCGGTTTGGAGGCGACCAAATACTCGGTCAGCTTTCAGTCGCGCCTCGGGCGGCTGCCGTGGCTTACGCCTTATACAGATCAGACCCTGGCCGAATTGCCGAGCCAAGGAGTCAGCCACCTTGCGGTCGTCTGCCCCGCGTTCGTTGCTGACAACCTCGAAACGCTCGAAGAGATCAGCATCCAAGGGCGGCAAATATTCCAAGAAGCGGGCGGCAAGTCGCTAACGTTAATCCCTTGTCTCAACGACGACCCACTTTGGGTCCACGGGCTAGCATCGCTACTTGAGCGTTACACAACCGCAGCCATTGTTGACACCTCGGCATAAAAACTGCGAATTAGATCCTGCGAGAACATCGACTTGCGTGCCACGAAGCGAACCGGACGAGTCAAGCCCGCGTCACCAAGCTCGATCAGGTGCTTCGCATCAACCCCTAACGTCTTTGCAACGCCGACTGGAACCAATCCATGGCCAAAACCGGCTATAGCCATTTGCGCGACAGAAAAGAACGACTCCAATGACACTTGACGATTCAGTTGCAATCGTTGCATGGCCTCTTCGATGGAGCCCCACGCTCCGGATCTGGACTCAATTGTTATGACGTCAAGCGCTTCACCAACGAAATAAGTGATCGGTGTTAATCCTGAAGGGATGATCACCATTGGCTCTTGACGAATGACCTCGCTCACCAAATCCGTGTCAGCATTGGAACTTCCGGTACAGATTCCGACCATGTATTCACCAGAACGCAAACGGTCGAGCACCACGGGCGAGCGCTGTGCATGAAACTCGAATTCGATACCGGGCAGACCCTCGTGCACTTGCGAAAACAACCGCGGCCCCCAACTGGCCAATATCGCCTCTGAAACCCCTAGAATTATCTTGCCCTTGCGCAGTGCGTTGTCCTGCAAAAACACGCTACGCAATTCCGACAATAGTGGCGCTACATGCTCCACGAGCCGCGTACCGTGGTGGGTCAGCACGACGCGCCGTCCATGCCGTTCAATCAGATCGCGATCATAGTAACGCTCGAGTACAGCGATTCGTTTGCTGACCGCGCTTTGCGAGATCTTCAACGCGGTGCTCGCCTCCACCATTGTGCGCGACTTCGAGAGTGTCACAAGCGTTTCGAGGTTCTCGATCACGTAAATGTTTCCTTGAAAGACTTGATAGTATTCTATTCATTCTTATTTTTCATGAAACCACATGCTTTACGCTTTGATCGTACTCACCGTGCTCGCCACGAGTGTGCTTTCCGGCATTCTCGGCATGGCAGGAGGGATGATCTTAATGGCAGTCCTCGTCTCCACGTTGTCGGTCGCCAATGCGATGATTTTGCACGGAGCCGTGCAGGCGACGGCCAACGGAGCTCGCGCGTTTTTCCTGCGTGAGCACATCCGCTGGCGTTTGTTACCGACATATCTGCTAGGCGCAGTCACGGCTGTGGCGCTTTTTGCCGCATTGACTGTGGTACCCGACGCCGGGATCGTACTCATTCTGGTCGGGTTATTCCCGTGGTTAGCCCGGCTTAATAAGCGCTTGCACGGGTTGGATGTGACCCGCCGGTTAACCACCGTAGCATGCGGATTTGTCGTCACTTGCGCGCAGCTACTCGCCGGTGCATCGGGACCATTGCTCGATGTCTTCTACGTCAATACACCCCTGTCCCGGGAAGCGATCGTGGCAAACAAGGCACTGACCCAAACACTGGGGCATGTGCTCAAAATCGGCTACTACGGCATCATTGTCGCGTTCTTCAGCACGCTGCCGCTATGGCTTTTTACCCTCGCAATTGCAACCGCAGTGCTGGGAACTCGGCTGGGAACGCAGATTCTCAAACGCTGGAACGACAGTGCTTTTCGCAAATACGGCCAGGCCATAATATTGAGCGTCGCCGCCGTGTGTATTGCACGCGGCTTGTGGTCACTGTGGTTCTAAATCGTCAGAGGTTAATCGTCAGCTGGTGCCGGCTTCACCACGAACAACAAATCGCCGGTGTTGACCTGCTGACCGTTACTCATATTCACGCGCGTCACGACGTACTGTGCCGAGCCTTCATACAGTTCTTCACCACCGTTGAAATCTGCCAAACGTAGCGGCGAAAAGATCTTCATTGCTTCCAATTGGCACAGGTTCGCGTCGATATCAATCGTGTCCCCGACAGTTACATATTCAGGCTCGGAAGGCGATGCCGTGCTGTAGAAGATCGCGGTTGCCGGGGCAAGCACCTTCAGTTCGTCGCTCTCGTCGATCTTAATTGCATCGCGGTCGATGCTTTCGCCGGAATCACCTGCGCTCGCCTCGATATCCGCGATCAATTCATCGGTATCGATCCGGGTGAGCAACTTAGGCAAATAGTCAGTGTCGTACACCCCTTTGTGAAACACTTCGTCGCGCAATATTCGCCGTAGCAAGGGCACGTTAGTGCTGATCCCGGTGATTACGACCCGCCCAAGGTATTCGAACAGCTTCTCGATGGCCGCCTCGCGCGATTCGGCATGCACTACGACCTGCGCGACCATACTGTCGTAATAGGGCGACACGAATTTACCGGGGCCAACCGTCGTGATTATCTCGACCCCAGTGTCGGCCGGAAATTCACACTCAATCACTTGCCCCGGATGCGGTCGAAAGCCCAACTCGCCATTCCCAATTACTTGTATACGCTCTGCATTGATGCGCGCCTCGATGGCATAACCCTCGTGGTGGATTTCAAGGTCAGCGAGGGATTCGCCGCTGGCGATTCGGAACTGCTCGCCGACGATGTCGACGCCACTCGTCCATTCGGTCACAGGGTGCTCAACCTGAAGGCGGGTATTCATTTCCATGAAGTAGACGGCATCGGATTTGAGGTCGTAGATAAACTCAACAGTGCCTACACCCACATAGCCGACTTCGTTGGCAATATTCTTCGTCGATTCCAGGACCGTATCCAAAAGGTGCTGCGGTAGTGCTGTTGACCCCGACTCTTCTATGACCTTCTGCTTGTCGCGCTGGACGCTACAATCCCTGATTCCAAGTACGTGCGTATTGCCATGAGCGTCGCGCAAAAGCTGGGCTTCGATGTGGCGCAGCGAAGTAACGTACTTCTCCAAATACACGTCGCCGTTACCAAACGCGCTGCGCGCCTCGACCGTGACTCGGTGGAACAATTCAATAAAATCAGACCCGTCCTCCACGACTTGAATGCCTTTGCCACCACCACCGTGAACCGCCTTAATCACGACTGGATAGCCTATCTCTTCAGCTACTTCGGCAGCTCGCTCGGGATTGGTCAAGATACCGTGGCTTCCAGGGACAACGGGGACCTTGAGCCGGAGGGCAGTATTGATCGCATTGGATTTGTTGCCCATGGTTTCCATGCTGGATACCGGGGGGCCGATGAAGTTGATACCGTGGCTGCGAACGAGCTCAGCAAACGACGAATTTTCTGATAGAAAGCCGATGCCTGGGTGCAGCGAATCAACGCCCTCGTTCTCAGCAACGCTCAGCACGCTCATCGCGTTCAAATAGGATTCATCGGGCGTACTGCCGCCGATACAGACCACGGTATCTTGCTCGGTTAGTTGATCGACTGCCATCGAGTCCATGTCAGGGTCGCTTTGCACCAACACCACCTGGATGTTGTGTTTCTGCGCCACCCGGATCAATTTGACTGCGGTACATCCGCGGGCGTGGATTAACACCTTTTTCGTGGCTCGAACCAAATCTTCATCAGTGTATCGGGGCCGATGCGCCACGACGACGGGTCGGTGCTCGGCGAAGCCGCCAGCGAGGATTCGCGCAACGACATCCTCAACGTTTTCCGTTGGCAGCGGAATTTCCGGATCGATCTCACGCAGTTGCTCATCGAGCTCTGGCAAAAAAGGATGTTGAACCAGCCCCTGCATTGCGCCGTCTGTCGTAGACAAATAGTTCGATAATGTTGAACTGAGCGGCAAGTTCGAAGGCACGACGATCTGGCCGGCGAACGGCATACTGGTACCGGAAAAGTAATACGTTTGTACCAAAGGATGCGTGACGAAGCTTGCCTGCGCTCCGCCCGTGCAGTTGCCATAGCCAAACACAACGACCGGTAGATCGTGGTCACGCACAAATCGCGTAATGCGATCATTGACGGCGGCCATGGAAAACAGCGCACCCGCCCCTTCCTTCGTTTGCATACCGCCAGATGAGATAAAGCAAACTACGGGCAGATGCTGTTCCGCACACTCAACCAACAATCGGCAAAACTTCTCGGCGCTGGCCATATCAAACGCGCCCGCTTGAAATGCAACGTTAGAGATCATCACACCAACTCGCGTCTGCGCTTCGTCCCGCAACGAGCCATACCCGGCAATAATGCCGCACGGCGGTAGACCGCGATTGAGCGCATCTTCAATCGATAGCCGAAACCCGGGAAAGGAACAAGGATCCGAACTCAGCAAGTCATCAAACTTGCTTTCCCAATCGTCAAAATACATATCGATGAATTCTTGGTAGCCAAACCGATTCTCGTTGCTCTGCCGGCGCAGAACGTTTTGCAGCAAAAGATCGTTGTACGCAAAGTTGAGGCGATTCCAGAAGTCCTTGCGGCGGCCAATATTTTTCGGCGCAATCCGGCCTTGGTAGGTCTTGCCGTCGCGTACCGCCGCAACGAATGAGCTGATGAGATTCTCGAAGAGATGCGTTACCACCACGAACAGAGCATCGGCAAGATGCGGAAAACTAAGTTTCTTCCACTCCTCAACCGCTCGGAAAAAATCGCTACCCTTGGGCATTTTTCTGACCCGCAAATACCAATCGAAAATCTGATTGCGCAATTGATCGGCATCGGGTTTCGCGCCGCCTTCGGGCACTGAACCAAGGGTTATCCCACTGGCGGCGAGATTCAGCGTCGTTTCGATCAATTGCGACAGCGAATCCTGCGATAAGGTTTGCGCCGACTGGGCTTCCTCTGCGATCGAGTCGAGATTGGAGAGAATCTGATCGTATACCGAGTCGAATAGCAGCAAGCTTTCGCACTCGCGGATAAAGTCGTGGCGCAATTCTCCGTCCAAGAGAACATCCAAAACGGTCATGTCTGCGAGCGCCACCGGCTTACCGGTTGCATTTGCGGATTCCAATAGATCGGGGAAACGCAAATGCAGCAAATTCCGGTTGATTTCAATGTCCGACCCGCCGACCCCACCCAGCATCGCCGGACCGGTGATCGCCATATTCAATTCGGAGGTGAGTTGCTTCGCAACAAACCCGTCGGATTTATCGTCAATGCCATCACGATTGAGTAATTTTTTGCCTTCGTATGAAAACCGATCGCGCAGCTCACTCGCCACATCGGGCTGTTGGTTGATCGCATCGATCAGCGCACGCGCATCTTCAATGTCGCTTTCCTTGAGGATGCGTCTCGTGTCTTCGTGATTGTGCAAATAGTCTTTCAGCGCCCGCAAATTGCCGACTGCCTCACGTTTCCACCGGTTGTAGAGGAATACCCCTACGCACGACAGTAGGTTGTCGCGAGCTGCCTCGTAGTTTTGCTTCGGCTCACCGAATATCAGCTGCGCTATCCTGCCACGCTCATCATGCAACCCCTGACGCTTTTCGTTGTAGTTTTTCCAAACCTTCGACATCGCATCGTCGTAGAGGACCTTGTCTGGATCCTGCATCCAGCTCAAGAAGGTTTGGCGGCGCTCTCGATCTGCACGAATGTGCAACTCCCCGGCCGGCATCTCCTGCGATGCCAAGCGTCCGTATTGTTGCGTGCTCGTAGCCTTGATCCGCTTGCGCACCTGCAAATAGCGCAAATAGCGATAACCGACCCCAAACACATTGAGATATTCCGTGGGGTTCTTAGTGAGCTTGAGCGATGCACTGGTTTGCATGGCCTGCAGTTGCTTGGACGGCTTCAAATACCGCTGCAAACTACGGCGATAGTGGTCGAGAATGTAGGGATTGTCCGCGACAAACTCCATCACCCGCGATTCGATTCTCGAAACGCTGCCGACGATCGCTTTGCACAAGTTGTCCAGTTGCTCGGGCGGGTCGGTTGGCGAGTAGTCGACAATGCCATCGATATTGCCCTGGGCATGCAGCTCATAAGGCGACAAGCCCACGTATTTGGCGCACTCTTGCCAGGACAGATTCAAGCGCCGTGCGATATTGGCCAAGGCCACAGGTTGTATGGTGCTGAATACGCCGTCGCGTAACGACAGGATCATATTGCTCGCTGCCAGCGGAATCGCGCCCCCGGAATACCCTAGGCCATACACCAACCCTACGTTGGGCACGTCCACGTTGCTCATTTCTGCGATCAAGCGCGAGATACTGTGAGCTTGGTTGTTAGCGTTAGCTTCGTCCTTGGCATCGGCACCTGGCGTGTCCATGAATGTCACAAGCGGCACCGCTCGCGTTGAACATCGCTCTACGAATCGCGCAGCCGACAAATGATGCTCAGGCATCCAGCTGCCCAATTCATGCGCGCGATCTTGTGCAATAAAACCGATCTGACGTCGGACCCCTTCGCCGAAATCCATCAGCACCACGGCTTCATAGTATGGACCCGAGCTGTGCTCTTGGAGCACCTGACCCAATTGTTTAATCACCTCAGGCGCCGGCGTGCGCGATGGGTCTCCCGCTGGATTCACCACGGCTTCGATATATGCATCGGTATCAAGGTTCGCGAGCACGTCGTTTTCACGATTGATATCGTGCTGGGGAAGTAAGCCAGGAACTAGCTCGTCTTCATCCGTGAAGCGGGGGAATAGGGAAAAGTCTTGCGCCAAACTCTCGGCGATTAAGAATAGGCGATCACCTTCATTAAGAAGCTGTTTTTCCACGATTTTCAGGCTGCGTGTAGAATGCCGGCTACTCTAGCCACTTAGCCCAAATTTCGCAATGAAGCAACGCCCAGAATTTGACCCCAACCGATTGAGTCGAGCCGACCTCAGCGCACCTGAATTCGGCCCGCACTCTCGGCCACACTTTCGACCACAGGAGGGAGCGATCAGTGACGAGTCTTAATTGCGCA
>Ga0115002_10009379_pt1 | contig 10708 bp, 9 predicted proteins | sample ArcticOcean_MG_C_8_FD_89576 | JGI IMG/M metagenome (GOLD analysis project Ga0115002, IMG submission 89576) | Marine microbial communities from western Arctic Ocean - ArcticOcean_MG_CB11_86 | ecosystem: Environmental > Aquatic > Marine > Oceanic | place: Arctic Ocean: Canada Basin | collected... | reverse complement strand
CCTCTGGAACCTTGATCATGGGCGTTGCGGGCCCAAGGGGATGCGTCAGATCGACGACTTTTATGCTTCCCTTGCCGAGATTGTGGACCAGGTTCGACAGAATATCGGTGCTCGAATTCATATCAGTCTTCTCCTCACGATCTGATGACGGCAACGTCTTCGTACGATACCCGCAAAAAACGCTCTTGAATATTCATTGGGCCGGTTTAGGTGCCGGTTGCGCCCCACCATGCCCGAAAAAGATGGGGTTTGCTCGGGCGTCTTTATCCTGCTTCACTGATTTTGTAGTGAATAAAAAAGCAGGATGTCATGGCGCAAATCATCGATTCGGTAGCCGATTCACGGCGATCCACAAATCCGTTGTTCAATGCCAACAAATTGAAACTCGGTACTTTTGGCACCAATGTTTCAGGCGGTTGCTCGATTACGAAGGCTCCCGGCAGCCTGGAAATGAATTGGCAAAATGTTTCCAGTATTTCCCGACTAGCCGATGAGATGGGGCTCGAAGCACTGGTGCCGGTCGCCAGATGGCGCGGCTTCGGCGGCGAAACCGATTTTAATTCACACTGTTTTGAAACCTATACCTGGGCCGCCGGGCTTGGCGGGCAGACTGAGCAGGCGTCGGTGTTTTCCACATCGCACGTCCCAACGATGCATCCCATTCTTGCCGCCAAGCAGGCAACGACCATCGATCACATAACCGGCGGCAGGTTCGCACTTAACATCGTCGTTGGCTGGTACCAGCCGGAACTTGAGATGTTCGGCTCAAAAATCATGGAGCACGATACGCGCTACGACTACGCCGATGAATGGATCGAGGTCATAAAATTACTGTGGACCGAAAAAGACGAGTTCTCCTATGACGGGAAGTTTTTCCAAGTCCCAAACGGCTTTCACCAGCCGAAGCCCCTCCAGGGCCCTTTCCCGGCGCTTATGAATGCCGGCGGTTCCGAAAGGGGCAAACGCTTTGGCGCCAAACACTGCGACATGATGTTTATCGCGATAACCAATCCCGATCCCGAGGCCATCAGAGCCGAAATAGAATCGGTTCGTAAAATAGCCCGCGAAGAGTTCGGAAGAGAAATTCAAATATGGACGAATTCATATGTCGTCCATGGCAACACCGAACAAGAGGCCCGGGAGTATTACGATTATTACGTCAATCAAATGGGTGATTGGGAAGCGGCGGATAATTTGATCCGCGTGCTCGGCATCAACTCCAAAATGGCCCCCAAAGACGTGATAGAGGGCATCAAGAGCCAGTTCATTGCCGGTTACTGCGGATACCCGCTGATCGGCACGTCGGAACAGATTGCGGAGGGTCTTCAAACCCTTTCAGACGTTGGCTTCAATGGCTCGCTTCTGTCCTGGGTGGATTACGAGGCGGGGTTGCGGCGATTTTCGACCGACGTCATGCCGCTTCTGGAGCAGGCGGGTCTCCGGATGCCGTTCTCCCGGGAAACCTGACCGGACGACAAGAGAGCGCAATAAGGCGCAAAGCCTGGCCCAACGAATGAAACAGCCGTCGCCAATGCCTGATCGTCAGATTGTGCAATCGGCATGAAGTGGTAAGCTCGGGCATTGCCGGTGAAACGGGAGCGCATAAGCCATGTTCGTCAAAAACAGCTGGTACGTCGCAGCGTGGTCCGAAGATGTGGGTTCGAATCAGCCGGTGGCGCGCACCGTCATCGGCGAGCCTCTGGTGCTTTTCCGCAACGCCGACGGCAGCGTTGCTGCGCTCGAGGACCGCTGCGCCCACCGCCGCATGCCGCTGTCGCTCGGCCGGGTAACCGGCGACGGACGGCTGGTTTGCACCTATCACGGACTAACCTATGACGGCACCGGCGCCTGCGTGTTGGTCCCCGGCCAGGATTCCCCGGGCGGCATCCGCATCCGCAGCTACCCGGTCGAGGAACGCGCAAACATGGTGTTTGTGTGGATGGGCCCGCCGACGCTGGCCGACATCTCGGAAATCCCCGATTGCAGCTGGCTCGAGGACCCGCGTCATCAGGCGACGAAACTATACCGCCACGCCGACGCAAACTACCTGCTGCTCAACGACAACCTCGCCGATCTTCTGCATGTCGCCTATCTGCATATCCCGTCGGGTGGCGGCAGCGAAGACATGGGCAGCGCGGAGACGGATCTCGCGCTCGCCGATGACGGCTATCACTTCGTGCGAAAAACCAACGACATCCCGGCGCCGGCCGGCTACGGACGGCTGTCAAACGCGCGCGGCAACATCGACCGCTGGCATCTTGTCGATTTCCGCGGACCGTCGTTTTATCGCATTCACACCGGCGTCGCCGAAGCGGGCAGCGGCGGAGCCGAAAGCACGTTGCCGACCGGCCAGGGGCGGTGGGCGATCATGCCGCACCATTTCATCACGCCGGAGACCGAAAACTCGACGCATTATTTCCAGGTCGTCGCGCATGAATGGGAACCGTCTTCCGATTCCTGGCGGTTCCTCAACGCGGTGATCGACGAAGACGTGTGGGCCATTCAGCATCAGCAGGCCAGCCTCGATTCCGACCCGGAGATACGCATGCAGGAGATCGCCAGCGACGGCCCGATGTACGCCATGCGCGACATCGTCGAGCGCATGGTCGTGGCGGAGACAGCGGGCGTGCGGGCAAAACAAATGGAAAAGGTGCACTAGCCGCTCTTGAATCGGCCGGGGTACCTATCGAAGGGATCACCGCCAAGCCTTTCCGGATTTGCTCCGACGCTGCGTTCCGGGCGGTCGGCGCAGGTTAGGTCCTCAGTACGCTTTCGTGGAACAGAGAATCGACCGGGACGGTCTCGCTCAGCAGTTCCTGGTCGACCATGTAGCCGATAAAGCGCTCAAGGTTTGTCCGGTTGACGGCGAGGCCCGACGGCCAGAGCTCGCTGTCGAACGCGTCCATGTTGTCGTCGACGGCGTAGCGGCCGAACGGCAGCACCGTATAATTGTGATCGATGTAATATTCGTATGCCTGGTCGCGCGCGTCGTCCCACATACGCATGACATCACGGGGCAGGTTCGGAAACTCTTCAACGAGCGAGTCCTTTATCGCGAACAGGTGCATGATCGGGCAGTAGCCGTGCTGTTTCCAGTACGTGCGGCACTCTGCGCGGGTGTCGGGAAACAGTCGCCGCACGCGGTCGTCAGTGAATATCTCGTGCGGCGGATGCGGATCGATATAGGCGTCGACCTCGCCCGCAAACAGCATGTCGGCGCCGGTGCGTCCCTCGGGCATGCGCTCGATATTGCCGCCGGTGCCCTGCCACGGTATCTCCTCCGGCCGCTGGGTCAGCCACACGACGTCGCGCCAGTCGAGACCGTACTCCGCTTTCAGGTCGCCCTTGGCGAGCACCGACATCGTTACCTGGAAGGCCCATATGGCGATGCGTTTGCCGACGAGTTGGGCAGGCGATGAAATGCCGGATGCAGCGTTGACGAAGATGTGGTTCTGGCTGAACAGCCGTCTTGGAAAGACCGGGACTGCGGTCAGCGAAACGCCGCGCTGTCGCGCCATGACGTAGGAGGCGAGAGAAACCTCGGCGATGTCGAATTCCTGATCGACCAGCATGCGGCGGTGGCGGTCTACACCGTCGCGGCGCGGTGGCACCATGCCGACTTCGAGCGCCTTCAGCTCGATACCTTCTGGCGGTTCCACCATCCCCATCAGGAACGGGACGTGGCGGTCGTAGCGTTCCAGCGCAATACTCAGGGTACGTGTTGTCATCATGCTTACTCCGTTGCCGGCTGGGCCGATTCCGATTCACCCAATCCGTAGACCTTAATCCGTCGGCCAAAGCGGCGCAAAATATTCGCCGCTCCTCGCTATGAAAGTCCTCCGCCGGATCCCGAAATGATGACGGTATCCATCGGCACGTGACTGCTGCCGCCGGCATAGGGTGGGAATTTGGCGATATCGGCCCGTAATTCATCACGAACCGGCGAGGCGAGCGCTGCGCCCAACGCTTCGGCGGAATCGAAGGCCACTTTATTGCGGAGCATCGACGAGGCAATCCGAACCGGCAATTGGGAAACGATAGTAGCCGGCGTGTACACTGCGGCGGTCCGGAGACCCGGAAATTTACACATAATAGCAGCATGCGATTCGAGATAGTTGCGGTGCCATTCCTGCTCGTCCTCGGCGGGCCCGGGATAATCGACCAGATAGGTGCACAGGCTTCGGTCGGCAGTCGCGGTGACCGCCGAGGCAACCGGAAGGTGACGAACCAGCATCCCTTGCTGTGCCACATCGGTGCCCCTCAGGCTCGGCAGGAAATCCGGATCCGCGAGGCGCAGCAGGTGTGCGTTGTCGGTCAGGTTAAGCTGGCAGTCCGCGATCGTGGCGAACTCCAGTTCCAGCGCCAGTATCGGTCCGGTGCTGTCCGCCGAATACGGATGAGACAGCGGGGAAGACGTGTAGAGATGCCCTTCGACCAGACCCGGGCAGCCGCGAAGCAACTTAACCAGACCCTGGTGCTCCGCCGCCGACAAACGCCGCACCGAATCGTCATGTTGGAAAATGCAAAACCATGAAATCGCCATCGGTGTATCCTCCTGGAATTGGCTTTGCAGCCCGAGTGCTCAGTGTGGGCTCTTTAACCCAATGCTTCTGAGATAATCCCGATGTATTCTTCGCGCGTTGGCGTTCGGGGTGCGGTGGCGTTGAAATGAACGTTCATGGCGTAGTCCGCCAGCACGCCCAGATCCGTGTCGGGGTAGCCGAGTTCGCGGATCGACGATGACAGATTAAGTCGCGTATTCAATCCGGAGACGGCGCTTGCCAGATCGGAATCGGCATCGAGACCCATGGTGTCGCGAAGTCGAGCAAGCCGGTCGCTCAGCCCGTCATCCGGTTGGTGCGCGTAAAATCTCAACACCGCCGGAGCCGATGCGGTAACCAGCGCGCCATGATGGATCGGGCTATCGGCGAAAATGTGGCCCAATGTGTGGATTGGGCCAAGACCCATATATATCGCCATGCCGCCTTCCAGCGCGGCCATCATCATGTGCCACCGGGCTTCGCGGTCGTTGCCGTCGGTTGTCGCCCGTTCGACGTACCGCATGACCCGCGCGATTCCGTCGAGCGCTATGGCCTCGGCCGGCGGGTTGTCGTTGTTTGACAGGAAACCCTCAAGGCAGTGGCTGAATGCGTCCATTCCGGTCGCTGCGGTCAACCTCGGCGGCAGCGTGACGGTCAGGTCGGGATCGCAAATCGCCAGGTCGGGCTTAACGTGAGGGCTTCGAATGCCGAGCTGATGCTGGCCTGGTTCGGGATGTATGCCGCCGCCGAATGTCACCTCGGCGCCGGTGCCGGCGGTGGTTGGGATGGTGATGTACGGTGCGACGTTTGGCGTAATCTTCGACGGATCCTTGAGGTACTCCAAGATCGGTTCTGAATGGGTCACGGCAACCCGCAGCGCCTTCCCGGAATCGAGGACCGATCCGCCCCCAAGCCCCACGATGCCGTCGCAGTCCCGTTCGCGATACAGGGCAAGCGCGCCTTCGATCCCGGCGATTGTCGGGTTCGGCGGGATGCCATCATACACCGCCACCTCCAGATCGGCCGGGAGCGCCGCGCAAACCTTGTCGACGATCCCATGCTCGGCAAGCCCGACATCCGTAATGATCAGCGGACGTGCCACCCCGCGCGCAGCGAGAGCTCCCGCGAGCGTGTTTATCGCGCCGTAATCGAACTCTACGGGCGGAAAGCCGGGCAGTACCGACATCTCGCAATCTCCTGACTTAAACCGGTGCGGTCGACATCCTGGCATCGATTGTGGCACACCATCTGGGATGCGCAACACGCTACCGGAAAGATACCGAAAGGGACCGACACATGAACGAAATCGCCATCAGCGATGCCGTCCGCGCTGACCTCGAAAAGCTCGCGGCTTCCTGTCGGATTCTGGAAATGGAGGGACATGGCGACATGACGCTCGGCCATCTCTCGCTGCGCGACCCGGAGGGCAGGGGTTTCTGGATGAAGCGCAATGCGATCGGTCTTGGCGAAGTCGCAGGCGCCGAGGATTTCGTTCTGGTGACGTTTGACGGCGAACAGATCGCCGGGTCGGGCCGCTGCCATTCCGAATGGCCGATCCATTCAGAAATCCTGCGGTCGCGCCCCGATATCAACGTTGTTGCGCACACGCACCCTTATTATGTGTGTGTGTTTTCCGCGACCGATGGCGATCTGCGCGCGGTGACACTGGAGGCGAGCTATTTCAACGATCGCGTGCCGATGTTTCTTGGCACCGGCGCCCTGATCAAGACGACGGAACTCGGCGGCGCGCTTGCCGAGGCGCTCGGTCCGGCGCTCGCTGTCCTGATGAAAAACCATGGGGTTACGTTCTGTGGAAAATCGGTCGAAGCGGCAACTGTTATTGGTATCTGGCTGGAACGAGCCTGCCGCGCGCAGCTTGATATAAATGCGTCGGGGCTCCCCTGGACATTTCCGGACGCGGACGCCGAAGCCGAGCGCAATACCCAGATCTGGTCGGACGTACATATCGAGCATTCCTGGGGCTATTACCGGCGCAAGCTTGATCGATCGATCTAGACAGAATGACGGAAAATCCGAAAATGCCATGACCTGCCCTGCCCATAGGAGGGAACAAACGTCGCAGCACCCGGCTTTGTGCTCTACGGGAAATTACTCTGACAAAGCCACGGCGGGTGACGGATCAGGATTTTTGAGCTTTTCTGCGGCAAGCAACACCGCGTCAACGATGAACTGATAACCTGTGCACCGGCACAGATTGCCGCTCAGCCATTCGCGAATTTCCTGCTCGGTCGGATTCGGGTTCTCGTTTAGCAGGGCGACCGATGATATGAGAAAGCCCGGTGTGCAAAATCCGCATTGCAGCGCATGACAGGATTTGAAGGCAGTCTGGATGGGATGCAGCGCGCCGTCGGTCGCGAGGCCTTCTACAGTCACGATTTCCGCGCCATCCGCCTGAACCGCCAGCGTCAGACAGGACCGCGCCATCGTCCCGTCAATAAGCACGGTGCAGGCGCCGCAAGCCCCATGTTCGCATCCGACATGGGTGCCGGTCATGCCAAGCGTGCCGCGGAGAAAATCCGCGAGCGTCAATCTTGCCGGCACAGTTCTGCTGTGCCCGGAACCGTTCACGGTCAGGGAAATGTCAATTTCATCACGGGGTTCGGACATATTCAGTGCGCCTTTTCTTGCGAAGAATCGAGGGTGCGCTGTAACACTCGCTCGGTCAGCACGGCTGCGATCGATTTCCGATATTGCGACGTGGCGTGAATATCGTCATACGGCGACAACGCGGCAGCGGCGATGATGCCGGCATTGGTCATACATTCCTGATCCGGCTTCGCGCCGATCAGCGATCGTTCTGCTTCCGTTGCCCGGACAGGAATGTCACCGACGCCGCCAAACACCAGTCTGACGTCTTCGAATGCGCCGGTGTTATCCAACCGCGCCGTGCAGGCCGTCGATACCATTGCAAAATCGCCCTGGCGGCGCGCAATTTCGTCGAATGCGGTGAGGGTCCGGTCGGCGGGCGTGGGAAAGCGAACGGCGGTTACGAGTTCGTCGTCGCGCGTGTTGGTTGTGAAAACCCCTTTGAAAAATTCGGCCGCCGGAACTTCGCGTTCGCCGTTCTTCGACTGGAGCACAAGCGTTGCGTCCAGCGCGACGGCGCATACCGGGAGTTCGGCCGCGGGATCGGCGTGGCACAGCGAGCCAACGATGGTTCCCCGACTGCGCGTCGCGACATGTCCGATGCTGCCGACGGCGTCGGCAAGAAGCGGGAGCGCAGCTCTCAGCTCCGTGTCGGTCTCCAGTTTGCGTTGGCGCACCATGGCGCCGATCACGATGCCATCCGGCTCTTTACGCCATTGGCCGAGTTCTTCGATCCGGGCAATGTCCACGATGACCGACGGACGTGCCGTCCGCAAATTCATCATCGCCATCAGGCTTTGACCGCCCGCGATCACCCGGCAATCCTCGCCAAAACGCTGGATCAAAGAGATGGCCTCGTCGAGGCTGCGCGCGGCGGCATATTTGAACGGTGCCGGTTTCATTGCGATGCTCCACTGGACTGAATCAAATCGAGTAATTCGCTCTCGCTGAACGGCACATGGGCAAGCCGGACGCCGAACGGTTCCAGCGCGTTCTCCACGGCGGCGGAGATCACAGCCGCAACCGGAATGGTTCCCCCTTGTCCCGCACCCTTCATGCCAAGCGGATTTAGCGGGCATACCGTTGCCAGATAGTCGACGTCTATTCTCGGCACGTCCAGTGTGGTCGGCATCAGATAATCGGCGAACGTGCCAGTGAGTATCTGCCCGGAATCGTCATGCTTCACGCGTTCCAGAAAGGTATTGCCGATACCGTGGGCAACGCCGCCGATCACCTGTCCGTCGACGATCAGTGGATTGATGACGTTGCCGAAATCTTCCACCGCTGCGTATTTGAGAATATTGACCTTGCCAGTGCGGATATCGACTTCAACCACCGCGGCATGAGAGCCCGTCGGGAAGACGTTGGTCGACGGGGAAAAACTGCTCCGCGCGGACATGCCGGGACCGAAATCGCGCAAGGATAGCGGCCGCCCGGAATCGCCGACGGCAAGGTGTACGATTTCCGAATACGAAATCGATTTGCCGGGATCGGATTTGTCCCGGACCGTACTTTCGTCCAGAAACAATTCGGATTCGTTTGCCTGCAGGGTGGTGGCCGCGAATTTCAGCACTCTGTCGCGCAGTTCCCTGGCCCCGTTCAGCACTGCCGAACCGGTGACTATGCCGGCGCGGCTGGCGAACGTGCCGATGCTGTATTTGACGTTGTCTGTATCGCCGGTCAGCACCGTGACGTCCTCGAACGGGATCGCAAGTTCTTCCGCCACAATCTGGGCGAACACCGTGCGTTGGCCCTGTCCGTGCGACGGCGTTCCGATCCGGACGGTGACTTTGCCGTCCAGTTCCATGTCGAGGATCGCCTCTTCATAGGGACCGAGGCCGGATTCTTCTACGACACAGGCGACCCCGATGCCGATATAGCGGCCCTGTTTGCGCAATTCGGTCTGTTCCCTGAGCCTCGCATCGCGGTCGATAATCGAGACCGCGCGGTCAAGCAACGCGGGAACGTTGCCGCTGTCATAGATGCGGCGCGTGCCATCGCGCGAAACGAATCCGACGTCGAACGGATATTCGTCGGCCTGGATCAGGTTCTTGTGACGCAGTTCGACCGGATCCATCTTGAGTTGGCGGGCGGCGCTGTCGAGAAGCCGTTCCATCGCATAGACGGCCTGCGGCCTGCCTGCACCCCGAACCGGCGCAACCGGAACGCAATTGGTATAAACGATCACCGCTTCGACGTTGTAATGGGGAACTTTGTAAGGGCCGGGAATATTCACAACGGTCAACAGTGGGACCGTGGGTCCCCACGGAGAATAGGCGCCGTGATCGTGAATAAAGCGGCCGCGGATGCCGATTATCAGTCCGTCGTCGTCGAGCGCCATTTCCAGATCGTGGTGCTGCGTGCGCTCCTGGTAAGACGCAATAAGATGCTCGCGCCGATCCTCGATCCATTTGACGGGAAGGTTGAGCTTATGGGCGAGGTACGGGATCAGCAGGTCTTCGACGTAGAGCAGACCCTTGTAGCCGAACCCGCCGCCGATATCGTCGTTGATCACCTGAACTGCCCGCTCCGGCAGGCCGAGGGCATCGGCGATGACCGTCCGCTGGACGTAAGGCACTTGCGAGACGTTCCAGACCATCATTCGCCGGGACGCCGTATTCCAGTGCGCGACGATGCCGCGCGTTTCCATCGCCCCTCCCGCGCCGCGATGAATTTCGACACGCTGTTTCACAACGACCGGGGCGGAGGCAAACGCCTGTGTGACGTCGCCCTTGGACACCGGTATCTGGGTGCCGATATTGGACGGCACATCGTGATGGACAAGCGGAGAACCGGCGGCGATCGCTTTCTCCGGGTTCACCACCGCCTGAAGCGCTTCGTATTCGATGTCGACGAGTTCGGCCGCGTCCTCGGCGAGATAGGCATCGGTTGCGACCACCGCGGCGATCGGCTCGCCGACATACCGGACGCAGGATTCCGCCAGTATGGGCGGTCCGCGATGGTGCTTCATCAGCGCACTTGGATGACCGTCCGGAAGGATTTTTGCCCGTTCGGTCAAATCTGCGGCGGTGAACACGGCGACGACGCCCGGCGCCGTGCGCGCTGCCGTCACATCGACGCTGCGGAGCAGAGCGCTTGCCATCGAGCTGCGGACGAGCACGACATGGTGCATACCGGGAATTTGGATGTCGTCGACAAAACGCCCGGCTCCGACGATCAGGGTATCGTCTTCCATACGCAGTTGCCGGCGGCCGACCTGTTTCATGCGTCTATCCCTCAGGATCGCCAAACTTTGGAACGCTAACGGCAGCGTTCTCTATAAATGAGATTCGTTCGACGGTATTTGTGGTTTGTTCATTGAATGCAAGTTGCCTTCCGCGGTCAAGACGGTGCTGGGTCAACCAGGCATGGTTTGTTCGAAGGTTGGATCGCATTCGGCTGACGGTGCCATTGGATGGTATTCATCGACAATCGTATCCGATGCGAAATATATTGAGACGGTATCGGATGGACGTTCCGATACATCGCAGATTTCGAGCGAACGAAATCGGCTATTTCCCGATCATGGGGTTCCTAATCACGGTGAGAAGAGGCGCAGT